>Ga0126369_10000195_pt1 | contig 38225 bp, 47 predicted proteins | sample PanSoiMetaPlot_1_FD_109646 | JGI IMG/M metagenome (GOLD analysis project Ga0126369, IMG submission 109646) | Tropical forest soil microbial communities from Panama - MetaG Plot_1 | ecosystem: Environmental > Terrestrial > Soil > Tropical forest > Bulk soil | place: Panama | collected 2016-02-17
ACCAGCCCGCTCAGGTCCACCGGGCCGTCACAGTCCTCGACGGACACCTTGAAGGGGGGCTTCGTGTCGTTGCGCTTGATGGAGAAGTCCGGGCAGACCCCACAGCAACCGAATTTATCACAGCAGGCGGGGCCGCTCGTCCCTGTATTGCACCCCTTACCGTAAGTCGATGGGCATGGCATACCCATATATAGTGGCCTAGCTAAAAAGTCCTCTGGCTTCCAACCATTTGATCTGGTCCCTGATCCAATTGAGGTCGCCCTTGAATTCCTCGATCTGGATGAACCCCAGGCGGGCGATCTCCTGCACGCGGCTCCAGTCCGGCGTCGGTTCTGCCTTCCCGCAGAAGATGATCCGCCGAATGCCGGCGTGCATGGCCTCGCACACGCACGGCAAACAAGGCCGAGCGGTTACAAACAACACCCCGCCGTGCGACGGAATAAAACCCCGCAAAGCCTGAATCTCCGCGTGAATGATTACGTCCGCCTCCCAGGTCTGGGCACTGTCGCCCAGAGGAGCGGGCAAGGCATCGGTGCCAATGGCGAACCGCCGCCCGTTGGCGTCCGCCACGACGGCTCCGACTTGTTGGTGCGGGTTCTTGGAACCAGCGGCGACGAGATGGGCAAGCCCCATGAAATAGTCTTCATCGGCAAGGTAGTCCCGGAGCTTCCGCCGCTTTTTATCCATTACAGTCCAACATCTGAACGAACTGGATGTAATGTTCATCCGGCCTATAGGTCAACCGGAAATTTTTCACGTCCCGCTTCTGCGCCGGGCTGAGAAAACGCTTGATGACGGCCTCCGCGAGCGGCACGCGAATCTGATAATTCTGCTGGCCGCTGACCCGCATCACCATCGACACCGGAATATAGCCCAACTGGAGATAATCCGCGCAGGAAATGGCGTAACTATCGGACGTGGCGTCGTAAACATAGCCGCCGATGGGCAGCCCCTTCTTGCAGGAGATTCGGCTCATGCTGTTACGCTGCTCCTCCTTGTGGATGGCCACCAGGAGGAGGTAGGTGCGCTCGGACATGAAAGCCAGGTCGAGGTTATCCCGCTGCTCCTTGACGCACTTGACCTTCAACTCCGGCGTCAAGGCCAGCACTTCCTCCGGCACGTCCGCGAACATCGGCAGGTCTTCGGGGCTGATAACAATGTCGCTCGGCATAGCTCTCCTTTATCGGTCCATAAATATAATAGCGTAACAAACGAGCAAATACAGGTGAGCCGCGAAGTAAATCGGGGTGATGAGCCTTGCCAGGCGCACCTGGGCGTGCGACATAATAAACCCGAAAACATCCACCCCCAGACGCAGAAATATCAGGGGCAGGAAACCGCCCAGGTTGAAAAGCAAGATCGCCAGGGGGTTCATTTCCCAGCTTGTAAAGGTGTGCTGATTACGAAATGCGAACAGCAGGTCTACGAGCGTCACCGCGCCCACGAAGGTCCAGGCGACGGTCTTGATCCAGGTCGGGTTTTTCTTCATCGGGCTGATCTTCCTGATCGTCGGGCTTATCCTTTATATCCTTCTCGTCCTCGTCCGCTTCGGGTTCGTTGGGAATGCCGAACGGCCTCCCCTTGGGCTTCTTCTCCTCGTCCTTTTCCTTCTTGGGCGGCTTCTTCGGCTCCTTCGCCTTCTTGTCCGCCATCGCCTGAAGAATCTGCCAGTCCCCCTTCAAATTATCGACGGCCTTTATAAACGAATCAAGAGCCTTTCCCGGCTCCGGCTTGGGAATATCGGGCTTCTTGGGCAATTTGACCTTGGCCTTCTTGACGGCGTGAGGACGCTTCTCCTGACGTTTGAACCACTCGGCAAAGCCTTCCATAACCTATCTATACACATTTCTCAATTTTTTGGACCGACAATTTATGCCCGCAGGCACCTATAATATGTACATGGACGCACCAAACAGGATCAACATGAAAGGCAAGAAGATCGGACTCCTTCGGGTCATCGAGGCCGTTAAGAAACCCGAAAGGCCCAAGGAAATTTATTGGCGGTGCGAATGCGCATGTGGGAATATCAAGGACATTCCCGCGACGTGCTTACGAAGAAAAAGGAAAACCAAAACCTGCGGTTGTGGGCGAGCGAAATCGCTCAAGAAATTATTGTGGAAGGGCCACGGCGAGATAGGCAGCACCTACTGGACTCACATAAAAAACGGGGCCAAGGATCGTAAGCTGGAGTTTTCAATCAGTATCGAGCAGGCATGGAGTTTGTACCTAGAGCAAGGCCGGAAGTGCGGGCTAACCGGCCTGGGCATTAACTTCGACAGGAAACAAGGCCACACGGCATCCCTAGACCGCATCGACAGCACCAAGGGCTATGTCAACCGCAACGTGATGTGGATTCACAAGCGGCTCAACCGATTGAAGATGAACTTTGATAAGGCGGAATTGGTATATTGGGCCAAACTAATCGCTGCACACAATTAACCTGGCACCAGGCCCGTGGGTTTATGGTGTGTCAAACCCTTCTTCTTTTTCTTATGCTTCTTGTGGGTAGATTTGAACGCGGCTTCGGCGTTTTTCTTTGTCCAGGGGGTCGGCGTGGAACGGGACGAATAATCCGCGATGGGCGGTCCCAAGCCCAGGGCGGCGGCGTCCCGGCTGCGGGTCAACGGACTCGATTCCTGCATCCCCAACCATTCTTTGAAACCCGATAACATGCCCTATATAGCTGGAACTGCGCAATAAAAAACCCCGACACGTCCCTGTGTCGGGGTTCGCTCGTTACCGAAGCAACGAACTTAATTGGTGCTGGTCGTCTCGGCGGCGGGCTTGTCCTTCTGGAACCGCTTGAGGATTTCGTCCGCCTTGATCTTGCGGTCGATGTCGGCGTCCTCCTCCTCGTACTGGCTGCCGCTGCCCACGTCGCGTTCGACCTTCCCGTAGGCGTTGTTCTGGTCGATCTGCTGGAGGACCGCCTCGCGTTCCTGAGCCAGCCCGTTGAGCGCTCCCGTGTTGACCGAGAACGACTCGCGGAACTGGTTGAACTCGCGGTTGGCCTTGGACAGTTCCAGTTGCACCCCCAGGCTGGCGGCTTCGCGTTGGGCCGTGGTCACCTTCTCCTGTTGGCGCTTCACGTCGGCCACGAACCCGTCGTAGGCGTCCTTGTGATGCTGCAACTGGTCCTCATTGGCCTTCAGGTGTGTCTCGCAGTCACCCAACTGCGCCGCGTACTCCTGAGCCTTGGCGTTGTTGTTATCCGCCAAAGCTCGTTGGATGCGAGCTTCGAGGCGGGCCTTCTCCTGGCGTCCACCGTTCACCTGGCGTTCCACGCTGGAGATCAGAGCCACGGCGCGGGTCATCCCGGTCTTGGCGTTCTTGACCGCCTCGGCAGCGTCGTCAATACGCTGCTGGTAGTTGGCCAGGGGGTCGGCCCCGCCCACGGCACGCCCCATCTTGCCGAGTTGTGCCCGGCCCGCACCGAACATATTCATCACAGCCCGCCGGTTGACCAGGAGGGCGATCACCACCAGGACGCCCAGAATCAGCACGATAGTCCAAAACGTACCCATGTCTTCCTCCTTCTTGAAGTTACATCAAAACGACGTGGTGGGGGTTCAATTCCACACCGCGCCACACCATCATCCAGCCGTTGTCGGTATTCATTTCCACGAAGACATATTCTTCGTAGTCCTGGTTGGCCTCGTCCTTGGTCGTGCGGGAGTAGTTCCAATACTCCTGCTCTTCGGTCTGCACCTTGGCCTGGTCCGCGACCCCTTCCTTCAGGCATTCGGGAATGATGGTCACCCCCGCCTTGTAGCTCGACAGTTGGTAGCCCCCGCCAGCCTTGGTAGGACGATAGAACTCCACGTTTTCCTGGGGGGTGTTGATGTCGAACTTCCCCGTCGTGTCATGGACGGCGGCGGTCAACCCCTGGTAGTCGCCGTTGGGGTCGTTGTCGTAGGCCAACTGGTCATACTGCTCCAGCAGGACCGGCTGGTACGGCAGACCCTCCTTGGCGTCCGGCAGGTTGAAGCACCGGATACGCACCCACTTGTCATCCTGGCCGATGGGGCGGGCGCACAACACATAGTCGGTGAATGTGTGCTGGTCGCCCAACTCCGGGCGCTTGTACTCCCGGATTTCCTTCACGAAGAACGGGAGTTGGCGGTAGTCAAGCTCGTCAATCGTGATCGAGCCGCCGATCTTCACGCCGAGCGGATCGTAGTAGTTATACTCGACCGGCTTGGGTGGCCGCTCCGTCCATCGCTGCCACAGGGTCTTGCCCATGTCCTCCTCCTTTATGTCTCTCGCACGAAAACGAACCAGATCACGAACACCACCAGGGCACCAACCAGGACGATAATGAGCAGCCAGAACAGGACGGTCCCCGCACTAGGCCCGGTACTCGGCGGGGGCGGATGGTAGACCGCCGGGCTGGGGTTGTAGGCGGCATTTACGAAGTCCTTGTTGTACATCAAATCGGGGTTATCACTCAAGCCCGATGGGACGTAGTTGGGGTCGCGGGCCTTCTTCTCGGCCTCCAGCGCCCGCACCCTGGCCTCCAGGTCGGCGTCTCGCTTCACCATATCCCGGTAGCGGGCGTCGTCAAGCTGGTCCCGGTGATTATACGCCCACCGCGCCCGCTCCTCGGCGCTGCATCTTTCAAACAACCACAGGTAGAAGAACGGGCCGAATGGGTCACTGTAATAAACCACCGGGCGACCCATGTACGGGCCGTAGAAATCATTGTAGCGTGTTTCGTAGGTGATGTAGCGTTCATGCGTCACCGTCTTGCGGACGGTATCGACCTGGGCCTGCTCCTGCTTGGTGAAACTCCGCGTGGTGCCGGTCTTGGGGTCTTTCCACTCCGTCTTTGGGGCCTGGGGCTTGAAACTGTTCTTGCTATCCAACTTCTGTTGGGCCATCTGGCCACCCTGGTCGATCCGGCTATTCGACTTGCCCGGAGGGCCGGTGGACGGCGACGAACTGCTGGGATTGCTGCCGGTGGAATATCCCTTACCCTTGGAACCGTACTTGCTGCCACCCGTGTCGGGGCTGCCAGAACTATATTTGCTCCCAGACGGTTTGGGCGTGCTGCCACCCGAATACTTCGGGGGCGATGGCTTGCTGCCCGATGAATACTTCGGGGGCGAGGAGGATTGCTTCGGCCCGGACGAATACTTCGGCTGTGAAGAGCTAAACGTGTTGCGACTGCCGAAGCTGCTGCTACGACCGCCAAAGCTGCTGCTGCTCCGTGAACTGAACCCACTGCTGCTCCGTCCTGACCCGTATTTGCCCGCTTCCGCCTGGGGTGACAGAAACACGAGCAACGCCGAAACCGTCAGCGCCGCCATTATTTTGCGAAACATAAATCCTCCTTTAAGCCCCGATTCTACCCTGAGTCGGGCGGGTTGTAAATCCCCAAGTAATTCGTGGCTCGCGTCACCGAATTGTGTGCCTCAACGTTTCTTCCCGAAGTTGAGAGAGCCACGGCAGATAGGGCGTACCGCCCGTGCCCATCGGGTTGTCAACCTTGGTCTGAATGTAGTCGATGGCGTACTGTAAGTGCTTGGTGCGAAAGGACGCCAGGCTTTCGACGCACTCGTTGTAGAGTGGTTTCAGGCTGGAATTGTGTGCCACCGCCGTGCGCAGGTTGACGTTTTTCTCCAAGCACAGGTCGTCCATATGCGCTAGGAAAAGCCGGTGCCGTTCCGGCATGTATTTTCGCATGTCCTTCAGATGTTCGGTCAACATGGAATCTTCATGCCGAATTCCCAGGGCGGCACAAAACAAGGGGATGATGGAGCTTTGGGCACCCGTCTCGCCGCGCAACGTCCAACGTTTGTCACCCTCCACACATTCCAAAATCACGTCGTTGAACCCGAAAATATAAGGACGGACCTGCTGATAGTAAACGTCCGGCCTGCACTTTTCTGGCATCCGTGCCAACGTCCGGTTCATTTTCTTGAGGGAGTCACGCACTTTGGTGAGCGTGTAGTTACAGCCGGCCTCGTCGTTATGCTCCACCGGCATGTACTGGTGGCCCAGGGTGCTGACCGCAGGGCCGGCGTCGGCCTCGATGTTAACGTGGATCAGTATAAACCAATCCTCGTCCTGTTTGAAGTCCTCTCCAGCAAAGTTCTGAAGAAGCTTCAAGTTATCCATGCGGATGGGGCCGGCGGGGTCGATGCGATTCCAGTTGTACAGGCAGTAACTCGCGTAGGAAAGAATCGGCTGGCGCTTGAGCTTGTCGGCAAAAAGAAATAACGGGACGGCGATCTCCTTGGGCACCCGATAATGCGGGGCCTCGCCGGGGGCGTGGATGTAGGCGCTGGCGAAGTAGGAATAAAGAAGGAACGCCCGCTCCGTCTCGCGGTCCTCCCCCTCGATGGGGAATCCTGGCGGACCCTTGAAGTCGGCGGGCTTGCCTATGTCGTGCCGCGTCCAATCGTCGTAAAAGCGGCTGGACTCACGCAGGGCGTAGACCATCTCCTCACGGACACGACGCTCCTTGAGATAGGCCGGGAGCATCACCGCCAGGTTTTCCAGGGAGTAAATCAGGCTGGAATACTTGTAGTTGGTGTTCGGCAGGAAGGGGGCGGGGTCGCTGGAAGGGAGGAAACCCCTGTCGGTGATGTCCCAAACCGTCATAACTGGTAACCCCCCGATTCAATCTTGGCCAGCAGCGTCAGGTCGAAGGACTGTTTCGCTTCCCGCCGCACCTTTTCCAGAAGATGGAACCGCTTGGCCAGGAGGTCGAGCCACTTCTTCTGGCAATAATGGCCGGTGTGATCCACGAAATGGTCGTAGCTCCCGAACAGCAGGTAGTAGCGGACAAACTGTCTCTGGATGTCCGTGCTGAAATAACGATACAGATATTGTTTATCGTTGGGGAGTTCGTAGGTCAAGAACTCGCCGGAAACGAACAGCATGTCCGGGTTCAAAACTGCACGCCCTCGCAAAATTCCAGGTACATCAGCATCATACCACCGGCGAAACACTTGGGCACCTTTTCCACCGCGAGCATACGCAAGGTCTGGACGACCAGTTTGATGTCCTCGGTGACATTTCCAAATTGCTCGGCCCGCTTTATGTCCTCCGGCTTGAGTGTTTTTTCCAGGGCATGGTAAGCCTGGTCCGCCCCGTCACTGACACTGGTGTTCATGATCTTGGAGATGCGCTTGGGACTGTGGAGCATGTGGCGGGGGATCGCGCCGCCGCAGTGCCAGGGCTTGTCCTGAAAGAACAGGTCCACATACTGCTTGGCGACCGCGACTATATCATCTTTGAAATTGGAATTGAGGATGTCATCGCTCAGGTCGTACTCGCCCTCGGCCTCCGTGTCCTGGTCATAGTAGTCATCAATGATGCTGCTCATCTCTGTTCCTCCGTGAACTGCTGCGTTTAGGGCACGTCGTAACCTTGCTCTATAAATTTCAAAATGGGGTAACCCTGGCAGTTGTCGCCCAGGGGGATGTTAGCCTTTTTCGGGTCTTGCCCTTTCTTGCGGGTGTCGCGGATGAATTCGTCCGTCTCCACGTCGATGTCGGCCTTCTTGGTGGTCAGCTTGAGGCAGTACCACTTGCTCCAGTCGTTATCGTCCTGGGCCAGATAGCGACACCGTTTATAGTTCCCACTCCAGAGCAGGCACTTATCTTGAAGTTGTTTCTTGCTGAGAGGCATATTGTCTCCTTATCGCTTCCGCAACTCCATCTCCTGGCCGATGTCGCTAATCAGGACGCCACGCTGGTGGTCGATCTCGTGCTGGAAGACGACGCAATAGAGCGGGTCGTCCTCCCGGAAATCAACCTCCATCAGTTCCGGGCTGGGCTTGGGTCGCAGCCGCCGGCCCTTGATGCGCACTTTCCTGAATCGCTCGACCTGCCAATAACGCAGGCTGCCGTCTGGGTTGCGGAGCGAGAGGCAGCCCTCTACGGAGGGTAATTTCTCCTCGCCCTCCGGCTCGTATTCGCAATTTACATAATACTCGTACTTGTCGTCGGCACCGCGCACGACGAACAAGCGCCAGGGAAGGCCGACCTGCACCGCCGACAATCCGATACCATTATTATTCGTGCAGACCTCCTCCATGAGCAAGCAGGTGCGGTAGACTTCCATGAGGTTGGCGGGAGCGTCCGTGACTTGGGACGCCGGGGGAATCTGGTCCACAGGCACGATTTGCATGGTCATAGACAAATTCTACTGCGTCGTAAGCGCTTTGACAATAGCCGCCACACGAGCGTCAAGCCATTTTTGAAGGCCCTCGCCGTTTCCCTTGAGCGGTGCCGGAATCTTGAGGATCACCGGGATCACGTCCTCGTCGGTCACGAGGTACTTGTCCACCAAGTCCCGGATCAACTTCGAGCGGGAGACGCCCTTCTTTTTTGCGCACTTGTCTATGTACTCCTGCATCTCCGGGTCCATCGACAGGCTCACTATGTTCTTGTTCTTATTCATGAAAATCCCTCTGCTTCCGCTTCTCCGTGAAGTTCTCCCGGAACTTAGCTTTCAGCGCGGCGACTTGGGCCTCGCGGCGCTTCCGCCGCTTCTTCTCGCCCGGTTTCTCGTAGGTTTCATGACGTTTGTAGTCGCGCATGACCCCGTTATCGCTGAGTTGCTTTTTGAAAGCGGTAAACAGGCCCCTGAAATTCCGCTCGCGTTCGTCCCCGGAGGCGTTCGGGTTATAATTCTTGGCCTCTACACGCACTCTTGCACAGCCCATCGCATTCCTCAATCTCTGGTTATTTTCAATAACTTCGCGCCAATCGACTTGGCTTTTCGCTTCCTCACGGTGTCGTAGGGAACGATCTCAGTGGACTCTCCCGTTGGTGGCCAGGTGTCGCGGTTCAATTCGGGCAAGAACTCCTTCAGACGGACCAGAATGTTGCTGAACAGATTCGGTCCCCATGACCCCGGCCCGCCGCTCTCTATAATAGTAGAGAATGAGAAAATATATTGCCTGGGAACCTCCGGCCCGCACAAGTCGTCAACCTCCCACTCCTTGACGCCCATGTACCTCGACCGCTCGTCACAACACAAAAACGGCGTGCGGGCAGCTATCGCCAGCCGCGAACTCCCGTTAAATATATCCAGAACCAGGCCGGTCGCCCGCATTGCCGCCAGCACCTTCCCCACGTCCCGCTCGGCGCTGTGAATGCACTCCTCGCTGAAGGCCGTGGACAGATCATGCCCCAGGGGGTGTTTCCACACCACCGGGACATATTTTGCTTCCAGCAACCGGCGGACCAGGGCCACCCAGAACTCCCGGCTCGCCGGAATACTTTTGGCCTTGCCGTGACGCCAGGACTTTATCAATAACGAGGGGAACAGGAAGACCTTGTAGCCGGGGCGAGTGTTCAGTTCGCGGTTGAAATCCTTGCCCAGAATTGTAGACGAGGCCACGAGGGGCAGGGTCCGTTTGATGTGACGGAAGCGATCCCAATAGCCCTGGGTGATGCCATCATTATAAAATGGGTCCAGGTCACGCATGTCGCCCACATCGCGGAAATACTCGTGCAGGCCACGCAAGTTGACCGTGAAGGCATCTGAACGATTCTTCAGACCGTCCGTCCCCTGGTTCAGCTTCCGCAGGAGGCTTTCATCGGCCAGGCTCCAATACTCATCGACGTAGGGGAACAAGGTTTGAAAACCGGGCCAGGAGCAGAGGATGAAGTATTTCGATCCCTTCATCTCATCGCGGTAGCGCTTCAACAGCAGGGAGGACAGGACCAAGGTGGAGCGCAGGTCGCCAAAAAAAGGCATGACCGCCAACGACGCCGGGTCGCTCGGCACCTTCTGGTCCTCGTATTTCTCGCGGACGTAGCCGATCTGGTCCGCCGCTCGCTGCAAGAAGTCGCGTATGTCGTAGTTCACATCTTACCCCATATTTGCCTGCCGTTCATCTGAGCCTTGACGATCTCCGGCTGCTCCACCAGGCCCACCACGTCGCTCCAATTCCCCGCCTCCATCTCCTCCACCGCCCGCATGGTCAACCGCACACCTTCCTTTGGATTGTTGAGGAGGCTCAGGTAATGACTGACCACCAGTTTCTTCTTGTCCGGGCCATCGGTGGTCAGGGCCATCCGCATCCCCTCCTGGCCCTGGCCACATATCTGGTCGGGGCTTTCAAAAAGCAGGTATGGCACCCCCATCATCGCGGCAAGCCGTGTGCTGGCCGTCCAATATTGCACCGTGAACTCCAACTTGCTGATGATGGCGAGCGTTAGTTCCAGGTCTTGGCTCTCCGGCCTGCGGCTGAAGTCACAAATGCGGGGCACCGGGCACGGCAAGGTACTCTGCTTCTCTCCCAACCAGATCGGATTGTACCCCTTGGCCTCCAGTGAATATATCAACGACTCGTAGAAGTCCGGCGGCAGGTTGCGTCCCCAGGTCTTGCGGGCGCGAGCAAAAACCCCCACGGACCTGGGCCGCAGATACTTCTCGGCCCGCTCCATGACCGCCCGCCCAGGCCGGGGCACCGGAGTCCGCAGCTTGCGGTAGCGAGCGATGTCGCTGAATAATGAATGAACGATTTCGGGCGACCCGCATTTTTCACATTTCTGGGCGTACTCGTATTTATAATCGCCCCAATAGTGCTTGCAAACGGTGCAGGTGTTGCCCAGGCACATATTGCCCAGGAAGGTCGGGGGAACATATTTACCCAGGATGGCCAACTTCTTTTCCACGCGGGCCAGGTTGCGCGACTCGTTGTGGAAAGCCCGGCAAAACTCCCTGAGCCACTGGTGGTCCTCCCGCAGTTCCCAATACTCGTCCACCAAATGCCGGTACAAATAGGCCCTGCCGTAGAAGCCCACGGCAATCTTGTACATCAACGGGTTGGCCTGGGCCAGACGCGGCACGCAGTAATGAACCGCCAGCGACTCGCAGCCGAACTCGGAAAAGGTGCCGATTATCATGATCCGCTCTGGATCGTCCGGCTTGGGGCGGTTGTTGAACTTGTGGACGTTGAACTGGATGTCCTCCAGTTTCTCCTCGGCCACCGTCTCCAACCCGGTGCCCGCGTTGCGGGCCTTCGTTTTGAGCATCTTCATCGGTCATTACCTTTTACGCGCAACATCTTGGCCTGGCCCCCGCAGTGCGGACAGCGAAACTTGCGCGGGCCTCCGCAGTTGGTGCATTTCTTATATTCGTGGAGGTCTTGAAGGTCAGTGCTGACCCCGGTGCTGAGCCGCGCCCACCGACACCGGGCACAGCGAATTATGAAACGCTGGTCCATGAATATAAAGGAGTCGGCGCAACAAAAAACCCCGCCAGAGTTGGCGGGGTTTTGAGGGTGAGGCGGCTCACTCGTTGTCTTTGACCGGCGGGGCGAACTGCTGGTCCAGTTCGGCCTCCTCCGGGAGCTTGAACAGTTCCTCGTTCAGCAGTTGTACCCGCTCGTCCTTGTCGTTCAGGATGCGAAGCGGCTTGTGGCGGGCGTCCTTGGGGTTCTTGATGGTCAACGGCTCGCCCTTGAGGAAGGACTGCAAGCACAACTCTCCCAGGCGGTACATCAGGCTTTTGCTACCCTGCCCATAAAGACGCAGGTAGTTGATGGCCAGGAAGTCGCGGAAGCTGTTGGCGGCGGCTTCCGACTTCTTGTCGCTGCCGTCCACCGTGATGATCTGCTTGAAGCGTTCCAGCTTCGGGACTTCCTCGGTGTACCAGGCGCGGGCGAGGACAGCCAGCCACGCCGCCTGACTGTACATCTTCTGGCGGTTGTGGGCGGCGAACAGAAGCGCCTCCTTGTGCTGGGTCAGGAAGGACAAGCGCTCCTGGTTGGAGGGTTTGTGGCTGAGCGACTGACGCCAGCTATAAATCATCTGCTGGGCGATGGCCGCGATAAAAGTATCCACCCAGGCTTCCCCGATGATGTGGGCCACGTCCGGGGTTGTGCGCGGGGTGCCGGTGTCGATCACCCGCATGATGTTGTTGGGCGCTCCACGCACCACCGCGAAGAACACGGCGCACCCGGAGTCTATGACCGCCAACAGGCGGTGCTGCCCGTTCGACAGTTCCTCGTTCAACAGGTAGATTAGGGGTTCGGGAGTGAAGAGCCACCGCCGGCCACGCATGTCGGCGGTGTAGGCGGCGACCGTGGTGGGTTTCGCGGGCCTGTTATGTCGGTTGTACTTGTCCAGCGACTTCTGAGCGGCCTCCGGGGTCATCAGCACCCAGGTTGTGCCGGTCATCTTGCGGATGGTTTCCAAGGCTTGCTTGAGGCTTCCGGGGTTCCCCATAGTGTGAGCGCTGAGAATGCGCTCAATCTCCCTTGGGGATTGCTCGACGCGGCCTTCCATCTTTGTCTCCGGGGTTACGGGTGGTCCTCGTTGTGGACGAACGTATCTTCCAACAACAGGTCGAGGAATTTTTGAATCCACTTATATTGCTGGCCGTCCTTGTCGATAGAGAACCGGGAAACGGCCACTTCATCAATCCAGTCGCGCAGGCCCGAACCGAATTCCTGGGAGCGGGCGTACCAGTCACAAACCATTTCCGCCACGGCGATGTCGGGCATTTTATCGACGCCGCCCCAATATTCCGGGTGATGCTCGTTGGTCTGCTGGTGTTGGTTGATGGCCAGTTCGAGCTTGTCCTTGGGGACGGCGCTGCCGCGATGCAAGAAAGACCACTCCGCGCCGTAAAATTTGCTGGCGTCGTGAACAAACACGCGGGCGATCAGCAGCCGCCCGAAATCCGCCTCCCCCTCGTGCATCAGCCTTTTTCCAAGCAAAAGGCCCGCGTCTCGCACCAGTTCGATGTGCCGGACCAGATTATCAAGGTGGTCCTCTGCACTAAGGGTTCGCCCGTTCCGCACGGACGAACCGCCGTTCGCATCCTCATTCATATCACACCAATTGAACCTCGATTTCCTGTGGCACGCCGTTTTTCACATCAGCGAGGGCGCTTTGTAAGTCCAACAGGTCATCGAACCAATATCCGTATCTACGCAGATTAGCGGCGAAAACGGGTAAGTCCAAAGGGGCCACCCGCCAGAGGGGGTCGCCCACGTCGTTCACTTTCATCTGGTCGGTGTATTGCACCCGACCCCACTCGTCCTTCACCACTTTCGCCCGCCCATTCTCGTCCTTGGTCACAGGTAAGTATTCTACATCGCAACGCGACAGTTGTAAATCCAGCAAAGCTTCACGTTGGGGGTCCAGCAGCAGGGAATACCAGACATCTGAACAAAGGACCAGGCAGAGGTCGTACCTCTGACCCTGCCAGAGCCGAGCCAGGTCGCTGAACTTGATGACCCTGCCGAGGTTTAACTTGTTGCGAATAAAGGGTTTGGAGTCCTCAAAACACACGGCCACGGCAGCCTGATCGAGCCGTGGCCGGTGATGTTTGTTCTTGACCTCGACCAGCAATTCCTGCACGTCCGCCGAGGCTTTCCAGTGATTCGTAGCCATACTCTAGGAGAGTAAGACCATGAATTTTACAGGTGGTCCGCCGGGTAGCGGGGCACCAGATCGTCGCTGATGTCGTCAAGCTGCTTCTTGAGGCTTTTTAATTTCGAGTCGAGACTTTTGACCTTGCTCTCGCTGAGGCCCTGGATGTCACTCATCTTGCATTCCAACTCGTAGAGCGACCGCTTGAGGCCGTCCAATTTCGTAATGTTCTTGTCCGCCGCCGCCAGGCCAGGGGAAACGCGGACGTGGCCCGTATTGCGGTCGATGGTGTCGGGACCGTACCCTGCTGAAAATTGCGGGTTCGGGTCCGTACCCATCATCCTGACCTTTTCTTCCATTTCCCCCTTCTTATCCGAAATCTCGGTGGAGGGCGGCACATATTCTTCGCCCACCCCAGGACTCTTGGCCTTCGGGCTGGCACGCTCGCCGTCGTGGGAGTAAGGCTTGCCGCGCGGCCTGTCGTCGCCGCCAAAGAACTCCCGGATATTCTTCCCCTTGCGTTGAGTATGGTCGTGAATTGGGTGGTCGCCGCCATCTTCCAGGGCCGAGTTATCGGTCACGTCGGGGGCGTCACCGGCACTGCTAGACATTTGATATACCTGCCGCCAGTATTCGGCGTCCACCGCGTCTAACCCCTTGCGAATGTCCAAAGTAGGGTAATTACCAAAATAGTCGGGGGTGTGCTGCGGTGCAGGCTGCGCCGGCTTACGAGCGTCGTCAAAAACGCCCTCACGCTGGGCCTTCTCCCACTTTTCCGTCCACGAGTTAAACTGGTCTTGCGCGTTCATGTTCTCTCCCTATTAGCTATATAGTCCCCCTTTTTGTTTTTAGCCCACCCTGGGGACGGCACCTGGGGCCTGGGGCTGGCCGGGGTGCTGCTGCATCTGCTGCACCTGCTGGTGGCGCTTCATCAGGTCGTCCCGGAATATCTTGGCCTTGTTGGCATCGTACTGCACCGGCGTCCCGGTGGCCCAATTGTAGCCAGTGTTCATGGGGTCAACGATCTGCTGGCCCGGTTGACCTGGGGCGGGCACCTGCTCGTTCAGCCATTCCTTGAATCGCATGAACTATGTAGGGGTTCGCCACCGTTTTATCAACGCCGTCCTGCTTTCGCAGGATATTATTGGACGCACAAGTGTCCGGGTCGTAAGGAGGATCACTTCCACGCCGTCCTGCTTTCGCAGGATATATTCTCATCCCTGCTCAGTCGGGACCGGGCCAAGGATTGCTTCCACGCCGTCCTCCGTGGAGGATATGCACCCACGAGTACACGATCTTGCCGCTACCATCGGCACTTCCACGCCGTCCTGCTTGCGCAGGATATAAAATCAACGGAATTCGGGCACGGTTCCCAATTGTCCTGCTTCCACGCCGTCCTGCTTGCGCAGGATAGAATCGTCGTCCGACAAACCTCCTATCCTTCTTGCGGGCCTTCTTCCACGCCGTCCTGCTGGGGCAGGATATGGGACCGATCCAGAGGATCAGAGTCTCCATTATCCGGGCTTCCACGCCGTCCCCACACGGGATATGCCTACTCCTGGCTCGCTCTCGTCGCGGCCATCGCGTTCTTCCACGCCGTCCTGCTCGCGCAGGATATATTTGGGGGGTCATGCCCAAATGGTCATCTAGCTCAGGGTCACTTCCACGCCGTCCTGCCGGGCCAGCAGGATAAAATTACCGAACGCGACCAAGCAAGCTGGACCGTCAAGGTGCTTCCACGCCGTCCTGCCGGGCAGGATATGTCGAATCGAAATCTGGGCACCGTGCGTACCGTCGAGCCTTCCACGCTGTCCTGCGGACCAGGATATAAAAAGGAGGGCAATCCCTCACGAGATGGTACATGGCACTTCCACACTGTCCTGATCGGCAGGATATAAATGATCCCGGCAGACCGATGCTGGCCATCGGCAGGTCTTCCACGCTGTCCTGCAAAGCAGGATGTTTCCCGATTTCCGCAAGCTGCCCTTCAAGCAACTCCGTCTTCCACGCTGTCCTGTGGTGCAGGATATAAGCCGCCAGTGAGATCAATGTCTCTCGCATCGCCATGCTTCCACGTTGTCCTGCCCTGGCAGGATATAATCTGCATTCCGAAGCGGTGATCCCTAGTCATCGGCACTTCCACTTCGTCCTGCCCCGCAGGATATTCGCCGCCATGATCGTCATACCGGCCTTGAGCAGAGTTCTTCCACGCCGTCCCGCCGGGCAGGATATATGCCACAAACACCGAATTGTGGCGAACCAACATCGGCCTTCCACGCCGTCCTGCGGAGCAGGATAGGAGAGGATGACTGCTTGCGACTCGATCAACGCCGCGTGCTTCCACGCCGTCCTGCGAGTGCAGGATAATCAGGATCACGGGCAAGGGTGGTGAGCAGGCCGTAGCACTTCCACGCCGTCCCCGCAGGGATACCCCCGTAGCGATTTCCTTCCGGGCGAGGCTTCCTTGAGACTTCCACGCCGTCCCGCCAGGCGGGATATAATCCGGCAAGGACAGGCTGCCCTCATGATATGCGGCACTTCCACGCCGTCCCGCTTAGGGATATAAAAGAACATGCGGCCCCCGCCCACAAAAGGTTCCCGTCTTCCACGCCGTCCTGCTAACCAGGATATTTTTTGACCGCGAACCCGACAGTGTTCGCCACCGCCATGCTTCCACGCCGTCCTGCCGAGGCAGGATATGAGGCGACCTAAAATCCCACCAACTGGAACTTGAGGGTCTTGCACGCCGTCCCCGAAGGGATAACGAACCGACCAGTAGATTGACACACTGCGCGACGAGATGCTTCCACGCCGTCCCCGAAGGGATACGATCCGTCCCCTCCTCCCACCGATCCTTACGTCGGCACCTTTCACGCCGTCCTGCTCCGAGGATATGCACCGTCCTGAAAACCGTCCAGTGGGCCGTCGATTGCCTTTCACGCCGTCCTGCTGGGGCAGGATATAACCAAGGTCTTCGCGGGTGATCTTTAAGAACTTGCACCTTCCACGCTGTCCCATGCAGGATATAACCCTAACCACACATGCAGCCCAACAGGCTGTGGGTGCTTCCACGCCGTCCCGCCGGAGCGGGATATGAAAGAAGTCATTCCAAACCCCTAGTTGGCATCTCCACTACTTTTACGCCGTCCTGCCGGAGCAGGATATTACGCAACAACTCCAAGGAATCGCCGGCCCGGAGCCGTCTTACACGCCGTCCTGCTGTGCAGGATATGTCTGGGTCACACGCCCGGTTGCGCCGAGTGCGCGGTGCTTTCACGCTGCCCTGCTCGCGCAGGATATAACCCCGATGATAGGTCAACCACTCCCACACCCCGTTGCTTCCACGCCGTCCCGCTCACGCAGGATAAATTCGCGCTCGACCATCGGTTACGAATCATGTTCCACGCACTTCCACGCCGTCCCAATGGGATACCTTCCACGCCGTCCTGCGTGCGCATTCGCAGGATAAGAAAAGGCAACGGACCTTTCAACCGCTCTAGCTCGCGGTCCTTCCACGCCGTCCTGCTGGGCAGGATATTAGGAATTCAACCAGTGTCCTGCTGGGAGCCGTCCACACTTCCACGCTGTCCTGCTCCGCAGGATATTACGAAAGGGGAAAACGACTTGATGTAGGTTGTCCGGTCTTACACACCGTCCCGTCGCTCGCGGGATATATCTACCACCGTTGCTCGCCTTCTTCGCATCCGAGAGGCTTCCACGCCGTCCTGCTCGCGCAGGATATGAACACGAACAGCCTTTCACCCCGTTCGTGTCGCCGGTGCTTCCACGCCGTCCTGGTGACCACAGGATATAACGGTCGGCATTGCCCGCCCACTTCATCACGTCGAGCCTTCCACGCCGTCCTGCTGTTGCAGGATATAAAACGACCGCAACACAATGTCCAGCCAACTCCACCGGCTTCCACGCCGTCCTGCTCTCGCAGGATATAAGGTCAATGCGATTACCCATTCGGCCTTGACCCGTGACTCTTCCACACCGTCCTGCTGGGCACAGGATACAACCAAGAGGAGATTGTGTTGCCCATAACCGTGACGACCTTTCACGCCGTCCTGCTCCAATGCAGGATATAAGCTTCCACGCCGTCCTCCCAAGGGAGGATGATACCAGTCCCCCATGATGGGATTTAGACACCACCGGGTCTTCCACGCCGTCCTGCTGGGCACAGGATATGAACCACCCCGCGACCGGCACCAACGCAGTGCAAGGTACTCCTCACTTCCACGCCGTCCTGCTTGCACAGGATACACAACCGTGGTGCGCTTGGGGGTACGGTTGTGATTGTTGCTTCCACGCCGTCCTGCTGGGCACAAGATATGATTCGCTCCGAGGACTTCCTCCACCTAAAGGGGGCGGCTTCCACGCCGTCCTGCTGGGCACAGGATATGAACCCTGGTAGCGGCTCCCCGGTCGAGTGGGTCATCTCCTTCCACGCCGTCCTGCTGGGCACAGGATATGAACGTTATACAGCTTCCGTGCGCTGGCCTTGGTGAGAGCGCTTCCACGCCGTCCTGCTGGGCACAGGATATGAACTTCCGAGCGGGCCGACCACTGAAGGCAGCGAATACCCGCTTCCACGCCGTCCTGCTGGGCACAGGATATGAACCAAGAAGACCGGGCAGAATGTCCGCCATGATATTGTGGCTTCCACGCCGTCCTGCTGGGCACAGGATATGAACCGAGTTCTTCGTGCATCTCCTCACGCTGAATGTGGACGCTTCCACGCCGTCCTGCTGGGCACAGGATATGAACCGCTTGCATTGCAAGTCCTGCCGGCTATTGGCCTTTGGAACGTGCTTGCGAGCGGTTGCCTTCAAACAGCACCAAATTGTCAAAGAACAAAAGGCTCCTAGCAGGAACCCGCGAACAATTAACGAGATAAGACACGCGAGAACCTTATCAGGCCAAGCACGCCGCAACACCCTGGATGCCCAAGATGTTGCGGCGATATGGACCGTTTTCTCCTTATTTACGGTTTCGCCTCTCGCACCGGCTTGCACACCCCCAGCCCCAGGTTACCCAGGGAAACCGGGCCGCGAACCGGGTCGCGGAACCGAATGCGGGTATGAACCTGGAACTGCGTGGGCCGACCCGTCAACTTAGCGTGCGAATCGAAATGCTTGGCTGGAATCGAGCCGGTCCACAGGGGCAGGTGGCTCACTTCCACCGACTCGACCTCCGGCAATCCCTGCCACCGGCACAGCTTCTTGAGGAAGGCAACGTTGTCCTTGTTCCAGTTGACTTCCACCGGGGTCACGGACGCCCACACCTGCGCCGGCCCCTCCCAGGTATAGGCCCGCAGAGTGTGCGGGCTGCTGCCGTTGGCGTTGTTGGCGGGCCGCAACATCCAATACTCGGTGCCGATGTTGAAGCCTTCCAGCCGCGCCAGGATTTCATTGACCTGCTCGCGCTCGGCCTGGGGCAAACCCTTGGGAATGCCGATGCCGACCCCGTAGATCAGGCCGTCGCCGTACTCCCCGCCCACGAAGGACAGGGGCATGTAGGCTAGGTGGGGGCGGTGCAACTTGGCGACGATGGCTTCCGGGTCGTTGCCGTGGCAGTAATGGAGCAACTGCGAGCGGACCTGGCTGGCAACGTGCGCCGCCTTCTGAATCGGCGGACGATAATTCCCGACCGCCTCGAAGTACAGGACTTCTTCAAAATAAGAAGTCGGGCCGGGGCGGCGGGGGCGACCGGCGATGCTGTACGGGACCGGCGAGGGCTGGGGCGGGGTGTCGTTGGCGAAGCACTCGTCCAACTGGTTCAGCCGGCCTTCGGAGTGGCCCCACAACCAGATGTCGCCGTTGGGGTCCGGGACGTAGTGGGTCAGGCCGATGTCGGGCGGGCCGTCGCAGGGGCCGCAGATCACCGTGGAGGTACTGCGGCCCAGGAAGGGCAGCCGCTTGGCCAGGCGGACGATGTTGCGCCAGTGGGGGTTGTCCTCGCCCTCCCACACATAATAAACGCAGTCGTGGTCGGGGTAGACGACGGGGAAAACCCGCTCGCGCTTCTCATGTTCGCGCATCTCGTTCTTCATGATGTCGTCGTTGAGCGGGACGTATTTGGTGGGAAACAGGCGTCCGCGATTCACGTCCTTCCCGCAGTAAATATGCGGGTTGGGCTGCCGCTCCAGCCACAGCAGGGCTTCCCGCAACTCTGGCTCGCGTTGGGTCCGGCGGTAGAAGCTGTCCACCAGGGCCGCGAAAAAGCGGGCCGAGGACGGGGGCCAGTCGCGCTCGAAACGGTTCCGGCTACCGTGGTAACCGTTGAGGAAACGCACACACAGGCACAGCCAGTTCTTCATGTTATCATCCTTTCTTCGCGCCGTCCCACCGGGGCCTGGCGACCCCGGTGGGATATGTTGGGACTCAGTTGGAGCGGGCCACCAACGTGTTCTGACGGTCCTCGATCTCCAGCTTCAGGTGCAGGGTCGGGTCGATGATGTCACCGAGCGCATCCAGCGCGATGTCGTACAGCTTCCGTGCGCTGGCCGGGGTCAGCGTGAACGTGGTGGGCTTGAACCCCTCGAAGCGGTAGGTGTTGCCCTTCTCCTTGGGGCGCAGGTCGCACCCCGACCGCAGGAAGTAGTTGCCACGCTTCAGGACATGGATGTACAGGGCGAGCGCGGCCAGGTACGGGCGAACCTTCCGGTTCTTCTTGGGGTCGCCAATATCGAGGTTCAGAAGGCCCTGGAGGCTCAGGGTGAAGCGGTCGATGATCCAGCCGGTGCTGACCCCGGCCTTGTTGAGCGTGGGCGGGATGTTACCCAGAACCACGTCGGACGGCTCGCGCTTGCCGTAGCCCTTCTTGACCGGCCCGCCGGCATACGGCTCGTAGCTCAAAGGGTCGATCTTCGGCTCCTTCTTCTTGCCGCCCTTCTTCTTCTCGCCGCCCTCCTCAGCATCCCCGTTGTCATCCTCGGTGGACTTGGAGTCGATCTCCTTGCAGATGATCGGCTGCTTCTGGATGCCGAGCGGGTCGATCTTGGACGCGCTTTTGAGGGTTTCGGTGTACTTCCGGGCGATGATCTCGCCGTGCGAGGAACGGGGCAGACGCAGGCCCCGGACGTTGCCGACCGTGCTGCACCATCCGCCCAGGGCGGCACCCACCGGGTTCAACTGGAGGAACGCCAGCATGGCGACCTGCGGAACGCTGGAATAAATGGCCTGGCCGAAGGTCGTCTCCGGGAAGGGCTTGTTCTTGTCGCCGTCCTTGATGATGCTACGCCCGTTGCTCAGCACTTCCTTCAGCACCGAACTGGCGAGCGTGAAGTCGAAGATGCGGTGGGACAGGTCCAGCACGCTGAGCGTCTTGCTCAACGCCGGTGCGACGGTTTCCACCATCGGGATGCGCAGCAGCCGCCGGCCCTGGTCGTCCGTCTCCTGCCACGCTTTGTATGCCGCGATTTCCTCGCGGTTGGCGGTGGAAGCCACGCCGTCCAGCACGACGATTGACACGACCTCGCCGTTGAAATAACGGTCCTCGAAGTGGTAGGGGCAGTTGTTGTTCTTGGCCTCCTTCTTGTAGGTGGGGGGCATCACCACGGCCAGGTCGTTGCGGTCACCCACGACCTCGACGCCGGCTTCCAGCAGGCTCTCGGCCAGGGTGCGATTGCACGCCAGGAGCGGCGTGTCGGAGCAGATGGCGTAGTCGTCCTTGTCGTCGTCCCAGGCGAACGCCTTGCACAAACGGTCGAACAGTTCTTCAGGAGTCATGATTTCTCCGGGTTGGGAAACATCGGGCCACACAGGTAACGCCCCTGACATTCAGAGGCGTTCTCGATTTACACGCGGTTTGCCAGGAAAAAATTCCCGCCGCCGTTGGGACGCTTGTGGCAGCCGCACTCGTACAGACCGTCCACTCCCAAGGTCCGCAGCACGGTCTTGCCGTGGCGGTACTCCTTGTAGCGGTCATCAGGGTTGAGCATAGGATTGAGCATCAGGGTGCGGAAACCCTGGGCGCTCAGGGGGTTGGTAAAGGCCGGGTACACGAATACCGGCTTGCCGTACTTCAAATACCAGCCGGGCACCACCACCTTTCGACCGCGCAGGTGAACCGGGAACAGCCGCCAGGCGGCAAAACACAACAGCACCATAACGGGGATCGTCACGATGTTGTTCTTCGGCTCCGGCGGCTCCTTCGGCTCGCCGCGCTTCCTCCGTGGTTTCTTGACCTTGACCTTCCTGACGTTCCTGAAGACTTCCCCGGTGACGTTTTCCGGGAGATAACCCATGTTGTTGCCGGGGTGATAGATTTCTTGCGGCCACACCGGCTGGGTCAGGAACTTTTCGATCTCGTCAACGGCGTTCGGTCCCTTCAGCAAATCAAGCTGCTGGTTCACCCGCTTGCCCCAGGTGGAGCAGGTCGCGTTCGGAAAATACAACGGGGTCGGCTCGGCGGCGATCCCCGTCCGGCGCTTCTTGTTGCTGTAGTCCCGCTCCGCACGCACCTTCAGGTCCGTCGCCAGGCCCGCCGCCATCTCCTCGTCGTCTTGGAAAAGGTGGTGGTAATCAGGGTCCAGCAACACCTGGGAGTTCTCGATCAGGTCGCAGCGATCCTGCTTGGGCGGCAGGTTCAACTTGTGCCAGGTCAGGGGGTCGGCCAATTTCTTGGCCAAGTCACCGTAGGTTTCAACTTCGTCGCTGTGCAGCACGGCGACGTGGGTGTTGCGCCGGGCAATGAAACTCAACTTCGCTTTCGGGAACACGGACAGCAGGCCGAAGCTGGCCAGGGCCGCGCCGGGGTGCATCAGGGACAATCCATCAAGGATTAACATTGCGGGAGTCCTCGTAGTCGGCCAGCCGGAGGAGGGTTTCGAGGAAGGCCAGCCCCCAATACCCATACTTGCGGTTGAGACGGTAGAACGCATCGCGGTCCAGGTTCTTCAGCACTTCCAGGTAGGGCAGGGTGCTTTCGCAACCGCCGACAACGAACGGCTTGAAGTTGTAATCCGGCACCGCCGGTAGCGAGTTGCGCCACCAGCCGTGGTGGGCGGCAACCAAGTGGATCAGCAGTTCCGGGTCGGAGCATTCCTGGTCCCGCCCGTTTTGCAACATCATGGCGACCGACTGCAACTCATGCCGCCAACCCTGGCGAAGCTTGATGAAATGCAGCTTGATGCGCCGCCCGGACTTAGCCAGGATTTTACGGGGGTCGGGCGCATACGGATGGTACATACGATCCGCCTGGAAGCCGTGGTGGCCCTTGCCGAGATCGTGGCACTGACCACTCCGTTCGAGGATCGCCACCAACTCCGGGGGCAGCCCCAGGATTTCCGCGAAGCGGCGGGCGATGGCACCGACGTTGGCGTTGTGGTCCGTCAACAACTGCCGCTTGGACTTGCCCCACTCCGGGCGGGGCACGGAGAAATAGACCGAACCCTCCTCGATAAATTCGGCGTGACGCCGCCGCCCCACTAGCAGCTTCAGCTTCCGGCGGTTGTGAACGGCCCGATCCTTTTCCACCGGATCGGTACTGGCTTCCCACTTGGGCAGCAGGCGGTCGTACACGTCCTTCAACATATTCTGGGTGTCCACGGACCCGTCCGGGGCGCGGTAATTCTTCAGGCTGAATCCTGACAGCACCCGCGAGTCGAGCCGCAACTTGCTGTCCTGGTGGTCGTACACATCGGGGACCGGATCGGTGGAGTCCGGGTTCCAGCCGTATTCGTCGTGACAACCGAATCCGCAGGGCACGAACACGGTATCGCCGGGGACAACATCCTCCAGGGTGATGATCTGGTAATCACGCAAACGCACGCACCACTGGCTGAGGATCGCACCCTTGGGAGGGCCGTCGTCGTCCTCCTCGCCCGGAACGAACTCCGTGTCGCTCACGTCGTCCAGGCTATAGAGGACGGAAATGGGCATCGTCAGCAGTTCTTGCGTCTGGGGCAGGGCGACCTCGCGCGGCTTGTGGGCCTTGCCGCCGTAGCGGTCCCCGACCTTCTTATTTGCAAAACTCAGATTCGCCCGGTAGACAATATGGAAATCGCTGTTGGCCTTGCCGACCCCGTGCAGCAGGCGCTCGATATTGACCTCGTAATGCGGGTGGGTGTGTGCAAGGAGGTCCAGCAGGCTGACCCCCAGGTGGGGGATGCGGTTGACCTTGGCGAAATATTTGGGATTGGGGGTGATCGTGGTGATGTTGGGGATAACCAGGGTAGGGTACAGTCCCACAAGGTAGTCGTAGGTCGCCTGGGACAGCCCGCCGTATACCACGTCCTTATCTTCTTCCGGGCGGACGATGACCCCGTAGCTGTGGCCGAGGAACCCCAGGCGGTCCTTACGACCGAAGCGCTGGATAAGGCAGTCGAAGGGCGCGGCCTCACTGACCATGCCATCGAAATCCAGGTCAGCGCCAACCTCGATGGTCTGCGTGGCCACCACGAACTGCACAGGCAGGCTGCGGTCGCGCTTCCCGGCCAGCATCTTACTGATAATGAGGCCGCGTTGTTGGTTGCGCTCGTAGTGCCGGATGCGGCCCGTCAGCAGCCAGCACTTCTTCAGCTTCTTCCACACCTGTCGGGCCGTCTTCACCGTGTTGCAGATGATGGCCACCAGCCTCACATCGGGTCGCTTGGCCAACTGCTTGGCCTGCTTCACCATCTCGTCTGCGAGGCTGCCCTTGGGCACGCTCACCAGAGAAATCTCGCGCACTGCCCCCAGACGCTTGCGGAGGGCAGGGGAGGGATCGTTGGCGAGGGTGGCGGGGTTGATGAAATGGGTCTGATTGCTGTTATTGATGGTAGCGGACAACTCGATGACCCGCGACGGCGGCACCTTGCCCAGCACGTTCTTGGCGTCGGCGTGGGCCAGGTCCAGCAGGGCGCGAAGGGCCTGGGCGAGATGGGACTCGTCCAGCACCACCAAGCTGTCGATAGCGGTCAGGCCGGCGTGAATACCACGCTGCCGGGAGGCAACGCCATAGCCACGGAACATAAGCCGCGACCCGAACATATCGACCGTGGACATGATAATCATGGGCTGGGTGGGCGAGTACCCTTCCAGCCAGATGTTCTTGGTCTGGCGATCCAGACCGCCGCGAAGGCGGGTGACGACGAGGGGCTGCTTCACGCCGCAAGTCTTCTGGACCAACTCCGACATCGGGGCGAGGGCGGGGTGGTGAAGCAACTGGTGCTGAAGTAGCAGAGCAAGCTCGAAGGCTGAGTCCACGATCACCCGGCGATCCACAACGAAGCAGAGCCGCAGGGGCGTGCCCCGGACACGCAGGCCAAGATGCTGGCCATAGAGTTGGTGGCACAGCGACCACCACCAGGACAGGAGGATGCCGGTCTTGCCAGTAGAAGGGGGCAGGGCGAGGCAGTCGCGGTACTGGTCCGCCGCCATCATGTCGGTGACGGTGCGCCACCAATCGAAGCGGTCGTAGGTCGTCACGATCTTGTGAAACTGGTCAGGATCGGGAATCTGTACTGGAGTCCAGGCCATCGCGGCTCCTTTTTCTTGCGGGTCTGAAGTTCGAGACTTTCACACTTTACGGCGGCAGAAGTCGATTTGTCAAGGCGGCGTCTGAAGATTTTCCAGAGATTTTTTCAGACTAGAAGTTTGTTCAGGTCGGCATCGGAGAGGGGTTTCTTACGGGCGAATTGTGCGTACCAGCCCCGGATTCGCCCCTGATAAGATGTGTGGCCCGCGAGGAACCGCTCGATGGCCGGGCGGGTTTGGCGGGTCATTTCGATGCTGAACAGGGCGTCGTAAAAATTATCGTCCTGGGGGACGTAGCGGGGTGCCACCCGCAGTAGAAGTGAGAATAACGAGCGGCGCATACTGGTCCGCCACCAACCAGATTGGTTGATCCAGGTGATCGTCTTTCTTTGCGTGGGGCCAAATTGTGAGGGGTCCGCGCCGACGATTTCCTCGAAGCGCCGTATAAAAGCGATTACGGCGCGGCTCCGGCCTGCGGCGTGCGAATAAAGGAAAAGGCGGACGCTCCTGCTCTCGGTGTGCCACAAGTCCCGGCAATAAAACCACTGACCGACTAAGTACGAGCCATTTTTCAGCTTGGTACGGACCTTGGCGAAGTGTCCAGGTCCGGGTCGGTAGGGCGTTATTATTTTCAGAAGCTCACCAGACTGCTCCATGCACTATATATGGTCGGGCGATTCTTCCACGGAGATTTCATCCGGCGGCACCTCCCTGGTCGATATGGTCACCCGGTTCTGCTCGCGGTCCAAATATTCATCCAGATTAAGCAAGGTGATGATGGACCAGTGCGGATCGTCGGTCGGGACGCACTCCCGCCGCGTGTAGAAGAACACTTCCATCGTGTAGCGATAAGGTTTCTTGGCCACGTCCTCGACGCCCATGCCGTTGAGCATGTCCTGGGCGATCTCCAGCAGCACATGGTAGGCGTCCTTTTCCACCGCACAGCCCATCTTGCGCATCACTTTGGGCAAGGAGCGGGCGTCGTGGTGCATCAGAATCTCCATCACGTCGCGCTTCAGGCGACCGTCGATGAAGTCCGCCACCGCCGCGTAGCGAGCCATCACCTGGCCGGCTTGGGGCTTGCTGGTGCGCACGTCATGGAAATACTCGGTGAAGTTATCTTCGTTTATCACTAGCTCATCGGTCATCGGGCCTCCAACATCATATAAATAAGCAACCCCAAAGCACACAACTGCCAAAGCACCGCCCCGAACAGCATGAACTCGAAGAAAACGTCAGGAATCAGGGGCGGTTCTTCGTCCATGTGGGCGTCCCGCCTCACTCGATTCTGCACTGGCCGATCTCCTCCAGCATCTCGGTGTCCGTCAACTGCTTCTCCTCCGCAGGCGGCTGCCGCATCACCACCAGCCGCATGTCGAGCCGCTTATCGCGGGGAAGCGTGTAGCGTTTGTGCTTGGGCGGGCTTTCAAAGGTGTACGTCTTGTACTTGGCGGACGGCGGCATGATGCGTATTTTAAGTAAGTTACCCACCTTCATTTCCGGTGCCCACCGCTCAAAATCCTCCTTCCAGACCGTGATGTACCCCGTCTCACCGTTGGCGTCGGTGGTGATTAACTGGTGGTAGACGAACTCCTTGTTCTTTTTTGAATTCTTCGTCTGCACTTCGCGGACTTCGACCTCGACGCTGAACACGGCGGTGCCCGCCTCGGCCTCGCCCTTGAAGGTGGCGAACGTGTGCCCGCCGCAGTAGTCGGGGCTTTCCTCGACCCGTGTATGCCAGGGGAAACCATAATGCAGTTCTTCGCACTCCTTGGCGTCCCGCAACTCCTCGATCAGCGAGTCCTCCAGGGGCCACTCATCGGCGGCGAAGGAATCCAGGGAAGGGCGGTTGCGGTTTTCCTCGGCGGTCTTCGTCTCATCGCCTTTGACGGAACGCAGGCGGTTATTCCAGAGCTTGCGCAGTTCTTTGGCGCGGTTCCACTTGACCACCTTCGTCACGGTCTGCTTCACCGACATGATGATGCCATCCTGGTCTTCCTCCTGCTCGATCTCCTCTGAGATTTCCCGCTCCTCGTCCTTGTCGAACAGCTTATACCACTTCTCGAAATACTCCTCCTTGAATTCGGCAGGCTCCCCTTCGGGGAGAAGATCGCGGAGCTTCTGGAGGCTGGCCTCCTGGGACTTCAGGAATCGCTTGCGGCGGTCGTTGCGCTTCTTGGCCTTGTCCTTATAAAACTCGTAGAACTTCCAGAGCCTCACCGGCTCGTCGTCCTTGAAAACCCGCAGGCCGACCAGGGGCCGCACCACGTTGGCTTCGGTGCCGAAGCGTTCGAGGAAATCTTGGAAGCCACTGTAAGGCTGGTTCTCCACGATGCGTTGGGCGACGGCCTCCCCGATGCCCTTGACGTTGGCAAAGCCAAAATATATCTCCTCGTCCTCGATCTCGAAATACACCTTGGACTTGTTGAGCCGGATCGGGTGGACCTTGATGCCGTGCATCTCGGCCTCGGTCTTATATTCCTTGATCTTGGCCTGGTCGTTCTCGCACTTCAGAGTGGCTGCGTAGAACTCCAACGGGTAGTGGGCCTTGAGGACCAAGCAGCGACAGGCAATATAAACATAAGCGGTCGCGTGACTTTTATTGAAGCCATATTCCGCGAAGCTCTCGATCTGGTTCCACAGGTCCAATATCTGCTGGCTGGTCCAGCCCAGCTTCTCCTGGCCGACCTTGAGGAACTGGTCCTTATACGGGCCGAACTGTTTGACCTTCTTCTTGGCTACGGCTTTGATGACGATGTAGCAGTCCTTGAGCGGGATGTCCCCAACCGCGTGGAGAATCTGCATTATTTGTTCTTGATAAACTAAAATCCCGTAGGTCTTGGACAGGTACGGCTCCATGACCGGGTGGATGGAGTAATCCTCGTTGCCCCGCTTGCGCTGAATATAATGCTCGTGCATCTTCATGCCGAGCGGGCCGGGACGGTAAAGTGCGTTGTAGGCCACCAGATCGTCAAAGGTCTGGACGCCGCCGCGCCGTACCATTGCCCGTATCTGCTCGGAGTCGAACTGGAAGACGCACAGCAGGTCGCCTTTGTTGGCTAAGTCAAGTGCCTTCTTGTCATTCTTATAACTGCGGTCGCTCCAGTCGGGCAGGCCGGGCAAGGCCCAGATGGCGGGCAGGCTGTGGCGCTGGCGCACGAGATTGGCGGCGGTGGCGATCCGCTCCAAGTCCTTGATAACCAGCAGGTCGAACTTGATGAGGCCCACCGGCCCCAAGTCCTGGGCGTGCAGCCCCTCGGTCCACGCACTGGAGATGGTGTCGTCCTTGGCGCTTTTAACCAGGGGCACGAACTTGTCCAGAGCGCCGTTGGCGATGATGAGGCCCCCGGCGTGCTTGCCCATGCCCCGGTTGCGGTGGAGGAGTTTCTGGACCGACTTGGCGACCTCCGGGTGGTCGTCACAGTATTTCTTCAGTTGGGGGTATATTTCCAGGGCCTTGTCGTAGGTGAGGGACTTGCCTTCGTCGTCCTTGAGGCCCAATGCGGTGGTCAGGTCCATGATCTCGCTGCGGCTCTCGCCGTGGACGCGGGCCATGTCCTGAAAGGCCGACTTGATGCCAAAAGTCGTGTAATTGCCGATATTGCAGACCCGCTCCGCGCCGAATTCCTTCGGTGCCCAATCGTTCTTCAAGTAGTCGCGGATGACATCTATGTAGTCGATGTCGATGTCGGGGAACTCGCCGTAGGTGAAAGCGGGATCGTCCTCGATATTGAAATCCTTGACCACGCCCAGGAGATAGGGGGTGAGCAGGTTGTTTTGGTTTTCGGAGTAGCGGACCTTGCGGCTGTGCAGGTCGAGGAAATACTCGAACTCATTCTGGGCGTCCATCTCCCGCAACTCGTCCTTGAGGCGGTTGACGTAGCGGGGATCGCCGTCCAGGTTCGCAAGGCGCAGAGCTTCAGTGCAGATTAAGGTCAGCTTTTCTTGCGGTTTCATCGCATCACCCTACCAGAGATTTAAGCTCGAAAGAAGCCTAAGACATACGCCGGCCCGCCTGCGCGAACCCCATATAGCTGACTTCATCATGGTTGGACGAAATATGGTCCTTCATGGACGACAGCGTGTCGATGGCCTCACGGTAGTCGTCACCCAGGATGGTGACGGCGACGAACAATTCCTTCAGGTGGGCGATGGAGAAACCTTCGGTGTCCTTCACCCACTTCTCCAAGTCGATCTTCAGTTCCTTGATGCGCTTGTCGGTGCCGATGATGTGCTTGAAATAAAGCATCCGGCTCTCGGCGTTGGGGTGGCCGATCTTGAAGCGCTTGTCGAAGCGGCTGGGGCGGTTGAGGATGCGGGCACCCAAGCGCTCCGGGTAGTTGGTGGTCGCCAGGAACACGATACGTTCAACGTGATCCACGCCGTCCAGAATATTCAGGACTTCGGACTCGTTGTGAATTTCGAGGATGGAGTCGATGTCTTCCATGAGGACCACGCCGGGAGTCTTCGGCTCTATTTCGCGGAAGACGCGCATCCCCTCGGTGAACAGGGTGGGGTGGCCGAACTTGATAACGATGCCGTCGCGTTCGATCACGTCCTTCATGATGAGTTGCACGGTGCAGGACTTGCCGGACCCCGGAGGCCCCCAGAGCATGATGCCGCGCTTGTAAGCGAGTTTATATTCGCGGAAGATGTCCTCCTTGTCCCAGAAGGTCTGAATCTCCCGCACGACCCGCTCGCTGTTGGTCTGGGGGAAGCGGAGCAGGCCCTCGGTCTTGACGGCGACCTTTTGGAAATAAAGGCCGATGCTCTGCGAGTGACATATTTCGTAGGCACCGGGCACGAGATTTTTAGCGGTGCGGCTGGCGGGGATGAATCGCTTGCCGTCGTGACTGGTCCACTGCACCAGCCCGGTAAGCTTCTCCTCCCCGTCTTCGGCAGGCCCCTCGGTCCCGCAGTCCATCGGGGCGACCCCATGATGCGCGACAACCGCCTTCTTATTCATGCGACTGGCGCGGGTGAGTTCGTTGTATTTTCCGAGCAATTCGTTGAGTTCAGTATTATCATTGGCCACAACCATTTCCCTCCTTTGGCCCCATTCTAACGAGGCCGTATAACCCGAACAATAGCAGCACGAGAAATCGCTCGCGCCGTTGGACTAATATAATGTATGGACTACAAAAAACCGATCAGCGATTTCTTCGCCCAGCGCTGCGCGGCCCACGGCGACTACGGCTGGCAGGCGGCATGTTACGAGAGCGATGCCAACCAGTACGGCACCTTCGTAAAACTCATGCGACTCGTGGGCAAGCAGAGCGGCACGCTGCTGGACGTGGGTTGCGGCCAGGGGGATTTATTCGAGTTCATCGACAGCCGGGGCGTGGACGTGATCTATAACGGCATTGACCTGTGCCCGGCGATGGTGGGCTACGCGAAGGCACGTTTCCCGGAGGGGCGATTCGAGGCAGCCGACGTGCTGGAATACACCCATCCCCATGACTTTGTGGTGGCGGCGGGGGTGATGAACTTCAACTTCCCCGACCACTGGCAATATACGCATCAGGTGATCGCCAAAATGTGGGAACTGGCGAGGAAGGGCCTGGCGTTCAACTTACTTTCGGACGCCTACCGCGACTATGAACGCCGCCCGGATTTGTGCTACTTTGACCCCGCCGACGTGCTGCGCTACTGCCTCACCCTGACGACCGCGCTATTCCTCGACCACCACTGTAGCGGGTACGACTTTTGTATCTACATGCACAAAAAATAAGCCGGCTGCACCCCGCAGCCGGCTTATTCGTTTTCAGGCCGATGGTAGATATATTTATCGACCCGCAGAGGGGCTGGTTTAGTGTCTTAGCCCAGGACAATGGAGCCGGGGGAAATCGAATCCCCGTCCGAAATGCAGGATCAAGCGGCGTCAACGTGCGTTTCCCGTCGTTTTATTCTCGTCCCTCGGCCCAAGACGGGCACAGTGCTTTGGGACCAGCCGGATAAATCTCACCGTATTGGCTACCGACACGCCAACAGGGCCAGCCTGATTTGCGATGGTTTCAAGCCGCTACAGGCACCGCCGCTTGAAACCAGCTACCTAATTTCTCAGGCAGCGAGACGGAGAGTATTTTCCTCGGCGTCTAAAAAGGTCGTCTTGTTTTTAACGTGGCCCTCAAGACATCCACGGCACGCAGCCCCAAGCTCTCAACAAAACGTCGAAACCTTGTCGGCCCCTAATACTTATCAAACTTTCTCGGTTCATCCGCTCCTTGCGAACTTCCGTTCAACACGCCCCACAATTCCTCACGCCAGTTCGGCTCACTGGCCAAATACGCCGATGTCGCCCTGGCCGGGTTCTTGATGCCCGTCTTCTCGCAGACAAAGGCCGCTACCTTGCGAATGTCCTCCGGGCTTTTGCACATATTACGCAAGCCGCCTTCGCGGTCGGCATCCACTCTGCCGCCGGTGGTACGTTCCGCCTCGTCCAAGGTACGTTGGAGCAAATAACCAGTGAAAGTCATCATAGCAACTGTATATAGAAGTGGCAAGCCGTTTTTTGTGGCGCGGTGAAAATTCTGGTCCGGCATAGATAGGAGTAACATGGCACTAATAGCAACCGATTTCTGGACGTTCAAAGAATATCTGGACGCCAAGCGCAAGCTGGTGAAGACCCCGAAAAAGGAAGACGTTCCCGATTACCACGGTCCCAAGCCCACCAAGCCGGACAAGCCCGCCACGAGCGGCGACAACTGGTCCACGGGAGTGAAGCCCAAGGGCAGCCCGTCTCCTTATAGGGGACCAGGCACCGATCCCGGCCAGAAGAAGGGGGAGAAGGGCGGCTTCGCGGACATGGGCGACAAGGACTTGAAATACGAGCCTTCGGCGGGCCAGGTCGCCAAAGCGGGCGAGGGCGGCGAGCAGAAGAAAACATGGCCCAACGCCGCCACCGTCAAGCACGCCGGTGCCAAGGCCCACGAGTCCCTACTTGATCCCTTCCTCAGCCGGACCAGGGATATGCCGCTCCCCGAATTTGCCAAATATGTTCAAAGGCAAATGACCGAACACTGCGGTTGCGAGGACAAGGAAATCCCCCACGTCGTCGCCTACACGTCCGGCCCCTACCACCCCGACCCGATCCAGGCCATCAAATATATCGCCTTCCTGGCGAACGAGAACAGTAATATCATGCGTGCCTTGCTGCGGGAAGTCAAAAGGGTGGGCTGCGTGGACAAGCTGGTGGAGGGCCTGCTGACCATCCCGGAGACGTACAGCGAGATCGTCTACAACATGGCGGTCGATCCGGCGGTCAGCAACCAAATCGCCCGCGCCATGAACGACCAGTTGCGGGAAGGCGTCGGCCCGCCAGCGCACCGGGACGAAGTGGACGAAGAACCGGACCCGGCCAAGGACGACGAGATGAGCGAGCCGGACAATATTGAAGGCGAAGACAGCCCTCCTGGTGATGACGAGGAGCCAGAAGGGGACAGCGACGAACCGGGTTTCGACGCGGACACCGGCTCCGGGGGGATGACCACCGGCGAGGGCGGCGACAAACTGGCGGCACAAAACCTGGCCGACGCGATCAAAAAGCATAAGGAAATGGCGAAAACCATGAGCGCCTACATGGGAACGTACTAAATGAATGACCGGATTCATGCGATCATTGCGGCTACTGATACGCGAGAAATGCTGTCAGCCAGCCGACTACTCAACCTCTACCACCTACTCTCCCAAACCCTCCATTGGGGCGTCCCCGGAGATATTGTGGAGGTTGGTTGCTGCACGGGGTTCTCGGCCCATTTCATCCGCACGGTCATGGATTCCTTTAACAGTCACCGGCCCTTTCACGTTTATGATTCATTCGAGGGTCTGAACCAGCCGACGCCGCAAGACGCCGGCATCGCCAGCTTCGTGTTCCCCGGCATGTTCCGCACGAGCCAGGTAATACTGCTAGACAGATTTCAAAAAGAAGGATTAACACCGCCCATCATCCACCAAGGGTGGGTGGAGGAGATATTGCCGGCGGAATTACCGGAAAAGGTAGCCTTCGCCCACATCGACGTGGACCTCTACCAACCCACCAAGCACAGCCTGGAGGCAGTCTACCCCAGGGCCAGCCACAACGCCATCATCCTCGTGGACGATTACGGCCACCCCGACTGGCCGGGAGCCAGGAGGGCAGCGAATGATTTCGCCACCACGGTGGCCGAACCCCTGTGCAGCCTCAACTTCAACCCGCGCATCGAAGCGCAATACCAGGCGTATTTCAGGAAGCAAGTTAAGCGGATTCGCCTGCCGGCACCGGGTCAATATTCCGAAAGCGGAGCCGCATCTGCTTCCCGCCCCGCGCCTCGCTCATGAAACGACTGAACAGCAAGTCTTCCTCAATCGGGTCCACGTCCGTAACCCCCAAACAATAGCAGGTGAGGGCACCGACGCCGGAACCCCGCCCTGGCCCCACCACGTCCGCCGGGTTAAATCCGAACTCCGGGGCCACACGGCGGGCCTCGTCCGTCATCTTCTTCTGAATCAGGAAGTAGGAACTGAATCCCTTGCGGCAAATCAGTTCCAGTTCTTCTTGGAGGCGAACCTGATATTGGCGGGTGCGGGGCAAACTGCGGCGAAGGAAGCCACGCTTGGCTTCCTTCTTGAGCGTTTCATCGGCGTCCGTCAATATGGGCAATTTGATGCCGCGATCAAGCTGGACGCCCTTGGCCTTCTCACATATCGCCACCGTGTTCAGTTTGGCCTGCTCAAAAAGTTCCAGGGGGATCACGTCGCGGTAGTCCTTCTCCCACTTGGCGTTCAACTCCTCTTCGGACTTCATCCACAAGTTCTGGTCCTGAAGCTCGAAGAAGTCCTGCATGGAGTCCTCCATCCGAGCGTCTTGAATCTCCTTGAGGGTCTTGCCGGTCTGCACCATCAACATGATGCTCTGGTAATGGCTGTCCTCCTGGGCGCAATAGTGGCAATCGTTGGTGAGGATGAGGGGCAGGTGATATTTTTCGGCGGCTGCCAGAATGAAAACGTCGTAGGGTTTCTGCTTGGTGAAGTCCAGCAGCATCAGTTCGAGGTAGAAATGCTCCCCGAACATGGCCATGTAGCGCTCAATCATCTGGAAACCAGCCTCGTAAGCGGCTTCCAGGTCCGGGAGTTTACTGTTGAAGGCCCGTCCGACCTCCGAGTTGTAGCAGCAACTCGTGAATATCAGACCCTCCTTATGTGACAACAGCATTTCGTGGTTGACGCGAGGCTTGTAGTAATAGCCCTTGGTATAGGCCCACGAAGTCAGTTGGACGAGGTTTTGATAGCCTTCCTGGTTGTAGGCGATGGCCAGCAGATGGGCGCTCGGCTTAAATTCCTTCTGCTCCTGCGGGGACAGCCGCTTCATATATGCGTTGCAGTCCACACGGTTGCGGGTAGCCTCCCGGTGCATCCGGTTGACGTACAATTCGCAGGCGAAGATGGGCGACAGGTTGTGTTCCTCGCACGCCTTGATCTGACGGGGGATGGCCCCCAACATCCCGTGGTCGGAGATGCAAAGGAATTTGCCGAACTGTTTCCAGCGCTCGGCGTATTCCTCGCAGGTGCCGAATCCGTCAAGGAGACTGAAATCCGTGTGAAGATGGAGATGTTCGTAACCTACGGTGCGCATGGTTCCCTCCGTTACAGCACGGCAACGAGTCGCATGACGTTGATGGCAGCGATAAACAACCAACAAAACACGCAGATTTCCGGCACGAAGGTGTCCCCGTAGCGGCGGTGGACCACCTGGAGGCCGTAGGCGACGATGTTGAAAATCGCAATAATGAGTACCACCGACGCCAGCGCCAGCGAGTTGTTAAACAACTGCCAGAGAATCAGCACAAAGCCGACCATCGAGGAAAACGGCGTCACGCGGTAAAACCATTCTTGATTGTCCATATTACCTTCTTATGCTTTGGAGTGTCTTGAATCCCTTGGTGCCGAACACGCCGTCCGCCAGGCCGAAGGAAACAGCCTGATCGGCGTCGAGAAACCAGTCAACCGTGTCTTTCATGCGGGAGGCGAAGAACGTCTCCGCTTCCGTCACGGAATTAAAACCACCCGCCTGGACCGCCCGCCCGGCAAATATACGAAGCATTTTGGCGTGCAGCCCGTCGTTCCATAATACCGCACTCCTCGCGGCGATGGAATGGCTCTCCAGGGACAGCGAGCCGTAGTGCATAACGAACTCGGTGTTGGGCATCAGCACTCGCTTCCTCGCGGCCTGGAGGACGACGCCGCTCATGGAACTCGCCTGGGCATAGGCCAGGATCGTCACCGGCGACAGGCAGGCCCGGATGGCGTCGTATATGGCCATGCCGTCGCCCCACTCGCCGCCGACCGTGTGCATGTGGACGAGAATATTGCCGTGGGAGAGCAGGTCAAGGACGTGAAGGTTCTTGACGAAACTCGTCGCCATCCGGTATTCGACGCCCGGCTCTTCTTCTCCGAGGTAGTGGCTGTGAAGATATATTTCTCTGGTGTGCAGGTTGACGCCGTAGGTCTGGACCTGGCTGAGTAATTCGCTGGCTTCAAGTCTCTTTACTGTCATCTTCGTCTGGCGGCAGGAGTTCCGCGTGACGCATTCGATAGAGAATCACATCGTCGGTGGACGACACGACTTCAACCTTTATGCCCATCTCCATCAGATGAAACGTCAGGCGCTCCATTAAAGTAATAAGGTTGTCGTCAATATAGATTTGAATTCTTTGTTCCATTGGTCCCCCGTCCACAACTGTGGACTGCTGATTAGTGTCAGCAGTCCGCCGGGGTGCATTTGGATTTGGGTGCCCCGTTGAAAGTCATCATGGTTTCCACACCCTGGATCGCCTCGTCCCGGTGTAGTTGGGGGATGATCCGGTGGGGGATGTCCACGACGGCGAAGGCAATGCGCAGGCAGCCGATTTCCCGCTCCGGGTAGTAATTCGCCACGGAAAAGTCCTTCGTATATTTGGACAGCACTTCTCCCACCACCGTCTCGGCGGTGCCGGGCGGGAATATCAGCCTACAGGTGGCGTAATCGTCAGCCATTCCACCCTCGCTGGTAGGTACTTCGGCTGACAATCTCGACCCCCTTCTCCGGGTCCGACCCCCGGCAGCAGTAAACAACCTCGTCGCCGTCCGAGTCCCTGGTGGCGAGGAACACGTCGTTACCGATCAAATACCGAATGCTGGTCAGCGTCTCGCGCACATACGGGTCATACAGCATCCGCCCGTTCCAATAATGCTGCAAGAAGAACTGCCCCTTGCCCCGGTGGTTCGGATCGGTCAGGCGGATGTCCGGCAGACCGCCGTTTACCTTCATCTGGAGGAGCTTCTGCTTAATCTTTTTGTGGTCGCGGTCCTCGATGCGGTACTCACCGTTGGGGTAATGCTTCCACTCAAAGAACTCATATTTGTCACAGAAGTCCTGGGTGAAGAACTCGGTGATTGCGGTCACGTCATCATAATACTTGGTGACCTCGAAGACCTTCTCCTTCCCCAGCCCCAGCTTCTTGTCCCACTTCTCCTTCACGCGGATGTCCTTGCACTCGTCCCACTCGCTGCCGAATTGGCCCTTGTTCCAGCGTTCCTCAATGTCCTCCAGCATGTAGAACCCCAGCTTGTAGGGGTTCATGCTGTAGCGGCCACCCAAAACGCCCATCTTGTGCGCGGCGTATTCAAAAATGCCGCAGTCATATTCTTTCTGGCCCAGGCCGACGAAACCCTGCTTCGACATGATGTTGTAGTCCACCCAGGAGGCAAAGCCCTCGTTAAGCATGTGGTCCATGCGCTGCGGGGCGAAATATAATGCCTCCTCATAGATCATGCTCATGATGTCAGCCTGCCAGGGCTTGAGCGGGGCACAGTCCTTAATGAAACCGAAGATGTTCTTGGTCGGCTCCTCGAAAATGCCCAACTCCTGGGCCGCTTCCTTCTTCTCGATCCGCTTGTGTTCGTACTCCGTCCACTCCTTGGGGTGGACATATGGCTCCATGTAGGAACGGTCGCTGTCCACCTTCAAGCGGCGCGGCTGGAGGTACTTGCGGGTGTCCTTCACCACCGGGTCTTTGACCTTGCGCATCTGCCAGGCAAGGGCGGGGTCGATGAGCGTATCAATGCGGATCAGGTGGTCGATGAACTCGGTCACCTTCTCCTTGCCCCAGCGCGCCATGTAACGGCGGATGCGACTGCCGTGGTTGGCAAGCTCGTTCATCATATTCTGGCTGGTGGGCGCAAAATAGATGTTGTTCTTGAAGAAGTGGTTGTGCCCCGTGGCGTGGGCGATGACTGTGATATGGTCGAGAATGCTGTTGCTGTTGAGGCAGTAGATGTAACACGGGTTGGTGTTAATCACCATCTCGTAGATTTTGTGCATCCCGTATTCATAACCGCGCTGCAATTCTTCATATTCCATCCCCCAGCGCCAGTGCGGATAGCGCACGGGGAAGCCGCCGTAGGCCGCAATCTCGCTGATCTCGTCGTAGGTGAGCATCTGGACCACTGTGGGATAGAAGTCCAGGCCAAACTTGCGGCAAGCCTCCAGTATCGTGGGAATAAGCTCACGAAGTTCCTTGGTCATGGGCACCCCAGGAACCGTTGCGTTGCCCATCAACAACGGGCTTCCGTGCATGAATCTGTGTGCCATTCGTCTAGCCCTCCGTAACTTCCTCCTCAGACCATTGTTCCACGCCTTCCAGTGAGCGTTTCTTGGCCCAGGCCGCACTGGTCTTGACCTTCTGGCTGAGCCAGAGAAACAGGTCCACGGTGCCCACGGCGTTCAACCAGCAATACTTCTCGCCGGTATTGGGGTTGATTATGTCCATCCCCAACTCGCCGCGATCCACCACGGCGATGTCTGAGACTGCACTAAACTTGGTCATCTTGCTCATACCGCCACCCCCTGCTGCGCCGGCTGGTTCTTGCCACTCCCCAGCAGGTGCTTGATGCCGTTCAATATTTGTTCGTTGCGGTCGTCGTCACTCAATTGCGGCTGCATCCAGCCGTTGGTCGGCACTTCCGGGTTGGTTTCCGGGCCAATGCTAACCGTGCGCACGAAATCACCGTCCAGCCGCCCCTCCTTGATGGCTTCGTCAACATGATGCTTCACGCTGTTGTCGTAACTCCACGCCAGGATTTGGGTGACGCCCACCAGATTGCAGGGCTTCAACTCCTCCTGAAGCGCCTTGATGAAGATTTCGTTGTCATCGTTCCAGTTCTCGCCGTCCGTAAAGTAGAACACATAGATGTTCCACTTTTCCGGCGGGAAGCGGTTATCGAACTGCTTTCCGATGAGTTTTAATGCGGAGGAGCAGGTAGTGCCGCCGCCGTAGCGGTACTTGTAGAACTTCTCCTCATCGACCTCCATCGCCTGGGAGTCGTGCCACACCCACATGCGCTCGACGCGCTTGTAGAAGCGGCGAATCCACACGTCGATCCACCAGGCCATATCCGAGAC
>Ga0126369_10000196_pt1 | contig 38214 bp, 33 predicted proteins | sample PanSoiMetaPlot_1_FD_109646 | JGI IMG/M metagenome (GOLD analysis project Ga0126369, IMG submission 109646) | Tropical forest soil microbial communities from Panama - MetaG Plot_1 | ecosystem: Environmental > Terrestrial > Soil > Tropical forest > Bulk soil | place: Panama | collected 2016-02-17
AGAGCCGCCATGTCCACCCCGTCGCGACTGAGCGAGATGATGCCGGACCGCTCACCGGGCCTTCGCGAGCTCATGACCGACCAGCCCCGCTCCTCCAGCGCGCCGGACACCTCGCCGGCGTTGCCGAGGACGCGCTCCTCGATCCAGCGGGTGCCGAGCCCGCTCATCAGCCCGATGACCGCGCCCAGGCCCACGATTCCGACGAGGTCGGGGATGCTGGGCTCCCACCGGCGCGCTGCCGTCGCCCAGTCCACCTTGTAGTCGACGAGGCTGGCGAGGTTCTTCAGGTCCCCGACGCTCTTCCAGCCCGGCTCGGGCACGCCCAGCCGCTCCCGCGTGTGCGGCGCGAAGAAGGAGATTGCGGTGCCCCAGCCCGACATCAGGAACTTGTAGCCGTGCGCGATCAGCACGTCACAGCCCAGCTCACGCACGTCCACTCGAAGCGCCCCCACCGCCTGGGTGGCGTCGACGAGCAGCCAGGCGCCCTGCCGGTGGCAGAGCCTGGCCACCTCTTCGACGGGCGCCCGGAACCCGCTGTTGAAGTTGACCAGCTCCAGGCACACCAGCCGCGTACGCGGCGTCATCAGCGCCTCCACGTCGGCGACCTCGTGGCGGTGCCGGCCGCGGTCGTCGATCAGCTTCAGTTCGACGCCCCGAGAGGCGAGGTTCAGCCAGGGATAGACGTCGGCCGGGAAGGCCTGGTTGTATGCGATGACCTCGTCGCCCCGCCTCCAGTCCAGGCCGAGCGAAACCACGCCGAAGCCCTCGGCGGTGCTCTTCAGGAAGGCGACGTCGTCGGGCTCGCAGTTCACGAAGCGCGCCGCGCCGGCGCGGACGCCGTCCACCATCTCGCCCCAGAGCCCGTACCCGTCGGGCAGGTCGGCAGCGGCCATCTTCTCGGTGAACTCGCGCACTGCCTGAAGGTAGGCGCGCGGGGGCGGCCCGAACGTCGCGTGGTTGAACCAGGCCCACTTCTCGGTCACCGGGAAGTTCTCCTGGCGCAGCGCCGCGACGTCGAGGCCGATGCGGTCAGACAGCGGTGAACCCCCCGTCGATCACGTAGGTGCCGCCGGTCACCCACGAGGACTCATCGGAGGCCAGGAACAGGGCCAGCCTGGCGATGTCCTCCGGCTCACCCCAGCGACCCATCGGGATGGTCGCGACGACGGCCGCCTCGTACTCGGGGGTGATCTCACCGACCAGCGGCGTGCGAACGGCGCCCGGGATGATGCAGTTGACGCGAATGTGGTACCTGGCGTGCTCGACGGCGAGCACCCGGCTCAGCGCGATGACGCCGCCCTTGGCCGCCGTGTAGGCGTCCGAGGCGCCGCGGCCGACGCGGAGCGCGGCGATGCTGGAGGTGTTGATGATGGAGCCTCCGCCCACCTTCCGCATCTCCGGGATGGCGTACTTGCAGCCCAGATAGATGCCCTTCAGGTTGATGTCTACGGTCCTGTCCCAGACCTCCTCGTCGAGGAGCGGGCTGGGCGCGTCGAAGCCGGGCCGGTAGTTGCCTCGGGCGGCGAGCCAGAAGCCGGCGTTGTTGTAGAGGATGTCGAGGCGGCCGAACTCCGTGACGGTGGCGTCGACGGCGGCCCTGACCTGGTCGGACTTCGACACGTCGCAGTGGCAGGCGATCGCCCTGCCGCCCGCCTCACGCACGTCGCGGGCCGTCGCCTCGCCGGCCGCCCGGTTCCACTCGGCCACCGTCACCGCAGCGCCCCGCTCGGCGAAGAGCCTGGCGGCGGCCCTGCCCTGTCCGCTCCCGGCGCCGGTGATCATCGCGACCCTGCCGTCCAGCCTCACTGGTGTTCCCCCTCTCGTTCGGTTACCGGCTGGTCCACGTTTCGCTCTGGTACTTGCGTACCCGCCGCTCGTCCACCGGGAACCCGCATCCGGGCAGGTCGGGGACGGGGATAGTGCCGTCCTTGCGGATCTCGAAGGTCGGGTCCACCAGGTCTTCGGCGTAGAAGAGCCGGGCGGGCGACATGTCCGCCGGGAGCGTGAAGCCCGGCAGCGAGGAGATGGCGAGGTTGAAGCCCCTGCCGATGCCCGTCTCCAGCAGGCCGCCGCACCAGACCGGCACGCCGCGCTCCAGGCAGTGATCGTGAACCGCGAGGCTGCGCGTCAGCCCGCCCAGGCGGGCCGGCTTGATGTTGACGATCCGGCCGGCGCCCATCTCGAGCGCCGCGAACGTGAGCCGCGGCGTGGTGGCTGCTTCGTCGAGACAGATCGGCGTGCGCAGCCCCGACTGCAGCTCCGCCAGCTCGATCAGCGCGTCGCCGGGATAGGGCTGCTCGATCATCAGCAGACCGAGCTCGTCGAGATCTCGCCATGGACCAGCCCGGCCGGGGTCGTAGCCGGTGTTCCCATCCGCCATCACGGGCAGACCTGGCCACGCCGCCACCACCTCGCGCAGGACGTCCACGTCCCAGCCCGGCTCGATCTTGACCTTGATCCGGCAGAAGCCCTGCGCGACCCGCTCCTCGATCTCCCCGAGCAGGTCCGCGACGGTGGGCTTGATGCCGAAGCTCTCGCCGGTCGGGACTCCCGTCTTCTCACCGCCCATCAGCACCTTGAGAGGCTTGCCGAGCTTCTCGGAGGCGATCGCCCATGCGGCGCACTCGAGCCCGTGCTTGGCCATGTTGTAGCCCTGGTATCCGGCATAGGCCAGAGCCAGGTCCGACGGACCACGAAAGCTCCTGCCGACCACCAGGGGGACCAGGAGCCGGGTCAGCGCGTACCAGACGCTCTCGTAGGTGTCGGGCGAATAGAGGGGAAGGTCGGAGGCCGGCGACTCACCCCAGCCGACGACCCCGTCGGCGTCCTCGGCCCGGACGATGATGGTCCGTTTCCTGGTCGTGGTCCCGTGGGCGGTCTTGAAGGAGGTGATCATGGGCAGGTCCAGCGCCAGCACCTCCACCGATACGAGGCGGATCGGGACCTGGGGCATCGTGCGGGTGGGCGTGGCCGCGGTCCTCATCGAGCTGGCTCGGGGCGGACCAGGGCTTCGGCGCCGGAGATCACGCGCCGGTCCATCGCAGTCGGGAAGATCAGCCGGAAGAGCGAGTCGTCCGGCGAGTGCAGCTCGGTGGCGGCCACCTCCGCGCCATCCACCCGGAAGCGGTGGAACCGGTTGGTCGGGTAGGAGTTGAACAGGACCAGCTCGCCGTCGGCCCCGAGGTAGCCCAGGTTGGCGTTGCCGTTGAGCTGGCTGTGGGTCTGGACCAGCGCCTGCTGGGCGCTGAGGCCCTGGCCCAGGTACTCCTCGAACATCCTGAAGCCGACCTCCGAGTCGGCCTTTCCCTCCAGCCGGCCCTCGAAACGACCGCGGAACTCGGCCTCGCGGGTGAACGAACCGTTGTGGCAGAAGGCGAAGCGCTCGTCCCGGGACAGGAAGGGCTGGGTGTCGGCCAGCTGCACGGTGCTGAGCCGGTTGGGGCGGCGGAAGTGGACGAGGTAGTGGGTGGAGCTGACGCCGGCCAGGGCGCGCTCGGCGCGCTCGTCCTCGGAGAGCCGGCCCTCGAAGCGGTAGCGCCTGACGCGCCCGCGGTCGAGCCAGGCGACTCCCCAACCGAAGTTGACCAGCCCGTAGTACGCCATCTTGCGGGCCCATGGCATGACCGCGCTGAACGACCGCGGTTCACGCGAGCAGACGGCGAGGATCTCACACATGGGCTTCAGTCGTAGCTGATGAAGACGTTCTTGATCTGGGTGTAGTGGTCCAGCATCTCCATTCCCAGCTGGCGGCCGATGCCGCTCATCTTGTAGCCGCCGAAGGGGGCCTCGAGGTGGACGCTCCAGTTGGTGTTGATGCTGAACTGGCCGCTCTTGATCGCCCGCGCCACGCGGAGGGCGCGGCCGATGTCCCGAGTCCAGAGCGAGCCGGAGAGCCCGTAGGGCGAGTCGTTGGCCATCCGAACGACCTCCTCCTCGTCGTCGAACGGGATGGCGACCACGACCGGGCCGAAGATCTCCTCCTGGGCGATTCGGTAGCTGTTTTCGACCCTGTCCACGATGGCAGGCTCGATCAGGTTGCCCTCCTCGAAGCCCGGCGGCCGGAGGCGGACGCCGCCGGTCACGACCCGCGCGCCCTCCTCCCTGCCGATGCGAAGGTAGCTCTCGACGCGCTCCAGCTGGGCGCGGCTGACGACCGGCCCGATCTCCGTCTGCGGGTCGAGCGGGTTCCCGACGCGCAGCTTCCGGGTTCGCTCGGTGAACTTCTCGAGGAAGCGGTCGTAGATCCTGCGGTGCACGAAGGCGCGGCTCCGGGCGCAGCAGTCCTGTCCGGCCATGTTGAAGACCGCGATCACCGACGAGGGCACCATCCTGTCCAGGTCGGCGTCGTCGAAGACGATGTTGGGCGACTTGCCGCCCAGCTCCAGCAGCAGTCGCTTGAGGGTGTCCGCCCCGCGCCGCATGATCTCCTGGCCGGTCGCCGTCTCCCCGGTGAAGCCCACGAAGGCCACCCCGGGATGCTCGACCAGCGCGCTGCCGACCGTGCTTCCGCTGCCGGTGACGACGTTGAACACCCCGTCGGGCAGGCCGACCTCGAGACCGATCTTGCCCAGCTCCAGCGGTGAGAGGGGGGCCAGGCTGGGTGGCTTCAGCACGACCGTGTTGCCGGTCGCCAGCGCGGGCGCCACCTTGTAGCTGGAGATCGCGAAGGGCCCATTCCAGGGGATGATCGCCGCCGTGGCGCCGAGCGGCTCGCGAAGGGTGAAGTCGAGCCCGTCGGCGGCGACCGGGATGGTCTTGCCGAAGACCTTGTTGGCGGCGCCGGCGTAGTACTCGAAGACGTCGGCGGCGTAGAACACCTCGCCCCTGGACTCACCGATGGTCTTGCCGTTGTCGCGCGTCTGCAGCTCGGCGATCTCGTCGACCCGGTCGCGGATGGCCTCCGCCATCCTGAGCAGGATCTTGCCCCGGTCGCGCGCGTGCAGCCTCGGCCAGGCGCCGCCCTCGAAGGCGCGGTTGGCCGCCTCCACGGCTCGTTCCGCGTCCTCCCTGGCGCCGCTCGGGAGCCGCGCGAGGGCGGCTCCCGTTGCCGGGTCGGAGGTGGTGAAGGTCTCGCCGGATGCGGCCTCCACCTCCTTCCCGTCGATGATCATCCGCCGCTCCGTGACGGCGGGCTGGGTCGAGCTCATCGCGGCAGGTCGCTGGCCGCCCCGGTGTCTGCGAAGATGGCCTGCGCTCCCGCCTCCAGCTGCAGGGGCCGCGTTCGGCTGAGCCATATCACCGTTCCGATGCCGATCAGGATCCAGACGATGTCGATGTAGGGAGCCAGGTTCAGTGGGAAGGACGGCGGCGGATAGACGCTCGCGTAGAGCACCGGGATCAGCATGAGGATGCCGACGATCGGGAAGACGTACGTGAAGAAGACGTTGACCTCGTTGGGATGCTCGCGGCGGTAGAAGATCGGGACGGCGATCATGCCCAGCGAGTAGACCAGGATGGTGCCGACGCTGATCATGGTGGCCAGCAGGCCGAAGCCCTTGATCGGGCCCAGCCACACGCCGAGGATGATGGTCGCCACGAAGCTGAGCGCCGTCATCGCAAGGATCGCGATGTGCGGCGACTTGTACCTGGGGTGGACGCTCGCGAACGCCCTCGGCAGCACGCCCACCTGGCCCATCTTGTAGAGCACGCGCACGACGGCGTTCTGACCGGCCAGCGAGCAGCCCCAGCTGCTGTTCATCAGTGCCAGGGTCAGGAGGACGATGCCGATCTTGCCCCAGTAGAAGTTGCCCATCGTGTTGTAGGGGGCCGAATCGTTCGTCAGCGCGGTCATCCGGTCCGGGCCCCAGCCGACGATGGTCGCGAAGCTGAAGATGGCGTAGTAGACCAGGATCATGGCCACCGACACCACCGCCGCCATCGCGATGGTCTGGCGTGGATTCTTCGTCTCCTCCGCCAGTGGGATCGTGGATTCGAAACCCGTGTAGCTGAGGACCGTGAAGATCATCCCGAACGCCAGCCCGGAGAAGCCCGTCGGCGAGCCGGCCAGCGTGAACGTCTTGCTGAGGTCGGGGCCCGAGATGCCGTGCACGCCGATCACGAAAAACGAGAAGACGAGCGTGATCGCGGCCTCGACGCAGGTGAACGCGATCGCGGTTCCGATCGACGGCCTGATGCCCAGGAGGGTGATCACGCCGAGGCCGACATAGACGACGCCGGCGTACAGCCACCAGGGGATGTTGACGCCGAAGAGCGCCGAGACGGTGTCGGAGACGTAGGTCGCCACCACCAGGGTGCAGAGGTTCGGGATCAGCGGGTCGTAGAGGAAGTAGATCCAGCCCGTCATGAACCCCCAGCGGGGACCGATGCCCCGGCTGACGTAGGTGTAGTAGCCGCCGGCCGAAGGCAGGTGCTTCGCCATCTGGTTGATCGACATCGCGATCAGCAGCGCGATCACGCCCGCGAGAACGAATGCGAGCGGCGTCGCCGCACCGGACGAGGCTGCCACGAAACCGATGCCGGTCATGACGCCGGCTGCGGGGGCCATGTGCGTCAGGCCCTGGAAGATGGACCCCCAGGGGCCGACGGCGTCGCGTCTCAGTTCGGGTTCGGGTCCCGTCCGGCTTCCTTCGACCTGTTCCAAGTTGTCCATTGCTTGCCCTCCCAGCTCCCCTTGTCAGAGAATGTCGCGGTATTCCTGAACTTCCCAGTCCGTCACGTAGCTCAGGAAACGTTTCCAGACCATCCGCTGCAGTCCCGCGAAGTTGCGGGCGAAGTCCACACCGAGCGCCTCGGCGATGAAGGAGTCCTTCTCGAACGCCTCGACGGCCTCGATCAGGGACGCCGGCACCGTCGGGTGGCGTTTGTCATCGAGCAGATTCCCGGTGCCCGGTTCGCACGGCTCGGTTCGCTTCTCGATCCCGTCAAGGCCGGCGGCCGTCATCGCCGCTGCCAGCAGGTACGGGTTGGCGTCCGAGCTTGGCAGACGGTTCTCGATGTTCAATCCCTGGACGCCGGGCACCACGCGGAGCATCGCCGTGCGGTTGTCCAGGCCCCAGTTGGCCCGCGTCGGCGCCCAGGTTCCGGGCGTGAACCGCTTGTAAGCGGTCACGGTCGGCGCCGCGATTGCCGTCAGGGAATCGGCGTGGGCAAGAACGCCGCCGATGAAGTGCCGGCCGGCGTCAGCGAGGCCGAGCGGCGCCGACGGGTCGGCGAAGGCGTTGCTACCTGTGCTGTCGGTCAGCGACACGTGGAGGTGGTAGCCGCTGACCGGGAACTCGGGATCGTTGGTGATCTTGCCGAGGAAGGTCGCCCGCAGGCCACGGCGGTAGCAGATCTCCTTGATCGCGATCTTCATCAGCGCCACGGAGTCGATCGCCTCGATGCCCGTCGCCGGCTCGAGGTTGAACTCGTACTGTCCGCCGCCGTGCTCGTTGAAGATCTCGTAGATCGGGATCCTCAGGGCCACGAGGTGGGACCGGAGCTCGTCGAGCAGGTCCTGCGCCTGCCCGAGGGCCTGGTCTGTGAACCAGACCTGCATCCCGTAGAGCGGGGCGAAGCCGGGGTTCGATGGCTTCGACTCGTCCACCGGGCGGAAGATGTAGAACTCGCACTCCGACCCGAACACGGGCGTGTACCCGCTGGCGGCGGCCCGGTCCAGCACCGTCGCCAGGATCTGTCGCGGTGTTTCCAGCGGGTCACCGGCCGCGGTGAACATGTCGGTGAACACGTGCGCCGTGTCCGGCGCCCATGGCAGCTGCCGGAGGGTGCGCAGGTCGGGGACGATGACGCCGTTGCCGAAGCCGATCTCCTCGCCGAGCCCCGTCTTCTCGGGCAGGTTCTGCCAGGCGTCCACCGCGAGCAGGGCCAGCGCCCAGGGATGGCCGTCCTCGACCGTGCGGTCGAGGAACCGCTCGGCGGTCACCATCTTGGCGCGGGGCACGCCGAGCAGGTCGGTGGTCACGATCCGCACCTGCTTGATCCCGGCCGACTCGATCTGGCGCCTGACGGCTCCGAGGAGCTCGCGGTTCCGGGTGCGGAGGTCGGCCCTGCTCTCCATCGCCATCGCCATCAGATCGCTGTGTAACCCCCGTCGACCACGAACATCGCCGCCGTGATGAAGGAGGCATCGTCGGAGGCGAGGAAGAGCGCCATCCTGGCGACGTCCTCGGGCTGGCCCCAGCGGCCGAGCGGCACGTTGTCCTCGGACCACTTCTTCCGCGCCGGCGTCATCTCGCCCACCATCGGCGTCTCGATCGGACCCGGGAACAGGCAGTTGCAGCGAATCTTCGGTGCGTGCTCGACGGCGAGGTTGCGGGTCACCGCCATGACGCCGCCCTTGGACGAGATGTAGGCGTCGGAGGCGCCGCGGCCGACGCGGATGGCACCGACCGACGAGACGTTGATGATCGCCCCGATGCCTTCCGACCGCTGCATGGCGGGGATGCCGTACTTGCAGCAGAGGTAGGTGCCCTTGAGGTTGACGTCGACCGTCCTGTCCCAGACGTCCTGGGCCAGGAGGGGCGCCGGCGCGTCGGTCTCGCCGACGACGTAGCCGTGGTGGGCGACGAACCACACGCCGGCGTTGTTGTAGAGGATGTTGAGCTGGCCGTAGGTGTTCACGGCGCGGTCGACGAGCGCCTCGCACTGCTCCTCGTCGGAGACGTCCGCGGGCTGGAAGACGGCCTTCCCGCCAGCCTTCGTGACGGTCTCGACCGTCTCCTCGCCGCCGGCGACGTTGACATCGGCGACCACCACGCTGGCCCCCTCTTCGGCAAAGAGGATCGCGGCCGCGCGGCCCTGGCCGCTGCCCGCGCCGGTGATGATTGCCGTCTTCCCCTCCAGTCTCATCCGCTCCCCCGTGTGCTATCCGGCCAGGCCGCCAACCTCACGGTCGACCGCACCGCCGGCCGGCCAACCGCCTACGCCCAGGTCGACCAGGGCGCGGCGGATCTCCCTCTCCGTCGCCATCACGTGGCGGTGCATCGCCTGGCGAGCCGGCGTGGCGGCGCCCGACGCGAGCGCCTTGATGATCCGGCTGTGTTCCTGGTGCGACTCACGCGACCGGGCGGGCGACTCCTGGATGAGGTCCAGGCCCGGCCCCAGCTCGATCCGGATCTCCCGCACCGCCTGGGACACGTGGTGGTTGCGCGTGGAGTCGGCGATCAGCTGGTGAAACTCGACGTCCAGCGCCCGCCGCTTGGCGCGGACAGGCTCGTTTTCCTCGGCCGCCGCGAGCGCCTGGAGGCGTTCGAGCTCGGCGGCGGTGATGCGCTCGGCCGCCACGGCGCAGGCGAAGGGCTCGATCAGCGCCCGGTACTCGAAGAGCTGACGGAGCTGCTCGGCTCTGCTCTGGACCCTCTCCAGGGCGAGGTCGCGCCCTGGCTGGCGGACGAAGGCGCCGCCGTACTTGCCGCGCCGGATCTCGATGTACTGGTTGTTCTCGAGCCAGCGCAGTCCCTCCCGGACCGCCGTCCGGTTGACGCCGAGCCGCAGGCAGAGCTCGCGTTCGGGCGGGAGCCGCTGTCCGGGCAGGTATTCGTGCAGCCGAATGGCCGCCAGGAGGAGGCCTGCCACCTGGTCGCCGAGCCGCACCCGCCGAGGACGGTCCAGAAACTCGACCATTAGCCCTGACTATCGCTTGCGGGCCTGGAAACGTCAAGCGGCTTTTACAGCAGCCGCAGAGGTCTCAGCGGTGGACGGGCTGCCAGCCGGCGTAGATGTCCGGCCTGCGCATCTCCAGGGAGGGATTCCTGCGGCGCACTTCCAGGACCCTGGCTCTCGAGACCTCCCCGACCACCAGCTGCTCGGACTCGTCGCCGGCGGCGACCGCCACGCCCATCGGGTCGTAGATCGCGCTGAGCCCGATGCAGCGCTCATTGACCTGGCCGCACGCGGCGAGGTAGACGGTGTTCTCGATGGCGCGGGCCCGACCGAGCGTCTCCCAGTGGAGCTCCTTCAGCGGGCCGCGAACCCAGGCCGCCGGGAGCAGGATCAGCTCGGCGCCGCGCTCGACCAGCTGGCGTGCCATCTCGGGGAAGCGGAGCTCGTAGCAGGTCATCACGCCAACGCTCAACCCGGCAAGCGAAAAGACCATTGTCCGGCCGTCCCCGGGCTGGATGCGGGCTGACTCCTGGTCACCGAAGGCGTCGTAGAGGTGGATCTTGCGGTAGGAGCCAAGGACTTCCCCACCGGGGCCGATCGCGACCACCGTGTTGAAGACGCGGCCGCCGTCTCCGGGCTCGAACAGGCCGGCGACGATGGCGACGCCGTTCCGCCCGGCCGCCTCCCGGAGCCCGTCCACGAACCGGCCGTCCAGCGGCTCCGCGTAGGGGGTCAGGTCCTCGCCCGGCCGGCCGCCCACCATCGCGCCCTCAGGGAAGACGGCCAGCTCCGCCCCCGCCCGCGCGGCCTGAGCGGTGAGCTCGCTCATCCGGTCCAGGTTCTCCTGCTTGTCGAGACCAGCTCCGAACTGACCGAGGGCGACCCTCACGCCCGTGACGTCCAGACCCGGTAGAGGGCCACGCTGACAATGAGCCCAGCGACGGCCACGGCTGAGGCGAGCATCATCACGACCTGCGTCCCCTGCCAGATGGTGTAGTGCCGGGTGACCTCCATGCCCCTGATGCAGCAGGTGAGGAGAAAGGCGCCCACGAAAGCATTATGGTGCGGGCGCGAGCGGTGTGGCGAAGGCAGCCATGGCCGTCGGCTCTGCCGGTTCAGGCGAGCTCGAAGATGTTCTGCCGGTCGAGTGTGACGTTGCGGGCTCGGTAAGCGCTTCCGGACCCCCCATAACGTCACTCCGGCTCCGCCTATCGCGCAAGCGAGACGCAAGTGGATCACGACCGTCCACCACCGAACGCCTCATCCCCGATCCGGCATCACTCATCTCTAGTGGACGAGATAGCCGCCGTCGACCACCAGCTGGGTGCCGGTGATGAACGACGCCTCGTCGGAGAGCAGGAACCAGATCGCCGCGGCGATCTCCTCCGGGCGAGCCGGACGCGGGATGAGCATGCGGCGCCGGAAGGATTCCAGCGCCCGCTCCGGTGGGTTGCTCATGTCCACGCCGCTGAAGCTCGTCGCGACCGGTCCCGGCGCCACGCAGTTGACCCGGATGTTCAGAGGAGCCAGCTCGTGCGCGAGCGCCTTGGTCAGCATCTTCACACCGCCCTTGGAGGCGTTGTAGTGAGGCTGGCAGTGCGCGCCGCTTGCGGCGACGACGTCGGCCTCGACGGTGGAGAGGTTGACCACCGCGCCGCCGCCCGACTCGGCCATGAGCGGCGCCATGACCTGGGTGACGATGAACTGGCCCTTCAGGTTGGTGTCTACGACGAAGTTCCAGTTCTCGTCCGTCAGCTCGTCGAGGCCGTGCATGGTGACCACGCCGGCGTTGTTCACGAGGTGGGTCAGGCCGCCGAACTCGCGCTTCACGAGTCCGGCCGCCGCTTCCGCTTCCGGTCGGCTGCGCACGTCAAGACGGCAGGCTGCCGCGCGGCCGCCCTGGTCGCGGACCGACCTCGCGGTCTCCTCGGCCGCCGACTCGTCCACGTCGGAGCAGACGACGGCCAGCCCCTCCGCGCCAAGCCGCCGCGCGGTCGCCCGGCCGATGCCCGACCCGGCACCGGTCACCAGACCAACCCGATCCGTTCCTGCCACCCTGGATCGCCCCCTCTTCTCTGTCCGATGACCCGTCTCACGCGCAGCGGCCAGCCCGTGACAGGACGGCCTCGGCCAGGCACTCGATGTCCGCCATCTCGGTGTAGACCTGGGCCGAGATCCGAACCGACAGCCGGCCGCCCCTGGCCGACACCGGCACCTCTATCCCGTCCTCGTAGAGCAGCGCGTCGCGAAGCCGGGCGCCATCTTCGGCGGCGCCGCCGAAGCCCTCCGGCAGCGGCACCGTGACCATCGACCCGTACCAGTTCTCGTCCCCCTCGACCTCGGTGCCCCACGCGTCCGCCAGGAACTGGGCTCCACCCCAGGCGAGGCCGTGGTTGTGGGCGCGCACCTCGTCCAGCCCCGCGTCCTGCAGGAGCTTGATGGCGAACGGCGCCGCCAGCCAGCCTGACGGGTCCCGGGTGCCGGTCCAGTCGAACTCGGTGGTGAAGCCCCTGTCGAGGCCCCAGGACAGGATCGGCGGGTGGAGGCCTGCCTGGCGGTCGGGCCGGGCCCAGAGGATGCCGGTTCCGCGTGGCGCCCAGGCCCACTTGTGCAGGTTCGCGCAGTACCAGTCGACGCCGAGCGATTCGATGTCGAGGGGAAGCATCCCGGGCACGTGGGCACCGTCGCACAGGACGGCCACGCCGAGCTCGTGCGATCGTTCGGCGATCTCGGCGACCGGCAGGATGCGGGCGGCCTCCGAGGTCAGGTGGTCCACCACGACGAGCCGGGTGCGATCGGTGACCGCACCGGCGATCGCCTCCACGACGTCCGCCGTCGTGGCGCCGCGAAGTGGCAGCTGTACGGTGTCGATGGCCGCGCCGGCTTCGCGGGCGATGAACTCGGCTACGAGCGTCACACCGCCATAGCCGTGATCGGTCACCAGGATCTCGTCGCCCGGCTGGAAGTGCAGCGACCGGAGGACCGCGTTGGCGCCGGCGGTGGCGTTGTCCACGAAGACCAGGTCGTCTCCCTGGGCGCCGAGGAACCTGGCGACGGCGGCCGCCGCCGCTCGCAGGCGCGGTTCAGCCTCCCAGGACCGGACACCGGGCAGCCGCGCCAGCTCGCGGAGCAGGAACTGCGAGGGACGGCGCTCGATCTCCAGGCGCAGGTCCTGCTGCGCCTGGAGCACCGCGAGCGGCACGGCGCCGACGGTGCAGTGGTTCAGATAAATGACCTCGGGGTCGAGGCCCCAGTCGGCCCTCGCCGCCCGGCCGAAACGCCCTTCCCTGATCACCATTCCCGAGAGGTCAGGAAGCCGGGGGCGAGCGATCGCCGCTCAGGCCGGCCTCAGTCTCCGGGAACACGAGCAGGACGTGGACGGCCCAGACCAGGCCGGCGCGACAGGCCGCTGGGGTGAACCACCCGGCTGACAGCGCTTCCCGGAAGCGGCGCGCCTTCTCGCGGACGACGGCCTGGTGGCGCGTCTGGGCCTCGGCGCCGGTCGCAGGACCACAGGCAGGACAACCCATGAGGGCAACTTAGCACCGCCGACGATCGGCGGCGACCGGAAAAGGATCGCAGACGCCTGGGCAGCGCGGCGGGGTCACCCTGCCCTCCGCGCCGAACTGCGTTACCAGAGGGCCACTGGTTGCGGGTGGCTATGGGCGCGAAGCTTTCCGTCCTTGGTGACGAGGCGCAGTCCGTGCTCGATCGCAGTCGCATAGATGAGTCGGTCCGCGGGATCACCCGGAAAGTTCGTGGGTAGCGACACCGCGGTTTCCGCGATGGCGGGCGTGATACCCAGAGTGTGGACCTGGCTTGCCAATCGCTCCAACCATGACCGAATCGGAATACGTACCACGATCCGCTCGTGCCTGGCCAACCACGCCAGCTCGAACCACGTGATCGCCGCCACCGCGAGTTCGTTGGCGTCGTCCAGGGCCGTGGCCGCCGCCCGGCTCATTCGCTCCGGCTCAGCCGACCACCAGTGGAGCACGTGAGTGTCAAGCAGCACCATGCCCACTACTGGGGCAGATCCCATGGCACGCCGGTCGCGAACAGTGCCTCTTCGTCCGTGCTCGCGGTCATCGCCACTCCGGCCAGCGTGCCCTTCAGCGAGCCAGGCCCGCGCGCGGGAATCAGTCGTGCCACGACGTGACCATGCTTTGTGATCTCGACCTCGTCTCCGCTCGTCACGTCATCGAGAAGCGCCAGGATTCGAACCTTCACCTCGGTTGCGGTCATCCTCTTGACCATGTGGTCATTATACTGGTCAGAAAGCCGGGCGCTGAAAGGAGTGAGGGGCAGCCTTGGCCCCGGCGCGGGTGCGGGTCGACTGACGCCGAGGTCCTTGACGGCTTGTCGGCGAATCGGTCGAAGGAAGTCCTGCGGGTCAGCTGCTCAGGCAGCCGAGATCACGCCGTCCGAATGGGCTCCCTTCTGGCCAGGTGGACGAGCGCGACCAGACCGCACGCGACGAGCAGAGTGAGGACGAATCTGATGATCCAACCGGGACCATTGTCGCCGAACCAGATGCCCAGGACGAAGGCGACGATCAGGCCGGCTACGACCCCGAGCACGGTGTCCATCAGGATTCCGAAGCCCTTGCCCGTCATGATCGTGCCGGCCAACCAGCCGACGATCGCCCCCACGATGACGCTGCCAATGACGCCCAACAGACTCAGGTGAAAGGCCATGCGCCCTCCTTCAGCACGCCCGACATGCCCAGGGGCTCGCGAAGAACCCTGTTACCATCCAGCTCTCGCCAGACCCCCGCAGCGCTCACAACCGTCTGGTCAGCTCTTGAAGACGTTCTTGACCGCGTCCATCACCGATCCGGACTGACCCTCCGCGCCTTGGGCAGCCTGCTGCGCCATGTCCTGGGGAGCCTGTCCGCCGGCGAACTGGTCGACCATGCTCCCGGCCGGCTCGGGAAGCCGCTCCTCGAGGACACCCAGCACTGCCTCGACCGCAGATCGCGATTGATCCTGGCTGAGGCCTGTCCTGCGCGAGACCTCCTGTACCAATTCATCCATGTCTGTACCTCCGCAGCAGCAGCGTCCCGAGGTGCTCCTGGCCGAGCCGCCGCTGTCCAAAACCGACGATAGGATGCCCTCGAGGCGCAGGCCGAACTTCGAGCTCAGGTGAGGCAGGTGCCGGGGCAACCTCGTCCGCCGTTGGCGCCCCGCGTCGTTGACAATGGGGCCGGATCCAGATGTCCGACGACGATGTGGAGCCGGCCCCGCCGGCCGAGGCGCTCCTGCTGCCGGCGCTGGCAGCGCTCGATTCAGGTGACATCCCGGCCGCCGTGGCGGCAGCCGAGGACGCCGTGGCCGCGCTCCCCGACCTGGCGGCGGCGCACCACCTGCTCGGCAGCCTTGCCTACGGCGCCCTCGACGATTACCCCCGTGCCCGGCGCCACTTCGAGGAGAGCTACCGCCTGTCGCGCCATGCCAGCGACCTGCGCGCCGCCGCCCGCACTGCGATCGCCCTGGCCACGCTCGACGCGACGAGCAACAACATGCCGGGGATGCGGGGCTGGCTGAGCCGGACCCGGCGCTTGATCGACGAGATCGGCCCTTGCCCGGAGGAGGGCTACTACCACGTCGCGATGGTCGGCTGCGACGTTCCCGACGTGACCGAGCTGGAGGCCAGCGCAGCCCGCGCCCTGGAATTGGCCAGGGAGTTCAGCGACGCGGCCCTGGAGGTCCGCGCCCTCGCAGACAGCGGCCTGGCTCTGATCTCCCTGGGCCGCACCGCGGAGGGGCTGGCGCGCATCGACGAGGCGCTCACCGCGGTCCTCGCGGGCGAGGTCCGCGACCTGGGGACCATGGGTCTGACCTGCTGCGCGGTCGTCACAGCCTGCGAGCGGCTCGGCGACATGGACCGCCTGACCAACGTGATCGAGGCGCTGCGCCGCATGTCCACGGAGCGCTTCCGAGGCTTCTCGCCGCCCATCCTCACAACCCACTGCCACCAGACTTATGGCGGGATGCTCTGCGAAGCGGGCCTCTGGCAGGAAGCGGAGGTCGAGCTCCACCGCGCGGTCGAGGCCAGCCAGTGTGCGGGGCACCGCGCCGCCGCCATGGCCCGCCTCGCCGAGCTTCGCATCGACCAGAACCGCGTTGACGAGGCGGCCGAGCTACTGCGCGGCTGGGAGGACCGGCTCGAGGCCGCTGGCGCGCTGGCCCGGCTTCACGACGCCAGGGGCGAGCTCGATCTCGCCGCCTCCACGCTGCGGTGGACGCTCCGAGAGCGCGAGACGGACCTGGCCAGCTCGGCGCCGCTGCTGGCGCAGCTGGTCGATGTCGAGCTCCGGCGCGGCCGCACCCAGGCAGCGGAGGAGGCGGCATCCCGCCTGGAGCAGCTCGCCGAGACGCTCGCGTCGGCGGAGACCCGGGCGCTGGCCCTGGTCTGCCGCGGCCGGGTCCAGACCGCCGCCGGCGGCGACGCCGAGGCGGCGCTGGTGGCGGCGCTGCGCCAGCTCGGGAGCGGGAAGCGGCCCCGGCTCCGCGGCGAGATCCACCTCGCCCTCGCGGAGGCCGAACGGGACCGGAACGCGGCGGCCGCCATCACCGAGGCGCGGGCCGCCCTCGCCATCTTCGAACGGCTGGGTGCGCGCCGTCAGGTCGATCGCGCAGCCGCGCTCCTCCGCTCCCTCGGGGTGAGCGTGCGGCAGTCGGAGGCCGCGGGCGCACCGGATGCGCTCAGCCGGCGGGAGCGCGAGGTGGTGCCGCTCCTCGCCGAGGGGCTGTCGAACGGCGAGATCGCGGCCCGGCTGTTCATCACGCCGAAAACCGTCGAGCACCACGTCACCAGCATCCTCGGCAAGCTGGGCCTGCGCACCCGGGCCGAGGTGGCCGCTTGGGCGGCGGTCAGGCGGACGCGGAGCCCGGCCAACGCCGGGCTCGGCACCGCCGGCGGGTCAGACCGCGAGCGCGGGCTGCCGCTCGCGTGAGCTCGACAGCACCCGCACGAAGAAGATCGCGATTACCACGGCGCTGATGATCAGCGTCAGGTGGAACCCCCAGTCCACCTCGACCAGCGCGACCAGATTGGGGCCGATCGCGCGGTGGAAATTCACATGCGGCCACCAGTTCAGCAGCGACCAGGCTATCGCGAGGTAGGTCACCAGCGTCAGGGCCGGCGCTTGCCCGGCCTGCTGAAGGAGCCGGCCGCCGAAGACCAGGAAGGCGACGCCGGCGCCGAACGCCAGTGCCTCGAACACGGCGGGGACCAGCAGGAACGGGAGCAGGCTGGCGGGGGGCGTCGGGGCGCCCGGTGGGTCGGGCCAGATTACGCGCGAGAGCGCAAAGGCGGGGATGGCGAACCCCACCGCAATGAGTGCGGCCAGGAGCTTCCGGTTCATCGTTTCCTCCTCAGGCAACGAGCGGTTGACGAGGTTCCTCCGTCGCCTGCCGCCGGCGCAGGACGGCGAGGTGGAGGCTGCCGCTGCAGTCGAGCTCGGGCGACCGCAAGGCATTGCTCTTGCACCAGACGGCGACGCAGAGGCTGCGGAGGCGTCGCAGGATCGCGAGCAGATCGGGATCGGCTGAGATGGGGTCCGCCCCGCCGGCCGGGAGCGCGCTCAGGTCCCACTCCACCGGCCCCGAGCAAGCCGACTCGAAGTCGATCAGCAGATGCCGACCGCGGCGGACCAGGAAGTTGCCGCGATGTGGGTCGCCGTGCAGAGTCTGGGGGTCGAGCTGCCGGCCCCGAATGGCGCCGGTGAGGCGTCGGTGCTCCGCGGTCAGGAAGTCGCGGTCGCCCGGCGGCAGCGCGGGCAGCGCGGTGGGATCGGCCAGGAGCCGACCGGCCCGCCTGACCTGTCGGTCCAGGAAGCTGGGCAGTGGTGCGCGATAGCGGTCGAGGACCGCGTGCACGTCCCGCAGCGCCCGCCGTGCGGACCCCGGGTCGAACGCAGACTCGGGGTCGCGCTCCTGGTAGCGCCAGAACGTGAGCGCCTGCTCGCTATCCCAGTGGACGGTCGCCGACAGCTCCTGGCTGGGGGGCACGACTGGCGCTCCGGCGCCGGCCAGGTGCTGCGCGATCGCCAGCTCGACGGACAGCGCCGCCGCCCCGGCCGGCCGCTGCCTCGTGTGGCAGACCTTGGCGACCACCGGCAGCGGGGCCAGGTGCACGATCGTGTTGTTGCAGTCGCTGAGGACGCGCGGTTCCGATGCGAGGAGGCCGTGCCGGCGAGCGACGGCCGTGGCGGCCCGCAGCGCCAGCGCCTGGCGTCCAGCCCGGCTCCTGCAATTGTTCATGGTTCGGAGGTTCGCGCACGACCGTTCGACCCCGAATCGGGCGATCCCCCCAATCCCACCCCCAGAGCTGTCCTGGGGGTGCCGGCGCTTGCCGGCCGCGGGTCCGCCAGGCGTGACCGACGCCGGCGGTCCCGCGACGGAGTCGGACGAGCCACGCATTCCCTTCACGACGGCCGCCCGCAGTCGCACATGGTGGCCGTGCTCGTCGTCGCCGGCCTCGCGGTCCGGGCGGCGAGCCCGGACGAACCGGCGGCCGCGGGGGTCCGCCGAGGTCGCGCAGACTGCGATTGGCGTCGAGCCCAATTTGGCCGCCCGAGGGGTGTGTAAGCTGTCGATCGTGACGAGGCTGAAAGCCGCTGATCCGTCCGCGGACTCCGAGGCGATCTCCGGAAAGCCTGTGTCCCGGCGCGGGCAGCGGACTCGCGAGGCCCTCGTGCAGGCGGCGCTCCAGGTCTTCGCAAGAGACGGGTTCTTCGACGCCAGGATCACCGACATGACGGCTGTCGCCGGCGTGGCGAATGGCAGCTTCTACACCTACTTCGACTCCAAGCTCGCTATCTTCCATGAGGCAGCGGAGCGGATCCTGACCGCCTCGGTCGAGACCGTGCGCGGCGAGCCTGCCGACGTGCGTGACCCGGTGCGCGACATCTACTGGGCCAACCGCTCGTTCATGCTCGAGTACCAGCGCCAGGCCGGCATGATGCGTGCGATCGAACAGACGACGCCGTTCGACCCGCGGATCCAGGAGCTCCGGCGCCGCAGCTGGGCCGTCGGGCTCGGCCGCACCGTGCGCCGCATCCGGCAGCTCCAGCAGGCCGGCCTCGCCGACGCCGCCATCGACGCCGAGTTCACCGCCACGTGCCTGGGAGCAATGGTCATCCGCGTCTGCTACGCCTCGTTCGTGCTCTCGGAGATCCCGGTGGACGTGGACCGTGCGGTGATCACGGCGACGCGCATCTGGGTGAAGGCGATCGGGCTCGACCCAGCTCCGCTGGACGGCGTGCCGCAGGGGACGGACCCGCTGCCGATCCGGGGCTGACACCGGGTTCTGCTCACGTCGTGAGCCAGAACTCGCCGACGGGCGTCACGCCCGCGTCCAGCGGTCGGGCGGCGCCGCCGTCGGGCAGGGTCGCTCGGCCGATCCCGCCCACGGCCATCCGACCGGCCACGATCCAGACCGCCTGGGTCAGCCAGATGTACGGGAGGTCCGCCCCAAGCCGTGAGGCAACCATCCGATAGGCGGCGGTGCGAACCGTCGGATCCACCTGCGTGCGCCCGGCCAGAAGGGCCGCTTCGATCACGGGGTCCCTGTTCCGGGCGAAGTTGAGTGCCTGCTTCCCGACCGGGGCGGCGGTGGCGCTGCTCCACCAGATCAAGTTGGCGTCTGGGTCCGGGCAGTTGAACTGGCGCCAGGCGTAGGCCTGGAAGTTGCCGACGATCGCGTTCAGGATGAATGGACTCTGCTCGAAGAAGACGTCTTCGGTCTGGATGCCGACCTCCCTCCACATCGCTCCCAGGAGCTCGTTCCCCGCGCGGGCCTTGGGCGTGTTCACGTTCCCGTGCTTGAAGGAGATCGGGCCCTTTTCCCGCTTGTACTCTGCGACCAGGGCTCGGGCCCGGGCCGGATCGTAACCGGGGTACCCGGTGGGGGTGTAATACGGCGAGCCCCGCACGAACGGCCCGTCGGCTGGCCTGGTCAGCCCGTTGGCCAGCGTCCTGATGAACCTCTCGCGGTCCGTCGCGCAGGCCAGCGCCTGGCGCACCCGGATGTCGTCCAGCGGCGGCGCGGTCGTGTTCAGCATGACGAAGCCCATGTCCGGCTCGCCCTGGGTCGAGTTCAGGTCGTTGATCTGGTGGAACTGGGCATCGTGCATGAGGTCGGCGACGTTCTGGGTGTCGCTGGAGTGCATGACATCGATGTTGCCGGCCCTGAGGCTGTTCACCCTGGACTGCGCGTCCGGGATCGGCTTGAAGGTGATCGAGTCCAGGTAGGGCAGGCCGGGCCGCCAGTAGTTGGGGTTGCGGGTGGCGGTGAAGTGGTCGCCCGGGACCCACTCTTTGAACACGAACGGGCCGGTCCCGACCGGCGCCGTCTTCCCGGAGGTGTCGGCGAGCTGCTTCAGGCCGACCATCATTCCCTCTTTGACGGTCAGGAGGAACGGGAAGGGCACCCACGGCGTGTGCATCGTGATCAGCACCGTCAGCGGGTCGATGGCCGTGACGTCCGACAGGTTGAAGAGGGCAGGCCCGTCGAGCGGCTCCCTGGCCAGCCCGAGCAGGTTGACTCTGACCGTATTGGCGTCCAGCGGGCTGCCGTCGTGGAACTTGATGCCGGGCCGGAGCTTGATCGTCCACTCGGTGTAGTCGGTGTTGGGGGCAATTGAGAGGGCCAGGTAGGGCTTGATCGAGCCGTCCGCGGCCTGGGTGAAGAGCGGGTCGTACACGGCGCGGGCGTAGGTCAGGCCGGTGGCGTCCCACGCGCCCACGCGCGGATCGAAGCTGTTGATCTCGGCCTCGGTGGCGAAGGTCAGGCTGCCGCCCCGCCGGGGCCCGACGGATGTCTGCACTACCGGCGCCTGGCCGGCGCCGCACGCATCGAGGACGGCGGCGACCGTGCCCGGGATCAGCACGCCGCCCACGGCGGCGCGGCCGCCATGCCGCAGGAACGTTCTCCGGTTGTAGCGCTTGGTCATCGTTCCAGACTCCCCGCGGTGGAGACTGACCGTCGCATGGGACGGCGCCGCGTCGCCATACGGTAGCCGTAGTTGGAATTGGCGTCAAGTTCATTTTCAGCCGTCCAGCGCACCGGCTTCCCGCAGCGGTTGGCCAGGCACCTCAGCGACGAGTATCCGTTCGTGCGGCCCGACGAGGCGCAGGCGATGGGGCGGCCAGCCGTGCGAAGTCGCTCCTTGAGAGCGGGTTCTGCGTCGGAAGCATCTGGGCTGACGGCGGGCCCTGGATGCACTAATCGCCCGGCGTGACCACCCCGGATTCGTACGCGTACACCACCGCCTGGGCGCGGTCCCGAAGGCCCAGCTTCGGCAGGACACGGCCGACGTGCGTCTTCACCGTCGCCTCACTCAAGGACAGGCGCTCGGCGATCTCTGCGTTGCTCAACCCGCGCGCCAGCAGGACCAGCACCTCCCGCTCGCGCGACGTCAGCCGCTCCACCTGGACGCCGGCGGCGGCCGCCGCCTGCCCCGGTCGGGCGAACCGCTCGACCAGCCGTCTCGTGATGGACGGCGCCAGCAGCGCGTCGCCCACCGCCACCACACGAACGGCGGCCACGAGTTGCTCCGGCGTGACGTCCTTGAGCAGGAAGCCGCTCGCGCCTGCCCGCAGCGCGCCGTAGACGTACTCGTCCAGGTCGAACGTGGTGAGCATCACCACGCGGCAGACGGCGCCGGCGTCAGCCAGGATGCGCTGCGTCGCCGCGATGCCGTCCAGCTCGGGCATCCGGATGTCCATGAGCACCACGTCGGGCCGGGACCGGCGGGCCAGGGCCACCGCCTCCTCGCCGTCCCTGGCCTCGCCGACCACCCGCAGGTCGTCCTGCGCCTCAAGGATCATGCGGAAGCCGGCGCGGACCAGCGCCTGGTCGTCAGCGATCAGGACCCGAAGCTCACTCACGCCGGCTCCATCGGGAGCCGCACGCGCACGGCGAAACCCCGGCCCGGGCGCCGCCCGGCCTCCAGCGAGCCGCCATAGATAGCGACGCGCTCCCGCATCCCGAGCAGTCCCCGCCCGGTGCCGCCTTCCGGAGCAGCCACGGACGGGCCTTCGTCGAGCACGTCCAGCCGGAGCTCGCGGTCGCCGTAGTCCAGCGCGACCTCGGTGCGGGCGCCGGGCGCGTGCTTCAGCGCGTTGGTCAGCGCCTCCTGGACGATCCGGAAGATGGTCAGGTCGAGGCCGGGCGGGAGCGGACGCGGGATCCCGGTGATCCAGAGCTCCACCGGCTGGCCGGCCGCGACCAGCCGCTCCACGAGGGAGCCGATCTGGCCTGCGCCCGGCTGCGGCGCGAGGGACGGCTCCCTCGGCCCGTCGGTGAGCAATTGGAGCATGTGGCGCAGCTCCCGGAGGGCCTCACGGCCGCTCGCCTCGACTGCCAGCAGCGACTCGCCGGCGGCCTCGGGGGTCTTCGGCAGCACCTGGCGGGCCGCCCCGGCCTGGACGACCATCACGCTCACGCTGTGCGCGACCACGTCGTGCAGCTCGCGCGCGATGCGGCTGCGCTCGGCGGCCGCAGCACCGGCCATTGCGATCTCGCGTTCCCGCTCCAGCCGCAGGGCCCGCTCGCGCATCGCCTCCGCCCTGACGGTCGGCACGCGGATCGCACCGCCCACCAGCCAGGCCGGCAGCAGCAGGACGAACGGCACCAGGACAGGCGATATCGGCGGGGCGTGCCCCTGCCCGTGCTCAAGCACGATCGCGATCGCAATGACGGAGGCCGCCGCGGCTGTCGCCGCCAGGGAGAGCGCTCGCCGCCGGCTGTGGGCGCCGAGCGAGTAGGCCCCCACGGCGAGCGCGGCGATGGTGGCCGCACCATTTGCGGCGTAGGAGGCGGCCAGGAAGGCCGCGACCTGCGCTGCAAAGCAGGCCAGAGGGAACCGGCGCCGCAGCAGCAGCGGCAGAGGGACAAATGGCGCGAAGACGGCGCCGATGTTGCCCTGCTGCACCGCGTCGAGCGGCACAAACGTCCCCGCCGTGAGCAGGAGCACCAGGGCGCCATCCACGATCCACGGGCTCAACCCGGTCAGGGCTCGCCAGGCCCTCCGGTCGACCACCATGGCCGCACTGTACTGGCCCGCGAACGCGCTGGCATCCCTCGCGAGTGGTAGTGCGCCTGCGCCGGCAGGCGTACTTCGCCCGTACGTTGTACGGGAATTGCGCCATCCGGCGGACGAACCGGCGCCGTTCCGCTCCTAGCGTGGCCGCCATGATCAAACCGTTTGTCGGCGTCGTGACCATGGCAGGTCTGATCGCCGCGTGTGGCCCGGCGGCCGGCAGCGCCCACACCGCCAGTTCGGCGAAGGCCAACCCGCCACCCGACTCCAACTGCCTGGTCCCGCCGGCCACGTGCTACACGCCGCGGGTCTTCCGCACCGCCTACGGCATCTCGCCGCTGCTCGAGCGCGGGATCGACGGTGGCGGACAGACCGTGGTGATGCCGGAGGTCGTCCAGCAGCCGGGTCCGGACGCCAGCGACATCCGCCAGGACCTGGCGCGATTCGACAGCCTGTTCGGCCTGCCCAGCGCGCGGCTGGGGGTGGTGAACAGCCTCGCCGGCTCCGCCTCACCCTGGCTGGCGAACGGTGAGGAGGTGGAGGACGCCGAGATGGTGCACGCGGTCGCCCCGGCGGCCGCGATCACTATCGTCCTGGTCAGGCAGTCGGCGGTGACGAGCCCCGCGGACTTCGCCACGGCGCTGACCGCGTTCCTCCGGCTCGGCGCGACCCTCGGCGGCGTGCTCTCGATCAGCGCCAGCATCGGCGAGCACTACCTCACTCCCGCCGAGGTGGCCGAGGTGGCCGCGGCGTTGCAGCTGGACCGGGATCATCACGTCACTGTGGTGGCCGCCTCTGGTGACAAGGGCGTGGCCAGCGGCCTGCACTTCGGGACAACTACCCCGGTGAAGGAGGTAAGCCTGCCGGCCTCCGACCCCCTGGTGCTGGCCGCCGGCGGCACCAGCCTGACCGCCGACCGGGCCTCCGGTGCATATATCGGTGAGACCGCGTGGAACACTCTGCCCGCGCCACCCTCGCCCGACGACGGCTCGTCCGCCTCGGGCGGCGGGTTCAGCCACCTCTTCGCCCGGCCCAGCTACCAGGACGGCGTCCCTGGTGCCGAAGCCACCCGTGGGGTACCGGACGTCGCCGGTGACGCGGCCTTCGACACCGGCATGGCCGTGGCCGCCGGCAGCGGCCTCGCCGGCCCGACCATCGTGCGCCCGGCCACGGGCACCAGCGCCGCGGCCCCCTTCTGGGCCGGGCTGGTCGCGCTGGCCGACCAGCTGGCGCACCGGCACCTAGGCTTCATCAACCCCGCCATCTACCAGATCGCCGGCGGCTTGCAGGACCACAAGGCCTTCCACGACGTAACCACCGGCGACAACACGTTCGTCTTTCCGCCCACCACGCTTGCCGGCTACCAGGCAGCACCCGGCTGGGACCCGGTCACCGGATGGGGAAACCCGGACGCTCAGGTACTCGTGCCCCTTCTTGCCCGCTACGCCAGCGGCTGACACTGCACTGCATCTCAAGCCTCGGGCAACGGCGGAGTCAATGAGATGCGGTGCTGCATCCTATGGGGGAGGGGCAGAAGCGGCTCGGCCTGCTGTCGCTCGTTGGCGCCCGGGCCGGGCCTGACCAGCACCTCGCCCGGCTTGATCACCTCGCCGCAGTGCGTGCAGCGTAGCTCGGCGTGGGCGTCATGCCCACAGGCGGAATGCACCACGACCATCGGCGGCCCGGCCGGCGGCGCGGCGTGCTCGTCGCCCCACGCCAGCAGGGCGACGAGGACAGGGCTGACGTCGCGGCCGGCGCGGGTTGGGACGTACTCGAACGACTCCGGGTGCTCGCTGTACCGCCGGCGCTCGAGCAGGCCGTGGTCCACCAGCATCTGGAGACGGTCGCTGAGGATGTTCGGCGCGATGCCGACGTTGCGCCGGATGTCCGCGAAGCGTCGGCGGCCGAGCAGAACCTCGCGCATCACGAGCAGCGTCCAGCGCCCACCCAGGATGGCCAGCGCCCCTGCGACCGAGCAGTTTTGGTCCTCGAAGGCACGGTAGGGCACGGTAGTCAGGGGCGTGGTGCTCGCCCGGCGAGCCCGTCTTCCCATCCTCCAGTCGAACCGCGAGTGCGACGCACCATGCTCCCATCTTAGGCTCACTTGGTTGCATTTCGCTACTTCCTTCCGCCATGCTGGACCAGATTGCAAACTGCAACTGACCGGCCGAGCGGCGCGCCGGTGGGAGGTGACGGATGGAGCGGCGCTGGAAGGTACTGGTCGTGGTCTCGGTCGCCGTGCTCATGGCGAGCCTGGACCTCTTCATCGTCAACTTCGCGTTCCCGAGCATCCGGCGCGAGTTTTCCGGCACGAGTGCGGCTGAGGTCTCGTGGGTCCTCAACGCCTACGCGATCGTGTACGCCGCGCTGCTCGTGCCAGCCGGCCGCCTGGCCGACCTCGCGGGGCGCCGTCGCGCGTTCCTGGTCGGCATGCTGCTCTTTCTGGTCGGGTCGGCGCTGTGCGGGGCCGCTCCGTCCGTGCCGGCGCTCATCGGCGCGCGGGTCATCCAGGCCGCGGGCGCCGCGCTCCTCACGCCGGCCGCTCTGGCGCTGCTGCTCGTGGAGTTCCCGCCTCGGGAGCGTGCGCTGGCGATCGGCATCTATGCCGGTGTCGGGGCCGCCGCCGCTGCCGCCGGGCCGCCGCTCGGCGGTGTGCTCGTGCAGGGCAGCTGGCGGCTCGTGTTCCTGGTCAACGTCCCGGTCGGCCTCGCCGCGCTGGGGTTCGCGATGTACATGCTGCGTGAGAGCCGCGACCCGGCGGTCGGCCGCCCGGACCTCCTCGGCGCGGCGCTCCTCGCGGTCACGATCGGGCTGATCTCGCTCGGCCTGGTCCAGGCGCCGGACTGGGGCTGGGGAAGCGTCTCCACGTTGTCCGCGCTCGGGGCGGCGGCGGTCGGCGTCGGCGTCTTCTGGGTTCGCTGCCTCCGGCACCCGTCGCCGGTCGTGGACCCATCGATGCTGCGGGTGCGGTCCTTCGCCATGGCCACCGGCGCCCAGGTGCTGTTCTCCGCGGGGTTCGCCGCGATGCTCCTGGGCAACGTGCTCTTCCTGACCGGGGTCTGGAAGTACCCTGCCCTGAAGGCCGGTTTGTCGCTGTGGCCGGGTCCGCTCATGGCCGCGACGTTCGCACCTCTGGCGGGCAGGCTGGCCGGCCGGTTCGGGCAGCGGAACCTGGCTGTGCTCGGGATCGGCTTGTTCGCGCTGGCCGGTGTCTGGTGGCGCTGGCGCCTCGGCGCCACCCCCGACTACCTGGCAGCGTTCCTGCCCGCCCAGATCGTCGGCGGCGTGGGGGTCGGTCTGACGCTGCCCTCGCTGACCAGCGCCGCGGCCGCCTCGCTGGCGGCGCCGCGCTTCGCGACCGGCTCCGCCGTGCTGAACATGGCGCGTCAGATCGGGTTCGTGCTCGGCGTGGCGATCCTCGTCGCAGTGCTCGGGACGCTGAGGACAGCGGACCCCATCCGGGCGTTCGACGGTGGCTGGCTGTTCATGGTCATCGCCGCGGGCCTGGGCGTCCTCGCGGCGCTCGCCATCGGCGACGTGCGCCGGCCGGCCCCGGTCGAGCCGGTGCGGTCCGAGCCGGCCCCCGCGGAGGCGCGCCCGTGAGCGGGCCCGCCGATGGATGGCGTTTCGACGACCACACGACCCCGCACGAGGGCCGGGAAGGCTCATGGCGGGCGCTGATCCGCCCCGAGCTGAGCGGCTTCGGCGGTACGCACGGCGGCCACCTGGCGGCGCTCGCCCTCCGCACGATGCAGCACCTGGTCGCCGGCAGCGGGCGACCGCCGAGGTCCATGACAGTCCACTTCCTGGCGCCCGTCGAGCCGGGGCCGGTCGAGCTCACCCCGCGCCTGGAGCGGTCTGGCGCCTCGATGGCGTCTGCCTCGGTGCGCCTCGAGCAGCACGGCGGGTCGGTGGCGGTGGCCCTGGCTTCGTTCGGACGCCCGCGGCCGTCGCTCGAGCACGCCGCCGCCGCCATGCCGGCGGTGCCGCCGCCGGAGCGGTGCCAGACGCTCGTCGAGAAGCCGGTCCCCGACGCCTTCGGCATGCTCGTGGAGCACCGCCTGGCCGCGCCGCCGCTCCCCCTGTCCGGCGGTGACCGCGCCGAGATCGTCTTCTGGATGCGCCTCGTCGAGGACCGCCCCATCGATGCCCTGTCGGCGTGCATGCTCGCGGACGCCGCGGTCCCCGCGCTCTACGGGCGGCTCGACAGGTTCGTACCGGTGCCCACGGCCGACCTCACGGTGCACTACGCCGGCGTCGCCGAGGCGCCGGATCGCTGGGTCCTGGGCGCGTTCCGGACGTGCTGGGCCGCCGAGGGATACGCGATCGAGGAGGGCGACCTGTGGGCTGCGAACGGCCGGCTGGTCCTCCGGACCCACCAGCTGCGCCGGATCCTCGGCGACCGCCGAGAGCGGCCAGGACGCTAGGACCCGTGACGCCCCGACCAGGCCCGCGGGCACTGGCATCGGGCCTCCGACGCCAGCTGGCGTCCGCCCTCCGTCCGCGCCCCCGTGCGGATCGGGGGGCATTCCTACGCGGCCAAGAACTTGAGGACGTCGCGCGCAAAGTCGCGCGCGTGCTGGAACAGTGAGGATCAGCGATGGTGGCGGCGGGTGGGTTCGAACCACCGACAACACGATTATGAGTCGTGTCCTCCATCGCACAGCCATCCCCTGAAATCGTTGGAGCGCCCAGCGGGGCAGAGTCGTTCCTTTAGAGCGGATTCCGCGTCGGAAGCCGTCGCGCTGATGCCGGCGGCTTGCTGCCCTCCCTGACGGCCGTCACCGCCGCGGCGGCGGCCGCGATCTGCCACACGATTTCGCCTGCTCATGCCTTCGGCGTGGGCGGCCCTGCGATGACGTGTGAGACGGATGCTTCGCCGCGAACTTATTACGAGGCAGCATTTCGGCATCATTGTGCTGGCGTGCGCGGCCCCGGCACGCGGTATGCAATCTGACGACCATCAGAGTAAGGTCGAAGCCAGCGGTAAGGGGCAATGAGCCAGACGGATCAGCCCTACCGGATCGATCGTCGGTGGATCCGGATGGGAGCCATTGCATTGCGCGCGGGAGCGGCCGGGGTAGATGCGGGCCGCCTCCTCGGGAGGATGGCCAGAGATGCGGCTAATCATTGGTTGGTGCCTGGGCAACCGACCGGTAGTACTGCTGTTCGCGCTGATCGCCATGGGCGCTGGCCTGGTCAGCGTGTTCCGACTCAATCAGGAGTTCCTGCCGTCAGTTGAGTTTCCCACGGTCTTCATCCTGACAACCGAGCCGGGTGCCGGCCCGGAGGTCGTGGATCGCGACGTGACTCAGCCGACCGTTAGCAACCTGGAGGGACTGACCGACCTCAAGCACGTCATCAGCACGTCCTCACAGGGCTTCTCAGAGCTCGAGTTGGATTTCAGTCTCAACAGCTCCCTGAAGGACGATGCGGACGCGGTGAGCCAGCGGATGTCACGTCTGCCGCTGCCACCGAACGTGGGGAAGCCCCTCATCCAGACCTTCAATTTCGCTGCGGCGCCGACCATGACGTATTCGCTGGCCGCGACCGACGGCGGACTGGTGCGGGCGACGAGAGAGGCCAATGACGTCATCGTCCCCGCCCTGAACGGTGCCAGTGACACTGCCCAGGTCAAGGTCGTCGGGGGCGAGCAGAGCGGCATCACCATCACGCTGGATCCGGATCGTCTCACGGCCAGGGGAATCTCCCCGGTGCAGGTGCAGCAAGCCCTGGCGGCGAACCAGGTCGATCTCCCGGCGGGGGCCACCGTGCGAGCCGGCACAACCCTTCCAGTCGAGGTGCTGGGATCGCTGCGGACCGTCGACGACCTGCGCAACTTCGTCGTCGGGCCGCAGCAGCCTTCACTTCCGGCCGCCGTGACGAGCTCTGGAGCGTCCGCGGCCTCCCCTGGCACCACGAACCCGGTCTCGCCCGGCCCTGCAGCCATCCCGGTGAGGCTCGGGGACGTGGCCCGCGTCAGTGAAGCAACGGCTCCGCTCAACGGCATCTCCCGCACGGACGGGGTCCCTTCGCTGGAGATCCAGGTGATTCGCGCTTCCAACGGGAACGCTGTGACGGTCTCCAACGACGTCAAGTCACGCATCCAGCGGCTCAAGCTCGATCCCGCCGACAACTTGCGGCTGACCCATGACGCGGCCGACGACATCCGGGCCTCGATCAACGACCTGCTCCTGGAAGGCTTGATTGGGGCATTCCTGGCGGTGCTGGTCATCTTTCTCTTCCTCAGAAGCGTGCGCGCCACGCTCGTCACCGCGGTATCGCTTCCCGCCAGCGTGCTCGTCGCGATGCTCGGAACGAATCTCGGAGGGTTCTCGCTCAACATCATGACGCTGGCCGGTCTGACCGTGGCGATCGGCAGAATCGTCGACGACGCGATCGTGGTGCTCGAGAACAGCGTCCGCCACCTGCAGCAGGGCGAGGCGCCGCGCCAGGCGGCTCTCAACGGTGCGTCAGAGGTCGCGACCCCGGTGATCTCGAGCACGCTTGCCACTGTCGCGGTGTTCCTGCCGATTGGACTCGTGGGCGGGATCATCAGCAGGTTCTTCCTCCCCTTCTCGGTGACCGTGGCCATCTCTCTCGTGGCTTCCCTTCTGGTAGCCCTGACAGTCATACCGGTGCTGGTGAGCCTCTTCCTCCAGGGCCGGCACCGCCTCGCGGCGGAGGGAGGGAACCTCGCGCGCGTGTACCGGCCGGTCCTGGCGTGGTCCCTCCACCGGCGGCTCAACAAGGCGGCAGTGCTGGCAGTCTCAGCCGTGCTCCTGGTCGGGTCCGCTGCGCTGGTGACCGAGGTTCCGAAGAACTTCTTCGGATTCGGCGGCTCGGCGCAGATCACCGGCGTGATCACGCTGCCGGCGGGCACGTCGACCGACCAGTCCAGCGAGCGGATGAAGCCCTTCGAGGCGGCAGCCAGGAGCGACCGCAACGTGCAGCTTGTGCAGGTCACCATGTCCAGCAGCAACTACGGGGCCCTCACGTCGTCCTTCGAGACGAACGTGGCCCGCGTCAACCTGCTTCTCAAGAGCAAGGCCGGCGCCGAGGACACCGCCGGTCGTCTCAAGCGGAAGCTGGACGAGCTGTATGGTCCGGGCAGCTCGACGCTGACGGTATCCAGCGCCGGTCCGCCGTCGAATACGTTCACGGCCGGCGCCCGAGGCAGAGATCCAGCCGCCTTGAGGAAGGCCTCGGACATGCTGGTGGCCGAGCTTCGCAAGGACCCCGAGCTCACGAACGTCAAGTCGAACCTGGCAGCGGAGAAGCCCGAGCTCGTCGTCACGGTGGACGCGTCCAGGGCTCAAGCGCGAGGACTCAATCCGGAGGTCCTGGCGCCCTCGATCTCGAATGCGCTCACGCTCCAGCCAGTGGGGAGGCTCGGCGCCAACGGGCCCACGGTCTCGCTGCAGCTCGACCCCAACGCGGTGACCGCCGAGAAGCTCTCGAACCTGACAGTGGCTCCTGGCACGGCGCTCCGGGATGTCGCGACCGTCGGCGATCAGTTCGCACCCACGGCGGTGGATCGGACGGACGGCACCGAGCAGGTCTCGGTGACCGCGACGATCACTGCTACGGACAGCTCAGGGGCCACGAGCCGCGCGGCCGCGCAGATCCAGAAGTTGAATCTGCCGGCCGGGGTGTCCCTGGGCACAGGTGGCGGCCTTCAGGACGAATTCAACGACAGCTTCGCTCAGATGTTCTCTGCGATCGCGATCGCCATCGGCCTCGTCTTCATCATCCTCGTCGCCTTCTTCCGCTCGGTGGTCACCCCGTTCGTGATCCTGACGACGATGCCGCTGTCTCTGATCGGGGCCTTCACCGCGCTCTTCGTGTTCCACCAGGCGCTCGGCCTCCCAGCCCTGCTCGGGATCCTGATGGTTTTCGGGATCGTGGTCAGCAATGCGGTCCTGCTGGTACACGTGGCGGACGAGGCCCGGAGCACCCACACGCTCGAGGACGCCCTCATCCTGGCGGGCACCCTCCGCGTCCGGCCGATCCTCATGACCGCGGCGGCAACCATCTTTGCGCTCCTTCCCGTGGCCATCGGGATCAGCACCGCGGGTGGCGGCGGCCTCATCTCCCAGTCCCTGGCCATCGTCGTGGAAGGGGGGATGATCTCCTCCACCGCACTCACGCTGATCGTAGTGCCGGTCGTCTACAGCATCCTGAGGCGGCGAGCCGCGCCGCCGGTCGAGCGTGAGCCGAGGCCGTCCCCCGTCCGGGGACAGCCCGCCTGAGACGAGGAGTCGATCATGACGGCACCACTGGCGTACCGAGCCTGGACCGGAGCGCTCGTTCTGGTGATCGTGCTCGCTGGCTGCGCCACGGGCACGACCGTGACGCCGCAGGCGATCGGGCGCAGCCGCACGCTGACGGTGGCTGGCTTCAACTTCGCGGAGAGCAGCATTCTGGCGAACATCTACGGGAAGGCCCTGAGGCAGCACGGATATGCGACCCCGTACGAGCTCAACCTCGGAAACCGAGAGGTCGTCGAGCCTGCCCTCGAGAAGGGATCAGTCGACCTCTATCCGGGCTATGCCGCCACCGAACTGGAGTTCATCAACGGCGGCAAGGGCGAAGCAACCAGCGACGTGAACTCCACTCTGACCAGGCTCAACGGCTACCTCTCGACGAGAGGTCTGCGCGCCCTGCAGCCCGCGCCGGCGGTCGACACCAACGGATTCGCGGTGACGCGCGCGACGGCGGATCGCTACCACCTGAGGCGAATCTCCGACCTGCTTCCGGTGGCGGGCGCCCTGACGTTGGGCGGGCCTCCGGAGTGCCCCTCTCGGCCTTTCTGCCAGGCGGGCCTGCAGAAGACCTACGGACTGAACTTCAAGGCCTTCAAGCCGCTCGATGCCGGCGGGGCCCTGAGCAAGGTGGCGCTCGAGAACGGCAGTGTCGACATCGCCCTGATCTTCACCTCGGACGGCGTGATCGCGGCCAAGGATTTCGTGGTCCTGGAGGACGACAAGCACCTGCAGAACGCGGACAACGTCGTGCCGGTCATCCGCTCGTCAGTGGCCGGCGACGACGTCGTGTCTCTCCTGAACGACATCTCCAGCAAGCTGACGACCCAGGATCTCATCGAGCTGAACCAGTCGTCGCAGCTCGACCACGAGGACCCGGACGTGCTCGCTCAGCGGTGGCTGTCGAGCCACGGTTACTAAGCGGGAAGAGCGCGATTTGAGAGCAGGATGAGAACAGGCTGGCGGCGGAGCAGCACGGTCGTGATCGGGTAGCTCGCCGTCGGCCGGCTGCTGGGTGACCGAGGAGGCGGACGAAGCGGGTCGGAACGACCGGTATGAGTGACGCCACGAGCAACAACATGCCGGGGATGCGCGGCTGGCTGAGCCGGACCGGCGCTTGAGGCCGCGGGCGCGCTGGCGCGGCTTCACGACGCCAGGGGCGAGCTCGATCTGGCCGCCTCCACGCTGCGGTGGACGGCTCCGCGAGCGCGAGACGGACCTGGCCAGCTCGGCGCCGCTGCTGGCACAGCTGGTCGATGTCGAGCTCCGGCGCGGCCGCATCCAGGCAGCGGAGGAGGCGGCATCCCGCCTGGAGCAGCTTTCCGAGACGCTCGAAGCGGTTGGCCCGCGGGCGATGGCCTTGTTCTGCCGCGGCCGGGTCGAGGCCGCCGCCGGCGGCGACGCCGAGGCGGCGCTGTGGCGGCGCTGCGCCGGCCCGGGACCGGAAAGCGGCCCCGGCTTCGCGGCCAGATCCACCTCGCCCTAGCGGAGGCCGAACGGGACCGGAACGCGGCGGCCGCCATCACCGAGGCGCGCGGCCGAGCTCCGGGTCCGCGACCCATTGAAGCGCACGACGCTGCACGGTGCGTTGTCGGACAGACGCTGGTGAAAGGACCTGCATCAGCCCGAATCGACTTGCCGAAGGCGAGTGGTGGCGGCGGGTGGGTTCGAACCACCGACAACACGATTATGAGTCGTGCGCTCTACCACTGAGCTACGCCGCCGGACTGACGGGCTCTAGCGCGCGGCGCGAGCCCTCGCCTTCGTCCTGCGCTTCTTCTCGCGGTGCTTGGACAGCGCGACACGCTTCCGCTTGTTCATCCGAGGCTGAGATTCTACCGGGCTCCGTCGGCCCGGCCCCCACGAAGGTTGACAGGACCCTCACCGACGCTACCCTTTGGGCGCCCGGCGGCTGCGGGTAGACCGCCGTCCGGGCGTGCGACGCGATTGAGGAGGAGAGGGTGCCGATGGGTGCTTCACGTCGGTGGCTGCTCATGCTCGCAGCTGCCCTGCTGCCGCTCGCCATGGCGAGCCCTGCCGCGGCCGCCACGCGGGCCGCCGATCCGGGGGCGCCGCTGACGCCGGCGGACGTCGCCCGGCTGTCGGCGGACGCCAGCAAGCGGTCGATCATCGTGTTCCGCAACCAGCATCCCGAGCTCCCCGCTCGGGCCGCCGGGACCGCGGCCAGGGCGGCCGCGGTCGAGTCCGACCAGCGGGCCGTCAAGAGTGAGCTGAACCAGCTGCACAGCAGCGTGCGCAGCTTCCACACGGTCAGCGCTGTCGCGGCCACGATTTCGCAGGCCGAGGCCGACAGGCTCGCGGCGAACTCCGCCGTCCAGGCGGTCGTACCGGACCGGTTCATCGCCCGGCCCGCGCCACGGGCGGACCTGAGCGGGCAGATCCCGGAGCCGTCTAGCGGCGCCGCCACGACAGCTGGGACGACGCAGCTCCAGCAGGTCTGTCCGGCCGACCCGGCGAAGCCGCTGCTCGAGCCCGAGGCCCTGCAGCTCACCAACACCGAGTTCCAGGCCGGCGCCGGCGTGCCGGCCGCGCACGACCTGGTCGACGGAACGGGCGTGACGGTCGCGTTCATCGCGGACGGCCTGGACATCAACAACCCGGACCTGACCCGCAACGGCAGGTCGATCGTCACCGACTACCAGGACTTCAGCGGCGACGGCGTGAATGCCGTGACCGGCGGGGGCGAGGCCTTCGGCGACGCTGCTTCCATCGCCGCCCAGGGCCGCCAGGTCTACGACCTGAGCACCTTCGTGAACCCGGCCCACCCGCTGCCGCCGGGATGCACGATCCAGATCAAGGGCATGGCGCCGGGCGCCAACCTGGTCGCGCTCAAGGCCTTCGGGCTGGGCGGCGCCTTCGACTCGACGATCATCCAGGCGATCGACTGGGCCGTCGAGCACGACCACGTCAACGTGATCAACGAGTCGTTCGGGGCCAACCCGTTCCCCGACGACCTGAACGACCCGGTCCAGATCGCGAACGCCAACGCGGTCGCGGCCGGCATCACGGTCGTCGCCAGCAGCGGCGACGCGGGCTTCACCAACACCATCGGCAACACGGCCGCCACCAGTCCGGTGATCGGCGTCGGGGCCACGACCCAGCTCCGGCTGTATCGCCAGGTCACCGGATTCGGCAGCCAGCTCTCGGCCGGCGGCTGGATCGACGGCAACCCGTCGGCGTTCAGCTCGGCCGGCTTCACGCAGATCGGCCCGAAGACGCTCGACGTGCTCGCGCCCGGCGACCTCGGCTGGGCGCTGTGCAGCTCGAACGTCGCCGCCTTCCTCAACTGCACGGACAACGCCGGCCGGCCGGCGAACATCCAGGTCTTCGGCGGCACCAGCGAGTCGTCGCCGCTCGTGGCCGGCGAGGCGGCCCTCGTCATCGAGGCGTACCGCAACGCGCACGGCGGCGTGTCGCCGTCGCCCGACCTGGTCAAGCGGATCATCACCAGCACCGCGGGCGACCTGGGCATCCCCGCCCAGGAGCAGGGCGCCGGCCTGGCCGATGCGCTGAAGGCCGTGAAGGCGGCGCTGTCGATCCACGACGGCAGCGGAGCGCCCGCCCCTCAGGGCTCCAGCCTCCTGCTCAGCCGGGGCAGCTTCGAGTCCACCGCTCCGGCCGGCAGCCAGCGCAGCTTCCACGTGGCGGTCACCAACACCGGCTCGAGCGCGCAGACCGTCGCCGCGAGCGTACGCCGGCTCGCCGACGACCCGATCGCGACCGACGCCGGCACCGTGACGCTCGACCCCGCGACCGCCCCTACCTTCATCGACTCGGGAGGAACGGCGAGGGAGTTCACCCTCCACCAGTTCACGGTGCCCACCGGCGCCGAGCGCCTCGACGCGGACATCATCTGGGCGGCGCTGGCACAGCCGGCCTCGACCGTGCGCGAGACGCTGTTCGACCCGGCCGGGCGCTTCGCCATGTACTCGATCCCGCAGGGCGCGGGCGCGGGCTTCGGGCACGTCGACGTGCACGATCCGATGCCCGGCACCTGGACCGCGGTCCTCTGGTCCATCAGGTCGGGGCCCGCCGCGTACCACGGCAGTGTCCAGTTCGCCTTCTCCAGCTCCGTCTTCGAGCCCTTCGGGCGAGTGTCGCCGAGCAGCCGTGTCCTCCTGCCGGGTGAGACGGGCACGTTCACGGTGACGGCCAGCACGCCCGCGGTCGCCGGCGACCTCGCCGCCAGCCTGGTGCTCCATGCAAGTGGCGGCTCGCAGACCAGCGTCCCGATCACGCTGCGCGCGCTGGTCCCTCTCGGCCCCGCGGGCGGCACGTTCACGGGCGTCCTGCAGGGCGGCAACGGCCGCTCCGCCACGAACGCCCAGATGTTCTCGTTCCAGTTCGACGTCCGCTCGGGCAGGCCGGCACTGAACCTGGCCCTGACGCTTCGCGACCCGAACTACCGGCTCACCGGCTTCCTGGTCAGCCCGTCCGGCGAGCCGCTCGACGACCAGAGCACGGTGGTCCTGAACGCGGCCGGCCAGATCGCCGGCTTCGGCCAGGTGATGCAGTTCACGCTCCGCAAACCGCAGGCCGGACGCTGGACAGCGATCCTGCGCCTGTCCAAGGGCATCGACGGCACCCACCTCCAGGAGCCGTTCACCGGCCGGATCAGCTTCGACGCCGCGCGCGTGACGGCGCTCGGCGTGCCCGACTCCGCGGGCACGGTCCTCAAGGCCGGTCAGCCGGTCACGGCGGCCATCCTGGTCACCAACACCGGCGTCGCCACGAAGGACTTCTTCGTCGACCCGCGCCTGAACCAGGTCCAGGTGACGCCGCTGCTCGCGAGGGGCGCCACCAACGTCCCGCTGCCCCTGGGGGCGGTGATTCCGAGCTTCGTCGTCCCACCGGGCACCGACCGCATCATCGTCGCGGCCCAGGGCTCGAAGCCGATCGACATGTCCATCCAGGCCGGCTTCGGCGGTCCACGGCGCGAGGGCACGTCGCTGCCGGGCAACTTCGCGATCGCGACCGACGCGGCGCCGCAGGTGGCGCCGGGCTCGTGGGTCGCACTGCCCGAGGAGCTGGGACCGTTCCAGGGCGCCGCTCCGGCCGCGACCGCCAACCTCGCGGTGGTCGCCGAGACGCGCGTCTTCGACGGCGCCGTCACCTCCAGCTCGGGCGACGTCTGGCAGCAGACGGTGAACGCCACCGCGCCGTACACGCCGCTCACGCTGGCGCCCGGCGCCACGGGCCTCATCACGGTCGTGATCATGCCGAGCGCCCCGGTCGGGTCGGTGGTCCGCGGCTCGCTCGAGGTCTCGACCTTCAGCCCGGTGACGGTCAGCGGCGACCAGGTGATCAGCATCCCGTACGCCTACCGCGTGGGCTGATGCCCGAGCGCCGGAGGAGGGGCCGCCGACGCCGCCCCTCCTCCCGGCGCACGCCGCCGGGATGACGGCCGCGCGAAACCGGCCTCCGGGACGATATGAAATGGCCCTCCGGGCCGATTGCCCGGGCCGGCGGCGCGGGCTGGACGTCTACTACCGGCGCCTTTCGCTTGCGCGGGCTGTGTAGTCGCCCCTCGGCGGCGCCCCGCCGTCACGGCGGGGCGCCGGCGCCCGGCCAGCGGGTTCGGGCTCCTGCCGGAGCTCGCGGGAGTCTCCCGCTGACAGCCGGCCCCACGCCACGCGGGCCAGGCTCAGCACCAGGAGCACCGCTGCGGCCGACCACGTGATAGCCGAGACCTGGGGGGAGCTGAAGTCGCTCCCGCCCAGCAGCGCGTGCAGGAACACCAGCGCGCACGCCACGTACGAGAGGCGGTGGATCCACCGCCAGGCGGCGGCGTGGATCCGCCGGCGCAGCCACCCCGTGACCGCGACCACGACGATGAGGTCGAGGCTCAGCGTCCCGAGCCCGAGCGGCAGGGCGCCGAAACCGGCCTGGAAGGGGACCACGAAGTCGACCGGGCGGAGCATGTTCCGCACGTTGCTGTCCAGCAGCAGGAAGACCACGTGGAACAGTCCCAGCGGGATCCAGAGGAGCGCCGTGAACTCGTGGGTGGCGCGCACCGCCCGGTTGGTCGCCAGCCAGTCCAGGACCGCGCTGCGGAGTGCCAGACCCGTCAGCAGTGAGATCCCGAGGGCCGCCGTCGCGCCCAGGCCGCTGACCCGAGCCAGGATCCACATGAAGGTGTCGATGTTCACGGGGCGCCGCCGGCAGAGATTCTCAGGAGATGTTCGACTCCGTGACCGGGGCCGAGGTCGTGGTGCGAACGGCCGGGCCCAGCGTGACCTGTCCGGTCTCGGGGTGAAGGGAGGGCCGCAGCGGCGCCGAGCGGTCCTTGACGTGGCCTCCGATGTAGCCTGCCGAGGCCCACGTGGCCAGCACGGTCAGGCAGACGGCACCTCCTTTCAGCGCCCAGGCCGGGACACCTCTCACGGCACCGTTGCCGCCACCCCCGCCGCCGCCTTGAGGAACGGCACCCGGTCGAAGGTCTGCCCCAGGATCTCCCTGGCGTCCGCCCCCAGGTGGGTGTTCAGGATCTCCTGGTACACCGACCGGAAGTCGACGCTGTACTTGATGTTGCCCGTGCCGTCCAGCCTGGACAGGTTGGGCACCTGACCGTACAGGCCGCCCTGCACCGGGTTGCCCATGAGCAGCATCGCGGCGGCCGCGCCGTGGTCCGTCCCGCCGCTCGCGTTCTCCTGCGGCCGCCGGCTGAACTCGGACCACGTGGCGAGGAGGACCTTGTCGGCCATCCCGTGCATGCTCAGGTCCTGGTAGAACGCGGACACCGATTGGTCCAGGTAGCCCATCAGGTCGTTGTGGCGCTGGAGCTCGGTCTGGTGCGTGTCGAAGCCGCCGAGCGTGACGTGCAGCAGCTTCACGCCGGCGCCGCTGGTGATCAGCGACGCGGCCAGCTGGAGCGCGGCGCCCAGCTCGGTCTTCGACGGGTAGACCAGTTTCGCGTTGTCCGAGTACTTGACGCTGGACTGCCTGGCCACGGCGTTCCGGACGCTGGCGATCGACTGCTCGACGGTCGAGATGGCCGTGTCGAAGAGCGCGCCGTAGATGCCGGGCGTGCCCTTCCAGACGGTGCCGGCCACCGACTCGACCTTGCTGCCGCCCTGGAAGCCGAACGTCCGGGAGTTGTCGATCACCGAGACGGTCGCGTGGAGGTCACGCAGGGTGCCGGGGATGTCCGTCGTGCCGCACGCGCAGGCGGTCAGCGGGTGCCCCATCGAGTCGTAGTTCTGGGTGATGGTCTTGCCCAGCCAGCCCTCGACCTGCCTGCGGGTGGGGTCGCCGGTCTCCCAGACCCGGATCGACTCGAAGTGCGAGAAGCTCGGGTTCGGGTAGCCGACGCCCTGG
>Ga0126369_10000197_pt1 | contig 38173 bp, 29 predicted proteins | sample PanSoiMetaPlot_1_FD_109646 | JGI IMG/M metagenome (GOLD analysis project Ga0126369, IMG submission 109646) | Tropical forest soil microbial communities from Panama - MetaG Plot_1 | ecosystem: Environmental > Terrestrial > Soil > Tropical forest > Bulk soil | place: Panama | collected 2016-02-17
CCTCCGCGAGACTTGATGGAAGGCATTTCGCATTCGGCGGTCAATTGGCAATGTCCATATGATGCCGCAAGCAAGGCGAGGGCCGCACTCCACACATAATAAGAACTCGCTACAACTTGAAGAGCTCGCGCATGCGCTTGATCTGGCCGCGGCTGACGGGAATTTCCGTTTGTTTTTTGTCGGCCATTTTCAGCATGTAGCCGGCCTTGAACCACGGCACCACTTCCTTGATGTGGTGAATGTTCACGAGGAACGAGCGATGCGGACGCCAGAACGTATCGGAGTCGAGCGCCGCGGCCATTTCTTCGAGCGTGTGGTAGTTCGATATGCCCTCGACTTCCTTGGTCATGACCGTGATCATGCCGCCATCAATGGAAGCCCAGATCAAATCTTCGGCGTCCACCAGAAGCAGGCGTTGCTGCGATTTCACGAGAATTTTCGCCGGCTGCGTGGAGCTTTGTTTCGAATTTCCCAGCTGGCTGACGAGCTGCTCGAGCCGCTCGGTAGGACTGGTTTGCGCCTCGATTTCTTTGCGCGCGCGCTGGATAGCTTTCGAAATGCGAGCCTTGTCAAACGGCTTCAAAACGTAATCCACGGCATTTACATCGAACGCCTGCACCGCATAGTGATCGAACGCCGTTGCAAAAACCACATGCGGAACTTTCATTTTGCGTTCCACAAGTTTCTTCAAAACTCCAAACCCATCCAATCCCGGCATCTGAACATCAAGAAAGACCAGGTCGGGAGCATGCTCTTTGATGAGGTTGAGGGCATCCACCCCGTTGCGGCCCTGACCGATCACGTTGATTTCGGGGAAGCCCTTGAGCAGATAGGCCAATTCTTCGCGGGCGGGCTTCTCGTCGTCCACGATGATGGTGTTGATGGGCATTGGGAATGATGGTAGCAGAAAGACGGCGACGAATGACTAGCGGTAAGTGGCGAAAAGGCAACTCATGGAAAGACATTGCCAAGCAGATAATGCAGACGCTAGGGAGAAGAATGAGGAACCGGAGTTTCACGGTATGATGTGCGGCGAAGATTTTCGCGAGGAAAAATGAAACAGACTTCGAAAGAAAGCAGCCAAAAGAAGCCGCAGGTGCTGAGCAGCCAGGTGGTTTATGAGGGGAAGGTGTTCGGGATACGGCGCGACGAAGTGATCGAGCCGACGGGCGTTCGAACGACGCGGGAAATGATCACGCATCCGGGTTCCGTGGTGGTGCTTCCGGTTCTGGATGACGGGAGAGTTCTGCTGATTCAGCAATATCGCTATGCCGCGAGGCAGTTTTTGTGGGAATTGGTGGCGGGACGGATGGATCCAGGAGAAACCCCCATCGAGGGGGCCGCGCGCGAACTGAAAGAAGAGACGGGTTACACGGCGAGGAAGCTCAAGGTATTTCTGGAGTTCTTCCCTACCCCAGGCTTCCTGGAAGAAAAAATGTATCTATTGCTGGGGGAGGGACTGACACCTGGAGAAGCCACACCCGAAGACGACGAGAGAATTATCGCCAAAGCATATGCGCACAAAGAACTGGACGCGATGTTGCGCAAGAAGCAGTTGAGGGATGCGAAGACCATTGCGGGCGTCTTGTACTATCTCCGTTACCTTTCACGATAAATGAACTGAGGCACACGTGCCCGCAGAGCCAATTCACATGGCCGATAAGTCCTTCGTTTTCAAGCATCAGCGGCGTCAAGGACTATTGACTCCGCGGGTTCTTCTGGCTATATTCCGGCCAATTCGGTACTTGGCGCGTCGGAGCGTACGCATCTCTGACGGCGGATGGGGACTAGCCAATGTATAGTCAGGAGGCCAAGCGAAGTGATGAAAGGAAATGTAAAGTGGTTCAATAATTCCAAGGGCTACGGATTCATTGGTCGCGATGACGGGCCGGATGTGTTCGTTCACTATTCGGCCATCACGGGCGACGGGTATCGAACCTTGCAGGAAGGAGATCCGGTCGAGTTTGAGATCGTTCAAGGGCCTAAGGGTCCCCAGGCCGCCAACGTCTCGAAGAACGGAACCTAAGATCTCTGAAGAGAATCGAAACTGGCCGGCAGCCTTAGCCCTCCTGCCGGCCAGTTCTATTGGGGGACAAAAGAAGCTCACGAGTTAAGAGCGCAAAGCAAGAGACAAATGGCTCAGCAAGACGGATGGACGATCCCTGGACCACCCCTAGAGAGTCACGAAAATTTGTTTGTGAATAGAGGCTGAGCCAAGGACTAGAGATTGACCGAAGAGCCGGCTTGCCGTACTGTTCGTATGCAAATTTAAGACTGGTAAACGCGGGCCTGCCATCATGCGCATTTGTTCTTCGAGAACGCCTCAGATAATTCGGGGACTCCTAAGACGCGACGAATTTGTGAAAGTGTTTCTGAGAAACCCCACCAGTAGGGCTCGCAGGTCTGGGCGCTCAATTCTCGCTTCCCTGCTCTTGCTGCTGATTTGCCTAGCCGTTGCCACGGATTTGCAGGCGGATACGATTTCCGGAACGATCAAAGACCCTTCCGGAGCAGTGGTGGCCGGGGCGCGCATTGAGATCACGGGCGGCAAGCTCACACAAGCGATTGCTCTGACCTCGGATGAATCCGGGAAATTCACGGCGCCGGATTTGGCGGCCGGAAAGTATTCCGTGCGTGTGACCAAAGATGGGTTCGAAAATCTCGTGACCGCGGTTGATCTGCAAGGGACAACGGAACTCACCCTGAAGCTGACGATCGCCACGCAGCAGACAGAAGTGAGAGTTTCAGAAAAGAGCCTGGCGTTCGCGAATTCGGATGCGTTCTACCGGCAGCTGCGCGGCATCGGGCTGGACGCAACGTTCCGCTGTGAAAATTTTAGTTTGCCCGTGGATGTAGGAACGTTCCTGCTGAAATCCGGGACCATCACTTTTCTAGCTCCGGCCAACGGATATGTGACCGGCGCCGTTTTTGTTGGGGAGGGGCATTTCGTGTTGAAACCCGTGGGGCGGCTGGATACGCAGGAGATGATCCGGCGCAGCGGAAGCGAGATTGCGGAAGAAGACTTCAGCGAAGCGGTATTTCGATTCAGCACCGGGGTTTATCAGCAATTCTTAGGCGTAACGACCAACAAGGTGGATAGCTCGCCGGAGGCCGCCACCGTCTTCGAACATTGGAAGAACAAGCTTCGCCGCCGCCACGAAATTCCGGAAAGCTTCACGCAGGCCATACTCGAAGGAGAAACGATTGACAACGTGGACGCGGACATTCTGGCGGCCGTTTACAATCCGAAACATCCGCCGTTTCTGAACGCGTACATGACCGGGAAGCCGCACAAGGATTTGCGCTTCTTCGTGCGCATGCGTACGGGCGCGCTCCCACAGCTGGATTCGCCGGAAGAAGTGGCGCTGGTCAACTGCAGCGGCGGTGGTATGGACGACGGGATCTGGTATTCGCAGCACCGAATCAGCGAGTTGAAGGGGGGCACGGCGAACTCGCGGGAAGACAAAAGGCTGTTTGCCACACATCGCTACAACATTGAGACAGTCATAGGAAAAAACAACCACTTCTTCAGCCGTGCAACCGTCACGTTCCAGCCACTGGTCGAAGGCGAACGGGTGCTGAAGTTCGGGTTGTTACCTACGTTGCGGGCGACGCGCGTGACCGACGAGAACGGCAAGGACCTGCATTTCATTCAAGAAGGAAAGAAGGAAGACGGTTCTTTTTACGTGGTTCTCGACGAAGCCCTGCCTGTCAGCAAGGACCACTCGATTACCGTCGAGTACGCCGGCGACAAGGTTCTCTACGATGCGGGCGGAGGAAGTTACTACGTGGGCGCGCGAACCTCGTGGTATCCGAACCTGAATGGCTTTGGAGAAAAAGCGCTTTACGACCTTACCTTCAAAGTTCCTAAATCCAACCTGGTGATCAGTGTTGGCAAACTGCAAGGAGAATCGACCGAAGAGGGATTTGCGGTATCTCACTGGGTGACCCCGGTGCCCGTCGCGGTGGCAGGATTCAACTACGGCAAATACACCAAGATGGATCTTCCGGATGCGGAGACGCACTACGAAATCTCGGGGTATTACTTGACGGAACTGCCGGACAACCTGGCGCCATTTAAAAACGGCCCGCTGGGAGCGATGGCGCCCAAAGCCATGACCAAGTATGCCCTCGAGCAGGCACGCGCTCAGATGCAGCTGTGCACAATTTACTTCGGCAAGGCGCCGTATGAGAACGTGGCCATCACGGAGCAGCCAAATTTCAACTTCGGCCAGTCGTGGCCGAGCCTAGTGTACTTGCCGATCTCCGCGTACATCGATTCGACGCAGCGCTGGATGCTTTTCGGCCACATTGATTCGAATTTCAGCGGGTTCGTGCAGGAGGTGACGCCGCACGAAGTGGCGCACCAGTGGTTCGGGCACAGCGTGAGCTGGGCCAGCTATCACGATCAGTGGCTGTCTGAGGGCTTCGCGGATTTTGCCGCCGGGTTGTTTCTACAGCAGGTTTTCGGGGCGAACTGGAAAGAAGACTATCTGAAATATTGGGAGCGCCAGCGCAAGCGCGTCCTGGACAAAAACAACTATGGTGTTTCGCCGAACGATGCCGGGCCCCTTTGGCTGGGCTTGCGGCTGATTTCCCCGCGCACCGCGCAGGCGTATCAGGGAGTGACTTATTCGAAGGGCGGCTATGTGCTGTTGATGCTGAAGTCCTTGATGTACGGGGATCAAGCCGCCAGCGGCAACAAAGACCAGGCGTTCATTGACATGATGCATGATTTCCTTGAGAGTCACCGCGACGCGCCGGCGTCCACCGAGTCGTTCAAGGCCATCGCCGAAAAGCACATGACCAAGCAAATGGACTTGGAGAGAAACGGGAAACTAGACTGGTTCTTCAATGAGTGGGTCTACGACACGAAGGTGCCGCGCTATCAGTTGAAGTATGACGTTCAGCCGGCCGAGGGCGGCCATGTCAAGTTACACACGCAAATCACGCAAAGCGAAGTGGATGACCAGTTTGCCATGTACGTCCCGATTTTCGGGGACTTTGGAAAAGGTATGGTCCGGATGGCGCAAGTCTTGGTGATTGGCAACTCTACGCGAAATTTGACGATGGACCTGGATCGCGCGCCGAAGAAGGTCGAACTCAACTCTCTCAAGGATATTCTTGAACGTTAACGCGCCCTTCCCAGTTTGCGCTTATTTTTGTTTAGGCGTTTGATGGCTCAAGCTCCAGACGTAAGCGGCAACTGCCGATAGCTCGTCAGGAGTGAGTTGCGCGCCACCCTTTGGCGGCATGGGGCTGCGGTATTGCTTTGGCTGCAACACGCCTTCGGTGATCGTTTTCTTGATTCCCGCCAAACTCCCGTCGCTCCAGAGCCATTTCTTTCCGGTTAAGACAGGGCCCAGAGGGGAGCCTTGGCCGCTGTCGCCATGACAGCCTGCGCATGGCGCGCCGCCGATTTGACCGCGGTAGATGCGTTCGCCGAGCACGACCATTTCTCGTGTCGCACCTTCCGGGATGGGAAGATTTGCCGCCCTCCCAGCATCGGGATGTGTGCCTTCCGGCGGTTTTGCCGCTTTCTCGACGATGTCACCTGCGGGCGCCGTGAGACTGGGACACGCAGTGGCGTTCGCTGCGCCAGCGCTGGGGCCTCCATGATAGACAATCTTGTAGATACGCCCCCGAACGTCGTCGGAAACGTAGAGCGAGCCATCGGGCCCCACCGCCAGGCCGGTGGGGCGATGCTCGGCCTTGCCGGGCGACTTCACCGGACCAGCGAAACCATCTGCGAAGATTTCACACTGGCCGGAGGCATGATCGCCAACGAGCGGCTGATAAACCACGTTGTAACCGCCCTGCGCATAGGGAGCACGGTTCCATGAGCCGTGGAAAGCGATGAATAGGCCGCCGCGGTAGCCTTCAGGAAATTGCGTTTTGTCATAAAGGGCCATCGCATTCGGCCCCCAGTGCGCCGGGAAAACGGCAGCCGGACCGGTTTTGTCCGCGCACACGCCAGTCTTCTTGCCGCCGTCGCCGCCATATTCCGGCGCTAGAACCAGCTTTTGTTCGAAGGCGTCGTAGTAGCACTCTGGCCAGCCATAGTCTGCGTTCTTCTTCAATAGCAGCACTTCTTCGGCCGGCAGAGTAGCCTCCTGGTCGGGCTTATAGTGCTCAGGCCAATTGGTATAGAGCTGGTCGCGGCCATGCTGGGTCACAAAGACGCGCCCGCCAGCGTCGAGGGCGAAACCTTCTCCGTTGCGGATTCCCGTGGCGAAGCGGTCCCCTGGCGAAAAAGTTTGGTTGGTCTTGTTCGCGTCGTAAAGCCAGACGCCGCCACGAGTCTCCAGTTCCGTGCAGGGATCTATGCCGGGCGAATGGGGCGTGCGGTTTTTGGACTGGCAGGCATTGGTCGCGCTGGCGACGTCAACGTACATTTTTCCTTCAGCGTCAATAACGAAGGGATGCATGGGATGGTCGCCGCCGAGAGGCAGACCGGAGACGATGGTGTCAGCAGAGCCCTTCGGCACAAGGGCGTCCGCGGGCAATTCATAGCGCACGATGCGGTCATTGATTTCAGCAAAAAGCGATCCCTTGTACATGCCGATGCCCGTGCCGCCTTTGCCGCCGGTCTCGACGGTTTCGCCAAAGCGCTCTGTCACGTCCGCTTTGCCTGAGCCGCTCTTGCCCTGCAAAGCGACCAGAAAACCGCCTTCATGAGGCTTGTCGTTGCCGTAATACCTGCCCGACCAGGTGTTGACGTAAAGAACTCCGCTTGGTGCAGCAATCATGTGGCGGGCATGGCCGATACCGTCCGCGAAGATTGTTGCGCAAAAACCGGAGGGCAGCGTCAATCCGCTGTCATCGTTCGGGCATGCCTGGTTCGTGGCCTGCGCGGAACGATCGGATGGCTTGTGAGCGTGCACCACCGAAATCATCACGCCTATGGCAACAAGTGCAACCATGGCAGACAACAAAGTTTTGAACGCGTTGGATGATGGCATGAAACCTCCGGTGGGCCGACGATGAAAGATTACGATCTGCCAGGATGGTTGAAAATATAACGATAGCGCGGCGATTGCAACCCAAGCGCTCTTATTCCGTGCGGAGAGCAAGAATGGGATCGATGGAGGAGGCTCTGCGCGCGGGCACGTAGCCTGCGACAGAAGCCACTGCAAGAAGAAGCAGGCATACCGCCAAGATGGTGGACAAGTCGCCAGGAGAAAGTCCAAAAAGCATGCTGGCGATGAGGCGGCTCGCGGCGAAGCCGCAAGGAATGCCAATGGCGATGCCGCAAAGCGTTAGCATTAGTGTTTCGCGCAGAATCATCCAACGAACGCTTCCTTGGTGCGCCCCCAGCGCAACACGGACTCCGATTTCGCGTGTGCGACGCGTGACCCCGTAAGACATCAAACCGTAAAGGCCAATAGAGGCTAGCAAGAGAGCGAGGGCGGCGAAGAAACTGGAAAGAAAGGCGATGACCCGCTCGTTGACAAGGACGCGACTCGTCATCTGGTCGACGGTTGCGGTGCGAAGCGGATATTCGTGACCTAAGGACTCGACTTCATGGCCGATGGTCATCGCCAGCGATTCGGGGTTTCCTTTGGTGCGTACGTAAAGGTCTCCCCATGGAGTCGGTTGTGAATCTTGAAGGTAAGAAAAGTAAATGATGGGTGGGGCGGTTTCCCGGAGGTCGAATAGGCGGGCGTCCTCGGCAACGCCGATGATCTCAAGATTCTGGAAATCCGGCATAAAACCAAAGCGAATGTGCCTTCCGATGGCGTCGCCGTTGGCAAAAAGACGCTCCGCGAAGCTCCTGCTAACGATGACGAGACGCGGATGCCGGTTATCATCGGCCACCTCGAAACCGCGGCCAGAGATCAAGTGGACGCCAAGCGTTTTGAGGAAACCCGGCCAAATGATGATTCCATTAGTCATCAAACGCGCGCCGGTGTTTGGATCTTCCGACGTGGGCGAGGCGGTCTCGCGCCAGCCATCCGGGCTGGGGATGGAAATCTCCGCAAGGCCAACCGACTCAACTCCCGCTATGTTGGCGACGCGCTCGATGAGTAGCTTGTGGTAACTATTCGTGTCCAGATTTTGATAACCGCCCGGTTTGGCACTGAGGATGATTTCGAGAAGCTTCTCTTTCACGAAACCGAGATTGCAGGAGCGCAATTCCTGGAAAGTGCGCACCAGGAGACCCGCCCCCAAAAGCAAAACCAGGGACAAAGCAACCTGGGTGATGATTAGCGCTCTGCCCAGCTTGCCTGTTCTACTGGCTAAACTTCGAGAACCTTGCTGCAGGACGACGGCCGGGTCTTGCCGCGAGGAATGCCAACTGGGTGCGAGGCCAAAGAGCATTCCCGTAAGGACCCCGATAAACAAAGCGACGAAAAGCACGCGCAAGTCCGGACGCAAGTCGAACGAGACGGTGCCCTCTGTCAGGAAGACCACAAGCGAGCGGCTTCCCCAATAGGAGAGAACGAGACCGAGGAAAGCACCAGCAAAGGACAGCGCTAGGCTCTCGGTCAATACTTGCACGGCGAGGGCGCCGCGGCTTGCGCCGATGGCCACCCGCACACTCATTTCGTGACTCCGAGCAGCAGCACGAGCCAGCATGAGATTCGCGAGGTTCACACAGGCCACCAGCAAGATCAATCCGACAATGCCAGCGAGAACGTACAGGGGCCGAGAAAATTGAGCACGCAGGTCCCTGGCAAAACCAGTTCGAAACGGGGAGACGTCCAAACCCATCGAAAGGAACGTCTGGCGGCGGAGGCCGGGGGTTTGCGTAGAAGCTGTGGCCAAGAGAACTTCAGGCCAAAAGGACTGGAGCTGCGCGCGAGCTTGATCGATGGTGACGCTGCTTTTTAGTCGGGCAGTGACGCGAATCCAGAGCTTAGATGGGTCATCCAGAGGAAAAACAACGCCCTCGCCGTGGAGGGACGGATAAACCGTGAAAGGAATGGTGACGTCAGGTGGTTCGCCTGGCGTCAGGCCCGTAAACCACTTTCGAGTTACGCCAACGATGGTGAAAGACTGGTCTTCAATACGGACTTGTTTCCCAATGACATCTGGCTCGCCAGCGAAGCGTCGCTGCCAGAATTCATAACCGATCACCGCGACTTGCGAGGTTGAGCCCGCCTGAGGATTTACGTCTTCCGAAATGAGCAAGCGGCCGCGAAGAGGAGCAACGCCAAGTTCCGAGAAAAAATTGTTTGCAACCGCAAGAACATTGGTGCGCTCAAACACGCCGTTTACCTCTACATTGGGAATTGCGAATTCAGTCCACGCGATTAGGCCGGAAAAGACGCGCTGGCCACGTTCGAGCTCGCGGAACATGGGGTACGAGAACGGGATTTTGTCGCCGTGGCGCACAACCGAGAGTTCCACCAGGCGCTCGGGCTGAGGGACCGGGAGATCGCGAAGAAGCAACGCGTTGATGAGCGTGAAGATGGCGACATTCGCACCGATGCCCAGAGCAAGCGACAGAATGGCGACGGTTGTGAAGCCTGGGTTCCTGCGCAGAGCGCGCAGAGAGTAGCGGAGATTTTGCCACAGTTGGTGCATGGCCTCACTCCGGAGACGCGGGCGGGTCTTCTCACGTTTACGCCAAGTGTGGGTTCTCTTCAAGCCTAAATTGAACACGCTTTCACAATGCCTGAAGGTCCGTAACTCTGCATCGGTCGGCTTCCCTTCGTGGCTCAGGCCAGCACGACAAAACCGGGCTTATAATGAGCCGCTATGGACAACAAACAAATCGCACGGATTTTGCGGGAAACAGCGCAATTGCTCGAAATTGATGGGGCAATTATTGGGCGCTACCGGAGTTATGAGAAGGCTGCGGAACTGATTGACAGTTTGCCGGAGTCGGTCGAGCAACTCGTGAAGGAACCGGAAAAGCTCGAAGAGTTGCCGGGAATCGGCGAGCGGATGGTCGAACATCTTCAAGAAATTGTGAAGACGGGCGATTATTCGCTGCGGAAGAAGCTGTTGAAAAAATATCCCGCGACGATCCTGGACGTGCTGCAACTGCAATCGCTGGGGCCGAAGAAAGTGGCGTTTTTGTGGTCGAACTTCAAGGCGGCTACGGTGGCGGACGTCGAGAGGCTGGCCAGGGAACAAAAACTCCGGGACGTCCCCGGGTTCGGTGAAAAAAGCGAACAAAATATTTTGAAAGCTGTGGAAGTTTTCAAGAAGTCTACGGGCCGCTTTTTGATTAGCACGGCCGAAGACGCCGCGCTGGGCATCGCGGGGCACATCAAGAAAGTGGGGAAAGCCGTAGATTCGGTGACTCCTGCCGGTTCGCTGCGGCGCGGCAAAGAGACAGTTGGCGATTTGGACTTGCTGGTGACGCTGGCGGATGGATTTACTTCGCAGAAACACGTGGATGCGCTGGCGGAGCACATTCTGAAGTATCCGGATATTGACCAAAGGCTGGCGCACGGAGAGAACAAGGTCAGCTTCACGTTGACGAATGGATTGCAGGTGGACGTGAGGCTGCTGGAGAAAGAGAACTTTGGCGCGGCGCTGATGTATTTCACCGGCTCGAAAGAACACAACGTTGCCCTGCGCGGGCGCGCGAATGACATGGGGCTGACGCTGAACGAATACGCGCTGGCGACGTTGAAAGGCGAGAAGCGCGTGGCGGGACGCACAGAAGAGGAAATTTACACGAAGCTCAAGCTGGATTTTGTTCCGCCGGAGCTGCGCGAAAACACTGGCGAAATCGCCGCCGCGGAGCGGCATAAGCTGCCGCAACTGCTGACATTGAAGGACATCAAAGGCGATTTGCAGATGCACTCGACGGCGAGCGATGGGAAGAATTCGATTGAAGAGATGGCCGAAGCGGCCCGAGAACTGGGACACGAATACATTGCGATCACGGATCATTCGAAAGCGGTGACCGTGGCGAACGGATTGGATGAAAAACGCGCGGCGGCGCACATCAAGAAGATTCATTCGCTTGGCGAAAAGGAGTTGGGGATTCGTGTGCTCGCGGGGGCGGAAGTGGACATTCTCAAGGATGGCGAGTTGGATTATTCGGAAGAAATTCTGTCGCTGCTTGACGTGGTCGTTTGCTCGATACACTCGTACATGAATCTGGACCGCGCGGCCATGACGGAGCGCTATCTTGCGGCCATCGAGAATCCCTATGCGCAAATCATCGCGCACCCTACAGGGCGGCTGCTGCTGCGCCGCGATGCCTTCGGCTACGACCTGGAGAAAGTTCTGGACGCCTGTACCAAACACGGCGTGGCCATGGAATGCAACTCGTATCCCGACCGGCTGGATTTGAAAGACGTATATTTGCGGATGTGCAAGGAACGCGGCGTGAAAGTGGTCATTTCCACGGACGCGCACACGACGACGAATCTTGCGTTCATCCGCTATGGCGTGACCATGGCGCGGAGAGGGTGGCTGGAGAACAAGAACGTCATCAATACGCAGCCCTGCGACGAATTCCTCGCAGCGCTGCGACCCAAGCCGGGAACGGCCAGTAAGAAGCACGCGGCCAAAGCCAACCGCTAGCGAGGCTGCTGATTCACGCCGTTCTGGGACAAGCCCTTTCTTCGGGCAGTCCTGCGGAGTCGCACCATATTGACATCATGCGAAGGTTGATATAGAAAGCGCGCAACAACCCGGACCCCAAATAAACCAAGGGAGAAAACCATGAAGAGAATTATTTTCGCGGCCCTCATAGTTCTGCTTCTGCTGTTCCTACTCCCAAGTGAACGAAGCCTTGGCCGGCAAGAACCTACGCCCGTGCCCGATTTAACATCGCTCAAGTGGCAGGTATTGAGCACAAATGCAGTGAAGACCGATTTGGGAGGTAACCTCCCTGAGGTTGCTATCCTGAGGCTAACGAATGATCAGTTTACAAAGATTTATCCCGACGCGAAGGCTGCCAAGGACTACTTTGACAGCCAGAAAATATTCAAGAGGGCGCTGATCAAAGTAATCTTTTGCGATGTGACGCCAAGCAAGGGTACCGCGGATTGGCTTCTGATCGTTCCTCACACAACGCACAGTACAGCTTCTGTTACGGCATGGCAGCTCCCAGCTAAGGATGCTGTCAGCCAGTAAGAGCCTAAACTAGTTTGTCAGGCCAACGTCATGCAACAGCTCTCGAAAGCGTGCGTCGCGCCGCACCGGATCGACGGCGGCATCTACCTTCAACCACGCCAAATAACGATCGCGCTCCCGTAGCGCTTGCTGGAGCCAGATGAATGTTTCCTTAGGTTGGCCCAAAGCTGCGTAAATCGATGCGAAAAAATAGGGTGATACGTAAGTATGGCTAGAGGCTTGACGCAACTTGCTCAACACCGCGAGCGCGTCCGTCTTCCTGCCAGCTAGCGCGTATGCCCGGCCCAATCCGACGAGGCGGGTTGCATCATTATCGGAAAGGCGGCTGGCCTCTTCACTCGCAGCAATGGCCTGCTCGTGCATGCCTTTTGCAAGGTAATTCGCTCCAAGGCAGTCATAGCCTCCCACTGAACTGGGGTCCCATTCTACAACTCTTCGGCACTGATCAATCGCGCGATCGTACTCGCGGTTGAAATAGAAGACGTATCCAGCAGTAATTTGACTCCAAATGGACAGCGGATCGAGCTGCTGTGCCTGGAGGCTCTCCGCATTCGCTTCCTGCGCCCGACCCAGCGCAGCCAAGTAATATGAATAGGTGCGGTGGGCTTCGGCATCACTCGGGTAGAGCTCGAGGGCAAGCTTAAACTCCTTGTCCGCGGCAGCCCAATCCCAATCCGCAAAGAAATGAATGAGCGCCAACTCCAAATGTGCCTCGGCCAAGGCGGGGGCGAGGTCCAGAGCCTTCTGCGCGAATTGCCTGGCCCGTGGCATAGAAACGATAGGGCGGAGTTCCTCGGAAGCCAGGTAGTAATCGGCCAAACCAGCGTAGGCAGGGGCATAGTTGGGGGCGATGCTGATAGCCTGCTCGAAATACTCCCGGGCCTTGCGGTGCTGCGAACTGGTTCCTTTAGTCAAATACCTTCCCTTCAGATAGGCTTCGTGAGCTTCTGGATTGACGGGCCGGCTGCTCGCCAATCGCTGACGCTCCTGCGGAGTCAAGGTCACGTCGATCTCCCGGGCAATCGAACTGGCGACGTCCGCTTCCAAGACAAGGACGTTCTGCAAGTCGCGCTCGTAGCTTTTAGACCAGAGTTGTGTGTCGGTTGGCCCATTGACCAGTCGCGCGGTGACGAGAACCAGGCTCTGGGAGCGAGAGACGGAACCTTCGATAATCGCGTCCACGTGCAATTCACGCGCGATGTCAGCCAGTGACTTCCGCGCGTCGCGGTATTGCATCACCGAGGTGCGGGAAATCACGCGAAGCGCCTGAATCTGGCCGAGGTTGGTAATCAAGGCCTCCGTCATGCCCTCGGCAAAATAGTCTTGATCCGGGTTGCCAGAGAGATTGTCGAAAGGAAGCACGGCCAACGAGCGGATTTGTGCAGCAGCGCGCGAGCGACCGATTAGCCGATCTCTCCAACCTGCAACGTTGGAGGCGACGAGTACAGCTACGAGTGCCAGCAGGCTAACCACCCCGTAACCCATGGCTTTCCATTTCGGATGCGCGTACCGAACAGGCGGCACCGGCGCGCCGGAAGTACTGAGCCGCAGGCGTCGTAAGTCTACGAGTAATTCTTTGGCCGACTGATAGCGGCAATCGGGCTCCTTGTCCAGGCACTTGAGGATGATGGATTCGAGTTCGGTCGAGATTCGCGGATTCAACGCCCGGGGCGGAACAACGGGCTGGTGAAGGATTGCATCGATGAGGCGCGATGGCAACTCCTCGCGAAAGGCGCGACGTCCGGTGGCCATCTCATAAAGGACGGCACCCAAAGTGTAGACGTCGGCACGACCATCAACGCGCTCACCCTTCAACTGCTCCGGCGGCATATAAGGGAGGGTGCCCGCAGCGGCCTTGGAGTCGCTGAAGTCCTCCGTCGTTCCCTCTTCCATGGGGCGGAGCAATTTGGCCAAGCCAAAATCCAGAATCTTAGCGTAACCCTTCGCGCTGACGGCAATGTTGGCCGGCTTCAGATCGCGATGCACAATGCCACAGTCATGTGCTTCCTCCAGCGCAGACGCAATTTGGATCGCGAGCTCGATGATGCCCTTTTCAGGAAAAGCGCCCGCGGATAGCCTTTCGGCCAGCGTTTTGCCAGGCACGTACTCCATGACAAGAAAGTCGATACCGTTTTGCGTGCCAAAATCGTAGACCGTCTCGATATGAGGATGGTTGAGTTTGGCCAAGGCCGTGGCTTCTTTGCGGAAATGGCGGCGAGCGGCCTCGTCGGCGAGGGTGCCGGAAGGTAGGACTTTTACGGCCACGTCCCGCTCGAGTTGCTCGTCGCGGGCGAGGTAGACGACGCCCATTCCGCCGGCGCCGACCTTTTCGAGGATGCGATAGTGGCGGAGAGTCTGGCCAATCATGAGGCAGGACCTGCTTTGCTCGATTACCGGCATCTTAGGTCGGGCAGCCTGGCAAGTCAACGCCACGCAATCGCCACGTCAGCATTCGTGGGAAAGGCATGCAGAAGTAGTGAAGAAATCAGGCTCCCCGTTACATTAAGATCCCGCGAGGGGTACGGAGACGTGCTCGTGGACAACGATCCAGCCTTTGGAGCGCTTTTCAAGAATCATGGTCCAGCGCGCATCGAGGTGTGTCGTCGCGCCTTGCCTGCTGGTGATGTCCGCACCAAACGTGAACGTAGCCCAGGCAAACTTGCCGCTCGAGTGTACGCGCAAGTCATCGTTCATCTTCGCCTTGAGGCTGCTGTTTGGTTCAAAGAGTCCCTTCTGCGCCCCGGCGCGATACTCGGCCCAGTTGTTGTACTTCAGAGGGGCAAGGTCGAAATAGGTTAGGTCCGCATCTGGGGCATAATAGGGCTCGATTTTCGCAAAATCCATGGTTTCCCAAGACGCTACGATCTTGGGGACCAGCGTGCGCAATTCCTGCTCGCTTTGTTGCGCACGGGACTGCGTGGCCAGAAAACCAGCAATGCCAAAACCTATCAAACAGGACGCAACCAAGACTTTCCTCATAACGGCTCCTTACTTTGCTTTTGTAAGTAGTTTCCCGACCCGGATGCCAGATGTTGCGGCTATGATAAGCCGCAGCGGTGGCTTTGACAACTTAGTAACGATCCGAGTGATGTCTTGGAAAGCAAACGGTGGTTTGAGCCCAAGGGAACATTTTGTTTCCGGGCTGCGTACATTCTGTAAGAACGCCCTATTTCGGAGGAACAACAGATGAAAGCTCTATTGCGTCCGGGGAACGCCTATCGCGTTGGAATCGCCTGCGCCACGCTGCTGACGGCCCTTGCCATACCCCAGGTTCGTGCGGAGGAAATCACGAAGTCGTTTACTGTCGCGGGAAGAGCCAATGTGCGCGTGGAAACGAATGACGGCAGCGTCCGGGTGACCTCCGGGGGCTCGAAGCAGGTAGAGTTCCGCGTGGAATACCAGGGCTACGAATTGGGCAGGAATCTGACCGTGGATTCCCGCCAGGATGGTGACAAAGTCGAACTGATCGCCCGTATTACTGGGCATTGGGGAATCAGCTTGGGCTGGGGCCATAACTCCCGGAAGCTGCACATTGAAGTGCGTATGCCGCAGCAAGGCGATTTACAGGTTCATACGGGCGACGGCGCGGTCGAGGCGAGCGGTCTCAGCGGGAATCTGGCGATAGACACGCGCGATGGGGCAGTGAAGGCCAGTGGACTTAGTGGAACCGTGGATCTCCACACCGGTGATGGCAGCATCACCGTGGACACGCTGAAGGGTGACATCCGCTTGCGCACAGGGGACGGGGGTATCGAAGCCCGGGATTTGGATGGCAAGGTAGAGGCCGACTCCGGGGACGGGCACATCCGCCTGACAGGAAGATTCGAGGCCTTGAACGTCAAGACGGGAGATGGCAGCGTGAATACGCAGGTGTTGCCCGGCTCCAGGATGTCATCGAGTTGGACCTTGCGAACCGGGGACGGCAGCGTCGACATTGCCCTGCCCGCTGACTTTCAGGCGGATATCAATGCCACGACCGGCGACGGACATATCAGCCTGGGGGTTCCGGTGACCGTGGAAGGGACGTTCAGCAGGTCGGAAGTGCGCGGCAAGATGAACGGCGGGGGCCAGACACTGACGATCCATACAGGAGATGGGTCAATTCGGCTGACGAAGAGCTAGTGGCGATATAACCAGAAGGGACTTCAGCTCAGGTCTACGAGCAAGACGCGTACCAGTACAGTAGGTGCAGGAAATTTGTGTCAGCAAGTGTCCCTGTTCTGTTCTTTTCTGGGGAACCCTTCGGATCCCAAATCATTGATAATTAAGATTGTTAGAGCTTGGCGATGGAGTTGCTCCCCTTTGAGCAAGACCAGGAGACTCCCTTGATCGTTATTGTCTTGCTCGCCGCGATTCTAATGCTCGTGGGGATCACGGCCGTCAGCGCTCTGGATTTCACGCACGGCAAGCGGCGCTAAGGGCAACAAGCCCGCCCCAAGCCTGCCTTCGGTCACCGAGAGGCATCTTTACCTCCCCTTTTTATATTTGGAACGTACAATTCCCTTCCTCGCCAGGAGGCCAACGCATGACGGGAAAAACGGCACATGGCCGGGGTCTGCGGGTCATCGCGGCCTTCAAACTGCTGAAAGCCCTTGCACTAATTGCCGTGGGCGTGGGCGCGGTCAGGTTGCTTCACAAAGATGTGGCCGCGATTGCCGAACATTGGGTCAACATGTTCCAGGTGGATCCCCACAATCACTTCATTAATCTGTTGCTCGCAAAACTTGCAAATGTGGACGACCGCCGGCTGAAGGAACTGAGCGTAGGGACGTTTATTTATGCAGGGATTTTTCTGGTTGAAGGCGTGGGGCTGGCACTGCAGAAACGCTGGGCGGAGTACTTCACGATTGCTACGACGGCTTCGCTGCTTCCAATTGAGATTTATGAGCTTGCGCGGCTGGTGACCGTTGGCAGGTGTCTCGCACTGGGGATTAATCTTGCCGTCGTCGCGTATTTAGTTTTTGAGTTGCGGCGATTTCCGAAGCAGCGATGATTCTAAAACCGAATAACAAATCCGCCGCAACGACCGTTGCGCGTCCTGCCAAAAACAAGAAATAAGGCGGCCAGCCTAGCTCGCCGCCTCAGGGTTGAAACGCTTCGCAAACTGGAATGCAATCCAGACGTTGATGGCTTAAGGAATCGTAAGAGTGTTGCCTTCGCGCACGATGGCAGCGGCTTCCCTGCCCTGGTAGCGGTAGATCACCACGAGAATTTTGTCCGCACCGACCGCGGGGTCGCCGCCGAGGTCTCGGTTGGTGACGACGAAGCTGACCTGGCTATCGCGAATTCTGCTGCGCAACAAATCCGTCACGTTGACGGTGTTTCCGTGCCAACCGTAATACGCGCGGATGATGTGGAGGCCATTGTAGAAGTCGCGGTCGCGGTCCCGTTCGCGATCGCCGTACGCGGGACGGTCGTTCCATTCATCGCGGTCGCGCGGCACGACGTACATTGCCGCTTCGATGAAGCCGCCTTCCTTATAGTCGAATTCGCGCTCCTCGTTTCTGCGGTTTCTGGCCCAGATGCGCAGATGCTTTTCGGCCCCGACGACGGGATCGCCGCCCATGGTCTGGTTGTTGACGGCGACGCGGCCGTTGACACCGCCGCGGCCGACGAGGTCTTTCACAATTTCGGTGACATCATTGTGCTGATTTCGCGTGCCATATTCGGCGCGCATGATTTGCCAGTCGTTATCTTGCGCGCCGCTTGGCGCGCTGAAGAAAGTAATGCCCGCAGCCACCAAAAGCGCCGCAAGGACAAATATCGCATACCGAGTTGCAAGCTTCATTGGAGATTCCTCCGTTGGCGGAACCCTCCGCCGCATTTCCTTCACTTTACGGCAGAACGGAAAACATGGGCGGAGCAAAGGAGGCGGGATTGTCTTAATCGTCCATACCCTCTGCGAATCGGGTTCCTCTTCACACGTACTGATAACGGAACAAGCTGCAACGCGTCTAACCCGGTCAACACCGGCCAAGCAACATCCAGGGAGAAACCACATGCGAAAAGCGCTTGTCCTCGCGATGCTCCTCGGTGGATCCACTGCCGCGTTCGCTCAAAACGACAAGCCAAAACCAGCGTACGACTTTTCTTTGTCACGCGAAGAAAAAATCAAACTTGCGGAAAGTGCAGCTCCGCGGGAAATCTCAAGCAAAGCTACCGTTTATATACTGGAACACAGCGGCTACATAAGAGTTCGTGAAGGGAGCAACGGCTTCTCTTGCTTCGTGGATCGGCAGACGCCGTGGAACAGTGAGCCCACTTGCTTTGATGCAGAAGGAAGCGCCACGACACTTCCGACGCGATTGTTTGCCGAAGATGGACGGGCCAAGGGCAAGGGTGAAGACGAAATCAAAGCGGAAATCGATGACGGCTATAAGAAAGGGCGCTTCAGAGCGCCTGGCAAACCCGGCATCGTGTATATGCTGTCAGACAACACCTCGCTTCTAGTGAACGACAAGATCGTGAAAGCTCCGCCGCACCTGATGTTCTACGCACCATATGCGACGGATAAGGACATCGGCTCTCCAGCACCCGGAGTGAACATGCCCCGGATCCTCAGGGCCGGACAACCCGACGCGTATATCATTGTCTTTCCCAAAGCTGCTGCGGAACACAGCGGGCACTAACACGAGCTGAATCGTCAAATTGGGAGCTCGCCTTTCCTTCTGCAATTTGCAAAACGGAGGCGCTTCCCTCATCATTATTTCTTTGGTTGGGGCTGCAGCGCGCTTCCGCTACAGTCATCCTTGATTTTCTAATTGTTTTCAATTCCAATTTTTCCGGTCGGACCCCTGGGGATTCTGATCGTGCGCTAAAGGAGCGGCATGGAAAAGCCAGCTAAGATTGCGCCCGCGAAGGGAAAACTGGGCATCCTGACGCCGGGAATGGGCGCCGTGAGCACCACGTTCATGGCGGGAGTCGAACTCATCCGGCGAAATAAAGCATGCCCGGTGGGTTCGCTGACACAGATGGGCACGATTCGTCTTGGGAAGCGCACCGAAGGGCGGTCGCCGCTGATCAAGAAGTTCGTGCCGCTGGCGGACACGAAGGATCTCGTGTTCGGCGGATGGGACATTTTTAAGGACAACGCCTACCAGGCCGCGGCGAAAGCCGGCGTGCTGAATCACGAACATATCGCGCACGTGAAAACATTTCTTTCCGGTATCCGGCCGATGAAGGCGGCGTTCGACCATGAATACGTGAAGAGGCTCGAAGGCAAGCACGTCAAAAAAGCGAAAAACAAATACGAACTGGCGCTGCAAATTAAAGAAGATATCGCGAATTTCAAAAAGGAGAAGCGAGTCTCGCGCCTGGTGACCTGCTGGTGTGGATCCACGGAAGTGTTCATCAAACCGGAGGAGGTGCATTCGACGCCGGAGAAATTTGTCGAGGCCATGAAGAATAATCATCCGGCGATTGCCCCTTCAATGCTGTACGCGTGGGCTTCGGTAACCAGCGGCGTTCCTTTCGCGAACGGCGCGCCCAACCTGACGGTAGACATTCCGGCGATTCAGGAATTGGCGCACGACAACAACGTGGCCATTTGCGGAAAGGATTTCAAAACCGGGCAAACGCTGATGAAGACCATCCTCGCGCCCGGCTTCAAGGCGCGCATGCTGGGGCTCGAGGGCTGGTATTCGACGAATATTCTGGGAAACCGCGACGGCGAAGTGCTGGACGATCCGGGATCGTTCAAAACCAAGGAAGAGTCAAAGCTGGGCGCGCTTGAATACATTTTGCAGCCGCAGCTGTATCCCTCGCTCTACGGGAAGGTTCATCACAAGGTGCGTATCAACTACTATCCGCCGCGGGGGGACAACAAAGAAGGTTGGGACAATATTGATATTTTCGGCTGGCTTGGCTACCCGATGCAGATCAAAGTGGACTTCCTTTGCCGCGACTCGATTCTCGCCGCGCCCATCGTACTGGATTTGGTTTTGTTCCTCGACCTGGCGCAGCGCGCGGGGATGCGCGGTATCCAGGAATGGCTGAGCTTCTACTTCAAGTCGCCCATGACCGCACCGGGGCTTTATCCTGAGCACGATCTATTCATCCAGTCCATGAAGCTGAAGAACACGCTGCGCTGGATGATGGGTGAGGATTTGATCACGCACCTGGGCCAGGAATACTACGACTGAAAGTGGTTTTCGGTCAGGTTCGGCTCTCGCCATTCCTGTAAAGCTCCCTCGCATTCGTCTGCTATGATAACCGCCATATTCGACGCCCAGTCAGTTGGAGGGTGCGATGAAATGGCTTGTTTCGCTGCTAGTCCTCCTCATTCCTGATTCCGCATTCGTAAGCGCACAGACTAAACAGGAACTTCCCAAAGGGCCTCTTGTCTTGACGCACGCCGCGGTCATTGATACGGCCGGGGCATTGGTGCAGCAAGACATGACGGTGGTGATCGTTGGCGATCACATTGCCGATCTGGGCAAGGCTGCCGAGGTCACGGTTCCCAGTTCCCCGCACGTGATTGATGCGCGCGGAAAATTCCTTATCCCCGGCCTGTGGGACATGCATGTGCACACTTTCACGCATAATCCACGGTCAACTCGTACGTGGTATTTCCCGCTATTCATCGCTAATGGCGTCACTGGTGTGCGCGATATGTGGACGACGAGCGACGATTTCCCGCAAATCGTTCAATGGCGGAAAGGATTGGCGGACGGCGACTTTTTTGGCCCACGGTACGGAGCTGTGGGTTGGCTGGTGGACGGCCCAGACCCGATCTGGCCGAATGCGGATGTGGTTTCGACTCCCCAGGAAGCGCGCAATTTTGTCCGCAGGGTGAAAGCGGCGGGCATTGACTTCATCAAAGTGTATTGGAAACTACCCCGCGAAGAGTATCTTGCGATTGCCGATGAGTCGAAGAAACTCGGCACTTCTTTCGCGGGACACGTGCCTTTCATCATTAGCCCGGCTGAAGCCTCGGATGCAGGACAGAAGAGCATCGAGCACCTCACAAATGTGGATATAGGATGTTCAACGAAAGAACAAGAACTACTTGCAGTGCCAGCCGAGAAGTGGGGGCCTCCGCAGGACAAGGAGACACTTGCCACTTACGATCCGCAAAAATGCCAGCAGCTTCTCGAACGCTTTGCGCGCAATCAGACGTCGCAAGTTCCGACTTCATGGATGTTCTCGGAAGGCCGAGTGTTCTTGCGAGATCATTTCGCGGCCGACGTGCGATCAAAATACGTGCCTGCGAGCGTGCGAGCACGTTGGCAGCAACAAGGGGCGTCGCCGTGGACAGGGTTGCCGCCGACCAACGACCACTCTTCCGAACGGCAAGAACTGAGGCATAGAAAGCGCGAGCAAGCACGTGCAATTATCGCCCTGATGAACAGGGCCGGCGTCCCTCTCATGGCCGGAACGGATCTGGCCAATCCATTTGTGCTTCCCGGTTTCAACTTGCACGATGAGCTCGCGTTGTTCGTTCAGGCCGGCCTCACACCGGGCGATGCGCTCAAGACCGCCACGTATAATCCGGCGAAGTACCTCGACATGCAAGATCGCCTTGGCACAGTCGAAAAGGGCAAGCTAGCGGACCTCGTTTTGCTCGACGCCAATCCGTTGGAAGACATTCACAACACACAGAAAATCCGGGCAGTAGTTTTGAACGGCCGATATTTGGACCGCGCCGAGCTCGACAAGCTGCTGGCCGACGCCGAGGCAACTGCGGTGAAGCAGTGAAGCGCACTCTTATCATCCTTGTGGTCGCAGTGGCTGCAATCGCAGTCGCCGTTGGCTGGCGGTTCGGCTGGCGGGTGTATCCGGAGTTGTGGCGAGTGGCCTTGGGTCCGCGCGCCCGGCCCCTGCGGAACATCGCCTATGAGCGGACGTTAGCTCGCGCAGAACGAGGGCGATATCTTGTGGAAGGCCCGCTGACTTGTTTCCGCTGCCATTCGGACCGAGACTGGTCGCAACCTGGGGCTCCCCCCATAGCGGGAAAGGTTGGCGCTGGGCACATCTTCACCGAGGACCGCCGCCCCTGGCTTGTGGCGCCCAACATTACCCCCGACCGCGAAACCGGCGCTGGGACGTGGAGCGATGACATGCTCGCGCGGGCCATCCGCGAGGGCCTCGGTCATGACGGCCGGGCGCTGCATCCCCAGATGTGGTACCGCGCGTTCTCTGACCTCTCGGATGAAGACGTTGCTTCCATTGTGGTTTACTTGCGGACAATCCCAGCCGTGCGCAACCCGCTTCCTCGCACAAGTCTGCCGTGGTCCGCGCGCCTCAGGATCACCGGCGATCCGGCACCGATAACCGCGCCACAACCGCAACGGCCCGACACTGAATTTGTGCAGTGGGGCGGATACCTCGCGAGCGTGGCCGACTGCGTTGGCTGTCACACGGATTGGTATCATCCGGGCTCCTCGGTCAACGAGAAGTTTTTTGCCGGAGGAAATGAGCTGGTGACTCCCACGGGGACGGTCTTTTCGGCAAACCTCACGAGTGACCCCAGTGGCATCAGTTACTATGACGCAGCGATGTTTATCCGCGTGATGCGGACGGGTAAAGTGGGCGCGCGCGTGCTCAACGCGGCCATGCCCTGGTATTGGTACCGCAATATGTCAGACGGGGACCTGAAGATCATCTTCGAAGCACTCCAGCAAGCGCCAAAAGTGAAGCATATCGTGGACAACACGGAGCCGCCGACTTATTGCAAATCATGCCGCCAGAGTCACGGCGGCGGCAGCTCGAATTAGCCTCGCCAAAACGCCATGCTGAAGCACCAGGCTACATGAAATAGCTCTGCCGTCAGTCGTTGGCGGAGGCGTGGGAGGCGGATTTGGCGTCGACGGCGTCGAGCACGCGGCTGGAATAGATCAGGGCCGCGCCAGCGTTCATGCTGACGGCTACTCCGAGCGCTTCCGCGATCTCTTCCCGCGTCGCACCGGCCTTGAGCGCGGCATCCGTATGAAACACAATGCAGCCATCGCAGCGTGTGGTCACGGCAACGGCCAATGAGATGAGTTGACGCGTTTTCTCGCCGAGCTTGGTCGTTTGCGAGTTCGCGCCATTCAGAGTCAGGTATCCCTTCAACGTGTCGGGAGACAGCTTGCCGAGCTCGCCGACACGGGCTCCGATTTCCTTGTGATACTGATTCCAATCCATGACCATAGTTGTTCTCTCCTAGGTGCGGAATTTTTTCGGCAGAATGCAGGGCAGTGTACTCCAAGTTGAGAAATGCTGCGCGAGATTCTTGAGGATTGCTCTCACTCTATGCCGGGATCACGCATGGGAGGGACCGCGCTCAGAGGGCGAGTCTGGACCAGATGAATCTGGTCGTCGAAGGCTTGGCGGAAAGGACCCGCGGGCACCGTGGGCAAACCTTTCTTGTAAGCGGCAGTGGCCAGTTCTCTGTCGCCGCGAAGCAAATAGAGATTGCCCAAAAGGAGCCAACCTGTGTAATCGCTTGGACGCAAGAGCAATCCTTCTTTCAGATACGCCTCGATGGTGGGCAAGGGCGGCTGAGGTTTGGCAAGCAACTGCTCGGCACGGTCGAAAAGAGCATCGGCGCGGGCATTGGGCAGGTAGAAGGTGCCGCGAAAGACAAAAAGGTTGCCGATGCGGTCCACGGGCTGCGCTTCGCGCAAGGCTTTCAAGTCGGACCACATGGCAGGGGCAATCGCCTGGCTCGTCGTCAGGAAGACTCCGGATACGGTAGCCGGCGGGAACTCGTCGTTCGGCGATTCACCAAAGGTCTTGACCTGAAGATGGCGGTATTTCCTGAGGTCAATGTCAATCAGGGACCGGCTAAATAGGATGTACGGCACTTCGCCGCGTGGCTCCAGGACGCGATGGCAGTAGTCGGCGATGTCGCGGTCACGCTGCCCAAGCTCCACACCCTCGTTGCGGAAGTAGCGATGAGCGTTTGCAGTCCCTCCCACAAAGATGTTGTGGTACTCCCAGGGCCTCTGCAGACTCAGCGCGGGAAATAAGACTATTAGCGCAACGACCGGGATGAGCAACCTAAGCACCGGAGAACGCGACGCAACCAACCACCGAAGCTCGAACCCTGCGAAGACCGCCTAAACAAAATAGACGGCCATGGCGTGGCGAACGCCATCGTACTCTGCGGCGGAGTTCGCGAGAATCAGGAAAAGCAAAATGACAAAAAGCAGGAGGGCGGAGATCTCGAGCTTATTCAGGCGCGGTTCAGTTCCTGCGAAGACCAGCAGGCCGCCGAGGATTGCAATGAGCAGCAGCGGAATGGGAAGCTTTACGAGGACGTACCCGGGAAACAAGAAGGGTCTGCGCTCCATGAAGGTCAGGCGACCAAAGGCATAGGTCGTGTCCGCCCGGCCCTCCATTCCGGTGCGAACGATATCAGCCAAGCCCCAAATGTAGGAGCGGGGCAGGGCGTGGAACCTCATAAATGCGCTCAGGCCGGCGCGCCAAAGCGGAGAGCGCACGTCGGCGATCTTCTGATCCAGCGGACGGTTGAAACGTTCATCACTTTGTTTCGTCTCATGGTAGCGAAAACCGTACGTGCTCCAGAGAATAGCCCCCGCTGCCAGAAGGACGAGCAGCAAGGTGGCGGATCGTTTTAGCGCCGTGCGCCAATCGCTTCTGAATTGCCAAAACAGCACGCCCAGTCCCAAGGCAAAAACAAATCCAGCGCAAATGATTCCTGAATGCTTGACCGAAAGAGTAAAGCCAAGAGAAACAGCCAGCAAACACAGGTTCAAAGCCGTCCAGCTGCGCAGCGCAAGCAAAAGCAGGAGAATGCTGGTCACGGAGAGCACGGAAACCGGAAGGTCGGTCATGACGACGGGCCAGTGAGCTGCCACTGTAGGATCGAGCAGCGCAAAGCTTAGGGCGCCAACAGCAACCACGCCTCGGAAAAGGCGGAACACGGTAATTGCAAAGAATAGCAGCAAGCAACCATTGAGGAGATACAGCACCGGCCGCACTCGCCGATGGATACGATCCGCATCGTTGAAGTTGTATACCGTAGATTCTACGAATTCGCGTTCTTGCCGCTTGTCGTTTAATGGCGGTGGTTCGGCGTAATGAAAAATGCTCTGTGGCTCAGCCAGCCCAACGAGAAGTTTAACAAGCGGAGGATGCTCGGGATTCAAGTAGTATTCGCCGGTGCGAAGGTAAGCCACTCCGGCCGTAATGTGCCACGGCTCGTCCAGTGTAAATCCATCGGGGCGCGTTGCCCATACTGAACGCAGTACCCCTACGGCAATTAAAACGATTGCGAGCGGAAAAAAACACTGCCAGCGGTCCAGCCTTGCCATTGTGCGGAGCCATCGCCAGACTTCAGTTACAGGACTGCAATGGGCTGCGATTATACTCGCGGCGCGCGCGAATGTGATATCTTCTCCAATTCCCCCTGGCCTGCCTCAGATCAGGGAGTAACGGCCGAGCGGCGCAGCCCTTTCCTTTCATGCCCGCGACGGAGCGTAGCTGGGGACGCGCTAAAGCGCGCCCCTACATGCCCGCAAGAAGTTGACCTTGGGTAAGGAGTAGTTTCCATGAAGAGTTCGTACAACGCGAATCCCGTACCAGCCGACGGCAAAGCAATTGGCTTCAGCGGCGGCGAATTGCAGGTACCGGACACGCCGATTATTCCGTTTATCGAAGGCGACGGGACGGGGCGGGACATCTGGAAGGCGTCGCGGCGCGTGTTTGATGCGGCGGTGGAACATGCCTACGGCGGCAAGCGGCGCGTGGCCTGGTTTGAGGTTTTCGCAGGAGAGAAAGCGTTCAACACGTTCAAGGAGTGGCTGCCGAACGATACTGTGGATGCGATTCGCGATTTTCGCATTGCCATCAAGGGACCGTTGACCACGCCGGTGGGCGGAGGGATTCGCTCTTTGAACGTGACCCTGCGGCAAGTTCTTGACCTCTATTCTTGCGAGCGACCCGTGCGTTATTTTGCGGGAGTTCCCTCTCCCGTGCGCGCGCCGGAAAAAATGGACGTGGTGATTTTCCGCGAGAACACGGAAGACGTTTACATCGGCATTGAGTGGAAATCGGGCACGCCGGAAGTGAGAAAACTTTTGGAATTTCTGAACGGAGAAATGCTGAAAGACGGCAAGAAGCAGGTACGTTGGGACTCCGGCGTGGGCATCAAGCCGATTTCGCCGACGGGCACGAAGCGGCTGGTGCGGCGAGCGATCAAGTACGCGCTGGCGAATGGGCGGAAGAGCGTCACGCTGGTGCACAAGGGGAACATTCAGAAATTCACGGAAGGCGCGTTCCGCGATTGGGGCTACGAACTGGCCCGCGAAGAGTTCCGCTCACAGACCGTAACGGAGCGCGAAAGCTGGATTCTGGGCAATAGGGATAAGAATCCGGGACTGACCGTGGAGCAAAACTCCGCGATGATCGAGCCGGGCCTCGAACAGGCGACCGACGCGTTCAAAAAAACCGTTTATGACGAAGTGAACAAGACGCTCGATGCGATTTACGCCACGCATGGCAAAAGCCAGTGGAAACAGAAGCTGATGATCAACGACCGCATCGCGGATTCCGTGTTCCAGCAAGTGCTGATGCGCGCGGACGAGTACAGCGTTCTGGCGACTTCCAACTTGAATGGCGATTATCTCTCCGACGCCTGCGCAGCCCAGGTCGGCGGCTTGGGCATGGCTCCGGGGTCGAACATTGGAGACGGTTACGGGGTATTCGAGGCCACGCATGGAACCGCGCCAAAGTATGCGGACAAGGACGTCATCAATCCGAGCTCCGTGATGCTTTCGGGCGCGATGATGTTTGAGTTTCTGGGATGGAAGGAAGCCGCGAAACTGATTGAGGATGGCATCGCGCGCACGATCCAGCAAAAACGCGTGACCTATGACCTGGAACGGCTGATGCCTGGCGCGGCGAAGCTGGGAACATCGGCCTTTGCCTCGGCAATAATTGAGAACATGCAAGGCGCTGTGGCGGCGCGACGATAGAGATGCAAGCAAAGTAGCGGCATACGTAAGAACCCATCCTTCGCTCGCCCGTCTGCCACGGCGAGCAGGCGAACGGTGCGGACGATGGGGCACCTTCAAGAACTCTTGTGCGGTTGCTTGGATCGAGTGTGTTTAGTTAGGAGAGAAAAGATGAGCCGGAAGAAAGTGACGGTGGTGGGAGGCGGCTTCGTTGGATCGACCACGGCGCAGCGGATTGTGGATATGGAGCTAGCTGACGTGGTGCTCACGGATATTCTTGACGGGCCTCCAGCAGGGAAAGGTTTGGACATGCTGGAGTCCGGGCCGATTACGCGGACCGATTCGCACGCGATGGGCATTTCGACGGCGAGTGGCGATTATTCCGCGACAGCGAACAGCGATGTGGTGGTAATCACGGCCGGATTTCCGCGCAAGCCGGGGATGAGCCGCGACGATTTGTTGAAGGCCAACTATGACGTGGTGAAGGGCGTGGTCGAGCAGATTGTGAAGCATTCGCCGAACTGCATTCTTGTCATGGTGACGAACCCGCTGGACGCGATGGCGCAGGCGGCGCTGCGAATCAGCAAATTTCCCAAGAACCGCGTGATGGGTATGGCGGGCGTGCTGGACTCGGCGCGCATGAGTTCGTTTGTGGCAATGGAATGCAAAGTAAGCGTGGAGAACGTGCATTCGTTCGTACTTGGAGGACACGGCGACGACATGGTGCCGCTGCCGCGGTATTCGACGGTGGCGGGAATTCCCCTCCCCGATTTATTGCCGAAAGAACGTATTGACGCGATTGTCGAGCGCACACGCAGGGGTGGCGCCGAGATTGTGAATTTGCTCAAAACCGGTTCGGCGTACTATGCCCCGTCAGCCGCGGCCGTAGAAATGGTGGAAGCGATCCTTAAGGATAAGAAGAAGATTTTACCCTGCTGCGTCTATCTCGAAGGAGAGTACGGAATCAAGGGGCTGTTCGTGGGCGTGCCGGTGAAGCTCGGCGCGAAGGGCGTGGAGGAAATCATTCAGATCAAGCTGACGCCAGAGGAGAATGCGGCGCTGCTGAAGTCGGCGGCTTCGGTGAAAGAATTAGTGACGGTTCTAGGCGTGTGAAGGCGAGGAAGGCCATGAAGCAATCTAAGGCTTTGCTTTTTGTGTGCGTGCTGGGGCTGGCAGCTGTGTTCCTGGCGAATAGCGGCGAGGGCGAGACGAAGCCACTGCGCGTGGCGCTGGTGAAGATGCCTTATGTGGGCGAGCGAAATGTTCCGGATACTTCACGTGGACCGGATTATTTGGAAGAAGGCGGAATTCGAAAGCTGCTGGAGCAGCAAGGCGCGCAGGTAAAACCGACGGACACGGTGGCGTTGACTGCCGAGGAAGAGAAAGCGTACGGTCAGTGGAACCACTTAGCCTTGGCCGCTGGCGATATGGCAAGGCTGGTGGCAGATGAGCGGCGCGGCGGCTATTTGCCAATCGGGCTGCTCGCGAATTGCAACGGGCTTTTGGGAATGCTCAGTGGGTTGCAGCATTCAGGGCCGACGACGAAACCGCTGCGCGTGGGCATGGTGTTCATTGACGCGCACGGCGATTTCAATACACCCGAGACCACGTTGAGCGGGATGCTTGGCGGAATGCCGGTGGCGATTGCGGCCGGACAATGCCTGATGCGAATGCGCATGAAGGCTGGCCTCGAACCCGCACTGCCCACGCGGCACATTGTCGAGGTTTGCGTGCGCGATACCGATCCACTCGAACAAGAATTGCTGGACCGCTCGGAAATTCAGCAACTCACATTGGAGGACGTGCGCACGCGCTCGGCGAATCTGCATCGCGAGATGAAGCGGCTGTCCGAGCTTACCGACGTGATTTATGTTCATGTGGACATGGACGGGCTCGATCCAAGCGAAGTGCCGGGCGTAGCGCTTCCCGTCCCCAACGGGCCTACGAGTGTGGAACTGGCGACAGCAATCACAGAAATGTTCAAGTACGAAAAGGTTGGAGCATTCGGAGTAGCGGCGATGCCATACGATGATCACGATAAAACCGGCATTTCGCGCAAAGCTGCGTACAACCTGATTCTTGGAGCCGTCAAAGGGGCGCAACAGCGGAAGAGCGAGTAGGCCGCCACAGTCTTCAACAAATCCTGGCAAGGCTTCCCGTCGAGCAAGCGTCTCAAATGCACGCGCGGTTGCGCTACCGGACAGGTTGCGATCCTGCGTGCCGCAGGCAGAATGACAACATCCTGCAATTGTAGAGCTACCACCCGAAGAGTTTCGACGCCCCGTAGACCAGGCCTAGCGTAAAGCCAGCGATGACAACTTCGCCGATGGCACCCACCGCGAACGGGCGAAGGCCTTGCTTGCGCATCTCGTGAAAATTCGTGCGCAGGCCAACGCCTGCGAAGGTCAGCAAGAACGCCCAGCGGGAAAGATTGGCCAGCGCGCCCACTTGATCCTTGGTAAAGAATTGGTACGTGGCGAGCACGGAGATCAGCAGGAAGCCGAGAACGAACTTCGGAAACTTCTGCCAGAGAAATGCGGCCTTGTTCCCTACCGCCTGCGCCTTTCCTTTGCTGGCCCAGTAGATGGCGTAGGCAAGAACGACAAAACCAATCATGGCGTTACGCGTGGACTTGACCAGGACGGCGAGCTTGCCGGCGGCGTCGGAGTAAAGAGCACCGGCAGCGGTGGCTTCGGCGGTGTTGTCCACGCCGAGGCCAGCCCAGAGTCCATAGGCTTTGTCGCTAAGATGAAGGAAATGGCCAATCACTGGAAAAGTGAAGAGTGCAAAAGCGCCGAGCGCGAGGATGGCCGCGATGGAAAAGGAAGAATCTTCGTCGTCGGCTTCGATGGCGCCTTTCGTGGCGATGATGGCACTGACTCCACAGACGGCGGAGCCGACCGCAAGGAGCGAAGTGAGCTTTGGCTTGAGCTTGAAAGCGCGACCGAGAAACGTCATGAAGGCGATGGAGCCGGTGATTTCAATGGCCACGAGCACCAGACTGACGCCACCTAGCTTGAGAATGTCCCCGAGCAGGAACCGCGCGCCGAGCAACACGATGCCAGCCTTGAGCCAGAATTCGTAAGTCGCAACGCCGCTGCGGAAAATATCGGGCACGCCGACAGTATTTGAAATGACCAGGCCAAGCAGGATGGCCCACAAAACATATTCGATGTTGGGAAACGTCCAGTGGTGCGCCTTGGCATAAGCGCCGACGTTTTGCTCGAGCAGTTTCCCCGCATAGCCGATGGTGAAAAGCAGGACGACACCAGGGATTAAACGGAGATAACGCAGCGCAGGCTGCACCGGTTGGACCTGGGGTACCGTGATTACATCAGCCATGATTGGTCATCTCCTCAAAGTGTCTTCCACCCAATTTCATCGGTTGCGAAAGGCAAATTCCTCGCTCCCCTTGCTTGCCGCAGGCAGGCTCGGAATGACACGTTCAGTGGACCCGCGAAACAGCTCATATACCGGCCTTACCAAGGAATGTGTTTGAAGACTCCAGCGCGAACCAACAATGCCGCCAGTAGTGCGAGCACGACGGCCCAGGAATCGAGCGAGAGCTTCCACCACCGCCCAGCTTTCACGCTAGCGGTGTTTCCACTTACATTTGAACCTGCGCTCATTGGCCTGCTCCTTTAGAATTCCTCCCCTTGCCAGACAAATGCGCCCGCTGCCGACGGGGGCCGCAACACTAGGCGGCGCATTCGCCGCGACCCAGTTTGAGAGAGAAGGTTTCCGTATCGCCCCAATCAAGAAAAATGTCTGCGGTGGAGTTGGTAACGTTAGTGAACGGATGTAGGCGCTCGACGATGGCCATGTCGGGAGTGCGTCCCACCCAAGCGTTGAACGATTCGCCGCGCTGGCGGTCCTGCTGATAAAAAGCGAGAAGTTCGCGGATGATGACGGGAATCGGCCGTGCGGGAACGGGCATGATTTGTCGACCGAAGCGCACGCCGTCGGCACTCACCTTGCCACCGAGCAACAGTTGATAGTAGGGCGCTTGCTGATCTTCGATTTTGCGGACATTCCCGTAAAAGCCGATGTCGGCGATATGGTGCTGGCCGCAGGAATTCGGGCAGCCGCTAATCTTGATGCGCAGCTTTTTGATTTCGGGATCGTCATAGCCTTGGAGTGCCCGCGAAAGCTCATCGGCGAGCGTGAGCGAACGCGTGATGCCGAGGTTGCACGTTGTGGCTCCGGGGCAGCCGGTGACATCGGAAATGGTGCGCGCTCCGGGAATCGCCAGGTCGAGCGCACGCAGCTCGTCGTAAATTGTGCGCGCGCGATCGAAAGGCACCCAGGGAATCACCAAGTCCTGATTGATGGCGATGCGCACGCCAGCGAGATCGTAGTCTTCCAAGAGATCGGCGAGACCGCGCATTTGGCGGCTATAAAAAGTCCCGGAGGGAAGCTTGATCCAAATGGCGCCGTAGCCCGTCTGACGTTGCGGCATCAGATTGTGCTCGGCCCAACGGTCGTACTCCGCGTCCGCTGCGGCATCTACCGAGATGGAAGTCGTCAACGGTGCGGGGGCGATGTTTACAAGCGCGGGCCGCTGAATCGGAGAAGGCACGGTGAAGACTTCGGCGGGCGCCTGTGAAGTTTTGCGCTTTTCAAAGACCAGGCGACGCAGCTCTTCGATGCCTTTCTCGCGCAGGACGAATTTCAGGCGGGCTTTAAATTTGTTCTTGCGGTTGCCGGTTTCGTTGAAGACGCGCAGAACGGCTTCGATGGTGGGAAGCAACTCTTCTTCCGGAAGAAACTCTGCCAAGACGGCCGATTCTGTGGGCAAGCTTCCCAGTCCGCCGCCGACGAGAACCTTGAACCCGCGATGTGCGGTACCGTTGGAACCGCGCACTTGCGCGATCAAGCCAACGTCGTGGATGCCGGCAACAGAGCAACCGCCATCGTCCGCGCAGCCCGAAAAAGCAATCTTGAATTTGCGCGGCAAGTCATGAAAATCCGGATGGCGCAAGAGGTAGCGCGAGACACCCAAAGCGTAAGGCGTGACATCGAAAGCTTCTCCGGGGCAGATGCCTGCAACGGGGCAGGCAGTGACGTTGCGTACGGTATTGCCGCAAGCTTCGCGCGTGGTCAGACCGCAATCGGCAAGCGAGCGCATGGCCGCGGGCACGTTTTCGAGCTTGACGAAATGAAATTGGACGTTTTCGCGCGTGGTGAGATGGCCGCGGCCAGTGGAATATTCGTCGGCAATTTGCGCCAGAACACGGAGCTGCGACGACTTGACCACACCGGCGGCGACTTTCACGCGTAGCATCTGGAAGCCTGGTTGACGCTGGCCGTAGGTTCCGTGCTTCAGGCGGAACGGGCGGAATTGCTGGTCAGTGATTTCGCCGCGAAGAAGCTGCTGGGCGCGCTCTTCAAAACGCGCAATCTCCGCTTCAATGGCTTCGCGGGTGTGCCTCTCTTCGACTTCCGTTGCGGCAGCGACGGTCATAACCATGGCCCCCAAATCCGTTCCTTTGACGAAAACTTCGTGCGCAAAAAGAAAAAGCCCACTTGCCAGTTTCTCTGGCTCGTGGGCTTCGGAACTTGATGATTACGCTAGGCTAAGTCCGGAAACTCCTCTGGCCAGAGATGGGTGTCATTTGACACATTGCGCTACACGCGCAGGGACAACACATCATCTGGCAGCCGTTCTTCATACAGAAACAGAGTACTTTTCGTGGCCCTCCCCTGTCAAAGGGAAAGCCTTGCAAACATTAGATGCATAGAATGCAAAAAGGTGATCAATCCGACGGACGCTCCTGGGGCCAACTATTGCGGCTTCTTGGCCGCTGGGGCCGAGGCCTTCGGCGCTGCGGGCTTGGGCGCGGCCGGAGCAGCCGCCCCCGCGGCACCGACGAGCGTGGCATGCTTGATCATGTCCAGCTTCGGATACTTGCTGTCGAGATAGGCCTTCCCGAGTTTTGAGATCTGGTCCTGCTCGCCTGTTGGTTGGTCGCCGTACTGGTCGTAGAACATTTCCACCACTTTCATTCCCGCAGCGTCAACCGTAGCGAAGGGCGCAAACCCCTGGGAATCCAGGAAAGAATTGTCCTTGAAGCTGATAAAAATCTGCGTGGAGCGCGAATTGGGCTGCGAGGTTTTGGCGTAGGTCACAAAGCCGCGCTTGTTGCTCTGGGTTACGGTATCGTCCTGGATCTCCGCGTCGCGCCAGGCGGCGTTCACGGCGGGATAGGAGCTGATTCCGAACTGCACGACGAAGCCGGTGACAGCGCGGAACACCACCATGTTGTCGTAATAATGATGCTTGACGAGATTGTAGAAGCGATCGACGCCAATCGGAGCCCAGGCGCGGGTGACGTCCATGGTGAAGTCGCCGCGCGTCGTCTCGAACTTAACTTGGAACGTTTCCGGAGCTTTCTCCTTGAGCATCCCTGGACGCAGCAAGGTGCGATCGTAGCTTGCGGCCGCCCCGCGCGCAGCTGGCGCCACCGGTTTGGGCTTCGCCGGAGCTTGGGCGGGCGTTTGCGCCGATGTTTGGCTCACAAGCGCAAATGAAGCAACGAAAATCAGTGTTACCAACTTTCTCATCGCGATTCCCTCTCTGCTTGGAATTCACTCTGCAAAACTTGAAACTTACTTGTGCTCCTGCCTGGACAGCTCCCGGCTGACCCGCTCCACGTCGGTCATCACACGCAAAGTATTCTCGCCGAGAATCTTCTTTACGTCACCCTCGGAGTATCCTTTTTTTAGAAGCGCGTCGGTGAGTTTGGGAAGCTTCGTGGCGTCCTCCATGCCGTAGGGCATGTTGGCGCCATCAAAATCGGAACCCAATCCTACGTGATCCACGCCGGCGACTTTCACCGCGTGATCGATGTGGTCAATGATTTTTGTCCAGTCCACCCGCGGGAGCTTGCCCTGCTCCACGTATTCGCGCGTGAGGCGGTCGCCTTCCAGAAGCTGGCAGGCTTCATTGTCACCGCAGAGCTTTTGCACCTCGGCAGCTATGGCCTTGTTAATCTCGGGATTCGCCGCTTCCGCATCCAGGAATTCCTGACTCAGGAACCCGGAATGGTAGTTGATCTCGACCACCCCGCCTTTGGCAGCCAAGTCCTTCATCATCTGGTCGCTCATGTTGCGGCGAGCATTGCAAATGGCGCGGCAAGAGGAGTGTGAAGCAATCATTGGAGCTTTGCTGATTTCCAGCGTGTCGTAGAAAGTCTTATCGCTGACGTGGGAAATATCCGCAATAACGCCGAGGCGGTTCATTTCCTGGACGACGTCTTTGCCGAAGTCCGTGAGACCGTTGTGCGCGGGCTTGTCCGTAGAAGAATCCGCCCATTCGTCGTTGCCGCTGTGGGTTAGCGTCATGTAACGCACGCCGAGCCTGGCAAATTTGCGCAGCACGTCGAGGTCGGAGTTGATCATGTGGCCGCCCTCGACACCCATGAGAGCGGCGATCTTGCCCTGTTTGTGTGCAGCGCGAACTTCCGCGGCGGTCGTGGCCAACGCGAGTTCTTTCGGGTGATGGAGAACTTGCTGGCGAACCGCCTCAATTTGCGCGATAGCGCGGTTCACGGCTTCCGCTCCGGTGATCTTGCTGGGAATCCAAATCGAAAAGAAAATGGCGTCCAAACCGCCTTCGCGCATGCGCGGCAAATCAATGCTCCCGTCCGGATGGTGCTCCCCAATATCGAATTTTCCATCGAGGAAGCGCTGCGTCGTGTCATCGTGGGTATCCACAACGACGGAGGAAAAGTGGAGTTTTTTCGCGCGGGCGGAAATATCGTCTGACCTCACGTCCGCCACCAGCAAGCCGCCGGCTGCAACGCAAAGCGCAGTTCTGAGCAAGATTCCATACATTTCAATTTCCATTTCTCCATGAAGCAGAAGAGGCTCTTATTGCGCTTGCAGTTCCCGGCTGACTTTTTCCGCTTGTTCCATGACGCGCAGCAGGTTGCCGCCGAGGATTTTGCGAATGTCGTCGTCTTTGTAGCCTTTACGCATCAGGGCTTCCGTGATTTTCGGCAGCTTTGAGCAATCTTCCATACCTTCGGGCATGCTGGCGCCATCAAAGTCGGAGCCTAGACCGACGTGATCCGGCCCGACCAGTTTCACGACGTGATCGATGTGGTCAATGATCCGTTCCCAGCTCACGTGCGGAAGCTTGCCTTCTTCAGTCAACCGTTTGTTCTCGTCCGTCATCTTGCGCGTGACACATTCCTGATCATCGCCGCAGCTCTTGGCGATGGCCTCGAATCCGGCAATGATTCCCCCGGACAATTTGTCGGCAGCATCTTTATAGGCTTGATCAATGAAGCTGCGCTCGTAATTGATCTGGATGACGCCGCCTTTGGCAGCCAAAGCTTTGATCATATCGTCGGACATGTCGCGCGGATGATTGCACAGAGCGCGGCAGGACGAATGCGAAGCCATCAGCGGAGCTTTGCTTACTTCAAGAGCGTCGTAGAACGTTTTGTCTGAAACGTGAGAAATGTCCACCATGATCCCCTGGCGGTTCATTTCGCGGACGATTTCTTTGCCGAAATCGGTAAGGCCGTTGTGCACAGGCTTGTCGGTGGAGGAGTCGGCCCATTCATCGTTATAGAAATGCGAGAGCGTCATATAACGCACGCCTAGGTCGCCGAACATCCGCAAAACGCGGATGTCGTTGCCGATCATGTGGCCGCCCTCGACGCCAATAAGTGCCGCGATTTTTCCTTGTGCGTGCGCGCGGCGAACCTCTTCGGCGGTGCGGCACAACACCATGTCTTTTGCATACTTGCTGACGTTCTCGTGGACCGCATCAATTTGATCGAGGGCTTTCTGCACGGCGGGCGGGCCCAGGATGCGGCCGTCAATCCAGATGGAAAAGAAAATCGCATTCATGCCGCCTTCGCGCATGCGCGGGATGTCCACGTGGCCGTCAGGATTGCGCTTGCCAAGATCGTAGTTCTTGGAGAAGAAACGCTGCGTGGTGTCGTCGTGGGTGTCGAGCACGATGGAAGAAAAGTGCAGCTTCTTCGCGCGCTCGGCGATGTCGTCGGCTCTCGCGGACTTGCAAAACCCTGAACCCGCGAGCAAAACGGCACAAAGACACAACCACGCCGCGGAACGACGGCTCAATCGCGTCACAAGAGCTCCTCGGGAGCAAGGAGAAGAATGCACCCTCAAAAATATCCGTGAGATTGTAACCTAAGCACCGCGCGGTGGCACGTGGCAAAGCGTTCCCGAAGCGCGGCTAGCCGACGCCGCCGGAGACCGTGTCGGGGCGTTCTTTGAATGCCGCTTTGAGGTAGTCCGCGTTGCTTTGCGCGATGACTTCGAGCTTGATCTGTTTCGGGCAAGCCGCTTCGCATTCGCCGATGTTGGTGCAATTGGCAAAACCTTCGCGATTCATCTGCCGGACCATTGCCAGGGCGCGGCGGTCGCGTTCCGCCTGCCCTTGCGGAAGGTGCGCCAGGTGCGAAATCTTCGCTCCCACGAACAATGCCGCTGCCGCGTTCGGGCAAGCGGCCACGCAGGCCCCGCAGCCGATGCATGCCGCCGCGTCCATCGCGAGATCCGCGTCCTGCTTGCGGACAGGAATGGCGTTGCCATCCGGCGCGCTGCCGGTAGGCACGGAAATAAATCCGCCGGCGGCGATGACGCGGTCGAATGCTGAACGATTCACGACCAGGTCTTTTACAACTGGAAACGCAGCGGCGCGCCAGGGCTCCAGGTAGAGTTGGTCGCCATCCTTGAAGTGGCGCATGTGTAACTGGCAGACCGTGGTGCCTTTGAAGCCGCCGTGGGCCTTGCCATTGATCATGAAGCCGCACATGCCGCAGATGCCTTCGCGGCAATCGTGATCGAATGCGATGGGATCCTCGCCCTTCTCGATCAGGCTTTCATTCAGCACGTCCAGCATTTCAAGGAACGACATGTGCTCGTTCACATCGGGAACTTCATACCGAACCAGGCGTCCCCGGTCCCGCACGTTTTTTTGCCGCCAGACGTGGAGTATCAGTTTCATCTTACTTGTAGCTCCGCTGCGAAGGCTTTACGTAATTGAAGATGAGTGGCTCCTTGTTCAGCGAAGCGGGGCGGCGCGCACCCTGGAATTCCCATGCGGCGACGTAAGAAAAGTTGGTGTCGTCGCGCAAGGCCTCACCATCGGGCGTCTGGTACTCCTCGCGGAAATGACCGCCGCAGGATTCGTTGCGGTGCAGCGCATCAGCACACATCAATTCGCCAAGTTCGAGAAAATCGGCCACGCGGCCGGCTTTCTCGAGCGACTGGTTAAGCTCCTCGTTCGAGCCCAGCACGCGCACGTTCCGCCAGTAATCTTCGCCTAACTCCGCAATCATGCCGGCGGCCTTCTTCAAACCCGCCGCGTTCCGCGACATGCCACAGTATTCCCACAAGATTTTGCCCAGTTCACGATGGTAAGAGTCTACGGTGCGCTTGCCGCTGGCGTTCAGAAGCTTCTTGGTGATGGCATTCACGTTGGCCACGGCCTCTTTTGCCGCCGGCGTATCTTCGGAATATTTTTCCGCCTTGATGTTCGCCAAATAGTTCCCAATGGTGTATGGGATGATGAAATATCCGTCGGCCAGCCCCTGCATCAGCGCGCTGGCCCCCAGCCGGTTCGCGCCGTGGTCGGAGAAGTTCGCTTCGCCCAACACGAAAAGGCCGGGGATAGTGGACATCAGGTTGTAATCCACCCACAGCCCGCCCATGGTGTAGTGCGTCGCAGGAAAGATGCGCATCGGCACTTTGTAGGGGTCCTCGCCGGTGATGCGCTCGTACATCTCAAACAGGTTGCCGTAACGCTCGGCAATTTTTTGCGCGCCCAGCCGCTTGAGAGCATCCGAAAAATCAAGATAAACGCCCAGCCCCGTTTCGCCCACGCCGCGGCCCTCGTCGCATACCGCCTTGGCGGCGCGAGAAGCGATGTCGCGCGGCACGAGGTTGCCGAAGCTGGGGTAGCGGCGCTCGAGATAGTAGTCGCGATCGGAATCGGGAATCTGGCTGGGCGGACGCTTGTCCCCGGGAGTTTTGGGAACCCAAATGCGGCCATCATTGCGCAGCGACTCGGACATCAAGGTGAGCTTCGACTGATAGTCACCGGAAACCGGGATACAGGTGGGGTGAATCTGCGTAAAGCAGGGATTGGCAAGCGCCGCACCTCGCTTATACGCGCGCCAGATCGCCGTGCAGTTCGAACCCTTGGCGTTTGTGGAAAGGTAGAACACATTGCCGTACCCGCC
>Ga0126369_10000198_pt1 | contig 38103 bp, 31 predicted proteins | sample PanSoiMetaPlot_1_FD_109646 | JGI IMG/M metagenome (GOLD analysis project Ga0126369, IMG submission 109646) | Tropical forest soil microbial communities from Panama - MetaG Plot_1 | ecosystem: Environmental > Terrestrial > Soil > Tropical forest > Bulk soil | place: Panama | collected 2016-02-17
AACGCGAGGACCGCGATGGCCGTGTGCGCGGAGACCAAAGCCTCGATGGCGGAACGGTGACGGACCAAGGTTTCCAGAGACAGTTGCCTGTGCCAGCCCATGGCAACCGCGAACGCCATCAGAGCAACGACCAGACCAAGCGGGACCAGCCGTCCAAGCGCAACCGGGCGGTCCGCGGACCGCGACGCGTGGGCTTGGTTGATCTCTATCGACATGCTCGATGCCTGTTCCTGCCCCAACCGATCGGGTCAAAGGCGATACATATACACCAGCATCGCCGTCCTGAACCGATTTCACCGCTATTGAGGATAGCGTCTCGCGCAAACGTGATCGCCCCCATTTTCCGCACCACGAAGCTAATACTACTGCGACCCCGCATTGACGAGGCTGAGGCCCTCCCGTATAAGCCGCCGCAATCACGCGTTATACTCCCCAGCGGCAGCATCCGATTCGGGGGGCTTGTGCGTTTGTGAATCACTTGGACATTTGAACCCAGGATTAATTCTGGGTAATCAGAGAGGAAAGCCGTGAAGCGGACCTATCAACCGAGCAAGCTGGTACGCAAGCGCCGTCATGGCTTTCGGACCCGGATGGCCACCGCGGGCGGCCGCAAGGTGCTCAATGCCCGTCGGGCGCGTGGCCGTAAACGGCTCAGTGCCTGACCATACACCCCCACCCTACCCTCCCCCGCTTGCGGGGGAGGGTAGGGTGGGGGTGTATGTCGGTGCAATGGAACGACTGAGGCGACGCAAAGATTTCCTGGCTGTGGCCGCCGGAGCGAGCGCTTCGACTCCGGGCTTTGTCTTGCAGGAGCGGCAACGCGACGATGGTGGTCCGGCGCGGGTCGGGTTCACGATCTCCAAGAGAGTGGGGCGCGCGGTCGAGCGCAACCGTGTGCGTCGGCAACTGCGGGAAATCGTGCGGCTTTCAGCCGCGAGTAGCCTGCGGGCCGGCAGTGACTATGTGGTGGTTGGGCGGCGTGCCGCCCTTGGCATTCCTTTCATTCGACTGACCGAGGATTTCCTCACAGCGCTAAAGCACCTTGAGAAGAGGCGGCGCGGGGTTCAACGGACCGCAGGCGGGGCGAATTCGCCCCCCTCGCGGCCAACGTCATCGGGCAATTAGGGCAGGTCATGAACGACCAGAAGAACACCATCCTCGCCGTCGTGCTGTCGGCACTCGTGCTGATTGGATGGCAATATTTCTTCGCAGTGCCGCAGCAGAAGCAACGCCAAGAGGAGTTGCAGCGACAGGCCCCGATCACCCAGGTTCGGCCACCACCCGATGCTACGCCCGGCCAGGCGCCCGATGGTGCGCCGACGCCTCCGGCTGCGGCCCCACAGGTTCCGCCGCAATCCGGAGCCTCGGCCGCCGTTGGGCAAAAAAGCCGCGAGGCAATCATCGAGTCGACCGCGCGCGTTGCTATCGATACGCCGCGCATCAAGGGTTCGATCACGCTTACGGGCGGTCGCATCGACGACGTCTCGCTCGTCCAGTATCACGAAACCGTCGATCCTTCCTCGCCCGCGATTGTCCTGCTCTCGCCATCGGGAAGTCCGCACCCTTTCTACGCCGAGTTCGGCTGGTACGTTCCCGCCGGCGCCTCCGTAAAAGCTCCGGGGCCGGATACAACTTGGCATCAATTGGGAACCGGATCACTCGGCCCCGGGCGGCCGGTGACGCTCAACTACGATAACGGCGAGGGGCTCGAGTTTCGACGCACCATTTCGGTAGACGATAAATATCTTTTCACGCTCAAGGACGAGGTAGTGAACCACAGCGCGGCGGCGGTGTCGCTCTACCCATACGCGCTCGTTTCACGCCACGGGACACCGCAGGTGTCCGGCTACTACATCCTGCACGAAGGCCTGATTGGAGTGATGGGAGACCAGGGCGAGCAGCAGTTCACCTACAAGGTGATGGAAGACAAGAAGCTGCAGCAGTTCAGTGTTACCAACGCATGGATGGGCATCACCGACAAGTATTGGGCCGCAGCCTTGCTGCCGGACACCAGCGCCCACGTTCAGGCCGACTTTCGTTCCGACATGAACGGCACGACCAAGACATATCAAACCGGTTATTTGCTCGATCCACAGGTGATTGCGCCCGGTGCCACTGGCTCGGCTAATGCTCGCCTGTTCGCCGGTGCCAAGGAGGTTGCGGTCGTCGGCATCAATTTTCCGCTGACGGAGCTTGGCGGTTACAATAAGCAGCTCAATCTCGACAAGTTCGACCTGCTGATCGATTGGGGCTGGTTCTACTTCATCACCAAGCCGCTGTTCTTGCTGATGGACATGATCTTCCGTTGGACCGGCAATTTCGGCGTCGCGATCCTGATGGTGACGGTGCTGCTCAAGGGGTTGTTCTTCCCGCTGGCCAACAAGTCCTATGCGTCGATGGCGAAGATGAAGGCGGTGCAGCCGCAGATGCAGGCGCTCCGCGAACGCTATCCGGATGACAAAGTCAAGCAGCAACAGGAACTGATGGAGCTCTATCGACGCGAGAAGATCAATCCGGTCGCCGGGTGCCTGCCGATCGTAATCCAGATCCCGGTGTTCTTCGCACTCTACAAGGTGCTGTTTGTTACGATCGAGATGCGCCACGCGCCATTCTTCGGCTGGATCAAGGACCTGTCCGCGCCTGATCCCACTAACGTGTTCAACCTGTTCGGTCTCCTCCCCTACGATCCGTCGCACTTGCCGACAATCGGTTCCTTCCTGGTGCTCGGCGCTTGGCCCCTTATCATGGGTGTCACCATGTGGTTCCAGATGAAGCTCAATCCGGCGCCGCCCGATCCGGCCCAGAAGATCATGTTTGATTGGATGCCGGTGATCTTCACCTTCATGCTGGCGTCGTTCTCGTCCGGCCTCGTGATCTACTGGGCCTGGAACAACACGCTATCGGTCATTCAGCAGTCCATCATCATGCATCGACATGGCGCCAAGATCGAATTGTGGGACAATCTCAAGGATGTCGGACGGCGCATCAAGGGCCTGTTCAAAAAAAAAAATAGCCCAGGCATGAGTGGCCAAGCCTAAGCCAGGGCGATGGCCGCCCTTGCGTTCACCGCCGGTGAAATCGCAGCTGGCCGCAAGATGTTTGCGTCGGAATGGCGTTTCGTGTCGGCTGCCGGCTCTGTTGCCTCGCTGCCCGCCATGCGAGGCAACGAGATCGCCTTCGTGGGCCGCTCAAACGTCGGCAAATCGAGCCTCATCAATGCGCTGACCAACCGCAACGGTCTCGCCAGGACTTCCCGTACGCCTGGCCGCACCCAGGAACTCGTCTTTTTTGCCGCCGATGATCGCGTCACCCTGGTCGATATGCCGGGCTACGGTTATGCAGCAGCCCCGAAAGCGAAAGTGGCGGCGTGGTCCTCATTGATTCATGCCTATCTCAGGGGTCGATCCAATCTGCGTCGAGTCTATGCGCTGGTCGATGCGCGGCGCGGTCTCACGGCTCCCGACGACGAAGTGCTGGAAACGCTTGATGCAGCTGCGGTCAGCTATCAGATCGTGCTGACCAAGGCCGATGAGGTGAAGCCGCCGGAGCTTGTCACGTGCCTTGACACCACGACTGCGACGCTTGCGAGGCACCCGGCGGCGTTTCCGGAAACGCTCGCCACCTCGGCACGCGACGGCGCCGGCATCCCGGAATTGCGCGCCGCCATCGCACGGCTGATGACGGAACGGGGTATGTAGCCGCGATGGAGGCCGCCATGGTGTCGACAATCCTCGTCGTTGCCTGCCTGATGGGCGCGTGCGGCGTCGCCCTCGCGGCCGCGGCCGCCCATGCAGCGCCTGGGGCGGGGCTTGACGGCGCAGCCTACCTGCTGCTGTTGCATGCCGTCGCGGTGCTCGGCGCTGCCTCTCTCACAGCCGAGGAACTGTTGTGGCGGCCGCTCGGGCTCGTCGCCATGGCAGGCTTCGTGGCGGGGGGCGCACTGTTTGCAGGTGACGTTGCGATGCGTGCCTTTGCTGGCCGCCGGTTGTTCCCGATGGCGGCACCGACGGGTGGTACGCTTCTGATGCTCAGTTGGCTGCTCCTCGCTGTCGCCGCCATCGTTACCGTGGCGCGCGGTGACGCATAATCTTCAGATTGCGCCTCCCACACCAAGCCCCTATCGCGAGTGCGGCGCGACCGCTAAATAGCGCGGGTTACGCCTGGATCCTTTCGCCATGACCATTTCGCCGTTCGATATCGCCCGCGTCCTCTCCGAAGCGCTGCCGCATATGCAGCAATACGACGACGAGATCGTCGTGGTGAAATATGGCGGCCACGCCATGGGCGAGGAAGCCGCGGCCCGCAGCTTTGCCCGCGATATCGTGCTGCTGGAGCAAACCGCCATCAATCCGGTGGTGGTGCACGGCGGCGGTCCACAGATCGGCGACATGCTCAAGCGGCTCGGCATCAGATCGGAATTCGCCGGTGGGCTTCGCGTCACCGATGCCGCGACTATCGAAATCGTCGAAATGGTGCTGGCCGGCTCCATCAACAAGCAGATCGTTGGCTTCATCAACGAGGCGGGTGGCAAGGCAGTAGGACTGTGCGGCAAAGACGGCAACATGGTAAAGGCCCGCAAGATCAGCCGTGCCGTAGTTGATCCCGGCTCGCAGATTGAAAAGATCGTCGATCTTGGCTTTGTCGGCGAGCCTGAAACGGTGGACATCACGGTGCTCAATCAGATCCTCGGTCGCGAGCTGATCCCCGTCCTGGCGCCCGTCGCGACCGCGGCGGCAGGTGGCACCTACAATGTCAACGCCGACACATTTGCAGGCGCCATCGCGGGCGCTTTGAAGGCAAAACGATTGCTGCTGCTGACCGATGTGCCCGGCGTGCTCGACAAGTCCAAGTCCCTCATCAAGCAGCTCTCTATGGATGATGCGCGGCGGCTGATCGCCGACGGCACGATTTTGGGTGGCATGATCCCGAAGGTTGAGACCTGCCTCTACGCCCTCGACGCCGGTGTCGAGGCCGTGGTTATCCTGGACGGCAAGGTGGAACACGCAGTCCTGCTTGAATTGCTGACCGATCTCGGCGCCGGAACGCTGATTCACCGATAGACAGTAGGATGGGTTGAGCGAAGCGAAACCCATCAACGGCTTATCCGCGGGGTGCCGCGCAGGAGGCTGAGCGCTTACGAAATCTCCATCACGAACCGTGCCGCTTACATCGGCCGTGATGGGTTTCGCTTTCGCTCAACCCATCCTACGATTGCCATCCGACATGCCGGGTTACACGCCTTTAACACTGCCATTCCAGGCACCAGGAATTTCGGTTACTGTCGGGCGTCTCCGTGGGGCCGAATGAACATGCCGAACCACCCGAACTTCGATCCTGGCCGACCGACGCGGCGCGCCGTTGCGGCGGGCGCATTCGCCACTCTATTGGCCGGTGCGAACACAGCCATCGCGGCGGAGGCGCAGGTCGACCTTCAACTTGTTCTTGCGGTCGACGCCTCGGGCAGCGTGAACATGCGCCGGTTCGAACTGCAGAAACAGGGCTATGCGGCGGCCTTCCGCAATCCGCGCGTGATCAGTGCCATCCGCTCCGGCATATCGCAGGCGATCGCCGTCACCATGCATCAATGGACCGGGCCGCGCCTGCAAGTCCTCGTAGTACCCTGGATGGTGGTGAAGGACGAGGCCTCAGCTGAGGCGCTGGCCGCAGCCATCGACAACACATCCCGCAAGCTGTTCGGCGGCGGCACCTCCATAAGCGGTGCCATAGACTTTTCGCGGCTGATCCTCGCACAGAGCCCATTCGCTGCGACACGCCGCACCATCGATGTATCCGGTGACGGCGCCAACAATATCGGACGACCCGCTCGCCTCGCGCGAGACGAAGCGGTGCGCGACGGCATCACCATCAACGGACTGCCGATCCTCTCGGTCGAGCCGGACCTCGACACCTACTATTTTGAGAACGTCGTCGGCGGCCCCGGCGCCGTCATGGTTCCGGCGGACAGCTATGAAAGCTTTTCCGAAGCCATCCTGAAGAAACTGATCATCGAGATCGCTTTCAATGATCCGGAGATGCTCAGGGCTTCACTGCCCTGACAGCCCCCCTCCCTACCCTCCGCCGCAAGCGGCGGAGGGTAGGGAGGGGGAAAGCCAAGGGAGACGCCCTCATGTCTGATCTCAGTGGAGACAAGATCACCGTTCGGCTTGCGCAGTTCGGCCTTGTGGCGCTGTTCGCACTTTCGGCCGGCGCGGTTTATTCTCAGGCCGTCGCCCCGACCAATTTGCTGCCCGATCCCTATGTTGGCGCGCCGTTCGGAAAACTACCGGATGGCCGCAATTGGGGTTCGACGGCCGGGATCGGCGTCGATATCGATGGCAAGAGCATTTGGGTCGCGGAGCGGTGCGGCGCCTTTGCGCCGCCGTCCCAGGTCGGACGACCCGGTGTACAAGTCGGCTGCGACGGTTCAACACTCGATCCGGTTCTCAAGTTCGACGAGACTGGCAAACTGGTAAAAAGTTTCGGCGCAGGCCTCATATTGTTCCCGCACGGTCTCTCGGTCGATCCTGAAGGAAACGTATGGGTAACTGATGGACTCGGGAAGGAAGGCAAGGGCCACCAGGTGTTCAAGTTCAGCCCGGATGGCAAGGTGTTGATGACGCTCGGTAAGCCCGGCGTCGCGGGCAGCGGTCCGGATGAGTTCAACGCTCCCTCGGCAACGCTGGTTGCGCCCAACGGAGACATTTTCGTTGCCGACGGCCACGGCGGCAATACCAATGCCCGCATTGTGAAATTCGACAAGACCGGTAAGTTCATCAAGACCTGGGGCAAGAAGGGCAGTGCCCCCGGCGAAATCGACGGCCCGCACACGCTGGCAATGGATTCGCGTGGCCGCCTTTTCCTTGGCGACCGCGGCAACAACCGCATCCAGATCTTCGATCAGGACGGCAATTTCATCGACCAGTGGATGCAGTTCAGCCGGCCGAGCGGTGTCTCCATCGACAAGAATGACATAATCTATGTTGCGGATTCGGAGTCAGGCTCGGTCAATAAGGCACACGGCGACTGGAAGCGCGGCATCCGGATCGGTAGTGCCAAAGATGGAAAGGTCATGGCTCTCATTCCGGATCCGGATGAGAACGCGACCACCACCAGCGCCGCGGAAGGCGTTACCGCGGACGCTCAGGGCAACATCTACGGCGCCGAGGTCGGACCCAAGCGCGTGATGAAGTACGTCAAGAAGTGACGTTCATGGCAGCGGTGGCGACGGTTCCGGTCAAGCCGCCGCAAGCGCCACATCCTCAAGCACGCGCTGGCGCGATTCGATCCCCCAGGCCCACACCACGATGATCTGGACCATTACGAGCCCGATCATCAGGCCAAGCACGCCCGGCATCCCGAAGCCCGTGGCGAGCCACAACACCGCGTAAGGTGACACAATCGTGGCGGCACGCCCGAAGGCGTTGCAGATGCCGTTGGCACGCAGCCGCAACCCGGTTGGAAACAGCTCGGGCGTGTAGACGCCAAACAGGATCGCGACCTGAACATAGATGGCAAGGACCAGCAGGAATCCGATCGTCAATATGAACGCTGGCGCCGTGCTGGCCGTGAAGGTCGCATAGATGGCGCCGAACACGATGGTCGCGATGGACGCGCCGATGATGCTCATACGCCGACCGACGAAATCTGCACAAAAAGCGCCTAGCGCGCAGCCCGCCGGTGACGCGGTCACCAGCACCAACGTGTATTCGAACGAGCGCGTGATGGTGAGGCCCTGCTGCACGAAGAATTGCGGCAGCCAGGTAACGAAGCCGAAGATCAACGTATTGATGGTGATCAGTACCCAACAGCCGACGATCATGCGCAACAGCAGTGGCGGGCGTGCCAGCGCGGCGAAATCCGCACGGGGGACCGGAGCTGGCGGAGGGACTGGAGGCAACGGTGTTACGAATCGCTTTTCAATCGCCGTCATAATGGCTTCGGCCGCGTCGTTGCGTCCCTGGGATTCCAGCCAACGTGGCGATTCTGGCAGGTTCTTGCGCAGCCACCAGACGATCAGAGCCCCGATGCCAGCGATGACGAACATCGGCCGCCAGCCCCAGGTCGGGATGATCAGATAGCCAAGCAATGCCGTAACCGGCAGGCCCGACACGACCAGAAAGGACATGAACGCCAGCCAGCGTCCGCGCGACTGTGGCGGGACGAATTCCGTCAGCGTCGAATAGCCGACCACGATTTCCGCGCCGAGTCCCAGTCCCATCACGAAGCGGAGCCAGTTCAAGGTTGTCATGTCCGGCGCGAATGCAGCGGTCACCGAGGCCAGTCCGAAGATCATCAGATTGACCTGATAGGTGAAGCGTCTCCCGTACCGGTCACCGAGGAAGCCCGTAACGAGCGCTCCGATCGTCATGCCCAGGAACGTGTTGGAGATGAAGTCGGCGTTTAGTCTGGGCGTCGAAAATCCGGATTGGAGCACGGCCGGCAGCACGTTGGTACCAACATAGAGGTCGTAACCATCGAAGAACATGCCGGCGCCGACAAGCCAGAAGATGCCGTAGTGGAACGATCCGATGGGCAGCCGGTCAAGTCGCACGCCGGCATTGACGGATTTCGTCATGTGCTGTTCTCCTCCCCCGAATTTATTGAGCAGTCTGATTTCCGATTTGTATCCGCTTCAAGGTAAAATGCCAGAGCCGCCGGAAGGAGCGGTGCGATGCTCAGGGTTTTTTGCGCCCGTTCAATGCATGTAGCGGTCAGCGCACTGGCGCGGCAGCTGAAGGTCCGTTCGGGCGTGGCAGCCGATCTCGTGTTCGAGCCGATGGGCTTGCTGCAGAGACGGCTTGACGCGGGCGAATCCGCGGATGTGCTGCTTCTCGCCGCGCCCGAGATCGATGCGCTTGCGAGAGCCGGCGCGCTCACATCCGGTAGTCGTGCCGACGTTGCGCGCGCGCCGATCGGTGTCGCCATCCGGGATGGTACGGCAGCGCCTGACATCTCAACACCCGAGGCATTCCGGGCCACATTGATCGCTGCAAGCTCGATCGCGTTAAGCGATCCCGCGCTCGGCGGCTCCGCCGGTATCTATCTGCGCGATCTGTTCGCCCGTATGGGCCTCGCCGAGTTGATCACTGCCAAGACCGTGCCGCAGAAGAGCGGCGCCGCGGCGGCTGATGCGGTCGGCCGCGGCGAGGTGGAACTCGCGATCACCTTCATTCCGGAATTGCTGCAGGGCAGGGGTGCCAGAATCATCGGTCCGCTGCCGCCGCCGCACGATCACGTCACCGCCTACGCGGCCGGAATATCGGCACTCACCAGGCGTTTGGGTGCAGCACGGGCATTCATCGCGTTGCTGACGGCGCCTGATGCACGTCACGTCTGGAAGGCGGCAGGATTCGAGGTGGGCTCGTAGCAAGGATGGGTTGAGCACAGCGAAACCATCTCGGCGCCTCCGTGCAGTATCCCTTGCCAGATTTCGCCGCACTCAAGACACTTACCAGCGTCGTCCTTTTTCTCTTACGGCATCGGTATGTCCTGTACCTTCTTCGGCACGTCATAGCCTTTTCGCACTGCCGGGCGATTGGCGATCGTTACATACCAGCGCTTGACGTTGGGAAAGTGGTTGAGATCGATGGTTTGCCACTCGAACCGTGAAACCCAAGGCCAAATTGCAATGTCTGCTACCGAATAGTCGTCGGCAACGAATTCGTGGTCGGCCAGCCGACGGTCCAGGACTCCGTAGAGGCGTTGGGCCTCTTTGAGGTAGCGCTCCTCCGCATACGGCGCCTTGCCCTTGTTGTATTTCACGAAGTGGTGCACCTGCCCGAACATCGGGCCGGGACCGCCCATCTGCCACATCAGCCACTCGATGACGCGGTAGCGCTTGAACTTGTCGGTTGGCAACAGCCGGCCGGCCTTCTCGGCGAGATAGAGCAGGATTGCGCCGGACTCCATCAGACTGAAGTTATTATCGCGGTCGATGATTGCCGGAATACGGTTATTCGGGCTGATCTTGAGAAACTCCGGCTTGAACTGCTCGCCCTTGCCGATATCGACCGCGTGCGCCTCATAGGCGAAGCCGAGTTCCTCCAGCACGATGGAAGCCTTCCGGCCATTGGGAGTGGTCCAGGTGTAAAGATCGATCACGATGAGGAGCCTCGCTGTTTTAATCCCGTATGGGTGACTAATTTATCTTTACCCGTAGTGTAATACCGATCGTCGGCGGTGAACCTTGTCACCAAATGAATATTCGTTCACCCCGCGTTCAAGCACCGATTCTACCATGGACAAACACAAAGCGATTACGTCCTTCCCTGAACGGGACGTACTAAAGGGACACAAAATCGCCTGTTATCATGTACCTTTGCCCGATTGCTGAGCACCACCCCGTCACGTAAGGTAGCAACTGTCTTGGCTTTCCTCCCGAGACGGTTCTCGACTAGGCGGCCCCACCAAGTAAACAGCTCCAAGGTGTGGGCCGCTCCTTTTGCCGGCAGCATTGTTGCCAGCGCATTAGAACTCTTCTCCTCAAGTACTTTCTATTTCGTCGCGCAGCAGTTCCAACTCAAGCCATCGTTCCTCAGCGGACGCGAGCTCCACTTGCATGGCAGTCATTTCGCATGAAACTCGATCAAAAGTGGCGCGGTCTCGCGCATAGAGCGTCGTATCGGCCATCAGCTTCTGCAAGCGCTCAAGCTCGATCTCCAGGGTCGCGATCTTGCCCGGCAGCGTTTCCAGCGCATGCTTTTCGTTGAAGGTCAGCTTGCGTCTGGCCGGCTTGGCGGCAGTTCGCGGGAACCTGGGCTTATCCGGTTCAACCGTTTTGACGGCCGGCTTGGCATCTGCTTTACGCACATCAGCGCCACGCTGTGCCAGCATGTCCGTATACCCGCCGGCGTATTGAAGCCATTTACCGTTGCCCTCCGGCACGATCACCTCATCTACGACTCGGTCGAGAAAGTCGCGATCGTGGCTGACGAGAAGCACGGTACCGGCATAATCGCCGATCATCTCCTCCAGCACGTCAAGCGTTTCCAGATCGAGATCATTGGTGGGCTCGTCAAGCACCAGAACGTTGGACGGCTTCGACAGCGCCCGCGCAAGCATCAAACGGCTACGCTCGCCGCCGGAGAGCACGCGCAACGGCGTGCGCGCCTGCTCCGGCATGAACAAGAAGTCGCGCATGAAACCGACAACGTGTTTTGCTTGTCCGCCGACCACCACGGTATCGCCGCGTCCGCCCGTGAGAGCTTCGCTTAGGGTCCAGTCCGGATTGAGGCTTTCGCGGTGCTGGTCGAGAGTTGCCCTTTCCAGATTGGCGCCAAGCCGCACGGTGCCGCCGTCGGGCGCGAGTGCGGTGGTGAGAAGGTTCACGAGCGTGGTCTTGCCGCTACCGTTGGGCCCGACGATACCGATGCGATCACCGCGCATGATGCGGGTGGAGAAATCGGCCACGATGGGTACCGCGCCATAACTCTTTGAGAGGCCCTTCGCCTCGATCACCAATGCTCCCGACCGTTCTGCTTCGGCGGCCGACATGGCGACCGTGCCGGCCGCATGTCGGACATCGCGCCGGCGCTGGCGCAGTGCACGTAGGCCGGCCACACGGCGCATATTACGCTTGCGCCGTGCGGTGACGCCATAGCGCATCCAATGCTCTTCAGCCTCGATCTTGCGATCGAGCTTGCGGCGATCGCGCTCCTCCTCCGCCAGCACGTTATCGCGCCAATCCTCAAACTCGGCAAAGCCGCGCTCGATGCGACGCGTCCTGCCGCGGTCAAGCCACACAGTCACCTGGGAGAGGTTCGCGAGGAAGCGTCGGTCGTGGCTGACGATGACAAGTGCTGCCTGCCGGGCGTCAAGTTCGCCCTCGAGCCATTCGATGGCCGGAAGATCCAGATGGTTGGTCGGTTCGTCCAGCAGCAGAATATCAGGCGACGGCGCCAGCGCACGTGCGAGTGCCGCCCGCCTTGCTTCTCCTCCCGAGAGCGCAGACGGATTTTCCTCCCCGCTTAGTCCGAGTTGCTCCATGAGATAGCGGGCCGGATGGTGATCGTCATTGGGTCCAAGACCCGCCTCCACATAATCCGTCACGGTGGCAAATCCAGAAAGATCCGGTTCTTGCGGCAAGTATCGGACGGTTGCGTCGGGCTTAACGAACGTCGTCCCGCGATCGGGCTCCATCAGGCGGGCCGCGATCTTGAGCAGCGTGGACTTGCCTGACCCGTTGCGACCGACGAGACACACGCGCTCGCCCGCCGAGACCATGAGATCGACGCTTTCCAGCAGCGGCGTGCCGCCAAAGGTCAGCGCGACGTCGCTGAGTTGAAGCAGCGGGGCCGCCATCTCAATGCCGGATCGGATAGGTTTCTGTCATGGCGCTGATTTATGCTGCGCCGCCGCAAACAAGAAGGGCCACCCTCGCGGGCGGCCCTTCCATTGTCGGACCGCGGCCCGGCTAACGGACCGTGACGCGTGGTGTCACGCGGCCTGGACCTCGGTAAAGGCAAGGATCCAGCTCACGGTTGCCGGCGAACGCGGCGAGTGACAATGAGACACTGGATCACCTCCTTTCGGTTGTTGACGACGAATCAGAAGCTAAACGGAAAAACTTAAAAATGTAAGACATTGACATTGTCGCAGGATGCGATTCGCCGTTCACCCTTACGTAGTGATTGTGCGCGTTCAGATGGTCTGGTTGTAGGCGCCGATCTCCTGGTGAGTTCGCAGTACCTCATCGAGCGCCTTGAACATGTCACGCATTCGCGCATCCGACACCGGGCTTTCTACCACCACCACGAGTTCGGGCTTGTTGGAGGAGGCGCGGACCAGGCCCCAGGTGCCGTCCTCAACAGTGACCCGCACGCCATTCACTGTGACGAGATCGCGGATCGGCTGCCCTGCCACGGTCGCACCCTTGGCCTGCGCCGCCTCGAAATGCTTCACCACCTGATCAACGACATCGTACTTCGCCTCGTCGGCGCAGTGCGGCGCCATGGTGGGGGACTGCCAGGTCTTTGGCAGCGCATCCTTGAGTTCCGACATCTTCTTTTCGGGATTTCGGTCGAGCATCTCGCAGATCGCGATGGCCGAGATAAGTCCATCGTCATAACCGCGACCATGCGGCTTGTTGAAGAAGAAGTGGCCGGACTTCTCAAATCCGGCGAGCGCGCCGATCTCGTGAGTACGACGCTTCATGTAGGAATGACCCGTCTTCCAGTAGTCCGCCTTGACGCCGTTCTGCCGCAGCACCGGATCGGTAACAAACAGACTCGTCGATTTAACGTCGACAACGAACGTCGCGCCCGGATGCAAGGTTGACATATCGCGCGCCAGCATGACGCCGATCTTGTCGGCAAAAATCTCATCGCCTCGGTCGTCGACCACGCCGCAGCGGTCGCCGTCGCCATCGAAGCCAAGGGCGACATCGGCATGGTTCGCAAGCACCCCATCCCGCATCGCGTGCAGCATCTTCATGTCTTCGGGATTGGGATTATGGCGCGGGAACGTGTAGTCAAGTGCACAATCGAGGGGAACCACTTCGCAGCCGACCGCTTCCAGTACTCGTGGTGAAAACGCACCCGCAGTGCCGTTGCCGCATGCAGCCACGACTTTGAGGCGACGCTTGAGCTTTGGCCGGCTGGTGAGGTCCGCAATGTAGCGATCCGGAAAATCGGCGACGAACTGATAGGAACCAGTGCCGCGCAGGTCGAACTTGGCGCCGAGCACGATTTCCTTCAGCCGCGTCATTTCGTCGGGACCGAAGGTAAGCGGCCGGTCGACGCCCATTTTCACCCCGGTCCAGCCGTTGTCATTATGGGAAGCCGTCACCATGGCGACGCACGGCACGTCGAGATCGAACTGGGCAAAATATGCCATCGGGGTGACGGCGAGCCCGATGTCGTGAACCTTGCATCCGGCCGCCATCAGACCGGAGATCAACGCGTATTTGATCGACGCCGAGTAGCTGCGGAAATCGTGGCCCGTGACGATTTCCGGCCGCACCCCCAGCTGATGGATGAGCGTGCCGAGCCCCATGCCCAGCGCCTGTATGCCCATCAGATTGATTTCTTTCTCAAACAGCCATCGTGCATCATATTCGCGGAACCCGGTGGCCCTCACCATAGGCGCGGATTCGTAAGCGTATGTGTTGGGAGACAGGGCTGGCTTCGGGACAGGGAACATCTCGTACCTCAGGCAGAAATAGCTGGCGCACAGCACATATCTTACACGGCGCTCTCCGCAAAGACTTGGAGGTCTCATGCGCGCCGATTATCTCTTGGCCGCGGGCGTGCCTCCTTGCCGGCTCACCGAGGCCGCAAAGTCATTGCTCCAACACAGGCCTACAGGAATGGCCCTGCCAGTGCTTGGGGAACGACCCACGGAGCAGATTTTCCCGGCTTGGTCAGGCAACACCACGGCGGCGAGATTACGCGAGGTCGAGCCGATAGTTCCGTCCGGATGCCCGATGCGCAGTGACCGTCGTGATTCCAGACGGAATCTTGTTGACTAATGATACTTGACGCTACTGCCCCCGCGGCTTTGCGCGCCGCGTCGCCGGCGCCGAAGCCGGATCGTCGGGCCAGGGATGGCGCGGATAGCGGCCGCGCATTTCCGATTTTATTGCGGCGTAGCTGCCATGCCAGAAATTCGGCAGGTCGCGCGTCACCTGCACCGGGCGGTGAGCCGGCGACAGCAACTCAATGACGAGCGGCACGCGGCCCCCTGCAATTGCAGGGTGTCGATCGAGCCCGAACAACTCCTGCACCCGAATTGCGAGCTTCGGACCTTCCTCCGCTGCATAGTCGATCGGCACCCGCGATCCTGACGGCGCGTCGAAATGGGTCGGCGCTTCGGCCTCCAGCCGTCGCCGCAGGTTGTACGGCAGCAAATTGTGAAGCGCCTCGTCCAGCTCCGATGCTGTGAGCCCATCAAGCGCCGTCTGGCCGGTCAATAGCGGCGCGAGCCAGGCCTCGGCCGTTGCCGCAAGAACGGCGTCGGACAGGTCCGGCCACTCCACCCCCTCGGCGCGGCGCAGAAACAGGACGCGATCGCGCCATTGCCGTAGTGCTTTCGTCCACGGCAATCGGGCGAGCCCCGCTTTGACGATGGCGTCGACGAGCAGTTTTGCGGTCATATCGTTTGCTGCGACGGGGAGCGGCTGGTCGCTCAGCACAATGGCGCCGATACGGCGCGACCTGCGGGCCCGCAATGTCAACGTTTTCGTATCGCAGGTCACCTCCTCGGTGGTTTCAACGCGATCGGCAAAACGTGCTTCGATGTCGGCCAAGTCGAGAACAGTCGCCAGCATCGTCCGGCTTTGCGCAGCGCTGCCGATCAGTTCGGCGACGGCCAGAAACGTTTCTCGCGCCAGCGGCGATGCTGGATCCACATAAGCACCGCGGCCATTGGCCAACAGAAACGCCCCTGTGGCGGCGCCGCGATTCTTGGCGATGCGCTCCGGATAGGCGAGCGCCAGGATGGCGCCGAGGGATAAGGTTCCTTCTCTAGGCCGAGCCACTGCGGCTCCCTCCCCCCTTGTGGGGGAGGGTCGGGGTGGGGGGTCGGGGTATTGTGGCAAAGCCTTGCCGCCTCTCCCGACCCCCAACCCGGACCCCTCCCCGCAAGGGGGAGGGGAGGAGGTTGCGGCTCTGTCAATGCGTGTGCTCGCAGCCACGAGAGGGGAAGGAGAACAGTGTTCCGCTAATTCCGCCCATCGCTTTGCCATGCGTCGCGCTTCTTCGGCGCGCGTGGAACGGTCGCGACGCAGCGCCTCGATGCGATGCCTCAGGTCGGCGTCGTTGCCGCCGAGACCGCGCTCCGTCAGGATTGCGGCGATTTCGGACGCCACGCGACCTGCGCCCTCGCGGCTCGCCTCCACCACCATGCGGGCGAGGCGCGGCGGCAGAGGCAGGCGATTGAGAAGTCTGCCCTGCGGCGTGATGCGGCCGGAGCCGTCGATGGCGCCGAGATCGGCGAGAAGCGTACGGGCCTCCTTGAGAGCCGAAACCGGCGGCGGATCGAGAAAAAAGAGCTTTGCAGGATCGGCGACACCCCACTCGGCGAGGTCAAGGACGAACGACGACAGATCGGCGGCGAGGATTTCCGGCTGCGCGTACGGTTCAAGTGCAGCGGTCTGTGGTTCATCCCACAGCCGATAGCAGACACCGGGCTCGACACGGCCGGCGCGACCACGTCGCTGATCCGCGGCGGCGCGCGATACCCGCACGGTTTCGAGACGAGTCAGCCCCACGTCCGGCTCGAAGCGCGGCACACGGGCGAGACCGGAATCGACTACCACCCGTACGCCTTCGATGGTGAGCGAGGTTTCGGCGATCGAGGTCGCCAGTACGACCTTGCGCCGGCCGAAAGGCGCCGGCGCGATGGCACGGTCCTGTGCGTCGAAGTCGAGTGTCCCATGGAGCGCGAAGACATCGACCGTCGGATCGGCACAACGCTCCCGGATCATCGCTTCTGTACGGCGGATTTCGGCAGCGCCCGGCAGGAATGTCAGAATCGATCCGGTTTCGGCGCGCAATGCGCGCAGGACGGCATCGGCCACCTGCGGCTCGATCGGTCTCCCGGGATCGCGGCCGAGATAGCGTGTTTCGACCTCGAATGCCCGTCCTTCGCTCGCGATCACCGGCACATCGCCAAGCGCAGCGGCGATGCGCGCGCCGTCGATCGTGGCCGACATCATCACCAGTCGCAAATCCTCTCGCAGACCTTGCTGCGCATCCCGCGCAAAGGCAAGGCCAAGATCGGTATCGAGGGAACGCTCATGGAATTCGTCGAACAGCACGGCGCCGACGCCATCCAGCGACGGGTCGTCGAGAATGAGACCCGTAAACACGCCCTCCGTGATGACCTCGATACGAGTACGCCTTGAGACCTTGGTGCCGAAACGGACCCGGTAACCGACCGTGTCGCCGACCGTCTCACCAAGTGTCTTTGCCATGCGGGCCGCGGCAGCGCGCGCCGCGAGCCGCCGCGGCTCGAGCACGAGAATTTTCTTGTCGCTTGCCCACGGCTCGGCCGCCAGTGCGAGTGGAACCCTCGTGGTCTTGCCGGCTCCAGGCGGGGCCACAAGCACGGCAGTCGTGTTCCGCGCCAGGGTGGCGACAAGGTCGGGCAAGATTGCGTCGATCGGGAGGGGCGCGAAGGCCGTCATCAAACGCTCGGTACTTTGCTACACGGCGGCTGATGTTTCAGCGGCCGCTGTAGTCATACAACCGCCAAGCAGACTTTCCGCTCAGGGCATGCGGTGGTATGGCGAAGAGGACCACATACATATGCAGGGCCAATGTCCACAGCTGTCACACCTCGCAAGCTGAAGAAAGGCGACCACGTCTTCCTCATCGACGGGTCGTCATTCATTTTCCGCGCTTACTTTGCCATGTTCAAGGCTGCGCAGAGCCGCGGCCGCAGCTTCACCCGGTCCGATGGCGTGCCGACCGGCGCAGTGCTCACCTTCTGCAACATGCTGTGGAAGCTGTTGCGCGAGGGGCTCAACGGGGTGATGCCGACCCATGTGGCGGTGGTCTTCGATTACTCGGGCACGAGTTTTCGCAACGAAATCTATTCCGACTACAAAGGGCACCGTCCGGACCCGCCGGATGAACTGGTGCCGCAGTTTCCGCTGATGCGTGACGCCGTCCGCGCCTTCGGCCTCATCCCGATCGAACAGGACGGCTTCGAGGCCGACGACCTGATTGCGACCTATGCGCGCGTCGCCCTGGAGAAGGGGGCCGACGTGTCGATCATCGCCGGCGACAAGGATCTCATGCAGCTGGTACGCCCCGGCGTTACCATGTTCGATCCGATGCCGGGCAACGAGCGCCGCATCGGCCCCGACGAGGTTGCGGAAAAATTCGGTGTCCCACCCGAGAAGGTGACCGACGTACAGGCACTGATCGGCGATACCACCGACAACGTGCCGGGCGTACCCGGGATCGGTGTCAAGACGGCCGCTCAGCTGATCAACGAATATGGCGATCTCGAAACGCTGCTCACGCGGGCATCCGACATCAAACAGGAGAAGCGCCGCCAGTCATTGATCGAATTCGCCGAGCAGGCCCGCATGTCGAAGCGCCTCGTTCTGCTCGACGACCATGTGGAACTGAAATGCCCTCTCGAAGATCTGCCGCTCGATGGCCGCGATCCGAAAGCCCTCATCGCGTTCCTGAAGGCGATGGAGTTCACGAATCTGACTAAGCGAGTCGGCGAGGCCACCGGAGTCGATCCGAACGTAATTGATCCAGATCCCGCCTTGAGTGCCGGCCGCGGGGACCGAGTCGCAGCGGAACCGTCGCCGACCGTTCCCGCCGACCAAGCGGCCCAAGCCGCTGCTCCCACGGCCTCCGCCCGTCAGTTGTCACTCGCATTGCCTCCTGCCGCGTCCGACATCAAGCGCCGCCAGGGTGGGAGAGCTGAGGCGACGACGCCGCTCGGACTCGTGCGCCAGCGTCTGGCGGAGGCTTCCAACCAAAAGATCGATCGCGCCGGCTATCAAATGATCGGCGACACCGATGCGCTGGGACACTGGGTTGCACAAGCGATGGACCGAGGGATGGTGGCAATCGATCTGGTCACTACCTCTCCGGACCCGATGATAGCGGTGTTGATCGGCATCTCGATGGCGCTCGCCCCCAACGAGGCCGCGTACGTGCCGCTGGGCCATCGCAACGCCAATGACCTCTTGAACGGCGGGGGTCTTGCGCCCGGTCAGGTGCTTGAGTCGCAGGCCTTCGAACTGCTCAAGCCGATGCTCGAAAACGCCGGTGTTCTCAAGATCGGTCACGATCTGAAGTCGGACGCCGTGGTGCTGGACCGGCACGGTATCACGCTCAGATCATTCGATGATGTGATGCTGATGTCCTATGTGCTGGACGCCGGCCGCGGCGGCCACGGGCTGGAGGAGCTGGCGCGGCGGCATCTGGGCCACGGCATGCTCAACGTAGCCGATGTCGTCGGGAAAGGGCGAACGCAAGCGCCATTCGAAACTATCGAGATCGCGCGTGCTTGCAATTTTTGCGCTGAAAATCCCGACGTTAGCCTGCGCCTCTGGCGCCTGCTAAGTGCGCGTCTGGTCGCGGAGCACATGGTAACGGTCTATCAGACGCTCGAACGCCCTCTATTGCCGGTCCTGGCCCGCATGGAGCAGCGCGGTATCTCGATCGATACCGACGTGCTGTCGCGACTGTCGGGTGAGTTTGCGCAAGAAGCGGGCGCGCTTGAAGCGGAAATTCAGGAAATCGCTGGCGACCCTTTCAATCCGGGCAGTCCGAAGCAGCTCGGCGATATCCTGTTCGGTAAGATGAAACTGCCGGGCGGCAGAAAAACCAAGACCGGGGCATGGTCTACCTCCGCGTCCGTCCTCGACGAGCTCACTGAAGAAGGCCATCTGCTGCCGACCAAGATTTTGGAGTGGCGGCAAATCAGCAAGCTGCGCTCAACCTACACCGACCTGCTGCCGTCGTTCGTCAACCCGGATACCGGCCGGGTCCATACCAGCTATGCGCTCGCCGCCACCCCCACGGGCCGGTTATCGTCCTCCGAGCCCAACCTGCAGAACATCCCCGTGCGCACTGAGGAAGGCCGCAAGATTCGCCGCGCCTTTGTGGCGAAGCCCGGCCACAAGCTGGTTTCGGCGGACTACTCCCAGATTGAGCTTCGCCTGCTCGCGGAGATCGCCGATGTCCCGGCGCTGCGGCAAGCATTCCGGGACGGGCTGGACATTCACGCCATGACGGCGTCGGAAATGTTCGGGGTAACGGTGGACGGCATGCCAGGCGAGGTGCGTCGCCGCGCCAAGGCGATCAATTTCGGCATCATCTACGGCATCTCGGCATTCGGCTTAGCCAATCAGCTCGGCATCTCACGCGAGGAGGCGGGCGCCTACATCAAAAAATATTTCGAACGCTTCCCTGGCATCCGTGCCTACATGGACGCAACCAAGGAGTCCTGTCGGAAGAGCGGCTATGTGACGACGCTGTTGGGCCGTAAGTGCCACTATCCGGACATTACGGCATCGAACCCGTCGATCCGCGCCTTCAACGAGCGCGCCGCCATCAATGCCCGCCTGCAAGGTACCGCCGCTGACATCATCCGCCGCGCGATGATCCGGATGGAGGATGCGCTGGCCAGGCAGCGCCTCTCGGCGCAAATGCTGCTGCAGGTCCATGATGAGCTCATCTTCGAAGTGCCGGAGGAGGAGATTGCCCCCACGCTGCCGGTGGTCAAGCGGGTGATGGAAGAGGCGCCGCTGCCCGCGGTCGCGCTCACCGTGCCGCTTCGGGCCGATGCGCGGGCGGCCGACAACTGGGACGAGGCACATTAGACCCCGTCTTAGTGAATTGATCTACCCGTCACCCGCGGGCTTGACGTGCGGGTCCATCTTCTCCGTGTAAAAGGTGGATTGCCGGGTCAAGCCCGGCAATGACGTTGGGTGAGTGCTCGACGGCAATTCAAGCGTTATTTTTGGCACACAACTCTTGCCCGGCAACACCCTTGTCCGGCAATACCCTCTGCCTGGACTTTAGGACCCTGCTGATGCCCTTGCCGTTGAAAGTCGGTTACCGGACCTTGGCTGCCACGGTCGTGCTCGCGAGTGCGCCCACAGCGGCGAATGCCGCCGGGCTTGACGATGTCGTGCTCCCATGGCCGTGGGCGCTTCCATTTTTTGGCTTACTGCTGTCGATCGCCGCCGGCCCAGTTCTGATGCCGAAGTTTTGGCACCTCCATTATGGCAAGATCGCATTCATCTGGAGCGCGCTCACCGTGACGCCGCTGGCGGCGCTCTATGGCGTCCCAACGGCACTTGCGGCGTTGGTGCACGCTATTCTCGGTGAATACTTGAGCTTCATCGTCGTGATTGCAGCGCTCTACGTGGTGGCGGGCGGAATTCTCATCACCGGCAACTTGCGCGGCACACCGCTCATCAACACCACCATCATGGCGTTCGGCACGATTATCGCCAGCTTTGTCGGTACCACGGGCGCCGCTATGATCCTGATCCGGCCGTTATTACGGGCAAATTCCGCTCGATTGCATAACGTGCATACGGTGGTGTTCTTCATTTTCCTGGTTGCCAATATTGGCGGCGCGCTGTCGCCGCTTGGCGATCCGCCGCTGTTCGTCGGCTTTCTACACGGCGTCGACTTCTTCTGGACCACGATGCATCTGTGGAAAGCGACGGCGTTAACGGCAGCGCTGGTGCTCGCCGCCTTCGTGGCAGTCGATATCTGGTTCTACCGTCTGGATCGGCGCGTCGCTGTGGTCGGAGAAACTCCACCCAACGAGCCGATACGCGTGCGTGGTCTCGTCAACCTGCCGCTGATCGGCCTCATCATCGGGGCGACCCTGCTGTCCGCCCTGTGGAAGCCGGGCATTACATTCGACGTATATGGCACGACGCTCGAATTGCAGGATATCGTCCGCGACGGCCTGCTTATCGCCATCGCGATCGCGTCGCTGGCATTCACGCGAGAAGAACACCGCGAACGCAACGGCTTCACATGGGAGCCCATCGGGGAAGTTGCCAAACTGTTCGCCGGCATCTTCGTCTGCATCATCCCGGTCTTGGCCGCGCTGCGCGCCGGGAGCACCGGGCCATTTTTCTGGTTGCTGGCACTCATGACGGGCGGCGCCGGGGACCCAAACAATGTCGCCTATTTCTGGCTCACAGGCGTTCTGTCGGCGGTTCTCGACAATGCTCCGACCTATCTGGTGTTCTTCGAGCTTGCAGGCGGCAACCCCTCAAGATTGATGGGCGAACTTGCCCCGACACTTGCGGCGATTTCCATGGGCGCGGTCTTTATGGGCGCGCTGACCTATATCGGCAACGCGCCGAATCTCATGATTTACGCCATCGCCACCGAGCGCGGCGTGAAGATGCCGAGTTTCTTCGGTTACATGATCTGGTCGGGTGCTGTGCTGCTGCCGGTATTCGCCGTCCTTACTTACGTTTTGGTGATCGCGCCTTAGGTTTGGCCGCGCCCTTGACGGATCTTGCACCGCGGCGTGCCGTCTTTGCGGCTCCGATCCGGCTGCGCACAGCGGCAGTGCGCGCCTTTTCGGGCACCACCGCGACCGCCTCCACCTCGATCAACGCGCCCGGCCGAGCGAGGTTCGAGATCGCAATGGTGGTGCTGGCGGGGGGCGCCGAGGGATCGATATGGCGGTCGCGCACTTCGCGGAAAATGCCGAGATGCGCCATGTCGATGAGATAATTGTTAAGCTTCACCACGTGCTCGAAACCGGCGCCGACGGCGGCCAGCGCATTCTTGAGGTTGACGAAGGTTTGCTCTGCCTGGGCGCGGAAATCGCCCGAGCCGCCGACGATCCTGTTGTCAACATCAAGGCCAAGTTGGCCCGCAATGTAGATGATCCGCCCGGGGCTTGTGGCTTCCACCACGTGGGTATAGCCAGATGGCTTCCCGATCGCCGGCGGGTTGAGAAAGCGATGGATGCGCATTGGACAGCTCCCTCTAATGGATTTTTGTGACGGTGTGCGCCGTGCCGCAACGGCCGTAATGAGAAATCATGATGCCGCCAGCTTCGCAACCACGTCCCGCGCAATCGAAAGCGAGGCCGTCAGACCCGGCGATTCGATACCGAACAGGTGCACGATCCGCGGCAGGCCGTGATCGGCCGGGCTGTCGATCATGAAATCTGCGGCCGGCTCACCCTTGCCGGTGAGTTTGGGACGTATGCCGGCGTAATCGGCAACGAGGGTGCCGTCCGGCAACCCTGGCCAATAGGTCCTGATCGCCGGATAGAAGACCGCGGCTCGTCCGGCGTCGACATCGAAATCGTAGTCGTCGATCCATTGCACGTCGGGGCCAAATCGCATGCGGCCGGCGAGATCGAGGGTGACATGGATTCCGAGCCCGCCCGGAATCGGCACCGGATAGATGAGGCGGCTGAACACAGCGCGCCCGGTGTAGGAAAAGTAATTTCCCTTTGCGAGGACGAGGCGTGGCACGCGATCCGCCGGATACCCCTCCGTGGCGCGCGCAAGCTTCTGCGCCCCATGCCCGGCCGAATTCACCACTGCGTCGACCGTGAGAGATCCGGGATCCGGGCCGCCGAAGCGAACCTCCCAGCCGGCCGGCGTAAGCGCCAGCCGCTCCACCGGCGTGTTCAGCGCCAATACGCCGCTCGCGTCCTCCAGGTCGCCCTGCAGCGCCAGCATGTAGCGATGGCTGTCGATAATGCCGGTCTCGGGCGAATGGAACGCCGCCGCGCAGGCGAGCGCCGGCTCCATCCTGATCGCTTCCGGGCCGTCCAGCATCTGCAGGCCCTCGACGCCGTTCCGGGTCGCCTGGGCAAACAGCTTTTCCAGCAGCGGAATTTCGGTATCGCGGCTGGCCACCACGAGTTTGCCGAGCTTACGGTGCGGCACGCCATGGGACGTGCAGAACGCGTAGAGCATTCGCCGCGAGCGGGCGCAATGACGCTCGCGCAGCGAACCGGTCGGATAATAGATGCCGGCGTGGATGACCTCGCTGTTGCGCGAGGAGGTGCCGCTGCCGATATGGGACTCTGCGTCCGCCACGATCACGTCGTGTCCCGCAAGCGCGGCTTCACGGGCGATCGCGAGCCCCACCACGCCGGCGCCGACGACAAGCACCTGCATGGTCAGTCGCCGTCCGGCGCAGGTGCTTCTTCATGCCGCGCCGTGTTCGGCGAGCGCACGGAGGGATAAGCCGGCGTAGTATGTTTGGAAACATGCCCGGCGCTGCCCTCGCCAAAGGCGGGGTCGGACAGGCAAACCGCATCACCCACGGAGATGGTGCCGCCGGCCACCGCCTCTGCGTACACGCCGCAATCACCATGGCCAAGAAGACGCAGGAGCGTGTTCGGAATGTCGAGATCCCGGATGCCGGTGGCGGGTTCCACATTGGTGGCGGCACAGCGCGCGATGCGCTTGATCACCTTTGCACGCGCCTGCTCCCCGATCGCGACTTCTTGACCAAGCAGCTCGAATTCGCGCCAAGGCGGCCAACCCTCCACATAAATGTTGCCGCGAAACCGCAATGGATCAACCGGACGTCCCACCATGTCTTGGATAGCGGCGACCGAGGCGAGATTGATGATCGAGACCACCTTTTTGGCGACGTCGGAAAAGCTGTGATCGGGCGCGACCAGGATCTTGGGCGGCCCTCGCAGTTCATCCGCGCAAAATCTTGAGAAAAATCCCTCGACAGCAGCACGGCCCGCAGATGTGTGCAAATCACCTCGTACGGCCTCCCGGCCGTTTTCCTTGACCACCAGCACCTGGGTGGCATCATGGAACTGTGTATCGAGGCGGGCGAGCCGCTCGTTTTTCATCAGCATGAGAAATCGCTGCTTGGGCAGATACGCGGGTGCCGCCGGGTCGAAGCCGCTAGGGCCATTCTCGATGGCGTAGCGCCGGTCTCCCGCCAGCGTCTCACCGGGCTTGAGCGCCGTCGCGGTCAGCGGCTCGGCCGAAAGGCCTTTCACTGGATACCGGTCGATCGCCTGAATCGTCGCAATGGTACTCATAGCGCTTCCTAACTGTCCCGGAGACCGGCTTCAACTCCATCGTGGCGACTACGGCACGACATCCGCCCTGACGCGTGCGACGGTTTGAAATCTGCACGGCGGCGGCTTATAACGCGCAAATCCAGGGCGCGAGCGGGATTTTGACGCTCGGCTGCGGGTTTCGACCCGTCCTGATGGCGACCCCTCGAAACGCCGCCACGAACACCAGGAACGAGGCGATGGCCGGACATTCACAATTCAAGAACATCATGCACCGCAAGGGCCGGCAGGACGCGGTGAAATCCAAGCTGTTCAGCAAACTTGCCCGTGAAATCACCGTGGCCGCCAAGATGGGCTTGCCGGACCCGGCGATGAACCCGCGGCTGCGCGCCGCCATTATCGCGGCGCGCGCCGAGAACATGTCGAAGGACTCGATCGACCGCGCTATCAAGAAAGCCCAGGGCGGCGACGCCGAGGCCTACGACGAAATCCGCTACGAAGGTTATGGTCCGGGCGGCATTGCCGTGATCGTCGAGGTCCTGACCGATAATCGCAACCGTACGGCATCTGACGTGCGCTCCTATTTTACCAAGACCGGTGGCCACTTGGCAGAGACCGGGGCGGTGTCGTTCATGTTCGACCACGTGGGCGTCATCGAATTCGATGCCAGGGTCGCCTCGCCCGATGCGATGCTGGAAGCCGGGATTGAGGCAGGCGCAGACGACGTGGTGTCGAGCGAGACCGGTCATGAGGTCTATGCCGGACAGGAATCGTTCGCGAACGTCGCCAAGGCGCTGGAAGCAAAGTTCGGCGAGCCGCGCAAGGCCGGATTGGTATGGAGACCGCAGAGCACCGTCGCAGTCGACGATGACAAAGGCGAAAAGCTGTTCAAGCTGATGGAAATGCTCAACGAGCATGATGACGTGCAGAATGTCTATGCGAATTTCGAGGTGTCCGACGCCTTGATGGCACGAATGAGTGCGTAGGGTGTGCAAGCTCGCGATCCCGAAGCGTGCCTCCTCGGCTACGCTCGACGTTTCGTCCAATTGCGGTTGACCAATGCGGGCATGGCAGTGAAGGCCGCAAGGGAAATCGCATAAACGATCCCGGCCGGCGTCGTGAAGTTTGCGAGCTGCTCTCCTGGCGACAGGCCGCGCAGGACAACCCCAACGGCAAAATCGGCAATCTGCTGAAGCGCGAGGGCGCCGATGCCCATCAGCGCAAGGCGCGTGAAATCGGCGCCCAATCCGACCCTCACTGGGACCCATCGCGCCGCCACGATCATTATACGCGGCGGTCAGTTGGTTGGTGGTAGAGATGAGTGAGTCGCCATTGAACACGTACTCGGTTGTTGTCGCGTACTTGGTCCCTGTGCCTGTCTCACTCGCCACGGAGTACCACTTGAACGGATAGAGCGTGGTGGTCGTGGCGGTGCTCTGGAAGACGCGGGAGCCGAACGCGTCATCGCCATACGTGGTGGTCGCGCCTTGAGAGCCGAGGGCGATGAGGCGATTGGCATAGTCGTAGATGCACGTGGTGATAACGCCGTCAGTGGTCTTCTGCACCAGGTTGCTGTTGTTGTCGTAGCTGTACGTGGTCGTACTCAAGCCATTCGCTATGTGCGTCACCGCATCCGGGTTCGCGTATCCGGTGCCTGCATACGTGTAGGTGTTATATTCCAGGCAAGGGAATGCTGACTAGCCGTAATGCCCCGCCATCATGGCGTAGCTGCGATTGATCTCGGGATCGCAGAAAGTTTGCTCACAAAGGACCAGGGAGATTTGCAATGTACCGCCTGATAGGAGCAGTTGCAATCGTTGTCGGGCTGACCACTCATGCTGTGGCGCAAGCACCTGTGCCACCATTCTACTCACCAGTACCACCATGCCCTAGTGCCACTTCGCCGTTCGACACGAACCCGGCGGAGGCACGATGGGATTACGTTTGTCCGCAAAATCTCAATTGCAGTTTTCAGTTCTCGGGCATAACGGGGCGCGATGTTGGTAGCGTATTGGCAGCATCGATCTTCGTCTTGAAAGCCGGGCCACAGAATCGTGCATTTGCAGCGTCTGTAACGAATCAGGATGGAACGACGCACTACTATACGGAAGATCCGTTAGATTTTAAGTGGAGCGTTCGCAATATGACGCTACAATGCAGGTCTCAATCGTAGGCGTCTTCTATCGTGTAGAACGCGCTTGGCGCGCGCCGTCACGTCAATCGCCTGATGCTCCTGATATGACTTCCGACATCCGCGATGCGGCGCACCGCCTCTTCGATCGGCTCGATCGCAGTCGCCATATGATAAGCGTTGGCGTGCACGATCGATTGCATGTCGCGGACAATCGCGACGTGGCCTTTCCAGAACATCATGTCGCCGCGGCGCAACCCCGCAAGATCATCGATTGGCAGCGGCGCGCCAAGGGCACGCTCCTGCATGTCGCTGTCGCGCGGGCAGGCCACACCGCTTGCAGTAAGTGCGATTTGCACAAGCCCAGAACAATCGAGTCCGAGGCTCGTCTTGCCGCCCCACAGGTAAGGAACGCCGATAAAACGTTCCGCAACGGCGACGAAATCCGGCTCCTTACTGTCGAGCGGTGCAAGGTGTCGCGTCGGCATGCAGAAGCCGGACACCAGATCCGTCAAGCCATCCGACAGTCCGCGCTGCTGCGCCCTTACGGCGACGCGGCTGCCGAGCGACAGGGCATCGACCGGCGGCGCCTTGATGGAATGGCCCGGGAACACAAACGTGCGCAGCACTGCTACCCTGTGGGTCGGCGGCGGCCCGGGCGGACAAAGCGCATTCGCCGGTATCCAGCCCACATATCCGTCGGAACCAAGTTGTCCCCAGCACCAGCCTTCGCCGTTCTGGTCATAAACTGTCACCCGCTCGCCGTGCAAAGCCTCGGTATCGAGCGCCGCGTCGGGTGCAGGCTCCCGCCGTACCGGCGCCTGCGCGTCGCGAACCTGAAGCTCGATTCCTGCCACAAACCGTGGAGCCGCAACCTTGCCCTTGAGGTGTTGTGCCGCAAGGTCAGGTCTTGCCGGCGTGGTGCGCGGATCGAACGTCATGTGCGAGGCTTTCACGCCATCATCCGTAGCGCTCCGAAAGTAACGCGTACAGCGCGCGCGCCGCCTGGCATTCGCCACCCTCCGGACGACCGGACTTCGCCGCTGGCGTCCAGGCATAAATGTCGAAGTGCAGCCACGCCTTGGTGGCCGTGACGAAACGGTTGAGAAAGAGCGCACAGATGATCGAGCCGGCAAAACCTCCTGTGGCGATATTGTTTAGGTCTGCCACTTTGGAGTCCAACATCTGCTCATATGGCCGCCACAACGGCAAACGCCATAGCGGATCATTCTCGGCGCGCCCGTGACGAGCTAGGTCCGCGGCAAGCGTGTCATTGTCGGTGTAGAACGGCGGAAGATCCGGTCCGAGCGCGACACGGGCGGCGCCGGTCAGCGTGCCCAGGTCGATGAGAAGCTCCGGCGTCTCCTCATCCGCGAGCGCCAATGCATCCGCCAGGATCAGGCGCCCCTCCGCATCCGTATTGCCGACCTCCACGCACAAACCCTTGCGGGACCGGTATATGTCGAGGGGCCGAAACGCTGCGCCCGAAATCGCATTCTCAACCGTCGGAATCAACGCGCGAAGCCGCAAATTCAGCTTTCTGTCCATAATCATGTGGGCAAGGGCGAGCACGCTCGCACCACCGCCCATGTCCTTTTTCATCAGCTGCATGGCGGCGTCGTGTTTGATGTCGAGCCCACCGCTATCGAAGCACACGCCCTTGCCGACCAACGTGACCTTGGGGGCAGCCGGATCGCCCCAGCTCACATTGATAAGCCGCGGCGCGCGGCCGGCGGCGCGGCCAACCGCGTGGATCAAAGGAAAATTCTGCGCGAGCAGTTCCTCTCCCACTATGGTGTGCACTTCGGCGCCATGGCGCGCCGCGAGCGCCATCGCCGCAGCTGCCAATTCCTCAGGCCCCATGTCGTTTGCCGGCGTATTGATGAGGTCCCTCGCCAAATAAACCGCCTCGACAATGCGCGACAGATCCTGGAGGTCCACCGATGCGGGGGGTTCAAGACGCAGCTCGGTGCGGGATTTCCCATAGCGGGCGAAACGGTACCCGCCGAGCGCGAAACCCAGCGCAGCAAGGCGCTCATCATGGGGGGCATTGGCAAACCGATAGACGCCGCGCGGTAACGTCCCAGCGAGCTTGCCGGCAAGGAACGGATCCCGTGGCCTGCCATCGTCCTCCTGCCCGAACAGAATACCGGCCAGGGTTCCGTCCGGGCCCGGCAGGAACGCGTGACGACCGGCCACGGGCTCAAAACCCGATGCCTCCGCAAATGCACAGGCATTTCGATCAAGCCCAGCACGGACATCGCGCCAACTTGAAGCATTCACGAACCAGATCGGAACTGCAGCGACGCTGCCGGGCGCCAGAAAGGCGGGATGCATAAACGGGGTCCGCACGTGATTTCGCCCCTGCTACCACGCCGTTACGCGGAGTTGAAGAAAGATTAGCTAAATCTCTCGCGCGTGGTCGACTTGCAGGGCCGATTTGGCGAGGCCGAGACGATCGCCCGTGCGGACCTGGTCAGAGCAGGCGGCTGCCAATGTCGCCTATCTGCGGCAAAGACTGGAGCAGCAGGATGATTTGAAGAACATCGGTCGGCCGAATCCGGCACGCCCGGCGTGAACCTTTTGCCCTCCATATGAGCTACGGCACCTCGGAACAGGCTTAGGACGGCCCGCGTTATTTCCGAGCGCGCGACAGACGAGCCTTGACGGCGCGCATGATTCGTCATGCCAATGCGCCCCCCTTTCGTCGCAAGAATAAGCTGGCCTTTAGCGAGCCGAGCGGCCGATGATCATCGGCATCTGACGCTCTCAAATCGTCGGGATGACCTAGGCGGCGCATGACGCATCCGTTCTACACCATCGGCCATTCGACGCGTTCAATCGACGAAATCGCGGATTTGTTGTGCAGCGCCGAGGTGACGCTTGTCGCCGATGTCCGTACCGTGCCGCGTTCGCGCGCGAACCCGCAATACAATCGTGATGTACTACCACAAGCGCTGGCGACATTCCGGATCGGATATGAGCACATCGCAGCGCTTGGCGGCCTGCGCGGCCGGAAGCGTGAAGTGCCGCCGAGTGTCAACGCGTTTTGGCAGAACGAAAGTTTCCATAACTATGCCGACTACGCCATGGGCGACAGCTTCCGCGCTGGTCTCGCCCGGCTGCGCGAACTCGGCCATGCGCAGCGCTGCGCCATCATGTGCGCGGAGGCGCTATGGTGGCGATGTCATCGGCGGATTATTGCAGATTATCTGCTGTCCACCGACGAAACGGTATTCCATATTGTTGGGGCGAGAAACATCCAGGTGGCGCGCATGACGGACGTAGCGCAGCGACACTCCTCCGGAATCTTGACCTATCCGGCTGTTCCTTGACCATGGAGGCGGCGCCCAGATGATAGGTACATTTTGACAACAGACGGTCGCCGTACGCGGTATCGACGCGATCAGGTGACAACACCGCGTCGGCGACCTGCCGATCCCGGCTTGCCGTTCGGCACAGCCGGCGTGGGCCCGGATATTTCCGGAACAAGCCCCCCGGGCCACCCCAGTTCTCCGGCGAGCGCGTTACGACGCCACCTGCGGCGGCATGGACAGGAACGCTTGCATCACGTGGTTGGCCATGTGCCGGTTGTTGGAATATCCGATGCTGTGAGCGACGTTGGGCAGGATCACGAACTGGCGGTCGCCGTTGGGGAGCTGCCGGTAGAAGTCGAGCAGGTCTACGTTGGTGGAAATGCCGTCATGGTCGCCGCGCAGCATCAGCACCGGGCACAGCACCTTCGTGGGATCGACCAGCGGTAATTTCGAGGTCATGTCGAGATAAGTGCCGGTCGGCACCTGGTCGCCGAATTTGAGCTCGACATCGGCGAGCGTTTCCGCCACGGCTGGATCGTAGGCCGACGGCAGCCCGTCGCGGGTGAAGATCGAGCGAATCATGGCGCGGTCACGCAGGCGCGTGTTGTGCGTCTTGTAGTATTCAAGCTGTTGGGCGCGCTGCTGCAGCGTCGGTGCGTTCTCGCCCTTATACGTGAAGGCGGCAAGCACCAGGCGGTCGACCGATTGCGGCTGCGCTTGCGCAAAGGCGGCGGCCCGGATGCCGCCCGAGGAGGTGCCGTAGAAGTGGAACTTGGTCCGCCCGGTTTCTTTCGCGACGATCGGGGCGGCGGCCTTGAGGTCCTCTACGCCGCTCGCGATGTCGGAATTGCCAGACGTACGGGACGACTTGCCGTAGCCCTCGTGGTCCATGGTCCACACATCGTAGCCGAGCCGCGCGTAGACGTTCATCATCGAGTATTCGCCCTTACCCGGGACCGTGAGGTCGTAGCTCGACAGCGCGGCGTTGGAGGAGCCGTGCACCAGGAACAGTGCCGGCTTGGCCGGCTCGCCGGCCACAGGGGCGCCGACCCGCTTGCGGTATATCTGCAGAGAAACGTCGCCCTTCTTGGCAGTGTACTCAGCGGTCCAGAATTCGGAGGTCTGGACAGCGGCTGCCGGTGTCTGAGCGCGGGCAGTGGCTTCTGTTAGAAGGCCGCTGGCAAGGCCCGCACCGGCCGCCTTGATCACATCGCGGCGCGCAATAGAACGATCAAAAGTCATCGGTTCCTCCCGCTTAAGCCGGCCGCAACGTGCGGCGGCGAGTATTCAGCAAAGGCATTTTAGCAGATTGCAGAGATGCTGGGCAGCGTGGTAGCTCGGAGCCGCCCGGAACAGGGCCCCACGCTCGCCATGCCGTGCTGTGAGATTCATTCCTGATCGAACGGCCCGCACTTGACGCCGGCGGCGAAGCGCTGATCGAAGTCGACGGTCGCACCCCCCAGCGGAACCACCGTCCGCGGCAGCTTGCGCGTGTATTGATCTATGATCACTGACTTCCTGTCGCTAGAGTATTGTACGTGGACCGGTTCAAGCGTCTTGCCCTTCCCCGCATCGGACAGATCAAGGCTGTATACGCCGGACACTTGCTTGTTGAGGTCGGCGTTTTTTGGAACATAAACTTCCGTCTTGGCGTCAGGGCCGATGCACGAGAGCACGCGCCGCATAGCCACCTCGGCGGCAGGTATTTCACTCGAGACCATGAATAGTGTCGTTAAGGCAACTCCAACGAGTGTTTTCATTTGCCGCATCTCGTGGGTAAACCAAAAGTCTATGTAACATGCGCCCTCACGCGATCACAAGCTCTTGGCCGCGCCGCGAACCTCTGCGTGGCGTCACGAGTTTAATTGGTTGCTTCACTGGGCCTTAGAGCTGGCTTCGTTTGGTGCTTGGCTGCACGCAAGAATGTGTTTTATGCTACTGCTTTGTAAAATTCCCCCATTCTTCATGAAGGACGATTTCCGCCTATTCGTTGAAACAGGAGTCCTCCATTTGTTTCAATATGGTTCAATAATGACCGCTGATCCATCGGCGCTGAAGTTAGTCTAGAGCCGGGAAAAACAATTGTGATGACGCCAGGACCCATTCCGCTATCAATAATGCGGCCATTCCTTAAGCGTTCCACGCCTAAACGGCGGTGCAGTTCAATAGACCCCTCGCCAAGCTTGGTTGACGGCCCAAAATCTGCGAACGTGGCGAATGCCAGTCTATTTTTGAAAACCACAGCCGCAAGATCCCCTAATTTTATACCAAACTTAGCTGGCCACGTTCGCGGGAGGGGGAGAACAAAGAAAGGTACTTCGTTAGCGTTAATTGAGCTGTTGTTAGCGTAACGGTAGCTGGTCTGAGCCAAGTGGGTTCTGTCTCCCACACCCCCTCCGCCCGGCCAGCCGTCAGTGTCAAGCTGAAGTTCGCTGTCGAACATTAATTGTCCACCTTCCAGCATTGCGAGAAATTTGACACCCCTAAATGCAAATTCGACCGGATTTGCCCTGTTGGCCAACTCGATGATGCCCCCAAGTATTCGCGCGGCTTCGGGGCTGCTGGGTTGATACCTTGCGCCAGACGAGCCACCAGCTGGACCGGGCCGAGGCGTAATCACTGTCGATCCGCGGTTCGCGACATTGACATCCGTAAAGAACAAACGGGTACCGATCTTGACTGTCTGGCGCGCGGGCGGATTGGCCCAATCGGGCCGAGCGGCCGTCTCGGAATAGTAATGCGTCGCGCCACCAGTATTGTCCGGGAGGAGGCCCTTCATGACCCCCTCGGCAATCTCGCTGCACTCATCGAAAACAGGGTCGGCGCCCGCAACCATCGAGATGATCCTTGGGAGATTTGGAGCGTCAGCGTTCCAACAGGAAAACTCCTTGTCGTGCCGACATACTTTGAAAACGGTGTCGTCCCCAAGCAATCTACGCTGCAAACGATTCATCACCACGTGCGCGACGCCTTCACGCGCAGCCGGCGGTTCCGTTTCCGATCCGGCTTCGCCGTAAATGGTTCTCGCCAGGGTCTGGAGGTCCTTGAGGTCGATCGACACGGACTCGCCGGCGCCACCGGCGATTCGTCCACTACCGCCACTGCCAACTGATCGTCTGCCATCAATTCCAATTCGCGTGGCGTTCGCAGCAAGATTTAGCAGCAGCAAAGTCGGATTTCGCAAACTCGGCGGCTTTGCACCACCCGCGAGCCAGCGCGAGTTCTGCGTGGTTCCCGGCAAGTAGGTCTCGAAGTGGATCATGTTTGTGCTGCTGACATGCGCGATTTGCTGTCCTGCCTCCACTTCGTCGCCAACTCTCCAGTTGAACTTTGCCGGCGCATCCCCTTTCACCTCGCCGTAGTTGACCACGACTCCATCGTGCTCGATGAACAAGGCGAACGTGTCCTCGCCGATCCCGGACTTGTAGAAGCTGTAGAAGTTGACGATCCTGCCTTTGGCGCAAGCAACGACTACGTCACCGTCTTTGCAGAAAACGTCCAAGCCGACATGATGGCGGGCCCCGTTCCTGCGATCCGCAAAGAATTTGCGGCCGTTAGCCCCGATGATCTTGTCCGCTGTATCTTGATACGAGACGACCAGCGCTTGATGGTCGTCGGTGATGACCGGCCAGAACGTCTCATTGGCTGGCGCTTTGAGGGTTGCGAAATCGACCGGACCCGTGGCCGGCAGCCGCGCCACATTTCCGGGATCGACAGGCACCACCATTATTGTAGGATTCGCAGGTTCGGTCGGGAGCTCCTCGGGAGCATGCTGCCTGATCAGATCGAAGGCCTGTTTCAGAGCCGCTGTCAATTTCGCTTCGGTTTCGTCGACGAATTGTCCGACGGTCTTCGATGCGCCAGCCGTGCCCAAATACGTTGCCCGCTCCAAGAACAGGCGATCGACCTCTTCCTGTTTCAGAATGCCATCGAGGAGTTCCTTCATCGTCTTGGCGTTACCCGCAGCGCTACCCTGAGCATCCGCGATGGCGAACACAGCGTCCGCACCGTCCAGCAGGTAAGAGTGGAACAGATCAAGATAAGTCGGCAGGAATCCCTTGTCACTGGGATCTGTTCCTTTCTGTTCCTTGATCTTGCAGTAGGCCCCGGCATCGGCAAACATGCGGTACCCGGCAGCCCGGATTTGCGCGAGCGGTTCGTCGAAGTCCCTCGGCAAATAGTCTTTCGTGAGCGAGGAATCCGCATTATCGAGGAACGTCTTCCATTGGTCACTGGATATCTGCATTGGGCCGACAGCACCGGATCTTGGCACTCTCTCTCCCGCGGGCTGCAGGCCTGTTTCGATCAGTGCTCGCGCAATAAGAAAGTCGGCGGAGATGAAGAACGGCGCGGTTGTCGGGAGGAGATTGATCATGCGATCAACGAAAATGCAGTCCTTCACGAACTTGTTGAGTTCGAACGGTTTGGGTTCTGGCTCTTCGAAGTCCAGGTCGGCCGTACGAACCCATACCGCCGGGGTCCCGTCGCCGAAGTCGATCTCTGTGAATGCTCCGTCGGTTTTCCCGGTGGCGGTCGCGTCGTCGTTGACGAACATATCGCCGACCTTCGTGCCGCCGGCCTTGTCGAAAATATCGGTGGTCTTGTTCGCGACAACTTTTTTCATCGCACACCTCGCAACCTTCTCACCGTGGCAGCGCCAGCACCAAGTCTGGCGTGACCTGATCTGCAAGCTCGTCTGGGAGACGTAACGTGAGTTTCGCGCGGACGGTGGGATCTTTACGGACTTCTCTAATCTTAGCCCGCGCGCCGTCCAGCGACGTCCCCGGCGGAAGGTCTTGTCCCACCTGTGTCTTGTTGAGACCATCGACCAACTGCGAGACTGCCCGCGTGCCATTCTGGTCAGCCGTATACTTGTCCTTCTCGAAATAATTCCGACCGCCGCCGGCGACGCAATGCGGTTGCCCCCTTATGAGGGTGATTTCCGCATCGCTCAGGGTGCCGTCTTTGCGTTGCGGCTGGCGTGCGTAGCGAGTGTCCTCGAAGATGGCGATGAGAGCCCTTGTTGCCGGACCGATGGTTCCGCGTTCGGCGGGGGGAACGCATAAATCTTCCTGCAGCTGAGCAATGAACTTCCTACCGTGAAGTTTCGGGATATATGGATTTAGAATTTGCTCTGCGCCGGGTACCTCATCTATTGTGGTACCGCTTTCGTGCGTCCCTTTGAACTCGTTCTGTCCAATTTGGGTACGTGCGCCGCGGGGCGCCCGGGCCGCGGGCTTTGCGATTTGGTCGGCCGTCGCTTTGGCTCGCGAAACCGCAGGTGCATTGGGCCCCGAGTCGACCTTGGCTTGCGCAGCATTCGATTCGGCGTTCGCAAGTGTCTTGGAAAGACCGATCAAGGCGGACGCAATCGTGCCAGCCTGGTAGTAGGAATCCGCGTCGGACAAGGCCATTGCCAGCGTGTATTCGACGATTGGAGTTGGTGTTGTCTTGTCATCCTTGACCATTTTGGCCTGTATCTCGGCCGCCCACGCCTTTCGATCGGCTCGCATTTGGGTCTGTAAGGCTTGAACTGTATTACTCAGCAGTTCTTTTTCGTTATAGGCCTTGTCGAGTCCGGTCACCCCGGTGGCGATGCCCGAAAGGAGCCGGCTGGTCTGAGCAACAGGAATTAGAGACGCTGATCCCGTCAGACCTAGACTTACAGCCGTGGCAAGCAATCCTTCATCTTGCATTTCTCTGGTCAGTCGGGATTCATAGTAATGATATTCCAAATCAGCTATGTACATCCGAGCAGTCACAATCTGATTCCGAATGTTTGCCTGATTTGCCGGGGACATGGCAGTGAAACCCGACAAATCACCTGGATACGCAAGCCGCCTGATCGATTCGACGTCCTCTGCAATAGAGACAGGACGATCAGGCCCCGTTTGATTCGACGCAATCGTGCAACTCGCCATAAGCGCTGCGACAAAAATCAAATAAAGGCTGGATTTGAGAATCGTGCTCTGCCTGAAACTAAATGCGCGCATCTTATTTCTTAGGTTCTTGCCAAGCAAACGCATGACGCCCCTCGCGCCGCGGATAACTGTCGTCATCTCGCTGAGGCCGCTGGCGGGGCCGTTCGGTTGGCCGTCGCCCTGGCTTGCGAAACCGCAGATGCATTGGGCCCCGAATCAGCCTTGGCTTGCGCAGCATTCGACTCGGCGTTTGCAACTGTCTTGGAAAGACCGATCAAGGCGGACGCAATGGTGCCAGCCTGGTAGTAGGAATCCGCGTCGGACAAGGCCATCGCCAGGGTGTATTGGGCGATCGGAGTTGGTGTTGTCTTGTCAGACCCGACCATTTTGGCCTGTATCTCGGCCGCCCACGCCTTTCGATCGGCTCGCATCTGGGTTTGCAAAGCCTGCATCGTGTTGCTGAGCAATTGTTTTTCATCATAGGCCTTGTCAAGTCCGGTCACCCCGGTGGCAATACCAGACAAAAGCCTACTTGTCTGAGCTACAGGAATTAAAGATGCTGTTGTAGTTAAGCCAAGGCTGGTGGCGGTTGCGAGCAATCCTTCACCCTGCATTTCTCTCGTCAGCCTAGCCTCGTATCTGTGATATTCTATATCTGCTATATACATCCGAGCGGTTATGATCTCGTTCCGAAGGGCCGCCCGGTCCGCCGGGCGAGCTTGGTAGAACGTTATAATGTTGCTTTCTATTTGAGGACGAAGCCATGCCAGGTCATCGTCAATAGTAATCGGACGCTCTGGGCCGAGCTGATTTGACGCAATCGTGCAACCCATGAGCAGAGGCATAATAAGAATAAAATTCAAGCCAAATTGAAGTACGGTGCTCTGCACCTTTTTACTAAAACACGTCACGACACCACCTTAGATTGCTCAAAACTACGTGCCTAAGCCTGGATGCGTTGCGCACCACATTAGCGAAGTAGAAAAATGATCCTGAAACGACCCCAATTGTGCAGTGTTTAGTGCCTGCGAATCAGGTTAACATCGTGAATTAAAAGTTCATATCTTTCAACATTACGCACAAGCACTCATTGTATATAAGCCATCTTTTTTTCATGGCGACGTTGTGGAAAAGGCGCACCTTGGATGTGACGCGCAGTCAGCCGTGAACGGCAGGCCTACCCCACATCCCAGCGCAAACCCAACCACTCCGACAGCCCGCAACTCGTCTTGCGTGATATACCGGTCGTCCATCAGTTCGTCGACCTTGATGTTGATGAAACCCCGCGGATACTCACGGTTGGTCAGCACCACCTTTTTAGCCATGGCAAGCTGGCGCACCTCGTATTTCTTACGCATGTTGCGTGGACCGCCATGGCTGGCGAGGCAATCGGCCAGCGTGTGGCCGTCAATTGCCCCTTGGGCGGCCCGATTGGAGCCGCGCGGATACATCGCGTGGGTGGCGCCGGCGAGCGTCAACTGGCCGAAGGTCCGGCGGTCGACCGGGTCCTTGTCACACCACGGGATATTCGAGGATCTAGTCAGCGATGCACATCAGTTCCGCCACGTCGAGCCAGCCGAAGCGCAATCCTGGCAGATCGGTAGAAGCCAGCGAGACGTGCCGGCGCGGTCCTGCACCGTGGGCATCAAAAAGTAGGCAACCCACGCGACCAAATGTCCTTTCGCGCGAATGTCCTTCCGTGCCAATGGCCGCCCGGGCTAGAATTTTTGCGATGAGCACGTCTGGAGCACGTATGTATGGTGGCCTGTATTCTTTCGCCAAATCCTTCGACGCAAAAATTGGATGGAGTCGGGTTGGGGTTCTATTGAGCATCACCATCATCGCGATCGCCGCGGTGGTGCTTTATCACACATTGCGCGATATCGACTTCGACGAGGTCGTTGAAGCCGTCGAGGCAGTGGAAAAGCACGACGTGGCCCGGGCTGCATTGTTCGTGGCCGCAGGCTATTTCACGCTCACGTTTTACGACCTGTTTGCGCTGCGCAGTATCGGACGCGCCGACCTGCCCTATCGGATCGCGGCGCTGGCAGGCTTCACCAGCTATGCGGTGGGGCACAATGTCGGCGCCAGCGCCTTCACGGGCGGCGCGGTGCGCTACCGCATCTATTCCGCCCACGGCCTGTCGGCGATTGATGTCGCCAAAATCTGTTTCATCGCCGGATTGACGTTTTGGCTTGGCAACGCCACCGTTTTGGGCCTCGGCATCGCCATCGTGCCGCAGGCGGCATCGGCGATTGACCAGCTGCCGCCG
>Ga0126369_10000199_pt1 | contig 38046 bp, 53 predicted proteins | sample PanSoiMetaPlot_1_FD_109646 | JGI IMG/M metagenome (GOLD analysis project Ga0126369, IMG submission 109646) | Tropical forest soil microbial communities from Panama - MetaG Plot_1 | ecosystem: Environmental > Terrestrial > Soil > Tropical forest > Bulk soil | place: Panama | collected 2016-02-17
AGTCCCGCGAGCGCCACACGCGTCATGGCAAAACCTCGAGCACCGACAGTCGCCCATCGGCATTCCGCCCACAGCGATGCCAGCCCGCCTTGAGAAAGCAATAGCCAGGATTCGTCGAGCGAACGCTCGCATCGCGGACATACGTAAAGTGCCGCTCGCCTGGCCAGCGCCGCCAGGCAATCTCATCAGCCTCGTGGATCAATTCGCTCGAGAGGCCCGCGCCTTCGTTGCGAAACAGGGTGCAACACACGCCGGCCTGGCCGTCCCAACGCTTGATGGTGTTGTGCTGCCACGCGAAGACGGCACGGCCGCAACTGCTCAGCAGCACCACACACTCGCCTGGGCCGAGAAAGTTGGTTACGCGCGCGCGCCACGGCCGCATGTTCTTGAGGCTCGAGTAGTGGCGACGATAGAACGCGAACGCACGCGGGTCGTCACGGCGCACACTCAGCCAGTGACCGTCGATCACTCGCCCACCTCAAGCTCGTGCTCGTGAACCCAGTCCACAAAACTGACCATGGCCATCACGGCCGGGCTAAGTGCCGACGTCGCGCGCACCGCCCATTGCGCGCCCTTCAGAAAACCTGCCTGGAAGGCGTCCTCGTCGGTTATCGCCTCACCCGCCCGATACAAGTACTTAAACCACTCGCGCTTGGCTTCCTCGGGGCCCTCATGCCGCCAGTCGAAGGACGTGCCGGTGCGCATGCCGTCGGACACGGACATAGCTACGCGACCGACTCGAGCGACTTGCCAAACAGCGTTTCGAGATCGCTGCGGCTCGGCTCGACGTCCTCACCAGCCAGCCATTTCGCCAGCACGAACTGCAGCGCCGGCAGGACTTGGTCGCGCGGTCTGCGGCGGCGCTGAGCGGCTAGCTCCTGGAGCGCGCGCCAGCCAACCGGGCCGAGGTCGTCTTCGACGATGGCAGGTGGACGGAGGACAGGCATAGCGCACAGTGTGCGCACGCCCGAGTCGCCAATAGACTCGCCAATTTCTTCACCAGGTTCGCCAATTTTGTGGCGCTCAGGCGGTCGCGGGACAGCCCAGCAGGCCCAGCAGACACACCACGCCGTCGAACCTGCCGTCGCTCAGCCAATCGAGCACGCCAAAGATGAAGATGCCGACCACCACCACCGCGGTGCCGTGAAAGCGCTCGATGATGGTGTCCACGAGGCGATTGGTCAGGCTGTCGTAGTACTGCGTGATCACAACCGGATCGCCTTCCTCGTCAAAAGCCGTCATGCGCACGCGATACAGATGGTGAATCTCGTCCTGTACCACGTTGAATTGCAGCGGCTCAGGCACATCGGACGACTTGACCACGTTGTTCTCGGCCGCTATCTCCCACGGTGGTCGGTCATTGGGCTGTGGTGGCCAACGACCGACCAGGTGACGCGTGGCACGGTCCTGGCGGATGTGATCGAGCGTACGGGGCTGAATTGGCGGCTCGAACTTGCCACAGAGCTCCTCGCGAATCGGTGGCCTGGTAGTGCCCGTGCTGTACCAGCGTTTCACGGCCTTCCAGTAGCGGATGACCCGAGGAGGTACGTTATCGGGAAATAGCGGCATCTGCTGTTCGACGTCCACAAGTCAGCAACCCCCTCTTCTCTGTGTAGAGCCATGCCTGGTTACTGACTCGTCCCCTAGCCTCGCCAGCCCCGGTCCACACCACGGCCGCCATTATGGAACTGCCGGGTCGCCAATCCGTTCGCCAATATCTCGCCAATTTTGGCGAGACGAAAAGGGACCGTAGCAAACCCGTAACGTGGGTGTCTATGCATGCCGGCACCCCGTTGTGGACCGGGTGTGCACCCGCCGTATCCCTGATATATGCTAGGTGCCAACTAGGTATAAGGGATGCATACTATTGGCGCCATTGGCTGAGACACCGCGCTTCCCGCTCCGCTTGCCGACCGACCTGCGCAAGCAGCTCGAAGAGATCGCTACGGCTGAGCATCGCACCCTGAGCAACCTGATCCTGTACATCGTGCGCGAGTGGCTCGCCGGCCGCGGTCGCCGCGCCTGAAAAAACTGGCGACCAAATTGGCGAGTCCGTTGGCGAGCCGGCTGTGCGCACACTTAGGGCGTGCCGTCATTGCCCCCGGATGCTCATGAGCAGGTACAGCGCGTGCTGGCGCGTGTGGCGGCCAGGCTCCTAGCCCAGGAGCTCCACCGTCTCGATCTCGATGCGCTCGGGGCCTCGACCGGGGTGAACGATCACCCGTCGAATGACAGCCTTGATGAGAGCCCGACGGTCGTCGAGGGTCATGGCGCCGGGCGTGTCCCAGTCCGCCGCCGCGTACGCCGTCCAGGTAACCCTGGCCAAACGCTCTAGCTCGTCTACGCGGACTCGCGCCTCCTCGAGCTGCCGTCTGTCTTCGGCCAATTTGCGCTTGGCGGTCGGGACATCGCCGAGATCGTCGAGAGCCTCGATGTGTCGATTGAGCGTTTCCTGGCACTGTTCCACAACTCGCTTTGCTTCCTCGAGCTCCACCGACGTGCTCGCCGTCCGCTTCTCTTCGGCAAGCGCAAGGACACGGCATGCCTCGACCTTCACCGCCTGGTCGAGCACTTTGCCAGCGATCGCCACCCTATACGAGCACCTGCGTACCAGACCCGCGCAGCGATAGGTCTCATACCTGCGCTTGCGGGGATATTCGACGCTGGCGCTCAGGTGTCCGCCGCAACTGCCACAGCGCAGGATCCCGCCCACGTGAGCGAGCAGTCGCGTCGATTTTGGTCCGCGCGGATCATGGCCCCGACGCTGTACGCGTTCCCAGATCTCACGGCTGACAATGGCCGGATGCGAGTTCTCGTTGACGTACTCGCCATGGCGCAGTTCGCCTAGGACCGTCCGCGACGACAGCAGCTTCATCACGCCGCCTAGCGACCTGACAATGCCATGCTCGCTGAGAAAATCGCGCACCGTGCGCCATGAGCCGTCGGCCGCGCGCAGTTCGAATGCCTGACGCACGACTGCCGCCTCGTCCTCATCCACGACCAGCCGCCGATCCGCGGTCTTCCGATACCCAGGCAATATCGTCGCGGTCGCCGGAGTGCCACGCGCAATCGCCCGCCGCCGCGCCTCATTGGTGCGTTCCCTCGTGACAAGCCGTTGATACTCGGCCACCGCGCCCAGCAGCGTCGAGCTCAATCGACTGCCTGCCGTATTCGCGCGCACCTCGCCGACGTCGGCGGTGAGGACGCTGCCGCCCGCGGCTTCGACGCGCTCGACGACCTCGGCCTGGACGCGCAGATTTCGGAACAGGCGATCGAAGTACGCCACGACCACGGTATCCGCCTGGCGCGCCTCGATGGCTGCCAGTGCAGCGCGCAGTCCCGGTCGACGCTCGATGGGATTACCGGCGGATACGTCCATCTCGCTATGGACGCCGATCAATTGCAAGCCATTGGCCTGGCAGGTGCTGACGATGCGATCGCGCTGTTCATCGGGCGAGATGAAGCGGTCACCCTCGCGACCATTGACCTGAGAGACGCGCACGATCCCGATGGCGCGCCGCGGAGCAGTGTCGGACATACGCCTATTATCGCACCCCGAGAATACCGAGTAAAGAATTAGGCGTGAAATTCCCGAGCGTAGGCGCGCGGTCGCAGCACATCGCGCTGCAGGTAGCCCATGTGGAACGCCGTCGGCACGTCGATCACCTCACGCAGCGGCGACCCGGGATAATCCCGGCGGACGGTCATACAGTGGTTTGTGACATGTGCCGGCCGTCTAGCCATCGGTGGTCAGCTCGAGCGGCTGCACACCGAGCGCTAGAGCGAGCGCGCGGACGGTGCTCGGGCGTGGCATATTGGTCTCGGCTTCGAGCCGAATGACCGTCACTTCGCTGAGCCGCGCGCGCCTGGCCAGGTCGCGCTGGCTGAGCGCTCGTCTCAGACGTAGCAAGCGCAGACGCGCGCCGAAGCCTTGTTCGAGTGCATGTGTTGGCATGCCCACATCATACTTGCATTGTTAGCTGAATGCTAGTACTATGCTGGCGTGGCTCAGACAAGCGGACCCGCCCGAAGCTGTCACTTCCGAGCGGGCCCTGAGGCCAACACCCCAGGTGACGAGGTGCCGACCCCATGACTAGCGTAACCAATGCGTCCAGCGCGTATTTCGCCTGGAAGCACTTTCATCCACGCGCGACGGAAGATCCCAGCGCGGTCTGGGCGGCTGCCTGGCAGGCTGGCGGCCGTGCGGCGCTCCTGAACTCAAGCCGCATCGTCGAGCTCGTGCCGATGCTGCGCGAGCTGCTGGAGTTGCTGCAGGACGGTCAGGTCGAGGCTTCCGTCCGCGCCAGCGACCGCCGCGCCGGCCCGGAGTTCTTCAGTGAGCCCGAGTACCAGTACGAGGTGCAGTGGTGAGCGTCGAATTCGCGACCCGCGCCGATCTCGAGGAGCTCGACCGACGCTTCGAGGCGCGTCTGCGGCTCGCTGAGCACATCGATGAGCGCTTCGACCGCATCGAACGTCGACTGCGCCAGTTGCGGAGTTGGGGCGCGACGGCGTTCGTGATCTTGTTGATGCTGGAAGCCTTTATCGCGTGGAGAATCGGGCTGTGAGCAGCGGCAACGGGATAGAGATCTACTGGCTAACAGCGATCGCTGGCTCACTGCTGCTGTTCATCTTCCGAGAGGAACTGAAGGCTGCGCCACGTTCACAGCGCGTAGCCGTGGCCACTCTCGTATGCATCGTGTTTGTCGCGATCCCCATGGCTTTGACTGGAAGACTGAAATGAGCATGACTAACGGCCGCGTGCCGACGGAGCAGGTCGAGGGTACCGTCGAAGCCACCAATGCCAAGGGTCTCAAGATCGCCGGCGCCTGGGTCAACGTCTCCCAATTTCGTCCTGTCGAACTGCCCGATGTCGGCGCGCACGTCCGCGTCGACGTCGACTCCAAAGGTTTCATCAAGGCGCTCGAGGTCCTCGACGCTCATCCACACCTCAGCAAAACCGGAGGTGTGGATGACCGCATCACGCGGCTGGCGGTGCTCAAGGCCGCGGCCAACTTCGTCGGCCTGATGGGCCAGTCTCGCGAGGATGTCCGATCCGAGCACGTCCTGCCACTGGCCGACAAGTGGCTGGCCTGGATAAGTGGGCAATGATCGAATTCGAGCGCGAATGGCACGGCAGCGGGGTGCCGTTTCAGGTGCGCACGAGTGACATCGTCAGCTTCTGGCCGCTTGACGCTGAGCGGACCATTGTCGAGGTGCGCCAGATGGGCAGGGTCGTGGCGCTGGCCCCATACGCGCGGATCAAGGGTTTGATGCAGGCGCTGGGCTCACTGATCGAGGGCGATGCTTAGCAATGACATTCCCGTCTGAGGCAGATTTCCGTTACCACCGCGTGGGGAATGTGCTCCATGTCGTCACGAAGAGCCTCACCAACCACGAAATGCGAAACATCCTGATCGGCTTCTGGCTGACCCTGGATGAAGATGATCGACGCGACCATATCGCGGAACTCCAGCATTACCTTGAGCCAGGTAGCCGCCCGCCCGGCGTGGCCATAGAAATGGCTCAAGCGATCATCGCTGAGCGAAACAAGACTTCTTGATAGAGGTAATTGTGGATAGATCTACCAAGATCCTGTTGCCACCGGGAGTCAAACGTGCCCAGGGTCGTGACCGCTGGCCGACCCCTGACACACTGAAGCTCAAGCACGGCGCTCTGCTCAAGCATGAAGGTGAGTGGGTGCCGATCGCCTCAACGAGCGGCAAGGTCTATCGCGGGCCGTATGGCCTGTGTGTGATCGTCTCGCTGGATGATCGTGGCGAGCCGTGGGGCGTGATGCTCCACATGAGCCTGAGCCTGCCGAAAGGCTATCCCGATTGGGATCTGATCTATGCCGTGACGCGCGCCGTGTTTGGTGAGGAGATCGACACCATGATGCCCATCCCCCGCGAGGAAGCGTTCATCCATGGAGCCGTCGAGGAGCAGCGCCGCGGCAAAGCACGCCAGGTCTTCCACGTGGTCGAAATGCCGCAGGCGTGGCAGTCCGAAGACCCTTGGTAGACCTAAGTGCCCGTTATGACGAGCAAAACGATCACGCTAAGCCACGAGGAGTACGACCGATTCGCTGCTGCGATGAACGAACTGCGCGCCGAGAACGAGCGGCTGCGGGCAGTGCTCCGGACATTGGCCGATGCGAATGACTGGCACCCCGTTGACATGCAGAACTTCGCTCGCGAAACGCTAAAGGACCTCTAGAGCACGACCTTGACAGGGTCGTGCGGCCTGTACCTGCGGCTTACCTCGCGACCCTGGGCATTGCGCAGCGTGACCAGCACCACCCTGCGCTCGATGGTCACCGTCTCGAGCCGAACACCCATCACTGTCGCTTCCGAGGGCATTCTGTCCCGGCGGATCGCCGTCAACACGACATCACCGGGTTCGAGCTTCACCGCGAGCTTTAAGCCGTCAGTCACCAGGTTGGTATAGCCCAGTAGGATTCTGTATAGTTGGCGCCCCGGCCGTTGAGGGGCCGGGGCACCTTGCACAACGAAGGGGTTATCTTCGCCATGCACTTTCAATCTTCGCACGCCGCGAAGCCGCGCCTGTTCACCATCGCCCGCGTAGTCGTTACGGGCCTGGCCCTGGCCATGAGCCTGTTGCTCGCGCTCCACGGGCCTGCCGCGGCGCAGGGCCTGACCCGCTACGAGACCTGCGCGGTCGGCTGGCATCCGCCGACCCCCGGCGAACTCCACTACGCCAACATCATCCTGATGTACAGCTCGGTCAACTACCAGCCGGACATCCAGGCCGACGCTGCCGTGTGCAGCGAGCTCATCAGCTACGGTTGGTTTCCTGTCAGCAAGTACGGCGAGTGGGAACGCCGCAATGGCGGTCCCTTCGTGCCGGTCTGTAGTTATGACTGGCCCTGGGGCGATTCCGTGACCGCCTACGCCTTCCCCGGCTACGAGACCATGGTCGCCCGGGAATGCCTTTCAACCCGCTTCAGTGGCGGCAGCGGACCGTACTGGTTCTAGAAACCGACTAGACAGAGCCCCCGCCTCTACCGGGGGCTTTTTGTTGCCTTCAGAGCAGCCGCGCCAGCGCCGCGCCACCGATGAGTCCCGCAAGCACGACATCAAGCCGGCCTATCGCGGCAAACACGATGCACAGGATCAGCACCAGTAGCGCGATAAGCCAGCCGATGGTGATAGCAGGCATGGTGAATTGCACAGTCACTCTCCTCACTTGAGCAGGACCACACTGAATGGCCCCAGCCGCTCGAAGTCGGTTTGCGTCAGCACGTCATAGATGCCTTTGTAGCCAGGCGCGGAATTGGCGATCCAGAGCGCGGCACCGGTGACCCCGCGCAGGGCAATCCAGTGGTACCAGGCGCTGCCGCTCATCTGGCCAGTCGTGCGTTGCGCGAGCTCGTACACCGTGTCGAAGTCGAGCCAGCCCTGCTCGGTGCCCTGGTCATAGCTGGCGTACACCTCGCGCAGCGCTGGACCGCTGGCGTCCATGAGGCCCCAGGTGGGGTTTATGTTCTCGGGATAGCCGATCTGGTTGATCGTCTCCAGGCGCGTGTGGCTGGGCGCGACCAGGCCCGTCGACTTCAGCACCCAGTCGAGCGCGCAGGCGGAGCACGTCCAACTGAAGGTCTGGGGCCGCATGAAGAGGTTGGGGTCCCAGCCAGCCCCGTCGGCCGCGTCGTCGACCTCAAAAGGGCACGCGGCGAGTCGCGTTGTCCTCCTCGTAGTACCAGTAGACCGCGTCGCGGCCGAAGGTCTGGCTGATCTTGTGGCCAGCGTCGAGGATGATGAATTGCTCATCGCTGCGCGGTTCATCGCCAGCCTCGGTCATCGCCTGCTGCACGCCTGGGCCGATGTTGTAGTCGGTCATGGTGGTGTCCCCTGGATGTGATCGCCGTCGGTGCCCAGATAGGCGGGGTTGGTGCGCATCAGCACGTCGTACTCGGCCATGTCGTGGATCACGCCGACGCTGTTGTCGGGCCCGACGCCGCCTTTGGGCTCGAGGCCCACGATCAGACGATCCGACTTGCGGTAGACCACCTGGAATATATTCGGCGCGTTCTCACGTTGCTCGCGCTGGGCGGGCGTCTCGAGTTGCCAGCGGCCAGGGCCATCCATGCGGTTGACGTTCAGCCGCACGTGTGACTCAGGCATGGCGCTGGTGTCACCTGCCGCGGTCTGGCCGCACGCACAGCCGGCACGTTCGGTCTTGTTGACGAACATCTGCTGCACCTCGAGCGGTGCCGCGCCGCCACCGACGGGGTGGGTCGAGCTCGCACCGCAACCGTCCGGGCAGTTGAGCACGATGTAGTTGTGGTTGTCGCCACTGAGCGGGTCTGCACTCCACAGGACCTCGGCGGCGGGAATAGTGCCGTTGTGGCTGAGCTCGTCGAAGACGACCTCGATGCTGCCGTCGGGGTTGAACGTGACTGGTCGGACACTCATCGCGGTTGCTCCTTACGGATTCGCTTCGATGGCAACGTTCGCCGCACCGTTGAAAATCACCAGCGTGCCGTTGCCTGCCGCCAGTCCTGAAGCAGTGCTGAAGAGCAGCCGCGCGGACAGCAGGCCGATCTGATCTGCCGATCCAGCCGTGAGTGCCTGAGCTGCGCCGGCCGCCGTATAGGCCGCCATGTTGGTGGGCGTGGTCACTGTCACGGTCGGCGTGACTGCTTTGGTCGTGCTCCAGCGTAAATGCCCCTGGCCCGACGTGGTCGATGTGCAGAAGGCAGAACAGATCTGCGTGGTGTTGTTCTGGTTGAACTGGTCGTAGTACCTGAGACACCGCGCCAAGTCGTCCGCCGGCGTAAGTGGCGCGTAGTCGGCCGCCACCGAGCCCACCACCAGCATCGCGTTATCGAGATAGAAAGAGGTCCCGCCCGCGAAATACACACCGACGTACAGCGCCGTGGCGGAGCCCGACAGAGTCGCGGTGATGCTGAACGTCTGATAGCTGGTAGTGGTTGCCACCGCAGCCACGCTGTACTGCGCGACGCCGTCATTGATATACGGTTGGACCTGACTCACAGCCAGGCTCTTGACGCGGACGCTGAACGTGACAGTCCGCCCCCGTAGTTGCCGGAAATCCTCGATCTTTTGCTCTACGCGAACACTATTGCCGCCACCTACGCCTGGGCTGGGTATGGTCGATGTCGTAACAGGACATCCCAGGCAGTACAGTGAGCCAGCATCCGCGTTGGCACTGTCCTGAACCCAGGCTGAGCCTGCGACGCCTGAACCGCTGATCTGTATTTGCCAGCGGTCCGCCAGAAACGCACCTGTGCCTGGTACCCCGAAGTTAGTTCCCCGTTGCCAGATCTCGAAGCCGCCGTCGGCAAGCAGGTTCAGCCGCGCCGTATCGGTGCCCAACTTGACATTCGTGACCGCCTGATTGGCGATGTCCGCGGTGGCGATCGTGCCGTCGAGGATCGCCGCGCTGGTGATGCTGCCCGTGGGCAAGATGAGCGGCGAGCCGAGCTGCACGCCGTTCACATCTGCGGTGATCAGCGGCGTGCCGTCCGACTTGAGCACGCTGAGCGCGCGCGAGTTGAGCGGGTCCGTGTTCTGGACGGTGAGTGAGTAGTTGGTCGGATCGTTCAGCGCGGTGAGCGCCACCGGGACGCCCTTGTTGGGTGTGCCCTTGAGCAAGTCAATGACCTGCTGGACCTGCACCGACTGCTGCAGCGAGCCGGCGATCACGTCATTCAGCGTAGGCATGGATGCTCAAAACCTCCGTCTCGCTAGTTCACCCAGATGGTGCCCGAGTCCCAGCGGTGGCCATCATCCCAGCGCAACTGCAGCGTGCTGCCGACGTCGGCCGCGCTCAGCATCTTGACCAGGACGGTCGCCACGATCACCGGCTCGTTCACGTCGCGGCCGGCCTCGGCGCGCAGGTACAGCACTTGCCGCGAGACGGGTGGAATGACCAGGCAGGTGTAGCTCTCGCCGAACTCGTCGCGCACCGTGCACGGTCCAGCCGTCTGCAGCCGCGACAGCGTCCGATAGTCCTCGATCGCGCGGGAAATATCGTAGCCGCCGAAGCGGTCCTGATTGCCCATGCCCAGCAGCAACTGGTACGTCCGCAGCATGCGCACTGCGGTGCGCACCTGAGAGCGCGGCATCAGCACGCGCATGATCGCTGGCGCGGTGGTGGCACCACTGCCGTCCAGCCGAAAGCCGATGCGCCGCCCAGAAAATGGCTGCGCCGCGGGCAGCATCGACTGCGGCGAGGTGTTGGCCACGCCGAACTGGCTGTACGCGCCGCCCTCGGCGTTGACGTTCACCGTCATCTGTGTGCCGGCGCCCAGGTTGTCGCCCTCGACGTCGATCTGCAGCAATTGCTTGGGCGTCGCGGGGTGGCCCCAGTCCTGGCCAGGCACGAAGAAGCGCCACGATTGGGCGAAGCGATACTCGCTGTCCTGGAGCGGGTTTTCCGTCCGCGGCAGGATCGCGTAGTTGAGCTGGTTGCCAGAGCCGAACCAGAGCCGCGGCGGCGAGCTGAGCCCCGAGACGTACAGCAGGTAGCAGCGCTGCCCTGGCACGAAGATGATGCCGCCGTGCCACAGCATCGGTGAAGGCCCGATCGCCGACGGCGACGGCCCGTAGCCGTAGCCATAGCCAAACGGTGAGACACCCGCGTCGCCCTGCATGATGTCGCGGCCCATGCAGATATAGGTGTCCACGCCGTTGTAGAGCGAGATGATCTGCCACGGCCCGTACGACGTGGACGCCAGGATTTTTCCTCGCACCGGCGTCTCGTTGGGCAGACCATGGCCAGGCGTGACCGTCACCAGGCGGCCCGAGGCGGCGCCGCTGACATCGAGTCGAAACAGGCCGCTCAGGTGGCCGGTGTAGACGAACCCGCCGCTCGAGTGGCCAGCGATGCCGTTTTCGTCGTCGATCGCCTGGGCGAAGAACGGCATCAGGTTGGGGCTGTGGCCGGTCACACCGTCGACGTCGTGCAGCCCGTTGGTCTTGGCCACATACACGTGCGTCTGATCGCCGATCAGGCGGTTGATGCCGTACGTGGTGTCGCCGACGGAGATCGCCGCGCCCCAGTTGGCGGGCGTGAGCGGTGCCGTGGCCACGTTGCGCACCGAGCTCGCGGTGTCCTGGGCGATGAGCTGGAAGGCACCCGTGGTGCCGAGCGGGCCGCTCGACTGGTACCAGGCGGTGGCCATCGACTTTCGCAGCACGCCGGCGTTGTTGGTCCAGCCGCCCGCGCCGGGCGCCGCCTTCTGCCACAGCAGGCCGGGCGCACTTGAGCTGCTCGAGCCCACACTGGTCCCGCAGTACAGCGCGCCCGCAAACGTCTCCAAGTCCCAGGCGACGTTGCCCGCGCCCAGGTCCAGGTCCTGCACGGGCGTGCCCGTACCGCCAGGAATCTGGTAGACGAAGCGGCCGGCGCCGACATACAGGTCGCCGCCGTACTGCATCGCGCAGCGCGGAAAGTCGAGCACGCCGGGCAGGCTGACCGCGTTCACGAACGGGCCCGGCAGCACCAGGCGCGGAAAGCGTGCGTCGACGTTTTCACCCCAGGCGTACGTTCCACCCAACAGGCGCCAGGAATAAAAGGCGCCCAGGTGAAAGGTGTCCATCACCAGGGGCTCGTCGCTCGGGTCGACCGGCTCGCCGGTCAGTTGCGGGATCGAGGTCTGGTCGTCGCCGCCCGTTGCCCGACCCTGGCCCCTGCCGCCATTCGCCGCGGCGCTGTGCTGAAACAGCGTGTAGTCGTTACCGTTGATGTTGACGCTGTCGCGGAGCGGAAAGACCGGCACGCTAGGCCGGCGTTACGACCGTCGAGCCGTACCCGAAGTTGTCGCGCGAGCGCACCGAGAGCACCGCTGGCCAATGCTGCTTGCGTACCTTGGGGTGTTCGAGCGTCAGCCGCTTCCACTGATTGGCGGCCGCGCGCGCCTGCGCACGTAGCGCGCGCGAAGTCGTCTGGTCGTCGGGCATGCCCCACTTGCTGAGCTCGAGGTGCACCCACGGCGCGCCGACGATCTCCATGCCCATGAGCGGCAAGAGCGCCTGGTCAGTCTCGTTCTGCAGCCCCTCGGTCAAGGCCATCGCCCAGCCGCTGCCGGTATTCAGCCACCACGACATCGGCACGAACAGGCGCGGCTTGAGCGTGTCGCCGGCGTTCAGCGGCGGCATGATCTCGATGCCGGGATTGTCGCCACCGGGTACCCAGCGCCAATTGACCATCAGGATGTCGTCGTCGTTGGCCTGCATGCCTGAGCTGCGGTAGTAGACCTCGACGATCTGGTCCTCGGCCTGCAGCCACGGGTAGAGCGTGCCGACGGGATAGACGCGCTGGTCCTGCACCGCGGCGATGCTCGTCGTCTGCACGGTCCAGCACTCGGCGAGCACCTTGTTGATCAGGTCGTTCAGCCCGACCCGCCCCTCGTAGCGAATGGGCGGCAACTTGCCCAGAAACTCGACCACGGTGCCCGAGGGTGTGGCTACGGTGTGGTTGCGCTCGACGGTCACCGTGCCGTTGCCGGCGTTCAGGCCGCCATACACCACCCGCCGCACCTGGCCGGCGTTCGGCCCCGCGGGCTGATATTCCCAGGTGTTGCCGAGATGCGTCGCCTGCAATTCGCTCGATTGGAAGTCGGCGATGACGAGTTGGTTCTGCTGCAGTGCGAGTGTGGTGGTGGTGGTCTGAATATTGAAACCGGCCATGTCGGCCAGGCGGTGGCGGTATTGCGTCAGCGTGGCAGGCACTGGAAAAACTCAGGCGTTGGCCTCGAAGGCAACCGTTGCCATCACCCGCGCGTGTCCGGTCGTGGCCGGGATCGAGTTGATCTGGATGGTCAGCCGATCACCGGGCCGTAGATTGCGCGAGTTGGGGTCCGGCAGCGGATTGGCGAACTCGCCAGTCGACGCGGACGCCAGTGTGGGCTTGTTGGCGGCAATTGAGTAGACGGTCGTGCCGTTGAGCAGCACGTCGCCGACGGTGTTGCCGGCGCCCACGCCGGCGGTAACCGCCAGGAACTTCACACCGGTGATGCGCTCAAAGCATGGCGCGACGTATTCGAACAGGATCTGGGCGGCGGTGACCGCAGCTTGCGAGTAGCCCTGGGCGGTATCGCAGATGTTGCCGGGTTGGGAGCGGGTGCCTGGCATGAGGGGAAAAGCCTCCTACCTTACTAGCAGGGGTAAGCCTGTCCTACGGAGTTTTCTCAATGGGGATACGGCGCGCCGCGTGGCGCCGCTCGCGACGTCGCTCGTTTGCCCGCTGGCGCTGCTCGTCGCTGATCTGAACTTGTGCCGCGACGGGTGGTGTCTCGTCCTCCTCGTCCTCGTCATCGGATGACCGCTGCCTGGGTCGGCCGTAGCCCAGCGCGTCGAGCGCGGCGGCCACGCCAGTGGCGATCGCTAGCGGGTCGGCGGTCTTGCCACCGGCGACCACGCCACTGCGCAACAGCCCGTCGACGATGACCTGGCCGAGCTCCATCTGCTGGCGGCGATCCCTGTGCATGACGTCCTGGTGCTGCTTGAGTGCGCGGTCGGTGGGAAAATCGTCGCGGTCGCAGTACGCGCACGCGTCGGGCGTCTGGGGCAGTGATGTGCCCTCAAGCTGCGGAAAGTGGACCGGGCGCGCGCCGTGCCAGCAGCCCTGGGCCTTGCGCGAGCCGCCACCGGGTGTGCCCCGGTGACTCGGATGCTCCCTGGACTGACCGACGTGCTCGTCGCAGGTCGGCACCAGCGGTGGCCGCAGGTGGTAGCCCAGCTGCACGATCTGCTGCACGGACATCTCATGCGCGCCGCCGGCCTGAAACAACGGCTCGTAGGGATGGTCCATGTAGTACGCGTGCGAGCAATACTGGCCGTAATCGTTCAGCGGCTGGATGCCGCGGTTGATCTTCTTCATCAATTCCAGCGGCTGCGCGTCGCAGGCATGGATCTCGCCATTGGGAAAACGGCAGTAGACCAGGCCCTGGTCGGCGATCACCGCGCCGGGCTCGCTCGGTCTCAGGAGTTCAGCCATGCAGGTGGGGGCTCACCTTTCTCGTGGACGTACTCGGTCGGGATGACGGCGCGGTGGAAGACGGCTTGATATTCCCAGTCGACCTCATCGGTCATCAGGTGCGCCGCCTGCGGCCCGAACTGGGGTAGGGTCGAGATACGCCACAGACTATCGTCGGGCGGTTCTGCCCGCGCGGCGTGACCTGGCTTCCGGCTCACCTTGGGTGGACGTTTGCCAAAGCCCTTGATGGGCACGACGGGCATCGGGCCGCGAGGTCTGGCATCAGACAGGCCGACGAAGGTCCAGCCTTGCTTGCCGAGGCCACGGATGGTGCGCTCGAGCGCCCAGTTGCGCGCCTTGTCGAGCTCGTCCGGGCTCGCGCGAGCAGAAACGCGGACGTGGAAGCGCACCACGTACGCACGCTGCCCCTGTTCCGGCTTCAGCAGAATGGCGGGCATCAGTTGTAGACGACGTTGAACGCGCCGGCGGAGCCCGGCGTGCAGTACATGCCAGTCCTCGCTGGCACGTCGATGGGGACGACGCCAACCGCGGGCGTCGTCGCGGTAAACAGGACGGTGCCCGAGGCCGCGCTGGGATTGTCGTAGATGGTGATGCTGCCCGTGATGGCAGCCGTGACAATGAGCTTCATCAGCCGACCCGCGCGCGGCTTGACAACGCCGGCCACGGTGGTGAACGACACGTAGTCGGCACCGGAGAAGACGTTCTGACTCACGGGATCACTAGTTCTCAACCATGGATGACATACTCCTATGCAATGCTTGGCACATGTTCACGGACCTGGCATACACGGCTGGTTTTCTCGATGGCGAGGGCCATGTCGGCATGACGAAATGGGGGACGAGTTGGCTGCCGGTGCTCATCATTACCAACACGGATCGACGTGTCATCGACTGGCTGGTCGAACGGTATGGCGGCAAGGTGTATATCCATGATCGTCGCAACAGCGTGCATAAGCCGCGCTTCAATTGGCGACTCGTAGGTAAACACGCCACCACGCTGCTGGAGCAGGTCCTGCCGTATTTGATTCTGAAGCGCCAGCAGGCCGAACTCTGCCTCCGGTACTACTCGGAGGGCGGCAATTTTCATGATGGCAATAATCGATTGCCGCACACTGAGTACAAACGGCGTCGCCAACTTCACGCCGAACTCAAGGAACTAAATAGACGAGGAACAACTGCCGCTACTTGACACACAAAAGTTTGACTGTCCAGTCAGAGCTATTCGTCGTGGCAGATGCGGCCTCATCCGCTTCCAATCGTTCGTACATACCGTATATCGTATCCATCGAGACCACCCAACTTAGATCAAGCGGTGAGTACCAAGTGTGGGTAGTAGGTTGCCTTTGAATGGCCTTGAAATAATGGCTCTTCGACCAGAACGCGCCAGTCGCGTTGGGCGCCGTGCCGGCCAAAAGTTGTGACTCGTAGGCATCGGCCCCGTACAACCTGCCGACTTTGGCCTCCTCGACGGCGGTGCCGGTCTCGGCGTCGCCTATATACAACTGGTTCGTAAATTTTTCGAGTTTTAAGAAGCCGCTATAGGTGGCCGGTGGGACCGCGATGAACCACGGTCGCGGCGCGGCCTGGTTGCGTAGCAGCGTGCGGCTCTGGATCAGGTTGTCATCTGTCAATTCAGCCCCAGTGGTGCCGACGGAGTTGGTCGCCGCGGAGAACAATCCCGCCGCGTCCACGTCCATCTGGCGCGCGAGCGCGTACGCGCCGGCCAGGGTCGTCTCCGAGCGGATGTCGTAGCGGCTCTGGATCTCGGCGATGTCCTCAATCATCTGCGCCAGGGCGCGGTGGCCGTTGGTCATCGGCAGGATGAACTGCTGCTGCGTCTCGGTGATGGCCTGCGGCGTGATCGGCGTGCCTGGTGCCTTGGCGGCGGTGGCCAGGTTGTGGCGCGAGGGCAGGTTGATGGTGTTGGCGTGCTGATCGACGAGCGCGCTCTTGTCGTCGAACAGTGCCGCGACGACGACGTCGAATTGAATGCCGCGGTTCAGTTCTGGCGACCACACCTGGTCGATATACGTTGCGCCAGTCGTGATCGTGACGTTGGCCAAGGTATGAACCCTCCGTACGAGGGCGTCTTTGTCAGAAGCCCAAAAAAATCAGGTGCGGTTGGCGGCGCGCTCCGCTTCGGCCGCCATCAACGCCGTGAGCGCATCAACCTGCGCTGGGCGCAATTGGCGGGCTTCCTTGGGCGACATCGCCGCGTATTGCTCGAGTGTGATGGTGTCTGAGCTGCTGCTTGGTCCATTGGCGCGTTCAGGCGTGGCGCGCGAGCCTACCAGGCGTCCGCGCAGGCCCTCGAGCTCGGCCTCGAGCCGAACCACCTGCTCGTCGCGTGATCGCTTGCCCAGGTCAAACGCTCGTTTGGCCAACTCGGCGGCAGACGGCGCGGTGTGCAGGTTCTGGTAATCGGCATCGGCGATGCCGTCGAGGTCCTTGAGGTTCGCGAAATCGGCAGCCATCTCTTGCAGGACCTGCAGACGGGTGGTCTGCATGAGCGCCTGCGCCTGCTGGTTGCCGCGATACATCTGCAGGATGCCCCGCCGCGCTTGGTCCTGGGTGGCGTAATCGGGTGCCTCTAGGTCGCGGAAGAGTTTTTCGACGCGTTGATTGGCCTCCTGCTGCGTTTGCTGCATGAGGCTTGCTTGCTGTTGCGTTTCCTGTTCGCGCTGCAGGGCCGCGCGACCCTCGGCCAGGCCTCGCTGGTACGCGTCTTCGTTCGCTCGACGCCGGGAGCCCTGTGGCTGTTCAGTCGGCGCAGGTCCAGCAGCTACTTCGGGCGACTCAGACGGTTCGGGCGGCGCAGCTTCCGGTGCCGGCGCGGGCGCGGCTGGTGGGGTTTCTGCTGGGCGGAGCTCTGGCGCGTACAGCGCCAGATCCGGGCCGAGCTGGATCGAAACCTGGTCAGCGGGCGCGGGCGTGGCAGGTGCGGCTGGATCGACCGAAGGCGGAGGCGTGACCTCTTGGGTCATGGCTCAGACAGCCGAAAGCGTACAACCCTTGTCTCGCCTATCCAAACCGGTTATAAGAGGGCTCCCGCGCCGTTGGAGCGGCCGGGAGCATGGCAACAGAAAGGATCGACTTTCCGATGCACCTTCGATCGTACCGCGCGCTCGCGCGCACCGTGGCTCTTGCGAGCCTGCTGGCCGTCCTCGCCCTGCCAGCCATTGCCTCGGCCCAGTCGTACTCAAGCACGTATTCTGGCTACGCCGAGACGTATCCGACCTACGGTGGCGGCTCCACGACGTATTACTCCAATGGCGTCTCTGCCCAGACGTACCCGACGTATGGCGGCGGGTACTCGACGTACTACTCCGACGGCGGCTATGCCAATAGCACGCCAACCTATGGCGGTGGCTATTCGACGTACTACACCGCCCCGGCGTACGGTTACCCGTACCCCTGAGGTATAAAAGGCTCCCGCGTCGAGTCCGACACGCCTCGACCGGGAGCACGGCACCGAAAAGGAGTCAAGCCGTTCGATGCACAACCAGTCTAACGAACCGCCTGAGCACCGCCACCCGGAGCTCGAGCGCATGATCGCTGAGCGATACCGGCTGCTCCATGAAGTCACCGTGACGGGCTTCGCCGACCTGCTCAGAGAACTGCGCGATGGCTTCGAACAGGTTAACGCTCGGTTTGAACAGGTTGACCGCCGGTTCGATCGTGTCGAACAGCGCCTAGACGGGATCGAGGCCTATCTTCGACGCATCACCCCGGACGGCCAGTAGGCATGACGCAATCGCAGCCTAGCGCAGATTCTCTCATTGAAATCGGTCCAGGATTTTCCGTTCCCAAGTCACGACTAGCGAGAACCCTCTGGCCAGGACTCAGCGACGACGTATTAGCGGCACTCAACAACGTCGACGCCGACGAACTGCTGAGGCAATTCCGCATGCACTTTGACCCGCCTCCCTACCAACTGGATTGGTCTGCTGCCGAATGGGCCGAACACCGGCGCAGGATTGCTGAACAGAAAAACCGCGGCTCAGACAGCCCCGGCTGACGTTGCGGCCATCAATCGTTGCAGGCCTGTCTGGCCACCTAGCAGCGACTGCATCAATGCCGCGTGCGTTGCCTGTGCACGCATGATCGCCGCCTGATTCAGATACTGATCCGCGAGACCAGCCGGTAGATAGCTCTCGACCGGCGCGAGGACACCGGTCCCGATCATGCGGCCGGCAGCATCCGTGCCCATGTCGCGCAGCACCATTTTCTCGGCCGCGCTTGAGGCAGCCTGGTTGATTTGCTGGAGCGCGACGCGCTGCGCCTCGAGCGGCATCGTCCGCCACTGGGGAGACTGGAGCAGGCTGCCCGTTGCCTGGCGCAATACCTGGCCACGATATTCCTCATAGCGATGCTGCTCCTCGGGCGTGAGACGGATCTCGGCTGATGGACCGTACGGTATTGTCTCGGGTGCACGGGTGGGAGTGACGTCCGCAGCAGCCATGGCCGCCAACACGGGATTGGGATTGACGACACTGCTACGCGGCAACAGCAATCCGGCGCCCTGTTGTGGATTGGGCACAGCCTCGCCGGCTGCGGTCAGACGCGTCGGCACGTTCTGACGCAGGCCCGGCAAGCCCATCTGGATCGCCTGCGAAACGAAGGCGGCCGGAGCACCGGGTTGCGGTGGCGGCACCTGGCGAGCATAGGGATCTTGCAGGCTTGCGATATTGCCGAGCAACGCGCCCTGTGGAATGAGCGACTGGATGACGCTCGCGACCTCAGACGGTGCAGCTCTGCCGAGCTGCGCGCTCGAGCCGATCGCGTTCAGCACTGAGCCGACCGAACGCAGGAAGGTTTCATTGTTGAAATAGCGACCTTCACGCGCCGCGAAGTCACCCAGCATGTCCAGCGCATTCGGCGGCCGTTCGCCCTGGGGTGTTTTGATCAGCCCCATATAGCCGCCCTGTTCCGGGCCATGCGTCGCCTCATACGCGTTGGCCCCCTGCGTCAGTGCCCAGCCGACTGGTCCCAAGAGGTGGCTATCGAAGTAGCGCCCGCCGATGCGAATCGAATCGGGGCGCCAGCCCATATCCTCGAGCGTCTGGCGCGCCGCCGGATCGGCGGGACCTTCACCGGTGATATTGCCCTGTCCAGCCTGGTTGTAAGCCTCGTATGCGAGCCCGAGACCGATCAGGTTATTGCGTAGGCGCTGTGCGAGTGGTGTCACCGCGTCGGCTGCGCCACGCCCCGCAAAACCAGTGGGGCCGGCGTATGGTCCTGCGCCAACTGCCGCGCGCGCCACGTCCCAGGCAGTGCCAGCTATACCCAGGGGAGAGGTCTCGAGGCCCTGAGTGGCGATGTGATAGCCGACATTGAAAATCGGCATTATGAATCGCAGCATCGGCGATTGGTCGACCGCATTTCTCAATGCCTGACCCGTAGTGCCGAGCGCGCCAGTCAATGCGGCTCTATCGCCTGCCTGCTGCATCGCGGTGATCATGTCCTGCGTGGGGTTGGCCACCAGTCTGCTGACCTCGGCCTGCCAAGCTGGGCCGAAACGAACGAAGCCGGCGTCGGTAGCCTCGGTGGCAGCACCGCGCCACAAGTCCATGTGCTCTGCGATCTGACGCGACAGGTCCTGCAGCACTGGGTGCAGGCGGACCGCGCCGATGAGTCCCGTCTCGGCCGCTTGCGCGCCCAGACCACCACCCATCTGCTGTGCCAACGTGCCTGGTTGGCCGAGCGTTTGCGCGGCGGTGAGCGCCCATGAGCGCAGACCCTGCATGGCACCGTACAACTCCATCGGCACGGCCTCAGCATGTCCGCTGAGCACAGATGCCGGTACATCACTGAGCAACTTGAGCCCTGCCTGAACTGGCGTATTCAGCGCGATATGCGCGAGCGAAGGAATCCCGCCGGCCAGAGACCCGATACGCGTCGCCTGAATCAAATCACCGATATTCGGCAATCCTGTTCGGGCAATAGCTGGTGGCTGAAGCGCACCGCCCACCGGTTGAACGGCGCCGCCCACCGCGAGGACCGCATTCTGCGCGCGCTCGAGATCTTCGGGTGTCATCCGCGGGTTGGGCAGGAATGTGCCGTACTTATCTTGGAGATCCGCCATCACGTTGATGGGATGATTCGGCTCGGTGATATTGGGGAAATACTCACGTCTCAGCGCGTTGATGTCGCTGTTGGCGATCAGGTCGCCCACGCGCTGCATCGCTCGAGCCGCCTCGGGGACCGGACCGAATTCCGCCGGATTGGTCAGAAACGCGCCGAGTCCGCCCAGGGTCCCGCCAAGGACAGGCGCACCGGCGATCGCCTGACCGAGCGGCGAGGCAGCCAGGTTCTGCAACGCGCTCTGACCAGCCGGAAATAACGGCGCGTTCAGATCGATCGCGCCAGGTGGCGAGGGAAGACCGAGCGCATTGCCCAGAACGCTTCCCGTGAGCGCCTGCTGCGCCGTGGCCTGCAGTGGCTGTAGTACGCCACCCGCGGCGCTCAAGACCGTCTGCGGCAGCGCCAGTGTGGCATTCAGGGCATTCTGGGTGGTGGGGCCGAGCGCACCGCCGAGCGCGCTCGGCGCGTTCATCACTGCCTGACCCACTGCGGTGTTGGCCAGGTCGGGCCGCACGCCCGAGGTGATCAGATTCTGGACTTCCTGGACTGCCGACTGCCCCGGCAGCAAGCTCGCGGCGGTCGACAGCGCCTGTCCGGCGATATTCGGGATACCCGCGGCAGTGAGCGCGTTGCTTGCGAGCTGCTGGCCGAGATCCAGAGACGGTTGGATCAGCGGCTGCGTGAGTTGCTGCACGGCGGGCTGGATTGCCGCGAATCCGCCGCCCAGCGCCGTGGTCGCCTGCTGACCAACGTTGGTCACGGCGTTCAGCACGTTCTGGGCCTGCGTCATGATGCCCTGCGAGACCGGCTGCAGGAGATTGCCGGCGGCCGAGGTAAGCGCCTGCGCGCCCTGGGCGATGGTGCCTGCGCCTTGCTGCAACAGTTGCCCGACGGCGCCCGGCACCTCGCCGATCGCCTGTCCGGCGCTCGAGGCCAACTGACCGACCGACTGGGCCAGCCCGTCCTGCTGCGCCAGTGGATGGTCGGCGAAGATCGCGCCGCGAGCGGCACCCTGCGACTGCGGCATGGCGTTGATCTGCGCCGGCGTCATCCATTCAGAGCCGCCCTTCAGATCGGTGCCCGAGGTGCCGACGTGCAACTGTCCAGTCTGCGCGTTGTAACCGTCGACATAGAAGTAGTGGCCGGGCGTGTCGACGATGACCGGGTTGCCGCCCTGCGCGTCGCGGCCGACCTGACCCCAGTCGACGCCCTGGCTGTAGTGGGCGTCCACGCCCAGGCCGTGCAGCAATGCCACCTCGGATTGTGGCCCGGCCATGCCCTGCTGGGGATTCCAACCGACCTGTTGTGCGAGCGCCTTGGCCTCGGCGACGGTCGGATTGCGGCCATACGTCTGCGCGAATGCCAGCGCCGCGGCTGGTCCGCAGAACGCAATCGCATCGCCCGAGCTCAGACCCATCTGGAATTGCGATGTCTCGGGCGTTGGCCGCGCGGCACGATCAGCCTGGTTGGCGATCTGGGGCGTATTGATCGCCTCGCCCTGGCCGGGTTGCTGCGCCTGGGCTGCGGGTGTCTGCAACTGACCCTTGGCGCGCATGTCGCCGAGCGTGCCCTGGATGTCATGCGCAATCGAGTTGACCTGTGTCGCCCAGTTCGGATCGGTCGCGTAGCCGGCGGCGCGGATGTTGGACACCAGGTGGTCGGCGTCGCCATCCTGGGCGTATTGCTGCAGCGCTGGGCCGTAACGCGGATTGTCGCGCAGGAACGCGGCGAAGTCGCGCATCGACTCGACCGGGTCCGAATACGAGCGGAAGGTGTCCTGAATGTTGACGCGCTGGCCGCCATAGACTTCCTGCGTCGCGATCGGCCCGGTATTGGCACCGGTCTGCGGGTTGGAGCCCTTGATGCCGTACAGGTTGTTGCTGGCGACCGCCTGACCCCAGCCCGTCTCGTTGGCGGGGATCGCGAGCAGCACCTGCGCGGGTAGCCCACTCTCGGCGGCGACCTGCTCGGCAGCCGGAGCGAGACTGCGGATGAACGCGTCCTTGCCCTTGCCCACCTCCGTCGGCGCAGTCGCCGGGGCAGGCGTTGGCGTGACGGTCGCTGCCGGCTGCGGCGCAGGCTGCGGGCTCGGCGTGGGTGTCGGTGTCGGCGGTTGCGGCATCGCGCCGGCGGCCTGGGGGCCCAGCACGCGGCTGATCAGGTCCTGCGCCTGCGACGGCACCTGGCCGAGTGCCTGCTGCACGCCGCTGAGCACGTCGCTGGGCAGGGGTGTGCTGGACGGCGTGGGCACCGGTGCCGGCGCAGGCGCGGGCGTCGCAGCAGCCGACGGCTGGGTGAGGTTGGCGATCATCTGGTCGGCCCAGCTCTGGCCGCGATCAGCCTGGCTCTGCGGTGCCGGGGTGGGCGTGGGCACGGGCGCCGGTGTTGGCGTGGGGACTGGCTGTGGCGGCGGCGATGGCGGCGGTGGCGGAGGCGCGGCGGCGGCCTGGAGTTGCGCGAATTGCTGCTGCGCTTGCTGCTGGGCATTGGCGATCTGCTGACCCGCCCACTCGTTACCGGCCTGAATCTGGTTGTGCAGGTCCTGGACGCGCTGCTGCGCCCACATCTGGCCCTGCTGCGCCAGATAGGTGGCGTCGTCCAGCCAGATGCCGCTGCCGGCCACGAGCTCAGGCTAGCCGCATCTGTTCGCTCGGCGCGGCCTGACCGAGGCGGCTCTGGGCATATTGCTGCAGGAACGAGGGCAACGATCCGCCGAGCGCGCCGAGACCTGAACCGAACGCCTGCAACTCCTCGGGTGTCAGGCGCTCGAGCGTGCCGGGCGCGAGTGCCTGGCCACCGCCAGCCATGATGGCCTGGATCGTGCCGAGCGTCTGCCCGTAGTCCCAGCCGGGCGTGACGCTGGTTTGACCTCCGAGTTGACCGGCGAGTCCGGCTGCGGACTGCGGCGTGGGTGCGATCGCGCCGGTGCCCTGAAAGGCGGGCTGCGCGATGTTGCCGGCCAGCGCCCGCAGGTAGGTCGGCACGGACACGTTGCCCTGCGCGCCGCGGAGATAATTCGACAACTGGAAGGTGTTCTGCGGGCCCTGCAGTTGCGCCGCAGTAGCCAGATATTGCTGGCCGAGCTGTCCCTGGGCGAGCTCGAGTTGTCGTGCCGCGAGTGTCTCGATCGGTCCCTGGGCTGCCGCAGGCTGGGCAGGTGCCGCGGCCGGCGCGGCGGGCGCAGCAGCCGGCGCGGCTGGAGCGGCGGGCGGTTGCAGAAACACGTTCGGGTCGCTCGATTGCGTGCCGACCGCCCAACCCTGGGCTACTGGCAGGCCCTGCGCCGAGCCCCAGCCGGCCTGGCCGGTGCCGCTCGGCGAGCCGACGTGCACACGCATGTCGGTGCCCACGAAATAGCCAGTACCGAGGTTCTGCGGTGCCGCTCCGGCGGCGGCAGGAGCGGCCGCCCCGCCGGTCAGGAATTGCTGGATGCCTGGCACGGGTGCTGGTGGCGTAAACCAGCCCGTGAGCGCGGCCGACGATGCCGCCTGGTTGAAGGCCTGGGCCTGCTGAGCGAGCGTGATCTGCGCCTCGAACTGGCGCTGCTGCAATTGCGCCAGCATCTGGTTGATCTGCACCTGCGGGATGCCGATCTGGGTGAGCTGGTCGCGGGCAAGCGCTAGTTGCGCGTCGAACTCGGCTTTTTGCTGGGCGAGCTGCTTGTCGGTAACACCCGAGGTCTGTCCGAAAAAGGTCGCGGCAGCGCCCGTGTCGCCGAACTGAGGCGTCGCACCGCCTCCACCACCGCCTCCGCCGCCACCGCCGCCACTGAACGTGCTTGCGCCAAAGGTGCCACCGCCTTGCTGTTGGCTGAGCGTGACGCCCGTCTGATTGGCGGCCGCCTGCTGGGCGCTGGCGAGATCCGTCGCGTTGACGGTGATCGATCCACCACTGGCGATGTTCGGCAGCGTGAACTGTGGCATCGCTCAGGCCGCCTGTGCTGCTTGCTGCTGTGCATAGTCAGCCAACTGTCGCTGCTGCCACTGGCTGAACCAGTCGTTGGCGGTGGGCTGCTGCTGTTGCTGGGCGCCAGCCGGCATCTTCACCGCGCCCGACTGCAACTCGTTATTCCAGTTCTGCATCACCCCGCCCACGCTCGCCGGCGCGTAGCCCTGGAGCACCGATGGGAGCGCGGCCGGCGCGGGCGTTTGCTGCGACGGTTGAGCACCGCCGCCGATGTTGATAGTCACCGGCGCGCTAGTCTGTGGCGCGGCTCCGGGCTGAGTCCACGTTGCTTGGCCTGGCCAGCCAATTCCGGGTGGGGCATTCGCATTCCAGGCTGCCTGGCTCGGCAAGTTGGGCGGGGGTCCAGCGCTCGCCTGTGGCGCGCCCTGCTGCCCGCCAAAGTATTTCTGAAAGAACGTCGGCAGCGCTGGTGGCGCGGGCTGCTGCGGCGCGGCGAACTGCGGTGCCTGCATCCGCTGCGCCATCTGGTTCATGATGTCCGTGAAGGCCGCGGCGCCCGCGGTCGACCCCGCTGGCGCATTCGCATTCATCTGCGCGAGCGTGCTCAGCACGTTGCCACCCAGGGCCTGAAAGGCATTCGCCCGCGCGGCCTGGGCAGCCTGCGCGGCATTGGCCATCCCCGCTTGGGTAGCGAAGCCTTGTTGCGCCAGATTGCCGGCTGCGGCGGCGGCCTGCGCGGTTGTCGTGCCGCCGAGGGTTGCGTTGATGTAGTCCTGCAGCAGATTGTTGGCGTCCTGTTCGCTACCCGAGCCACCGGGTCCGAAGACCTGTCCCTGAATGGCGCGGATGGCATTGATCTGGTCCTGCAGGCCGTAGGTCGGGCCGAGCAGGCCTTTCTGCATGTTGGCCAGCGTCTGCTGGGCCGTGGCGAGACTGCCGACAGTCTGGGCCTGAGTCGCGCCGATGTTCGCCTGAGCCTGGCCAAGTTGCGCCTGGGCGAGCGGCCCGGCCACTCCGCCCTGTGCCCCGAGGATGCGCGCTTGTGCTTCCTGCTGGAGACGCTGGGCCTCGAGCGTGCCCGTGGTCGCTTCAGCGGCACGCGGCGCAACGCCAGCCTGCGCCTCAGCCGTGGTCGCCTGGGCAGCTTGGGTGCGCGCCTGCTGCTGGAGTAGAGGGATCTGCGCCTGGATCTGGGCCGCCTGCGCACTGAGTTGATTGGCCTGAGCCTGGAGTTGATTGACTTCAGCCGGCGTTCGCGCCGTCGTCTGGGCAGCCGTAGCGTTCTGGGCCAGTGCTTGGCTCGAGGCGAGCACTGCCTGGGCCGCGACGAGATCACGCTGGCCTGGTGCGCCCTGCGTCAGAACGTCCGCCTGGACCTTTGCCGTGTTGGCATTGGCCGAGGCGAGGTTCGCCTGCTGCTGCGCCAGATTGACCTGCGACGGCGTGACTTGCTGGGCGTCGATGGCTTTTTGCAGCATCGACGCGCGCGCGGTGTTGGCCGCCTCGAGGCGGTTCTGCGCGCTCGCCAGCGTCGTGTACAGCGTGTTGAGCTGGCTGGTCGCAGAAGTCAGCTTCTGCGGGTTGGCGATCGTCGCCGGGTCGTTCTGCAGGTTGGTGACGAGGGTCTGGGCGGCGGTGATCTGATCCCACAGCCTGGCAACGTCCGCATTCGCCTGATTCAGTTCCTGATCGGAGCCGGCGATGATCTGGTCAACGGTGTACGTGCCGCCAGGACCAGCGGGTGGGCCGAGGGGCGGTGGTCCAGCGCGCACCTCGGGCGTGGGCGAAGCCGCAGCGGGAGCGGCTACTGTGGGCGCGGCGGGCTGTTCGGTGGTCGTGGGTGCTGCCGCTTGCGCCGTCGGCGGCTGCTGGGACTGCAGCCACTGAAAGAACGCGCCAAGCGCAGATTGCCCACCGAACGCCGGCGCATTGGGATCGGTCTGGCCGCCCGTGGCTTGACCCTGCGGTGTCTGCAGCCACTGACCGATCTGCCCTGCCAACCAGCCGAGCGCCGATTGGCCACCAAAGGCGGGCGCGTTGGGATCGTTCGGATCGATCGCCATATCAGCTACTCAGGGGCAACGCGAGTTGCGCGAGACCAGGCGGAGGCGGCGCCGCCGCCGGCATGGGTGGTGGTGAAGACACTGTTGCAGCCGGCGGTGGCGCCATGGCTGGTGGCGCGAGTGGTGGAGCTCCGGGCGGCGGCGCAACAGGCTGCTGCAGCGCCGGGCGAGGCAGCGCGGGCTGCGCGTTGCGCTGCGCCGCCATGAGCATCGGCAAGGTCGAGGTCTGCGGTGGTTCGGGCACTGGCTGGCCCGAGGCCTCGGCGGCCCAACCCTGGACCTGCTTGGCCGTGCTGATCGCGTCATTCACGTCCTGCGCGCCGCGGAACAGCGAGCCGCGCATCGGGTAGACCTGGTCGAGCGCCTGACCCGGCGGCATGCCGCTGGCAACGAGCTGGTGATATTTCTGATCTGCTGCCTGCGTCGAGCCGAGTGGCGAAAAATTCCAGCGCTGGACTGCCTCGTCCTTGCTCAGCTCCGTGCCACTCTGCGGCTGCCCGAGGCGACCGGCAATGCCCTGGGCGTACTCGTTCACGCGCGAGGCGAACGCGTCCACGGTGCGCTGCAGGATGTCGCCGCTACTTTGACCGGCCACCGCGTTTCTTCGCCTCTCGCTGCGTGTTGAGGGCGATCGCGATCGCCTGGCGTCTTGGCTTACCAGCGGCGACCTCTGTCTTGATGTTTTTGCCGACTGCCTTCGGCGAGGCGCTCTTGATCAGCGGCATGGACTAGTAGCCGTTGCCGTTTCCGTTCTTCGTCGGCAGTCGCTCGTGCAAATAGCCGCCGCCCTGGCCACCGGTCGGCGTCATGCCACGGTGCACACGACACGGCGGGCACGGATAACTGTGCCGATCGGCCTCGAGCATGCCCGGTTGTGGGGGCAGCAGACTGGCATTCAGCCGTGCCAGGCGATCGAGCTCCGGCTCGCTGTTGGGCCCGGCGCGTGAGCCGGCATTGCTCGGCCCGTTCTCCGCTTCGCGCCGCGTCATATGCGCGGAATGCGCGGCACGCGCGTCGCGGCGCCAGTGATGCGCGGCACGACCCCGATCGCGATTCGTGGTGCGCGCGGGATGCGAGGTGCAGCCCCTGCAGGCGCGGCGCGTCCTGCTCGAGGGGCCGGCGCCATGCGTGGCGGAGCGGCTCGAGCCGCTCGAGCGGCGGGTGCTTTCGGGGTACGCGGCATAACGACCTCCTACTTGCCGAGTTTTTTCAGCGTTTGAGCGAGGCGCGCGCGCTGGCCAAGCTTTCCGCCTTTTTCTGCAGCGGCCGCCAGTTTCTTGGCCGGGATGGGCTTATCGCCCTTCACGCCGAGTTGCGCGCGCAGTGCACCCGGTTTCTTGATGGCGCTTTGAATCCACTTCTCGGCCATGGCTATTTGCCTTTCTTGACGGGCACGCCGCGCTTTTTATCGAGCGCGTTGTCCCTCGGACTTCCCTCGCGAATCCCGCGTCGACGGTCGTCCGCGGCATCCTCAGCCGCCGTCCACGGCTTGCCGGTCCGCGGATTGATACGGCCGCGCCGCTCAGCCATAGTTCCCGATTGGGGTGTAGCCCGCCATCTCCACTTTTCTGCTGGTAACGATGATCTTGCCGCGTGAGGCTTCAGCGATCAGCCTCAACTCAGCCAGCCAGCCCCGAATCATTTCGGCGACCTCTTCGTCTGCCGCCTCGACGCTGACGCGGAGCAGCACAGTGGTCAACTCAGTTGACATTGGCGACTAGGTCGCGTTGCCGGTATCGCCGCGATTCCAGCTGTAGCTCTTCTTCGTCGCCGGCGATGCGTTGAACACGTCCGGGTTTTCGATGAAGTTGGCGATGTTGCAGTTGTCGTCCACCGCTAGCGACGTGTCGCCGCGACTGGGGATGCGCCCGGCATCCGAGCGCGGGTAACTGGTCTGATCGGTGCGATCGCCGATCGTTGGCATCCTGCTGCCATTGCCGTTATTTGCCATGCAGGCTATCCACCCGGAGGTGCTGCGGCCCCCGGTCCGACTATCGCGCCCGCTTGCTGGGAAGCGAGCACGTCCTGACGCATCGGCCCAGCGCCAATTGCCCCCGCCATGATGCCACCAATCGCGCTGTTCACCGGCTGTGGAGCTTGCGTGCCTCGCAACTGGCCGGTAGGTCGCCCGCCACCGGGCAATGCTGCCGTCGGCGTTCCGTCGGGCATCGCCTGTCCGCCCTGCACTGCTGCAAACAATTGCGCCATGCGCTGGTCATCGAGTTTTTTGCCCACGAGCTGGAACAGGTAGCTCTGGCCCTGAGGCGTGCTGAACAACAATTTTTCGGTCTGGATCTCGATCATCGTCTCGTCCGGCGACTCATCGCCTAGACCCTTCTCGAGCGCCTGGCGCAGCGGGATGCGACCCTCGAGCGACCACTGCATGAGCATCTGCGCGAACGGCAGGTTTTCGCCTTCCTCGGGCGGATAGTCTGCCCAGTAGTCGTACACGCCCTGGGTCATGTCCTGGGTCAACTCGAGCGCCTTGCGCACCGATTGGCGCATGCCCTTGGGCTGCACCGTGCAGTACACCGGCACCGTCACGTCGTACTTGTCGACGATGCGGTCGGCGATCTCGGTGGCCATGGAGCCCACGAACGTCATCGCCTGCAAACCACCGTTCAGGACGTCGTCATAGACGTCCTGCAGCATGCTGCGAATTAGGGCTCGATCATGCCCCGACGTCGCGCCAGGGCCACCGCCGGCGGCTGCCGAAGGTGCTTCCTCGTGCACCGCGCCGAGCATCAGCCCCATCAATTCGTCGACGTCCTTGTTAGTGCCGGGATGGCTGGCTGGCACGGGCGTGCCGGCCACGTATTGCGCCTTCATCGGCTGGATGTCGATCTCACGCGGCCGTCCGTTCTCGAGCACCAAGTCGGGCGAGACATCGGCGTTCGCAGGGATGAACCAGCCGCCAAACGCGTGCTGCCAGCTATGGGCGAGCTTCGCCGTCGCCAGGTTGTTCATGCCCTGCAAGACGCTCAAAAACGGCCACAGGAACGGCACACCACGCCGGTCAGGATCGGTTTCTGAGGCAAAATTGCAGCCCCACACGAACGTGCCGCACAAGCGGCTGATACCAAAGTCGGCCGCCAGGTCGACCGCCGCAGTCTCGGTCGAGCCGCCCGCGTTCACCCGCTGGGCAATCGTCAGGTTCGAGCCGTCGATGGCCGGCGTGCCAGTGACGCCCTGGCCGATGTAGTAGACGACTGAACCTGGCCGCCACAATTCGTACAGCGTGAACTTGGGGTACGAGCCGCGCGACTGGCTCATGTAGTCCGGGTCGTAGCCGGGCCCGACGTGGCCGCCACCGAAGCGCCAGCGATAGCCGCGCGCCTCGAGGTCCTCCTGCGCGTACTGCGAGCGCACGATCAGCCCGTCGAGGCGGTGCCCTGGACCGAGCAGTGGCAACGCCTGGTCGAGGCCGATAACGCGGATGGTGATCGGCACCTGGCGCGCTTTCCAGTCGAGCAGGTAATCGTCGTAGGTGTTCTTCGACTGCTTGACGCTGTTGGCCCAGAACTGGCGTTTGACCTTGCCGTTCTGGTCGACGTAGCTCGGAAAATCTTCCCAGCCGGCGGCGGACGGAAAGCACAGTACGGCGCCCGAGCCCTGGTTGAACAGCATATCCATGAGCGGCCGCCAGAACGCGCCGTGCTGGTCCTCGATGGCGGTGATGCACGAGTTGGCCCACAGCTCAAGGTCTGAGGCATTGGTGCGCGCATTAATGCTCTTGCCCATCGGATCGCGGTGGAGTCGGGGCCGCTTGCCGGACAGCATCTGCACCGCGTGCAGTGGCACCGTGACGGCATAGGGAAGCTTCACCGCGAGATTGCCGGCGATCGCGGCGAAGTCCTTGGGCACGACCGGGTCCATGCGGTTGTTGAGCCAGTCGCGACAGTCGCGCACCTTCAGACGCGTTGACTGCCACTCGTTGTACTTGGACCACCACATGGTGGCCAGTTGCGTGCAGCTCGGGACGTCGCCTGCGCTAATCACCGGTCTCGAGCACCGGCTCGCCGCGAGCGTCCAGGACGTAGCGCCGGACGATCTCCGACACCTGCGCTAGGCGGTGACGACTGTGGTTGTATCCGCTGTTTTCGAGGCCTCCGCGGCTGCCTCCGCCTCGGCCTGCTCGTCAGGCGTGGCCCTGCGCACCGCCCACTTCTCGCGGACCAGATCGCGTTCGATATGCAGGCCCTGGGCAAGCGCGCCGGCCGCGGCCTCGTCGTCACACCCGGGGATGTCGATGTAGATCGTGCTCGACTGCGCGTCGTCGAGCTGCACCTTGATCTCGCCAACGTTGATGGTGGTGGCCATGGCGTCTCCAGTGTACGAGTCGATGTCTAGGCTTCCTTGTAGCGCTTGCAGGGGCATGGCTTGACGCAGCATTTTCCTTTCAGATTGACGCCGGCATGGTGGCGCTGCGTATGACCACAGACACACACGCTAGTCATTCCTCGCGCCACTTGCGGTTGCCGCCCACGAGCGCGCCCGAGTGACGCACCGCGACGGGCCCGGACATCGCGATCAGCATCGCTCGCACGTTCGCCAATCGCTCGACGGCCAGCCTGACCACATACGCCAGCGCGTCGACCCGGTCATCATGCGCCGAGCGGGGAAAGCGTGACATCTCGCTCGAGAGCGCGTGCCACCACGGTGCCTTGCGATCGACGCTGATATGGCCGGCCTTGGCCCGCCCGGTGATGATCATCGCCCGCGCGATCTTGTCGGCATCGGCCTCGACCCCTTCGATATGGCACCGCTTGTGCTGAGTGAGACGCTCGATGTTGCGAACCAGATCACGCGTGGCACCCTGGTGCTCGTAGGCGCGCTTTTCGATGCCGACGAGCAGCGGTCGCCAGATGTCGATGTACTCGGCCAAAGCGATGTCATGCCGCTGTTCGCCGAGGTGCTCGGCGTACACGTCGAGGACGTGGATCATCGGCAGTTGTGGATTTCGATCGACGGCGACGGTGACGGCGACGGTCCAGTCACTCGAGTCCTTTTCCGAGTAGTTGAGGTCCCAGGCCTGGACGATGTCGCACGCCTCGAGATCCAGATCAGACGGGCGATCGACGAACCAGCCGGGGTTGAGCACCAGGCCAGCGCGCGGTGACGGCCGCTGGTCGTACTGGCTGGAATAGGCGTACGGCCCGAGGTCGATTTTTAACTGCTCAATGCGTTCGGCGCTGAAGCGCTGAGGGCTCAAAAGTTGTGCAGAAGCTGTGCGAATCTCGTGCGGTTTTCCCGAAAACGCGCACGGTTCGAGTTGCGATGGGCGCGTGTGATCAGGGTCGAATTCCATCGGGAGCTCGATGTGGTGGATGCGCGCGCCCTCACGCTCAAGCCAGTCGGCAGTGAGATCCTCCTCGTGCACGCGCTGGCCGACGACGACGCGCACGCCGCCCGGCAAGCGTCGCGACGGATACACCTCGCGCCACGTGGTGAGCACCGTCTCGCGCTCGGCGTCGGACTCGGCCTTGCGCACGTTATGTGGGTCGTCGACGACCACGTACTGCGCGTGCTCACCGGTGACACCACCGGCCATGCTGGTCGCCAGTCGCCAGCCGGTGCGGTCGTTGGCGTAGTAGCTCTTCACGTTCTGGTCCGAGGCGAAGCGGAACTGCTCGCCCCACCTGGTCTGGTACCAGTCGCTCTGCATCAGGCGCCGCGTCCGCCACGCGTCGCGCACCGCCAGACGGGCGTCGTACGAGCTCGTCAGCCAGCGCGACCAGGGCTGCCACGTCCAGCACCACGCCGGCCAGAACACCCCGACGGTCAGGCTCTTGGTGGTCTCTGGCGGCACATTGATCAGCAGGTCGCTGATCTGTCCGCGAGCGCATGCCTCGAGGTGCTCGGCGAGCAACTCCAGGTGCCAGCCGCCGATGAATGGCTCTGACGGCTCGAGCAGTGGCCACGCGCCCTCGAGGAACGCGAGCAGGCCGATGTCGGGCTTCGCCTCAGGCGGGGGCGTCCAGATCGTCTGCGCCTGTGCCGAGCGCGGCGTGTGCAGGCCCAATAAGGCCCAGCGTCTGCGCTGTTGCGGCGACGCCAGCGAGCTTATCGCCGAGAATGCCGTGGGCAATGCCGAGCTTGTCGGCATCCTGGGCGCGACAGTAGGCAGGGTCACCGAACACCTGCGCCTGGACAATCATGGCCTCGAGCGCCGTGCGGAAGTAGGTCATGATCAACTCGATGTCGGTGCGTTGTCGTTTTTCTGGTGCAATTGGTTGCACACCCGCTGTTACCCATCGCGACACCAGCCCATGATCGAGACCGAAGTCGCGCGCGGCCTGGCTGATGGTGGTGCCGGCCATGATGGCCGCGAGCACCTGGGCACGCAGCTCGGGCGGATGCGGGACACCGCGCGCCATGGCTCAGCCATGATTGCAAAGCGGGCAGCGCAATGCCTCGCCGAAGTGTGGCTGGTTGACATCAAGGTCGCGTCTGATCCTGCCGAGGCCATGACAGGCAGGACAGGCGTTCACATCGCCACCGCAGTTCGGGCAATCGCCAAGCACCACCGCCACACGCTGGCGAGTAGGCAGTAATGGCTCGCCTGGCAAACCTGCGGCGCGTACCTCGTCCTGCTCGGCATCGGCACGCAGCCAGGCCTCGAGGCCGGCGCGTGAGCGCTTGTGCTTGACCATGTCCATGTAGCGCGACCAGGAAATCGCAAAGGCTTCCGGATCACTGAAGCGTTCGCGCCATTCATTGGCGATCGCGCGTGCTTCGGCAGGTGTGAGCACGGCCGTTCGTCTTCAACAAGAAATCAAACCGTCGGTCGGTCAGTCGGTTGGTCGCCGGCGACATGAATTGGCGGCTGTGCCAAGCGGCGACGCACTTCTTCAGGTAAAGCAGCGTTGAGCGAGCTGCTGAGCGGTGCCAGACCACCGTCACCTCGCGTGCGCGCGTGCGCACGTACGACAGACCCGACAGACTGACTGACCGGTAGATGATTACCGGTACGGTCCGGTACGGTAGACTGCTGACGTGTTTTGACATCAGCGCTGACGTCATCATGACGTAAGCGCTGACGACGTGCTGACTGAGCCTTCCGGTTGGACTCTCTGCGCAGCGCCCGTTGCTCGGCCAACTTACCGGCGTAGTCCAGCCAGTCATGGATGCGTAATTGTTGCGGCGTCTCCGCCGGCTCCACGAACCCGGCCACTATCAATGCCGCCCAGAAACGCTCCGCCTTACCACTCCACATGCATGCCCTCGCTATCACTGGCTTGCTGTCGGCAGCGATCAGACCATCGGTGGCGTACTCGAGCGCCCACCACCACAGAAAGTGCAGGTAGCCGACCGCGCACGGCACGTTGCAGCCAAGCTCCCGCGCCAGCCGCAGCGTCTTCGGATGGTGGCCCAATGCCTGGTGCGACTCGATCCACGCCATCAGACCGCCATCTCGACCTGTACGAACATCGGCGCATCGTCCGTGACGCGGTTGAAGGCCTGCACCGTGTAGTCGTGTTTCTGCTCGCACAGAATCGCCTCGCGGCCCAGCCGGTCCGCCACCAGGCCCACGGTGCCACTGCCGGCGAACGGGTCGAACACCGTGTCGCCCGGGCGTGTCGAGGCCTTGATGAGCGGCTCGAGCACCTTAGGCGGGAACGTGGCATAGTGCGCGCCCTTGTATGGCGCGGGATTGACGAGCAGCGAGAGCGGCTCGTCCTCCTCGTTTAGCAAAAGCCCCTGCCAAGTCTGAAAGAACAGCTCGCTGTTGCGGAAGGCGCGACCGTTCGGGTTGTATTCGCGCGTGTCCATCCTGAATGATTCGCGCGCGACCCCATCCTTCTTACGCGGGTACCAGTCGCTCTTATTCACTGCGGAAAGTGGCATGGGCTGAGAAGGCTGCCGCACCGCGTCGGCATCCCAAAAATACCGCGCCGACTTGCTGAACAAAAACCAGTATTCGACCGCATTCGCCGGTCGATCTGTGACGCTCTCGGGCATCGAGTTGCGCTTCAGCCACGGCAGCATCGACCGCAAGTACCAGCCATCCGCCTGTAACGCCAGCGCAACCCGCGCCGGCATCATCATCAGGTCTTTTGCCTTGTAGCCAGCGGTTGCAGGTCCTGCGCTGCCGCGCGCCCCGCTTACGCGTCGATTGCTGAGTAGTCCCCGCTCTGGCGATCCGATGCATGAAGCCTCAGCCTGAATTCCGTTATGCCCGGTCGGCCCCTTGCCACTGCCGGCGTAACTGTCACCGAGGTTGATCCACAGCACGCCGTCGTCGCGCAGCACGCGTCGCACCTGACGAAAGACCTCGACCTCGTGCTCGATGTAGAGCTCGGGCGTCGGTTCGAGTCCGTGTGAGCCCAGCCACGCGCCGCAGACACAGAAACCGCCGCGGCCAGCATCTCGGCCGTATCCTTCGCCGTATCCGTTGCGCCCGTTGAATGTCCCGCTGCCGCCGCGATTGTCACCGGGGACTTCGGGCCCAAACTCATGCCCGTGCCCCGCATCGCCGCCCCACACGAGCGGCGGCGTGCCGTAATCTCTCAACCCGAAGTACGGCGGACTGGTCAGGCATGCCTGCACGCTGCAGCCTGGCAGCGTGGCCAGCAGCTCACGCGCATCGCCCCGCAACAGTCGAATCGCCACTAGACGCGTGCGCGCTCCGTGCCATCGAACTGCAGTTGCTGCTGCTGCGACTGCGGCGGCGGCTCACCCGTGCTCAGCGTGACCCACACGTCCTCGCCGAGATGGCCGGTCAGCCATTCGATGTCGTCCACAATTTCATCCACCTCGAGCTGCAGCCGCGTCACCGGGCCGGCCGAGTTGATCGTCGAGCGGATCGCCATCAGGCGCGCCAGGAACATGCACCATCCTCCCTTCTAGAGCAGCCCTTCCTGCTTTCGTTGGCGTTCGATCTCGCGCTGGTCGGCGTCAGCCGGCGGCTCTTCCGATGCTGCGGGCGTGGCGGCATGGGCCATCCGCGCGGCGATCTCGGCGTCGCTCTCAAAAACCTCGTCATACGTGCGGCCGGGTCGCTCGAGCTGTGGTGCCGAGGCGGGCGCGCGCTCGTTCACCTCAAGCGTTTGCTGCGGGCCGTCCTCGGCGAGCTCGACGTCGGCCAATTCCTCGGGAAACGCGTAGCGCAGCGCCTGCGCTGTCGCGCATTTCTGCAGCATGCGCCGCGGCATCTTGCGCCACATCGTGGCACCCGGCGCGGTCATGTCCGCGGGCGCGTATTCCGCCCAATGGGCGACACCCGTAAACGCCGCGCGGACTTGAAACTGCGGGCCGACGAGCTTGTAGACGACCACCTCGACCTCCACGGGCACGTCGAGCGCCTGGTGGTTAGCGAGGTCGATCGCCAGGTGGCCGCGGAAGATCGGCGCACTGATGCCACCATCGCGGCCGGTGCGCGCGGCGATCGCCGAGAAGCCGTCGATACCTGTCTGGAACGTCCACCGTCCGCCGCGCTGGATGTAGTAGCACTGCCGTTTACGGGGATCGAGGCCGCGCGCCTTGGCCGCCAGACAAAACGTGACGAGGCCTGCCGTGTCGACGTTCGCGGCAACACCGCCTGGCCTGGCCATCTCGGCGAGCTCGGGCAGGCTGAAACCGGTCAGCTCGACGAGGTCCTGCAGCTCGAGCGGCCTGGTGCCGAGCGGTCCGGGCTGGGGCGCGGGCGATCGTTTAGTGATCGATGATGAGCTCAAAATGGCAGGTCCTCCGGATCGTCTGAGTTGTCGATGGCTGCGACGACGCGGGCATGCGGATCGAGCTCCTGGGCCGCGATGCGGGCTACCCGTGGCGCCGGCGACTTGGCGAGCTCCTCGAGCACCTGGTGGCGCAGCAGCACGGCATAGATGTGCAGGGCATCCTTCGCGCTTTCTGAGTCCTCGACGGGCAGGCTGATCATCATCATCAGACCTTCGGAGCCGTAGTTTCCGTCGCTGTATTTCCGCTCGTACACCACGCTGATGGTCGTGGGTGTCATCGGCCACGTCCTCGCAGCGCGAGAAAAGCCAGCAGCGCGACCAGGCCTACAAAAAGCAGCAGCAGCACGATCAGCAGCGCTCCACTATCCACCGAGCGGATGCAGCGAGTACGCCTGCAGCGTCTCGCCCTGGCTCACGACGTGCGGCTTTATTCGTGACCCGAGTGGCTGCTGCTCGCTCGGCACGTCGGGTTGACGAGGTCGCCGCGCCAGGTCGCACGCCAGGCAATAGCGCGAGCGGACCAGTGGTACGAACTCGCAGCCCTTCGTCGCGCACTGCCCTGGCTTCACAGCTCCAGGTCCTCGAGCGCCAGTACGTCGTCGGGGATCGCCACGGGCCCGGCCCACTCGCGAGCAAGCGCGGCCACGCTCAGGTAAGTGCTCGAGTCGGTGCCCTGCCTGCGCACCGCGAGCCGCCCGCCGAAGTCGACCACGGTGCACAGTCGCGGCCGCACCGCCTGCTCGAGCTCGGGCAACAGCCCGCGTATGCGCCACCAGTAGAGACCAGGCATGGCAGGCGGATCGGTGCGCCACGGCACGCTCGGCGGATACAGCCGTTCAGCCGGCGGCTCGTACAGGACTGGCCGCGGCACAGGCGCGGGCTCGAGTGGTTGCGGTTCGAGCAGGCGTTCGGCGCGCAGGTCCTGCACGTGCGCGCGGAGAGAAGCAAGCCGTTGCTGGCGATCCTCTTCGTTCATCGGCCAGACGTACTCGTCGTCATCGAGTTGATCGGGTGTCGGCTTGCGAAAACTCAGGCCGAACATGACATCTCCTCGTAGCCCATCGCGCGTTTGACGGCGCGTGCGATCGCGCGGCCCATCGGCAGTGGCACGCCATTCGCGACCGCTTTGAGCTTCGCGTCCTTGCGGAACGGCATGTGCTCCGTGAAGTCGCGCGGCAGGCCCTGCAACTCGCAGGCATCCTCAAGCGAGTAGACGTAGCCTTTGGGCAAGTTGTCACCGCCGCCATGCCCAGCCGGTACCGGCTGGGCAACCCACGACAAGCGATCCGCATGGCGTCCCGTGAGCGCGAATGGTCGCCGGCCGCGCATTACTCCCCCGCCGTCGCTGGATGTGACCCCTAAAGCGACGGCGGGATGCTCAAAGAGCGCTACGTCGAACGGCAAACAGGGCGCGATGCCGTAAGCGTCAGAGACAAGCCGATCGAGTCCGAATGACAGTGCTCGCACACGATTCTGTTCCGCGCCCATCTCCGCGGGATCAGAGAACCAACGGTTGTTGACGACATGCCGGCTGACGAGATATCCGTCCACCACGGGTTGCGGCGCCGCCGGCACGTTCTCCATCAGGAACCACGCCGGGCACGCCTCGACCACGCAGCGCTCGAACTCGGGGATAAGATTGCCGAACTTCGGCTCATAGCCGTTGTGGCGCACCATCACCGCGAGGCGGCTGAACGCTTGACACGGTGGCCCGCCGATGACCCCATCGAACACGCCGCCTGGCGGATGAAACTGGCGAATGTCGCCGCCCCAGAGCACATCAGGCCCACGCACGACACAGAAGCCTTCCTGCTCAAACGCCATGTCGAGCAGGCCGATACCGGGGAACAGCGACAGGATCAAGCGCACGACCATGCTCGGGCGCCGCCCATGCTGAGCCGTTGCGCCAGAAAGCGCACCGCCTGCCACGGCGAGAACGGATCGAGATACCCCCACGCATAAAAGCGCTGCAGCTCGCCGCGCGGGTGGAGTTGCGCCGCGCCCAGCTCGCCCGAGCGACCGATGCTGTACGGGTCAAATGAGCCGCCTGTTTCACAGCGAACCACGCGCAATAGCCAGGCGCGGGAAATACCGATCTCCTCGCTGTACTGGTCAATCGCGGCGAGCGTGTCGTCGGGCGTGTAGACGCTCTGGGCGTGGAGCCCGATCGCGGCACTGAGCAGCATGCCGAGCACGATGCCGAACAGTCCCGCGAGCGCCACACGCGTCATGGCAAAACCTCGAGCACCGACAGTCGCCCATCGGCATTCCGCCCACAGCGATGCCAGCCCGCCTTGAGAAAGCAATAGCCAGGATTCGTCGAGCGAA
>Ga0126369_10000200_pt1 | contig 37994 bp, 49 predicted proteins | sample PanSoiMetaPlot_1_FD_109646 | JGI IMG/M metagenome (GOLD analysis project Ga0126369, IMG submission 109646) | Tropical forest soil microbial communities from Panama - MetaG Plot_1 | ecosystem: Environmental > Terrestrial > Soil > Tropical forest > Bulk soil | place: Panama | collected 2016-02-17
CACGCCGCCGTGCGTTGCGAGAAGTGCCCGTGGAATGGGCCTAACTTGCACGTAGCTACGGGGTGCGGATTAGTCGCAAAACCGTGTCCAGAAGCCCAATGAAATCAGTGGCTTAGCGGGTGTGCCGAAACGGCTCGAAAAGACGAAAATTCTCGTAGTCAAAGCGTGGTTCTAAGGTAGGGGCTAACGCTATGAAAAGACACGCGAAAATCGTCGAGTTTCGGCCCTCCCCGGCGACGGAGAGGGTAATTCAGGCTGGAATCGGCAATACCGCTGAAATCGTCGAGATTCGGGGCCGTTTCCGAAAGCGAGCCAAGAAAAAGGGCCGAAAGCTGCCATTCGCGATACAACCGCCGGGGGCAGACAGCCCCGATTGCGCATAAAGCTGAGAAGTGCCCATTTCATGCGGCTTTCTTGCATTGCGCTAGGTTGTGTAGTCAGGGAAGTGCGCCAATAGGCCCGCTGCGCCAATGTAACTGAATAGGTCCGGCTCGGGCGTAGTCAGCCCGGCTAAGCCCTTGGACTGACGGGCGAATCACCTGAAACGAATAGAGAACAAAAGAGAACGGTGCGCCAGTCGTGCGCCAATCATGCGAGGCTCGAATGCGCGCCCCGGTTTTCGGAATCCACGTCCCGCGCCGTTGGTTGCGGTTGCTCTACATTGGCGACCCTGGTCCGCTCGCCTATGCGGGCTGGCCGACGACGCCGCCCGCTGTCGTGGGCGGGCCGCTTCCGATGTCGTGGCCGGTATTCCTGTTCACGCCAGCGCCGGACGAAGGTGCTTCGCTGGTCAAGGGCGAGGCAATCTTTCCCAAGGGCGTCAAGTGCGCGTTCTGGCAAAGCTCGACGCGGGCCGCGATTTGCCCGCGCTACGGCTTCGGGCGGTCGGGCCGGTGACGCGCTCTTATGGCGACGTTGCGCGGCCGGACTTGCCCCGGCCGGGCTGTCAGGTTCGGCTTGTCATGGGGCCGCCAGCGGCGGGCAAATCGACCTACGTCGCGAACCATGGTTCGCCCGGCGACATCGTGATCGATCTCGACGGCATTGCGCGCGAGTTTGGGTTGGGGCGAAGCCGCCCCGAGCACGTGGCCGAATTGCTGGCCGAGCGCAACCGGCGGCTGGTCGCGCTGGCGAATGAGCCGCCCGAGCGCGTGGCGTGGGTGATCGTTTCCGCGCCCGGCAAGTCGCTGCGGCAATGGTGGTCTGACGCGCTCGCTGTTACGCCCGAAAATCTCGTCTTGCTGTGTCCGCCACGCGACGAACTTCGGCGGCGCATCGTGAACGATCCCGACCGGCTCAAAGTGCGCGCGCTGCATTGTCAGCTAGTCGACCGCTGGCTTGAACGCGAAATGCACGACGATCCTGGCCCCATCAAACGCGGCTGTGACGCGAACGGGAATCCGCTCGATCCGTTGCATCCCTGGAATCGAGAGAGACGGCAACATGGTTGAGAAACGTGGACGGCATGCGAGTGCAGACTTGGAAGTGGTGCCGCTAATGCCGGGGGAAGCCAAGCCGCAACCGCCTGCGGAGCTTGGGGAGAAAGAAGCGGAGATTTGGAAGTCAATCGTGGACAGCATGCCTTTGCGCTACTTCGGGCGTGAGACGTGGGGCTTGCTGATTAGTTTATGTCGGCATCGCGTTGCAGCGGATATTGCGTGGGAACGCTACATCAAAGCGCTCACCGCGAAAAAGAAGGGCGACAACATCGAAGCGCTGTCGCGATTGCATGCGCGCGAGTCGGCCAACGTGCGGCGGTTGTCGGCGGACTTGCGGCTGTCGAAATCGGTACGCGGCCCGCAACCGGTCGTGACCGAAAACAGCAAACGCAATCAGGTCATGAAGCGTCCGTGGGAAACCTATGCTTGATCCAGTGACCAAACCCAAGCGCGGCCCCGGTCGTCCGCGCAAGGTCATTCTCACGCGCGGGCAAAAGGTCATCGCGTGGATTCAAGAATACTGTTTCGTGCCGGAAGGCGCGCACGTCGGGAGCAAGGTCGAACTTCTCCCGTGGCAGCAAGAATTCATCCTAGAGATTTACGACAATCCGCATGTCACGCGGCGCGCGATCCTCTCGCTCGGCCGCAAGAACGGCAAGACCACGCTGGTCGCGTGCTTGCTGCTGGTGCATCTGGTCGGGCCGGAAGCGAACGGCAAACAAAACTCACAGATTTATTCCGCCGCGCAGTCGCGCGATCAAGCCGCGCTCGTCTTCAATCTCGCGGCGAAAATGGTTAGACTGAATCCGGTGCTGCGCGACGCGGTGTTGGTGCATGAGTCGGCCAAATCCCTATCCTGCCCGGACCTTGGCACACGTTATCGCGCGCTCGCGGCAGAAGCGACTACCGCGTATGGATTATCGCCCGCACTTGTTATCCACGATGAACTTGGTCTTGTTCGAGGGCCGCGTAGCGAACTTTATGAAGCCCTGGAAACAGCAACCGGTGCGCAGAAAGACCCGCTCAGCATCATCATCTCGACGCAAGCGCCGACTGACGCTGACTTGCTTTCCGTTCTGATTGACGACGCGCTCGCCGGGCACGATCCATCGGTCGTGCTCAAACTCTACACCGCGCCGCTCGAAGCCGATCCGTTCGACCCGGACGTGATCGGACTCTCCAATCCTTCGCTCGGGCATTTCCTCTCGCTCAAAGAAGTGCTCAAGCAAGCGAGCGATGCGCGCAGGATGCCCGCGCGCGAGGCGGAATTCCGCAACCTGATTTTGAATCAGCGCGTCGTCGTCGATAATCCGTTCTGTTCGCCGGACGTATGGGCGGGCTGCAATGAGCCCGTCCGTCCGCTCGAAGATGTCGAGCTATACGGCGGGCTCGATCTTTCCGAAGTCAACGATCTCACGTGCCTTGTGCTCATCGGCAAGGTCGACGGCAAGTGGCAAGTCAAGCCGACGTTCTGGTTGCCGAGCGAAGGCTTGATGGAAAAGGCGCAAGCGGATCGCACGCCTTGGGATTTATGGCACAGCCAAGGATTTCTCGACACGACGCCCGGCCGCACGATTTCCTATGAGTACGTCGCGCACCATCTGCGCGAGTTGTTCGGACACTACCGGATTCAAAAGATCGCGTTCGACCGCTGGCACTTCTCGCAATTCCGACCGTGGCTCATCAAAGCCGGAATGGACGAAGAATTTATCGAGGAACACTTCGTCGAATTCGGGCAGGGCTACGCCAGCATGTCGCCAGCGCTGCGCGAGCTAAGCCAGATGTTGCTCGAAAAGAATCTCTGCCACGGCGATCATCCGGTTTTGAAATCTTGCGTCATGAACACGGTGATCACGCTCGACGACGCCAAGAACAAGAAACCTTCCAAGCGGCGCTCGACCGGGCGCATCGACGGGCTGGTCGCGCTCGCGATGGCGGTCGGGGCCGCGCCGCTCAATGAGCCAGAGATAGACATTTCCGCGCTAATCTCTTGAGTCGCGTCTTTCGGGGGATGACTATCTTAACCCCATTCCCATAGGAGCAACGACGACGGCGACTTCGAACGGTCATCCCCCGAATTTTCGAGTTGTCCACAGCCCGGACTATTGCGCCGAATCGTTACGTGCTTTTTATTTCCTCCCTGGCGGTCGGTTGTAACTCTCGTCGTGGCCGCTCACCTTGCGCGGTCGGGTTTGCCTTGAACAAGCCCAAGCCCGGCCGCGCATTTGCTTTGCCGGGGAAGGAATGTGAAACGTCCAAGCAAGAAAAAGCGCAAAGAGCGTAAGCCGCGTTGGGCGGCCGAGCTTGACGACTTGCGCGCAAAGCTGCAACGCGCGTTGACGAATCTGGACGCGCGGATTGAAAGGCTTGAGCCGCTTCCGGTCTTGACCAAGTTGCAACAGCGCGTCGATTATTTGAATGACCGGGTTGAACGGCTGGAAAAGCAAATTGGTCGGCTGCACGAAATCGAAGCAACCATCAAAACCCTGGTCGCCAATAGCCCGGCCGAGCACAAGCGCAACGGCATATTGATCCCGGTCTACACGCCGCCCCCGTACAAGGGAGGGCATAAGCCGTGAGCCCGCACAGCCTCGTTCGCCGCGTCCAAGTCACGGTCACCGCCGACGATGGCCGCGTGCTTGACAATTTCTTTGTCGAATTGCCCGCTGGCTTCGTGCCCGAAATGTTCGACAAGTTTGTGCGCGAGGCGCTTGAAACGTATTTCGATCTCACCGACGCAGTAGTCGAAGCACCGCGATGACCGAGCCGAATTATACGGGCGAGCCATCTTATGATTTGCGCGATGCGCTAAAGCTTGTGCTGTTGTTTCACGGCGGCCGATGGGACGATGCCGAAAAAACCGAATGGCATCGCATCACCGGCACGCGCGAAGCGACCACGAAAGTCCTCTGCGATCACGTCCGCTCTGCGCTGGCATTCTATGACCCGAGTTGAGATTTGCGAGCGCGAACGATGAGTAACCGTGTCGAGTGGATTGACGGCGGCCGGGAGCCGCGAGAGAAACCGGACCCGGCCTATCCGCAGGGCATCGATCTCGACATGGCCAAGGGCCGCAAACCGTCATGCACAATCTCGTTGCCCTATCCCGCCAAGCGCTGCGGTTTCTGGTACGTCGAGTGCGGCACGTGCGGGGAGAACATTCTGATTACGACAGCGGGACGCCCGGACGATCCGCGCTCGATCACTCTGCCGTGCAAGATGAGAGCGTGATGCCAATCCAATTCGTCAACGGTGTGGAATGCGTCGAGTGCCCGTGCTGCCATGGGCGTGGCGTGTTGACCGTTTACGACGAAACGCTGACGCCAGTCGCGGCCAGCTTCCACACTTGCACGCATTGCATGGGCAAGCGCTTCATCGCGGTTGCGATGCCGAAGCACGAACACCCGTTGCGCTATTTTGGCGAAGTGCCGCTATGAATATCACGCTGCGCAGAGGCTTCGACAAATGCGTCGCTTGGGGCAAGCCCGACAGCCCCCCGCGCAGATTGTGCTATGTGTGCTTTGCGCCGCTGCCCCCGGTGCCGTTGATGGTGTGCCGAAGCGATGGCTACGTTGCTTCGCTGTGCGACCGCTGCGTCGCGAAGTGGGTCGAGGCTAAATGAGACTGCGTAAGTGGAACGTCTATGCGGCGGGACACCGCGTCGGCATGATCCGCGCCGCGAACAAGATCGAAGCGTCCCGCCTGATCCGCAAGATGTCCAGCACACTCGGGCGTCAGCGCGATCCGCTCGATTGGGCGAAGGGCGATTACGTCGTGCGGCGGTCGGATCGTGAGCGCCGGACATGACGCAAGCCGAGCATCGCCAACTCCGCGAAGCTCTCGCTGAAATTTTCACGGAAGAACACGCCGTCTTTTGGTTGTCGACGCCAAACCGGCATATTCGCGGGCGCATCCCGGTTGAATGCAGTTTCGACGAAGTGAAAAAGCTTATCGAGCAAGTCAAGGCGATGCTGGAACGGGGCGACAAGCCTGCGCACTGAAATGAGCAAGCACTACCCCATGAACAATCTTGCCGAAGCTCGCGAGTCGATGCACCGCGCGGAGCGTGACCATCGCTCTGGCGTGCTCGACGATTTCCAGTACGCGGACATTCGCGCCATGCTGACCGAAACATTGTCGCGATACGAAAACGACTCCGTCAAGCGCACCGTGGGCGCAGGCAGGCTAAGGTTCACCGAGCCATGACAACTAACCCGCAACAGGACGCCGCCAAGATCGCACTTGAACAGGCACGGCGCGCGCTCATCAAAGCCTCGCGCGAATACGCGACCGGCGAGATGCCGCACGAAATGTATTTCTCGATGCGCGCCATGCTCATCGACACGATCTCGCGGCTCGACAAAAAGATGAATCTGGTCGGATGACCGAATACCCCATGAACACGCTGGCGCAGGCGCGCGACTCGATCATGCGCGCGGTCAGGGATCGCGACGCGCTGCGCATCACGACCGAGCAATTGAAACAGGTGCGCAATGACTACGCGCACCGCCTGACGGAAATAAAAAAGGCCGCGCTTTTGTCTAGCGCGGCCAAGTTGGGCGTCAGGTCGTTTGGTAATACTTCTGTTGCCGGTAAAGTTTCTTCAACGCCGAATCGGCACGGCGCTTCTTTCGCTCCCAAGCAACGATCCGCGCCGCGACCCGCTGTGCGCGGATCGCAACCCGGTCGACCGGTGCGGCGGTCTGCGCCAACTTAGGCGAGACAGTCGCGCCGTCGAGATACGGGTAGTGGCTCTTTTTTTCCGGTGACCAGCGATTGAGCCAGCCCATCGTTTCGTGCTTGTAGCCCCGGCAATGCATCAATTCGTGCTCAAACAAGTGCGCGAATTCGAACACGTCGAACAACGGTTCGACTGATTTGCCGGTGCCTTTGCACTGGCTGCACGGCGAGGGATCGGCCAACTTGCCGTCGATGATCGATCCCCACGTTTTGCCGTCAGTGCAGTATTGGCACGCGTCGTCCGGCTTCGGTACTCGCAGCTTCATCGTGCCCGAATGCAAGTAGGCGTATCCGGTGTAGCCGCCGCGTCCGTGCCATCGTTTCTTGGAGTGAACGATGGTGACCCGGAGCGGATGCCGCAACGGACCTTCGAGCTTGATGTTGGCGTTGAGGACTTTCAACATGACCGTGCGCAGCGACCGCGTAGGCCACTGTGTCCGGTTTACAATGTTGAGCTTCTTTGAGATTTGCTGTAGCATGTTCGTGTACTTTCCTAAGTTCATCAACTTACGTTGTCCCGGCTGGCGTCAACCAGCCGGGTCTTTTTGGTAAGCTCGAAGATTTCGCGACGCACCTTCGTGGTTCGCCCGGACGCGACTTCCGTGAAGCGCGCCCATTTGCGGCCCACACGAATCGTCACACCGCGCTCGCCACAACCGATGCGAGGCTCGTCAACGAACTTCCAACGTGCTCGTATGAGCATTGGAGAGTCCTTTCTGATTCACCTGTCAAACAGCCCGCCCGCGCGTTGGGCATGGTTCTTCTCACGCGCAGGAAGAGTATAGCACGGCTCGCCGTTGACGTTTTGACGCGACTCGTTTTCGAAGATGGTTGCAGACGAAAGGCGAGCGTAATCAATGCTCGCTATTCGACTCGGAACGAGTCAAAATTCGGTTTCATGCGGGTTTCTTGAATCGGTGTTTGACTCGGCGTCAATGACTTAGACGGAATTGGCTCGCGTTTGCTTCGGTGAAAGTGGGTCGAAATAAAGTCATTAAGAGTTTGCAGGAATCAAAGCTCCCCGGCTCTTCGCGAGGGCACGGGGCTTCGCCCGCTCTCCTACGGATCGCCGTCTACGGGAGAGCGGGCATCCTTTCCATGGGAGGCAACCATGACGCTCGGCTTGGCTTATTGGGTGCTGATGCTGATTTGGCTTGTGTGGGGATTGCTGACGCACTTCGGCTACGCAGGCCCCTACAGCGCGGGCGTCAACGTCGTGTTGCTTTTCGTCCTCTTCTTGCTACTCGGATGGCAAACCTTCGGGCCGCCTTTGCATCGGTGAGTCGGTGACCGACGATATTCTTTTCCGCACATACGAGCCGCCCGCGCTAAAGGAAGGCGATTGGGACGAGTCCAAGCATCCGCGTGGACAGCCGGGCAACGCCGGACAATTCGGGCCGGGCGGCGGCGGCAAAGAGCCGAGCACGTCGAAGCCCGGCAAGGGCAAAGCGCCGAAGACAGGCCAGCCGAAGCCGGGCGGCGTCGGCGCGGAGAGCATCGAAGGCCAGCATCCGGGCCAAGGCTATTCCAAGGACGCGCGGCTACTGCACGACGGCACGATCTACACGACCAACGTACAAGACGCGGTGCTCGCGCTTTATGAGCACAAGCACGTCGAGCTAGACCAACCGCGCACTGTCTCGACACTCATCCGCAAGCTCGGCCAAGAGGCGATGCGCTGGCAGAAAGCGGGCCAAGCCGCGCCGACGTTCAATCTCTGCGACGTGTCGGTCGCTGGCACGAATCTGTTTTGCACCGACACCAAAGGCATCCCGCGTATCGAGATGCCGCAACTCGACAGGGAGCAAACAAAAAAATTCATCAAATACCTAAAGAAAGAAGGCTACGAATCCGAGAAGGTCAAAGAGCGCGCCGACTATCTGCGCGCGACGCAGGATGAGCTTTCCGGGGCCAAGGTCGCGGCCAACATGGACAAGCTCAAGGATGAGGAAGATCACATCGGGCGACGGCTGGTCGTCTCGCGCGACAACTACATTCTCGACGGGCATCATCATTGGGCGGCGAAAATCGGACTCGACGCTCTCGACGGCAAACTCTCGCAAGCAACCAAAATGCCGGTCACGCGCGTGGACATTTCGATCACGCAGCTATTGCGCGAGGCCGACAAGTTCACGGGCGGCAAAGGCCACAAGGCCGCGAGCGAAATGGGCTATGAGCCGGAAGTCACACGCGCGAAACGGCCGAAGACCGAGATCGAGCTATGGCCCGAGCACGGCGAGGACGAAGGCGAATTCCTTGATCGCTGCGTCTATGCGCTGACGCCGTGCATCGGCGCGGATCGTGCCGAAGAAGTCTGCGGCGACAAATGGGACGCGTCCGGCAAGCTCGGCAAGAAAGGCTACGTGACGCGTGACCAGCTTTCGGGCGAGCTTGCCAGCAATCTTGTGACTGAGGCGTGCGGAAAAACTTGCCTCGCGTGCGACGCGCCCGCCAACGACACGCAAGCGCTATTCGCGAAGCTGTGGGATGAATCCGAGCATCCGCGCGAGCCCGCCGGAACGCCGGAAGGCGGGCGCTTCGCCGGGGGCGGCCCCGCCGACGAAGGCACCGCGCATGTCGACGAAAGCGCGCTGCGCGACACGAAGGAAATTTCGGAAGCTGTCGCTGGTCAACTCGGCTTTCCGCAAAGCGACGTGATTATCAATCCGGGCACGTATCACGTGCAGTTGGGCGACCGCGAGTTTGACGCGGCAGGCTCGGCCAATCTGCAAACCGGAAAGATCACGCTGTATCCGCAAGGCTTGACCGGCTTCGGTACAAGCATCGGCGGCGTCACCGCGCACGAAATCGAGCATATCAAATTCCAGACCGCGCTCGACAAGCATCAGGCCGAGTATCGCTTAGCCGAAGCCGAGCCGGGGCCGCCGCCGAATCCGGCGAGCGAGCATTGGTGGGAACAACGCGGCGGCAAAGATGCCGTGTTCCGACCGGACGGCACGCTATGGCCGCCCTACGATCAGAAGTATCCGAATTATCAGGCGATGGAAAAAGCCTTCCGCATGCACACGTGGGAGGACTTCGCCAAATCCGATGGCGTGTCCGACTACAGCTATGATTGGTGGAAAAACTGGAAAGACCAAAAGACGTTTCAGGGTCGGCCAATCAGCTACGAGCAAGCCGTGTATGAAACGCTCGCGGAGATCGCGCGTATCAAATATCAGACCGGGCTCTTCCCCGACCACATGGGCGAGCGCATCATTTCGTGGCGCGGCGAGGACAAGCCGCCGCCGACGAAAGTCGAGATGGTCAAGAATCGCGCGGTGTGGCGTGAACTCTTTCGCACCGTCGAGAAAGTTTACAAAGGCACGGCATGATCGAAGGCGCGACCATTGGCGGGCGTCCAGCCTTCGTCGCTTATCTCAACGATAAGTTTGAGCCGGTCGAGCGCGACGAAGCGACGTTCGCCAAAGCCATATTCACCGACGACAAAGGCGGCTCGCTGTTTCTTGTGGCGCGCGAGCCGCAGGAAAAAGAGTTTGACGAGAGCAAACACCCGCGCGGCAAGACGACGCCCGAGTCGACCGGCGGCAGCTTCGCGCCAGCGGAAGGCGGCGGCGGCGAGGGCAAGGAAGCCGCGAAGCCAGCGGCGGCAAAGCCGAAGGGCAAGAAAGCGGAATGGCAGGACTTCGCCAAGACCGACATTGAAATCGACTACGCGACCAGCCTCGAAGGGCCGAAGCAAAAAAAGTTTCTCGACGTTTGGAATGACCGCGTGCAGGAAGCACCGGAGGATTTCAAGAAAGAATTTCTCGGCGGCCTCAAAGGCACGATGAAGCTCGACTATAACGACAGGTCTAATGAGCTTGAAATCAGGGGCAAGCTACAGGATGCACGCGGCAATACCATCGGTGAATACACTCGCGACATTCATTTCGACACGAACGCCGCGACATCATCGTATTTTGCTTTGCGCGATTCACAGCAAGGCGGCGGCATCGGCAAGCAATTGCTCGCGGCCAACGTCGCCACCTATCAACGGTTGGGGCTCGATCACGTCAACGTCCACGCCGACATCGACATCGGCGGCTACGCGTGGGCGAAATACGGCTACGTGCCGAATCAATATTCGTGGGATGACTTGTCGGGCAGCATCTTAAATCGGATCGAAGGCAGCGGCGGCGGGGGTAGCGAGTCATACACGCCGGACTCATGGGAGTCGCTGTCCGACCGCGATCAGGAAAAAGTTTTCGACAGTTGGGCCGAATACCACGAAGATGAATTCCTCGACAGCGAGATCGAAAGCTGGCGCGACAGCGGTCAACCGCTAGAGGACGCAAAGAAAGAAATGGCTTCGACGTTCAACTTCTCGCGCGCGCCCGCCTCGAATGAATGGGCTTATGCGGGGCTGAAAAAATGGCGCGAGACGCGCGAGCAATACAATCATCCTCCGGTGCCGTTCACCGACAAGGAAATTCTCAGAGCGCTTTCGATTGACGACGATTATAAGTCGCGATGGGGCGACGGCGGCAGCGATCCCGAATTTACTTTCAACGACGAATTGCTCGACGAATTGAAGCGCGACCCGTCGCAACCGAGCCTTCCCGGCATCGAGCCGGAAAAGGGCAGCGACATGCTGACCGAAAAGGTTCGCACTGGTATCGAAACCGCGCTTGTCAAAGCTTTCAACAGCGAAGCCGAGGACAGGGCGAGTAACGTCGAGCCGCCCGATTATCTCAGAGAGAACATTCGCGATTCGCAGCGCGAGTATTGGGATTCGATGCGCGACCGCGACAGATACGACTACGCCGTCCGCAACGATTTGCTGCCGAGCTACGACATCGAAAGCGACGAAGACTCCGACGCGGAAGTCTATACCGGCGACGAATACGAAGCGCTGCGCAAGCTCGCCAACAGCAATGATCCGAAAGCGATTTGGGCCATATCGGATTCAAAGTACGGCAAGAAGCTTTTGATCGATACCGATTGGAACGGCGTGCTCAATCTCAAAGACAAAGAATCGATGGACCGCTTCAATGCCTACGTCCACAAAGCCAAACCCCAAGCGGCTGCAAAAGCCGCGTGAGTTTTTCTACAACGACGGCAAGCGCCTCAAAGATGAAGCGCTGCACAACGCGTTGATTGACGATGGTGACGAAACCAGGGCGAAGGCTGTGAGCGATAGAGTCGCTCGCCGTCTTGGATTGACAGAAAAAGAAATAGCCGCGTTGCGTTCGAAGTAGGCCGCTCCCGACAATCCGTCATTCGTGAATCCGCAACCAGCGGAGGACAAGCCATGCCGATGAATCCGCACAAGGGCGAGAAGCAAGACGCGTTCATGGCCCGTTGTGTGCCCGATCTTATGGGGCCAAACAAAGATAAGCGTCCGCAGGACCAAGCGGTCGCCGCGTGCTTGAGCATTTGGCGCAAGGACAAGGGCGAGCCCGAGCCGAGCAAGAGCGCCACGCAGGTTTCCGACATCATTCGGCGATGGCACAAAAAATTCGGTGCTGACCCGTCGCTCGCAATGATCATCAAGATCGCGGATTGCCCTGAGCCCGAGGACGACGAGACGAAGCAAGAATACATGGATCGCTGCATGGACGAAGTGGGTGACGACGGCGATACAGGCGACTATAGCGCCGAGGATGCGTGCGAGCTTACATGGGAGGATGAAGGCGAACCCTACTCGGGCCTGATGGAAGACTCCGGCCACAAGGGACTCGTCCACAAGACGGCGACGACCGAAGAAAAGGGAATGGAGTTTATTCTTTCGGACGCAACGCCGGATCGTTTCGGTGACATCGTTGATCCGAAAGGGTGGGACTTTAAGTCGTTCACGCGAAACCCCATCGCATTATTTAATCACGATCCGAATTTCATCGTGGGATCGTGGAAGGGCTTGCGTGTTCACGACGAAGCTCTGCGCGGTCATCTGACGCTCGCGCCCAAGGGCACGTCGGCGCGCATCGATGAAATCCGCTCGCTGGTCGAAGCGGGAATCCTCAAAGCGGTCAGCGTCGGCTTCAAGCCGGTAGAATCCAAGCCGCGCGAGGACGGCCGCCAGCCGCATCAACGCGGTCCATTCGACATGGGCGGCATGATCTACACGAAGTCGGAATTGGTTGAGACTTCGCTTGTCTCGATCCCGGCGAATCCAAACGCGCTCGCAGTCGCGAAATCACTGCGTATCAGCAAGGAAACGCAAGCGCTGGTCTTCCGCGAGCATGCGGGCAAAGAGTCCGGCGTCGTTTCCAAATCCGGCGCACAACACCGGGCCGAGCATGGCCGCGAACGGGCGCGTGCGATCACAGCCGAGCATGGCAAATCCAAACCCGCTGTCAGAGGACAGACAATCATGCTTTCTCAACGCATCCAAGATGCCGAGAAAACCGTCGTGCGGATGCGCGACGAACTCAACGAGCATCTTGCCACCATCGACGACGCGAACCCCGATCCGGGGCTTGTGGAAGTGACCGAAGGACTGACCACGAAGCTCGCCAGTGCCGAGCGCAATCTTGCCGCTCTCAAAGCGGCGGAAGCGCGACTCGCCAACGGCGGCGGCACCACCAGCAATGGCGGCGACGGCGACGGCAATCTCCCCGCCGTTATCGAGCGCAACAAGAACGCCATGATGGGCGCAACCGCGTTCCGCCAAGTCAATGCGGATCGCGCGATTGCCGAGCGCATGGTCGGCACCGGCCCGCGCCCGTTCGGGCTCGCGCCGAAGAAAGTGAGCCCGGTCGATTTCCTGATTCGTCAGGGCGTCGTCGCGGCTTTCTCGCACGCCACGCGCAAGAACCCCGACGAAGTGCGGCAGTTGATCTACGGCAACGACGACTGCACGCGCGCCTACATCGATTACGTCGCCAAAGCGGCAAGCGCGGCGGCGATGACTTCGGTCACCGGTTGGGCGGCGGAACTTGTGCAGCAAGTCTATGGGGATTTCTTGCAATTGCTCGGCCCCACGACTGTCATGCCCGCTCTGTCTGCCATGGGACTCACGCTCACGTTCGGTCGCGCGGGCAAGATCAACATTCCCTCGCGCTCAGCCACGCCATCTATCGCGGGAAGTTTCGTGGGTGAGGGCCAGCCGATTCCCGTGAGGCAGGCGGCCTTCGTCACGCAAGCGTTGACGCCAAAGAAACTCGGCGTCATCACTAGCTGGACACGCGAAATCGACGAGCATTCCTTGCCCGCGATTGAGGGAGTGTTACGCGACTCAATCGCGATTGACACGGGCATCGCCATCGACGTTGTGTTGCTCGACACGAATGCAGCGACCACGATCCGGCCCGCTGGCATTCGCAGCGGCGTCGCTGGACTCACGCCTACGGCTGGCGGCGGCTTCAACGCACTCATTGGCGATCTGACAGGACTCGCCGGGGCGTTGTTGACGGCGACGGCTGGCCACATTAGGTCGGGCGTCTTCCTGATGAATCCGCAGCAAGCCATGTCGATTGGATTCATGCAGCCGCCCAATGCAGCCGCGCCACTCTTCCCGCTGCGGGATGAGATTCAGGCGGGCCGCTTGGCTGGCTTCCGCGTCATCATATCGGCCAACGTACCGCTCAAGACGGTGATCTTCCTCGACGCTGCCGACTTTGTAAGTGTCGGAAGCGAATCGCCTCGCTTCGAAGTTTCGGATCAGGCGACATTGCACTACGAGGATACGAATCCGAGCGACATCACGGGCGGCACGCCGTCGCCTGCGGTGCCGGTGCGCTCGCTCTGGCAGACCGACAGCATCGCTTTGCGTTTGGTCTGGCCGCTCAATTGGACGCTGCGTCGCCCCGGCATGGTCGCGTGGGTCGCTGGCGTTACGTGGTGACGACGAAATAGCGCGGAACGTCGTTGTGGCGTTCCGCGTTTCTTGCTAACGGGCTTCATCGCAAATATCAGGAGACTTACGATGGCGGAAAAGCACAGCGGCGTTGCGGGACAGTACGCGAGCGCCGCAGACGTACCAAAGGGTCGGCCGACGCCGACACAAGATGAATTGAACAAGATCAATGCGGGCGAGCCGGTCGAGCTTGCTGCCGATGGCAGCGGGCCGGACCCAAACAATCAACCCATGCCGGACAATGTGGTCGGTGTGAAATCGCAACAAAGCGAACAACACCGCGCACCGCAGCACTCGCCTGTGCGGCCCCCGGCAAGGCCGGTTGCGTGAAAATCCCGAGCGTATCGAAGTCCGAGTTTCGGTTTGTCAGGCCGATAAGCTGGCTCGGACTTCACCGCTTGTATTTGAATGACGGCGAAATGGAAATTATCGCCGCGCTCTTGCGCGAAATCGACGCGGAGAGCATGTGCGAATTCGGATGCCGCGATGGACGAACCGCAAAAGTGCTCTTGCACAACGTCCCGTCGTTACACCGCTATATCGGTGTCGACGTGCCCATGTCCTATCGCCCTGGCCTTGATCATCAACGATCCGAAATGGTGGCAGAGCCCGGACATCTCGCGACTTCCGATCCCCGCTTCCAACTCATCGTTCACGAACGTGGATCACTCGACGTAAAGACGAACGACTTCGAACAGGTCGACGCTTGCTTTATCGACGGCGATCATTCTGAATATGTCGTGTATCGCGACAGCTATCGTGCGCTGACGTTGGTGCGCAATGGCGGCATCATCATTTGGCACGATCACTTCAATGGCGCGGTCGGCGTGACCGATGCGCTCAATAAGTTGGCCAAAGAAAAGTGGCCCATTAAACACGTCGAAGGAACGTGGCTCGCGTACAGGCTAGTCGAGCCCGATGTTGTCTAACGATCTTGTCGACTGGCATTGTATTCACTTAGATCAGGGCTACGCGGCCTTTCACGAAAACGATTTTCATACCGCGCTGGTCGAATTCGACATGGCGCTCGCAATTGACGACCGGCCGATGGCGCGATGGGATCGCGCGCTCACGCTTCTCGCGATGGGGCGCTACGCGGAAGGCTTTCGCGAGTGGCGCACCAATTGGCAGATTTACCGCGCAGAGATAACCGAGCGCGGGCAACGGCTCTATTTCGACGAGCACCGTCCGGTGTGGAAAGGCGAGCCCGGCCGCGTGCTGGTTTTGGGCGAGGCCGGGTTTGGCGATCAGGTGCAAATGCTTCGGTTCGTATCTCCGTCCATGGTCTTGGACATGCCGAAGCCGATGCAACGTCTCGCGGCACAGGTCGCGCCGCTCGCGGAAAGCGACGATTGCGATTTTGTTTGTCCGATGTTCGATATTCCGGCGGTCTTGCGTGTGACGCCGGAAACGATTCCGTCGCCGCCCTACCTGAAACCCGATCCCGCGCTCATCCTTGAGTGGGCAAACAGGATCGGCAACGGAGGGCGGCGGCGGATCGGCATCGCGTGGTCGACGAAATTTGAAGAAACCTACGAGCATCCGAATGCGCGGCGTGCCGTGCCGCTCGATCAATTTCTCTCGCTTCTCAACGCGCCGCCGGATTCGGAGCTTTACAGTTTGCAAACTCAGGAGGCAGGCTTTGCGATCACGCGAGGAGTCCGTGTTTTCGAGTTTGCTGATTTCGCTGACGTGGCCGCTCTCGCCAGCCTTATGGACGTTGTGGTGGCAATTGACAGCGCTCAACTTCATGTCGCTGGCGCTATCGGGCATCCGCTAGTCTTCGGCTTGCTTCCGTATTCGCCCACATGGCGTTGGCTCGATCCGTGCTGGTATCCAGAACTCAAACAATGCCGATGCGACGCGCCGGGCGATTGGGCGAGCGCATTTGCCAAGGTGAAAAATGGCCAACGCGCTAACCAGAATCTTTGATCGAGTCATCGGCAAGGCCGAAGGCGCGGCGCATCCGCCGCCCTACGTGCTGCCCGTGACCGGCGGCTGGCTCGGTCCCGAAGGTCGCTCGATCAATTGGTGGCAGGAAGGTTTCAGCGTCCGCCCATTCTCGACGACCAGCGCGATGGTCGAAGCGTGCGTCAGCGCGTACAGCCAAACAGTCGCCATGTGTCCAGGGGATCACTGGCGCTCGAATGAGAAAGGCGGGCGCACTCGCGTGACCAATTCGTCGCTGTCGCGCATTCTGCGCCAGCCGAATGACTATCAGAGCATGTCGGACTTTTTGCTCAACACAGTCCGCGATCTTTATATGTATGGAAACGCTTACGCGTATTGCGTGCGCAACAATCGCTACGAGATCGTCGAGCTTCATCCGATGATGGCCCGCATGTGCTGGCCGAATATCGCGGAAGATGGCTCGGTGTTCTATTCGCTCAGCGGCAACAGCATCATTCAAAATCGCTACGATCTATGGCAGACGTGGATTCCCGCGCGCGACGTGCTGCATGTCCGGCTGCACTCGAATGACGCGATGTATCATCCGCTTCTCGGTATCTCTCCGCTCACGGCGGCAATGATTGACGTGGCGACAAGCGGCGCGGTGAAGGGACAGCAACTTGCGTTCTTTACCAATCAGGCGCGGCCGAGCTTCGTGCTTTCAACCGACCTGTTGCTGAAAAAGGATCAGGTCGACGCGCTGCGCGACCGCTGGAACGATCAGGCGACCGGCTTGCAAGCGGGCGGCACGCCGATCCTGACCGGCGGATTGAAGCCCGTGCCGATCACGATGCGCTCGCGCGACGCGCAGATTGCCGAAGTGCTCAAAATGACCAATGAGGACATCGCGCTGGTCTTTCGCGTCCCGTTCCAAATTCTCGGCATTAGCGGATCGCCGCACGGCTCAACCGAAGTCCTGATGCAAGAATGGGTCGCGAGCGGCTTGGGCTTCTGTCTCAACCACGTGGAGACGGCGTTTGATCGCACCTTCGGGCTCGATGGCCAGCCCGACGAATATATCGAATTCTCGACTGAGGCGCTGTTGCGTTCCGCGTTCAATGTGCGGATCGCCGCGCTGAAAGACGGCGTGCTCGGCGGAATCTTCTCGCCCAACGAAGCACGCAACAAGGAAGGACTCGACCGGGTTGAATACGGGGAAGAGCCCCGCCTTCAAGCCCAAGTCGTGCCCTTGAGCGCAGCGGAAGGAATCGGAACCCCGGCAGCAGGGCCGGGGCAAGCACCAACAACAATACCGCCAGCGCCAGCCGCGCCCCCAACACCCGCCGCACCGGCAAAGTCGGCGGCAACCGGGAGCACGAAAGATGCAAGATTTGATACCCTCTCAAGAGACGCCTTACGAATTGCCAAGCACATCAATCGAAGTCGAGTCGGCGTCTGACGCGCTTGCGCGAGCATTAGGCGAAATCATCGCTGAGAAAGAGCGGGAGTGGCAACGCACACGTGAACAGGACCGCGCGGAGACTCGCGCGATTCTTTCCGAGTGTCGCGCGACTGTCGCTGAATTGCGCTCTGAGAATGTCGTGCTGCGCAGCGTATTGGAGAATCAGTTTCGCGAGCGAAGTGCGTTGCTCAAAGACGGCGAGCCGGGGCCGCAAGGCGCGCCCGGTGCCGCTGGCGAGAAAGGACCGCCCGGTGAGCCCGGCCCGCCCGGACCCGATGGGATTCCCGGCCCGGAGGGAATGAAGGGTGAAAAAGGCGATCAGGGCGCGCCGGGAGAGGCGGGGCCAATCGGAATAGGTCAACCCGGCCCGGCCGGTGAACCCGGCCCTCCCGGCAACCAAGGCGAGCGCGGTGTGCAAGGCGCGCGCGGCGAGCGCGGCGAGCGCGGCATTGCTGGCGACAGTATCGTCGGCCCGCGCGGCGAACGTGGCTTAACGGGCAAGCAAGGCGACGCAGGACCGCCCGGCCGCATGGGCACGCCGGGGCCGCAAGGCGAGAAAGGCGCGCGCGGTGAGCGCGGGCACCTTGGGCCGCGCGGCATTCAAGGTGAGAAGGGCGAGCGCGGCGATTCCGGTACAGCCGGGCCGCGCGGCTATGCCGGGCCACAGGGCGAGCAAGGCGAGCCGGGGGCGCAAGGCGAGCAAGGGTTGGTCGGGCCAACCGGTGAGCAAGGCGAGCGTGGCGAGAAAGGCGAGAAGGGCGACAAAGGCGAGCGCGGCGAGCGCGGGTTAGAGGGCAAGTCGGGCAGCAACGGCGCGCCCGGCGAAAAGGGCGAGCAAGGGCCGCCCGGCGAAAAGGGCGAATCCGGCGAACGCGGACCCGCTGGCGAGCGCGGCGCGCAAGGCGCGCCCGGTATCCTCAAAGCCATCACGCCTTACGACTTCGAGCGCGTTTACTACACGGGCGATGTCGTCACGTGGCTTGGCGCGTGCTGGCAAGCGCTGAGCGACACCGGCAAAGAGCCGGGACAATCGAAGGACTGGCAATTGATCGTCGCGGCGGGCGAGCCCGGCAAAGGCTTGCGCATTCGCGGCACATACAACGAAAGCGAAACCTATGGCGCGCTTGATGTCGTTACCCGAGAGTCTTCGTGGTTTGTCGCCAAGTGCGATGCGCCGGGTTGCTGCCCTGGACCCGATTGGCAAGTCGGGCCGAGCGCTAAGCGCGGAGACAAGGGCGCGCCCGGACTTCGAGGCGAGCGTGGACCGCAAGGACTTGCGGGCAAAGATGGGAAAGATGCTGCGGCAGCGGTGATCGACTTCCGCGTCGATGCCGCTAACTACGAGTTGGTTGCCATCCGGTGTGACGGAAGCGAAGGCCCGCGTGTCTCGCTGCGTGGGCTGTTCGAACAGTATCACTTCGAGCGAAAGGGAGCTTAACGATGAGCATCGCTGACGTTACCGAGAACGCAATTCTCAATCTGGTATTCTCCGCAACGACGTGGGCAAACTACGCACAGAACGCCGCGACCACGCCCGAGACGAACATCATCGTCGCGTTGCATACCGCCGATCCCGGCGATGCCGGTGCGCAGAACACGACCGAAGCGGCATACACAAACTATGCTCGGCAGAACGTCGCACGTTCGAACGGATGGACGACAGCCGCGACGGGTAGCGTGTCGCCGGTTGCCAATATCGACTTCCCGGCGAGTGGCGCGGCCGGTTCGACCATCACCTTTTTCTCGACCGGCAAATCCGGCGGCGGCGCGTCGCCAATTCTCTGGTCGGGAACGGTGACGCCCAACATCGCCATCGGCGCGTCCGGCATCACGCCGCGACTCACGACTGCGAGTACGATCACGCTCGATTGAGGCGAACATGGCAAAGATCGTCGAAGCAACCGGGCAGGCCGCAAATCAAAGCGCGCTAACCGGTCCAACCGCCAAAGAGATCGAGCAAGCGATGGCCGACGCCGTGAGGCAGGCTTACGCGGACGGCATCACCGATCCCGACGAAATCCTCCGCTTGCAACTCGAAGCGCGCGAGCGAGTCAAGAGCGGCGGATGAACGGCAACGAAATTATGCGGCGTGCGCTCGAAGCGCACGATCTTGTCACGTGTTGCAAGCTTTGGGAGCAAGTCGCGCCGAATCTGCCGCAACCGAAAAATGCAGACGACGCGCGAGTCATTATGCACCATGCCTGTACGGTAGCGGGCAACGTCGCTGTGCGCTCGCGTTTCTATTCGCACCGTTGGCTCATCGATCACGGCTATCCGAGCGGACTGCCGGATGAATTGAAGCCGAAGGCCGAGCGCATGTTTCCGAAAGTAATTGACGCAGTTGGCATCGCCTGCGGCACGGCGTCGGAAGCAATGAAGCCGCTTGTGTCGCACGTGCGCGGCGCAATGGAAAACGTCGTGCTCGATCACTACGCCGATGGCGTCAAAGACCCGAAGATTATCAAGCCGCGCATGATGGAAGCGCGGCGCTACACGCTGAAAAAGTTGCTCGGTTCCGTAAAGCTGCCGGGGAAATGATGTGGTCGTTTCACTCAAGCACAGCACCGTTGTTGCCGTTCCTGACGACGGGACAAGTCCGGTCGGCTCGGATGAGTGGAATGCCGAGCACAATCTGACGCTGGACTCGGGCTTCGTGCTCGGCCGCCAGTCGGCGGGCAACGGGCCGGTCGAGCAAATTGCCGCTTTCGGTGATCGTCCCGCCGCCGGGCAGTTGACTTATCTCAGCCCGACAGCATTGAAGTTTGCGCCGACCGGATATTCGGGTCGGCTCATTCAAATCAACGGCGTGCTGTATCCGATCCCTGTTGGCGGGATCGCCGGGCTCGGCAACACGGGCGTCTATCTCGACAACGTAGCGAACCAGAACCTTGCCGCGAATACGGTCTATACGATTTATGCCATTGTCGTAGCTGGCGTGGTAACGGCAAACTTTCGTGATGACGCCCCCGGCAATCATCGCCCGAGCCAAACCGTCGGCAACGAAAGCGTCGAAGTTCTTTACCAGACCAGTACGTCTACCGAATACCCAACCAATACTCTGATTGGAATGTGCCGCACGAATGCGAGCGCGCAATTCCAAGACGACAAGTCGAACAAATTCGTTTTGTCGTGGTTCAATCGACGCCGCAGGACCGGCTCGAATTACGCGACTGCCAATCCCAACACGGGGACCGGCACCTACGCGGAATCACCGACACCTTATCGGGTTAACTTTCTATGTTGGGCTGGCGACGAAGTTGAGTGGGAAATCCACGCCGCCACTTATTCGGGCAGCGCAGTTTGGACGTACACGGCCATTGGTTTCGATGGCATCAATGCGGAAGTAACCGCGCAGGCTTTTGGCACCTATTACTATGCCGACTTGCTGTCGATCAGAGATGTCAAAGTCGGCCTTACCGAAGGCTTTCACTATGCTTGCCAGCTTTTCGCGGGCAACACGACGGTCTATTTCGCGAACACCGCGCCGAGCAACGTCCCGTCAGCGGGCGGCAACGTCCCGTCGACGCATCTAGTCATCACGGTCAACGGATAAACTAATGTGGCGACAGAGAGAGGCATAGGAAGCGGAGTCTTTCAGCCCTCGATTTTTCAGGCGAGCGTTTTTCAAGAGTATGTCGTTTCTGGAACCATCGCGTTCCAACCCGATTCTTTCCAGAACAATGTCTTTCAATCCGCGCAGATAGTCGGCGCTGTTGCGAGCGCTTCCGGCATTGGCGCGAGCGCCGCTGTCGGCACTTATGGCGTTCTTGTCGCTGCCGTCGCAAGCTCGGATGGGACCGGCGCGAGTGCGGTCGTCAGCGAACAGGTTATCAACGCCACAGCGAGCGCGTCGGGTGTCAGTGCCGCTTCGGCAGACGGCGCACAGATTGCGGAAGCGGTCGGCAGCGCGGCGGGCGTCGGCACAAGCGTAGCGAGCGGCGAACAAATCGACGCGGCGACCGCGACCGCGACCGGCATTGGCACGGCGAGCGCGAGCGGAATCACGGTTGCCAACGCTACGGCGACGGCGGCCGGTTCCGGCACAAGCGCGGTTGTTAGCGCGCAGATTGCCGAAGCATCGGCCACGGCGGCTGGCGTGGGCGCAGCGGCGGGCGGCGTCGTTGCTGCTACGCCCGCGACCGCATCCGCCGCTGGCATCGGCGCTGGCGCGGCTACGAGTGCCGAGATTGCGGCGGCGAGCATTCTTTCCGCTGGCGCGGGCGCAAGCTCAGCCAATGGCGTCACCGTCGTCCAAGCAATCGCCACGGCGGCAGGCGCGGGCGCGAGTGCGGCAACCGGCATCACATTGGCCGGGGCGACCGCGACAAGCGCGGGCGCGGGCGTCGCGGCGGCGGCAAGCGCCAAGATTGCGGCGAGTGTTGCGGCGAGCGCCGGGGCGGGCGTTGCCACAGGCGGCGGCGGCACCGGCATCACGATTATCAGCGTCACGGCGACCGCAGCCGGTTACGGCGCGCCTGTTGTCTATGGCACCGGAGTCGTCAACGCGACCGGGGCGACAGCGGGCGCGGGCACAAGCGCAGCGACCGGCGCGGAGATTGCCGCCGCGATTGCCAGCGCGAGCGGTATCGGCTTCGTCAACGGCACGGCGACCGGCCTCGCCTTCACGACCGCGACCGCCGCCGGTTCGGGTCTAAGCTCGGCCGCCAGTGCGCAGACCGCCACGGCGAGCGCCACGGCGGCGGGCGTCGGTGCGGGAGCGGCGAGCGGCACCGGACTGTTTTTCGCGCCCGGCGCGAGCGCGGGCTTCGGCGCAAGCTCGGTTGTCGGTGCGAAGATCGCGGCGGCGACCGGGGTTACGGCGGGCGTCGGCGCAAGCGCAGCAACCGGGACCGGAATCGGCAACGCCGTTGCGGCGTCGGCCGGTATCGGGGCGAGCGCGGCTGTCGGCGCAAAGATTGCCGCGTCCGTGGCAAACTCTGCCGGTGTCGGCACGGGCGCGGTCGCGAGCAACGCCGTCATCATCGCGACGCCAGCGACGGCCAGCGCGGCGGGCACGGGCGCGAGCACCGCCAATGGCACGGGAGTCATTCTTGCGGTCGGCTCGGCCGCAGGCGCGGGCACAAGCTCGATCACGGGCGCGGAGATCGCCGCCACAAAGGCGAGCGCGGCGGGCGTCGGTGTTCTCTCCGCAGCCAGCGTCAGTGTTTTTAATTCGGTCGGCGCGGTCGCAAGCGTCGGCACCGGCTCTTTCGTCGGCGCGAAGATCGCGGCGGCAGTCGCAAACGCCACAGGTGTCGGCGCGGCGAGCGCGACCGGTACGGGTGTCGTCCTCGCAAGCGGTGTCGCGTCTGGCGTCAGCACGGTCGCGGGCGCTGGCGCAGCACGCGCAGCCGCATTCGCCAGCTCGGCGGGTGTCGGCGCGGCCTATGGTGCCACGACCGGCATCTTCAATTCGGTTGCCGCTTCGGCGGGTATCGGCGCGAGCGCCGTCGTCAGCGCGCAGACTGCCGCCGCCACGGCGAATTCGACCAGTGTCGGCACGGCGAGCGGATTTGCGACCGGGCTCGCGCCCACGACCGGAGTGGCGGTCGGCACCGGCACGGCCCCGGCCAACGGCTCGGCCGTTCTGTCGTCAAGCGCAATCTCTGTCGGCACGGGTGTCGCAAGCGCGCTTGCCCTGAAAATTCTCAACGCCATTGCCGCAAGCGCGGGCAACGGCACGGCCACGGCCCCCGGACTCATTGCGATGTGGGCCGCGACCGGATCGGCCAGCGGCGCGGGCGACGCGGCGAGCGGTGCGATCAAGACGCAGGCTTCGCGGGCGATGGCCGTCGCGGCGGGCTACGCCAAAGCCCATGGCTTCGCGCTCGGCCGCATCAATCTCGCGGCGGTGAAATTCGAAGGTCACCAATCGAAGCGGTTGAGCGTTAATGCCTATATCGAAATTCCGCACTTCGAGGGCTATCAAGAGGCGATCTTGGAAGCTCACGGCGAGCCGAAAGAGACGCACATCGCCGGGGAGTTGACGCCGCCGTTTGAGGGAATCGGGATTCCATGACGACAATCCATGAGCTTCATACGTTCTATGCCGGTGACGACTGGCAAATCGACGGAAGCTTGTTCGATGTCGACGGCAACCCGCTCGACGTGACCGGCGCGACGCTCGAATGGGCGTTGCTCGACTTCACGCACGCTGTCGTGCTCGATGAATCAGTCGCGCAAGTCGAAATCATTGACGCGGTGAACGGGAAAATAACCATCGTCGTTCCTGACGGGGCGACTGAGGGGCTTCCAGCGGGCCAATACAGCGACGTGCTGCGCGTAACTCTGCGCACGGTGACCGATACAATGTGGACCGGCGCTATCATCGTGAAGCGAGGCTTGCCGTGACCAGTACGCAACCGAAGATTCAGCACATCTTCAAGCCTGTCGATTTGTGGAGCACGCAAGACCTAATCACGCTCGACTCGCTGAAAGTCGCGTTGCGAATCGATGCGGCCGACACGACGAAAGACGCGGAGTTGACGATGGTCATTGACGGCGTGTCGGCGCAAATCGCGTCGATGGCCAACCGCAGCTTCGGTTACGACCACGTGCAAGAGACGTTCTATAACGCGGTCGAGGAAGATCGAATCTACTTTTCGCAATGGCCCGTCGTGCTGTCCGACATCAATCTGTTGACTTCGAACGGCACCGACATGCTGGCGACGCACGGGCAGGATTGGATTCTCGAAGAACAAACCGGCACGATGTTTTTCCCTGGCGGCGCGTTTAGCGGCACGATCTACGCGGACTATAGCGGCGGCTACAAGATTCCCGACGAAGCGCCAGCCGATCTCGCGCGCGTTGCTTTCGCCGCAGCACGCGAAGATTATTACATCTATGTGCGCGGCGCGGTGCTCTCAGGCGTGCGAATGATTTCTCACAAGCATGCGCGCGTAATGTACTACCCGCCCGGTCAGGTTTCCGCGACAGCGCAGGGCTCGGCCAATATGGGACCGGCGGGATCGAATCAAACGTGGCAGGCGGTTTGGTCAGTCGTGCAGAAGTACGTCAGACATTGGGTGTGAAACATGGCAGGACAACTTAGCACGATCACGTTGACGATCCCGGCCGGTCAATCGGAATCTGACGCAGGCAATTTTACGTCCGACATGGGTGTGTCAAAAGTTTTGCAGCACGCCATAGTGATGCCGAGCGCGTGGACGAACGCCAATCTTACGTTTCAGATTTCATTCGACGGAATTGAGTTCTTCGACGTTTGCGATTTTCTCGGTGATCCAATGATGATCAACGTCATGCCCGGAAGCGTCATTCTCGTACCGGACAACTTCGCGCAGGCGGCGCAATTTATGAAGGTGCGTTCTGGCACGCGAGAGAATCCGGTCCCGCAAGAGGCTGCGCGCGTTTTTACCGTATTCGTCGAGTCATAGAAATGTCTTGGCTCAGCGTGAACGCAAACGAAATCGAGGCGCTTGCGCTAAAGATGGACCGGCGCGCCAATCAGATGGTCGAAGGCGCGGTCGAGGAAGGCCAAGCGCGCGCCGAAGATTACGCGGCATCGGGCGGACGACATCGCAAGACGCCCGGCCGATATAGCGGGCTACGACGCAGCGGCGTGCTGCGCGTGCGTCATGCGACCGGCGCGCAGAAAGCGCGCATGTGCGAGCACGTGCTTTATCACCGGTTCATCGACTTCTTCGGAGAGTGGTAGCGATGGGCGTCGACTTCGCAACATGGGTCTACTTGCCCAACTTCGATCTTTTCGCGCGCACGCTCACGTTCTATCCGGTTGCGTCACAGCCGGGCGGACAGCCGTTTCCAGCGCGCGGTATTTTCGACACCAACGAAATCGACGTTGTTGGAATGAACAGCGAGATCATTACCGACTGTCGCACCGAGCTAGATATCTTCATGCCCGAGTGGTCGGTCTACCCGGTGCAAGGCGACATCGTGGACATTCCTTGGGAGGACGACGTTGACGGCGGACTCTTCCAAGTTGCCGACGTGCATGGCCACGGCAATGCGGGCGGCGAATTGACGCTCACGCTCTCGCGCTATGAGCAAGGACGGACGCTCGGCTATTTCCTCACGAAGCCGCAGGCGTTCGCTGTCGGCTCGCCCGACATTCCAACCCCCGACATCTCTGTCACGTGATGCTCAGCGCAGACATCAACAGTTGCTCTTTCATTATCCGCGACGGAATCTTGGACCGGCTCAAACAAGTGCCGACGTTCCAGAGCGTGAAGCGTTGGGCGTCCACGCCGATGCTGCGCGTGCAGTCGCAAATTGAAGCGAATCAGATTCCGTATTGCGCTGTTTATCTCATCGAAGAATCGATGGGGCCGGACGGCGACGCCAACCACACCGAGCCGCGTTTTCTGCATACGGTCAAGCTCGGCTTCTCCGTCATCATCACGTCGACGGACGACACTGCTGCCGAGCGAAACTTAGACAGTGCGCATTGGACGATCATGAACCTTCTGACCAACGAGCGATGGTCGAAGTTTCCAGCGTCGGGCGTGTGGAATAACGGCGAGCCAATTCGCATCGAAGGCGTAACGCGCGGATCGCGCAAGCACGTGTTCGGCAATCGCTCGATCAACAACGAAACGCCGCTTGCCGAGTTGCAAATGGATTTGACGGTGACGCACCGCACGTCGTTTCCGCCGATCATTCCTGACACGCTCAATCGAGTGCATGTCACCGTCGCCTATCCGTGGCCCTACGATCCGAATACGCAAGAGTCGTTCACGGTGCAATACGACTTGGAAGTGCTCGGCGCGTTCACAGCTAACGACTATTCGACGCTGCCGCCCGACTGGAACAACGCCAAGCCGGTGCTGACCGTCTCCTAACCCGCCGTCATTCAAAATCCGAGTTCGTCACGCTCTCAACGAAAGGGAGAAGAGCCATGCCACGTCCGCGTGAAGTCCCAAGAGAAGGTGTGCCGCTGGTCAAGGTGCGCGCCAAAAACGAAACCATCGCCAAGTACATCAAGCATCCGAAAGGCACGCGCTTCCGCGACGGCGTAGCCGATTGGCCCATGGACGGATTCACACAGCGTCGCATTCGCGACGGTGACGTGACGGTCGAAGCGACGCCAAGGCAATCCGGTCGAGCCGCGCCACACCGGGAAGCGCGGCACGAAACCTGACGCGAGCAATCGCAAACATCTGACTCGAACCATAGGAGGGCAGCATGCCCATTAGTTTTAACAATATCCCGGCCATGTGGCGCGTCCCACTCTATTGGGTCGAAGTTGATGGCAGCATGGCAGGTTTTCCAGAAATGGACTTGCGGTCGTTGCTCGTCGGCACGATGACGACGAAGAATACCGACGCGACTCTCAACGGCACTGGCGTGCCGGACGTTCCGATCATTGTGGGCCGCCAGATGGACGCGGACGCGTTGTTCGGACGCGGCTCTGAGCTTGCTTGCATGTGTCGCGCGTTCTTCGCGAACAATTGGGCTAACCAATTGTGGTGCGCGCCAGTTGCCGAAAGTACGGCGTCGACGCCAGCGACGGGCACGATCACAATCGGAACGCCGCCAACCGAAGCCGGGACGCTGCATCTTTACATCGCGGGCTACGCGGTGCCGGTCAACGTCACGTATCTTATGACGATTGCCGACGTGGCGACGGCGGTTGCCGACGCAATCAATGAGGATCAGATTGCTTACCCCGGAGCCATTGGCACGAATCCGAGCTTGCCGGTGACGGCGGTCGCGGCGGCCGGAGTCATTACCCTCCACGCAAAGGCGGGCGGCGTCTATGGCAACGGCATCACCATGTCCGATAACTATTTCGGAAAGGTGGGCGGGGAAGTCATGCCTCCCGGCCTGACCGTCACGTACTCGGGCAAGACTCTCGCGGGCGGCGCGGGTGTGCCGCTGTTCAACAATCTCATCATGAACATGGGCGAGACACCGTTTGAGTACGTCGCGCTGCCCTACACGGATTCCAACTCGCTGCAAGCGTGGGAATACGAATACGGATTTTCTGACGAGGGCAGATGGGGATGGATGCGCCAGTTATACGGACTCATCTTTAGCGCGAAGGCGGGAATCTATTCCGACCTTGTGACGTTCGGCCTCACGCGCAACGGCAAGACGACATCGATCCTGGCGATTGAGCCGGAAGCCCTGTCGCCGCCTTATGAGTGGGCCGCCGCGTACACCGCAAAGGCTGCGCGCGGTTTGACCAACGATCCGGCCCGTCCGCTGCAAACGCTGCACCTTGAGAGCATGATCCCCGCGCCGTTCCACATGCGCTGGAATCTTATGGAGCTAAACACGTTTGCAACGTCAGGCATGGCGACGCAACGCACGCTCTCCGACAATGTGCCGATGATCTCGCGGGAAACCACAAACTACCAACTGAATCTCTACGGCTATCCCGACGATGCGTTTGAACTTGTGACGACGCTCGCCACGCTCGCGAAGCTCATTCGCAATCAGCGCTACGCGATCACGACGAAGTTCCCCCGCCACAAATTAGCAGATGATGGAACGCGCTTCGGAGCGGGACAAGCGATAGTAACTCCGTCGATCATCAAAGCGGAGCTTGTTGCTGAATATGGTATCGACGAGTTCAATGGGCTCGTCGAGAATCTTCAACAGTACAAGAACCACTTGATCGTCGAACGCGATCCGAATGATCCAAATCGCGTAAATATTTTGTACCCCCCGGATTTAGTGAATCAACTCCGGGTCGTGGCCGTGCTCGCACAATTCAGATTGCAGTACGACCGTGGCATCGACGAAGCGATCATCACGACCGGTCAGGTTCAAATTGGCCAAGGCGCTGGCTTAGGCTAATAACGCGACTCTCGCGGGGGAGCTTCGCGCTCCCCCGTTTTCCATTTCGTTCTGCAACTGAAACTTCCGTGGCGGCATGTCACGGAGAAAGGATGAGCCATGGCGCAGAGAATAGCAGGAGTAGCCTTCCTCAAGGTCGACGGCAATATGTATCCGCTACGCGGGAATCTCACGGTGTCACCGTCGCCAATGGAACGCGCGATGATCGCGGGTCAAGATTACGTACACGGCTACAGTGAATTGCCTCGCGTACCGTACATCGAAGGCGACTTCTCGACCTTGCAAGGTTTGTCGGTTGAGCAAGTGGCGGCCATGACCAACGTCACGGTGACGGCCGAGCTTGCCAACAACACGAACTTTGTCTTGCGCGAGGCCGCCTGTCGTGCCGCGCTCGAAATCAACGCCCGCGAAGGTCAATATCGCGTGCGTTTCGAGGGCGTGCAATGCGACGAAATCCTACCCTAATCGCCGTTCGGCGTAATACCGGGAGAACAACGACATGACTGACGTGACTCAGAGCGAGCCGCGCGTGTGGACGCGTGGCGATACTGTCCCGCCGCCGCCCGATGCTTCGCGTCCGCTGCAAGCAAACGGCAACGGTGCGCAGCCGCAGCCGCAGCCGCAAGCGGCACCGCCCCCGCCCCCGCCGCAAGCCGCGCCGCAACAAGCGCAGCCGTCCGGCGACATCAAGGAAGAGCCGGAAAAGAAAGCCCCCGAAGGGCCATGGATCGGCAAGCTTCCGCTGCGCAAGAAAGTGCAGGCCCATGGCGATTGGGTCGAAGAGTTGACGTTCCGCGAGCCGACCGGCGGCGACATCGCGGAGTGCGGCGTGCCGATCTACATTGCCAACGGCATCTTGAAGATCGATCCCGGTCCAATGGAGTTGATGTTGTCGCGTCTCGCCGTCGTGACGCCGAGCACGATTCAAAAGCTGCATCCGAATGACTGGACAAGTGCCGCGTACATGATCGCGCATTTTTTCATGCCAGACCGGTGATGTGCGAAAATTTCGTCATCAATTGCTACCGGCTGGCCGAGCGTTTCAGATGTGATCCCGAGCTATTTCTGAGCAAACCGTATTCGATCATCGACCGGCATTTCATTTGGTTGGAAAAAATGGACGCAGGCCAGCGCGCAGAGGAAGCGTGGCAGGAGAAGCTTTTGAATGGCTGACGAACGTGCATCAATAACTATTGCTGTAAACGACGAAGCGTCGGCAAAGCTCAAAGAGATTTCCGACCAGCTAGAGTCTATTTATAAAAAGGCGTCGGAAGCTTCGAGGCAAGCGACCGAAAGCGCGAAGGCGTATCAGGAAGCGCACAACAAAAACAGACAGGGGTTCAGAGAAACCGAGGAAGCCGGGCAGAGAGTCGGCCAAGTCATTCGGAATGCGTTTACAGAGACGACCAAAGCGGCGCAAGGCTTGGGCTTCGCGATAGGACCGGTCACCAAAGGTTTGCAAACAGCCGCAGAAGTCGGCAAGCACTTCGCGCTCGCGATAGGCGGTGCAAATCTTGCCGTTGGCGGAATCATTGCTGCCGGTGCCGCCGCTGCCGCAGGCATGTACTTGCTGTCGCGGTCTTTCACCGACGCCTATCAGAAGGCCGAAAATTTCCGCCGTTTGTCGTTGATGGATCAGGGCACGATTGACCGGCTCACGAAGGCGCGTGAATTGGTCGGGATGACTGCCGAGCAAGCGCAGTCGTCCATGCTGAAACTCAACAACATGATGCGCGATCTCGCGACGAAAGGCCCGCAAGCGGAAATGGCGCGGATCGCGCGCGAGCAAATGGGGCCGGGCTGGTCGCGGGCGATCAATGAATTGCAGACGCAGATGCAGCGCGGCGTCATCACTTGGCAACAGGCAAAAGATAAACTTCTCGATTACATCGCGGCGCAGAAAGACCCGGAAGTCCGGCGCGCAGCCTACGAATTCTGGCACATTGATCCAATCGAAGTTGAGCGGCGCGAGGAAATCAAGCGGCACGAAAAAGATATTATTGGCACGTCGAAGGAAATGACCGAAGCGCAGAAGCGCCTCGCGGAGCAAACGGACAAGACGACGATTGCGTTTGGAAATTTAGCGACGAAGGTCATGAACGCGATTGGCCCGACCGCGTATAGCTGGCTTGAAAAATTTATGGCGGGCCTGGAAAAGACGGCCAAGATTTTGAGCGGCGACATCAAGCCCCCCGCGCCCCCGCCGCCAACGCCGGAAGAACAGAATCGGGCCGATTGGTATGCGCGGCGTGCCGGACGTGGCCGCAGAGGCACGCCGTATGTGACAACTCCGGGTTTGTTTGAGAAACCGTCCGGCATCATACCGGGACCGGGATATTCGATTCAGAAATTCGGTGACTTCGGCGGTGCGGACTTTGGCGGAATTTCCGAAGAGTCGAAGGCCGCGCTCATCAACAATATCATGACGCCAGAGAACATCGCGCGCGGCGGTCGCCACGTCATCGACCTTCGCGGCAGCAACGCAGCGGGCGGCATGACCGGCGAGCCGATTGTGATTAACAAGCTGGCCGACGAACAGCGCCAGTCGACCGACTATCTGCGCGAAATCCGTGACGTGATGGAATGGATTCGGCAGACAATGCAGACGCAAGGCGGCGGTCAGGCTGGCGGCGGCACGCCGGGCACCGGTACAGGAGGCGGGGGCACCGGCTTCGGCGGTCGTCTCGGCGGCTTCGCTGGCGGCGGCGGCGGTGCGGCGCGCACGGGCTCGCCGTGGTTCGGCGGTCGCGCCGGTCGCGGCACTGGCGGCTTCCCTGGAAACATGCCGCAAGGGCAAGCCGGTTCGGGCCAAGACTTCTACAATCAAGCGCTCGCGCAAGTTAAGGCATCGGGCCTTGTCGGTCAGGTGCCGCCAGATGGTCGGCAGTTTGGAATCACCACGGGATCGGCCGAAGAGTGGGCGCGGTTCATGACCGGCGTCGCCAAAGCCGAGTCAAATTTCAATCCGCGCAGCACAAATCTTCAAGATGAAGGCGGCTCTTACGGCGTGCTGCAATATTCTCACCAGCAAGTGCCCGGCGGCAACGCCTACGATACCAACGCATCAATCCAAGCTTTCATCCGCGACGCTCAGCAAGCGATGCGAAGCGGCGGCATCCGAAGCCCGGCGTCGCTTCTGCGCAGACGATTTAGCACTATCGGGAGTCATCCCGAGCGCACGATCAGAAATCTAGTCAACTACGGCGCGCCAAGCCAAGCGCAGGACCAAAGCGGCGGTCAAGGTGCCGCGCAAGGCGGCGGCCAGCAAGGCGGCGGCGTGACGACAGCGCCCGGCGTGACCGGCGGTTCCTCGCCCGGCTACGTCAGCGGTACGGTGTCGCTTGGCGGCGAGACGTTTCATTGGGGCTCGGGCGGCGGCGGCGCGGGCTCGATCCCGTCCGGCACGTTCCCCATCAACTTCGGTGACATTGGCAACGTCGGTCGGCAGATTGGTTCAATCGCCGGGCTCGGCGGTCCAAGCGGCACGATTTACGATCCGAGACTTGGGCGCAATCGCGTCGGCATTCAGATTCATCCCAACACGCACGGCAGCGATCTCGACCGGCTCTACACGGCTGGCTGTTTCTCGATCCCGCAAAACGAGTGGCCGCGTTTCCGCGCAAAGCTTTTGGAGCAAGCGCAACGAAATCCCGGCGGACTATTTTTGCAAGTCAACCGCAACGGCCAAGCGATCATCGGCCCGCGTACCGATCCGCGCTTGGCTCAACCCGCCCCCACTCAACAGGGGCCGCGCGCGCAAGCCAACCAACGCAGTCCCGGCAGTACGCTCAGAAGTCGCGGCGGCGGCGGCGATTACGGCGGCGGCGGTGCGACGGCTCAGTATTTTACCGGCGGCCAAGACGGCGATGGGGCCGCCGCTCCCGGCGTCAATTTGACACCGGGGCGCGGCGGTCAGGCTGGCGGCAGCAATCGACGGTTGGTCTATGCCGATGGCAGCGGTGGCGCGACGATTAGCCTTGCAAAAGATGACGACATTGTTGAGCGCTTGCTGCGCGAGCAATTGGCGAAACCGCGACCGGCGAGCCGATTGGGTACAGGCAGTCAGGGTGAGGATGCTGCGCGCGAGAACGTCGCGGCCGGTCGACACTTCTGGCAACTCGATCAGGAAGGTTTGAGAAGGTCGCGCGGGCGCACGGGCGGCGGCACGCAAGGCGAGGCGGCGGCGGCAGAGAATGTCCGCGAGGGCCGCCCGTTCTGGCAACTCGGGGATCGCGGCGAATCCCGCAGGCGCAAACGTGCGCCCCCATGGCATGTCACCGGCTCGGCGCTTGCCGGGGAGCACGGCGGTGCGGATCGCACGTCCGAGGACGTTGCCGCCGACGCGCGCGAGCGGCGCAACAAAGCCTCGCGGCTCGATGTCAATGTGAGCGCCCCGAAGGGCACGAAGGTGAATGCTGACGGCGGCGACGTGTTCGACAATGTGAAGATCAGACAGCAAGCGCAGATGTCCGAAAGTCACGATACAGGGGAAGAATAAAAGATGGCTAACGGCTCGACCACAATTCAATTCCCGGCAGCGACGCCAATCGGCGTCGAGAAGATTCCCGATCCGACGCAACTCCCGAAGTTTTCGCGCCGCGTGGTCTTTCCGTATCTCACGCGCGCGGTCATCAATATCAACGGGCAACTCTATTGGGAGTGGCAGTCGGTTTACGTGCGGATCGAGGAAAAGGCATGGCCGCCGCGCCATGCGCGCTTCACGTGCTCAGAGCAAGAGCCGATGGGCCAGAGTTGGGCGGCAATGCGCATTCGTCCGGGCGACCGTTGCGACATTTGGCTCGATGGCGATCTTGTGCTGACAGGACAGGTTTGCACGCGACAGGTCTACTTCGATGCGCGCCAGCACGTCGTCGAGATTCAAGCCGTGGGCACGACGGCTGTGCTCGGCTACGGCACCGTGATCTCTCAAACCGGCGAGCAACGCAACGTGCAGCTAGTCGACGTGGTACAGAAAGCCATAAGCCCATACGGGATTCAATTGCAGACGCGCGGGGAGATCAATCAATTCAAGTTTCCGCGCGTGGCTTCGAACAACGGAGAAAAAGTTAGCGACTACATCGGCAAGCACGCGCAAGCGCTCGGCCACACGACCGGAGAATCGAACGACGGAAAGCTAATCCTGTTCGGGACAAGCTTTGGCGGCGCACCGGCAACGCTAGTCCAGGGCGAGAATATCCTGATTGGCCGCGAGACGATTCACAATCTCTACATTGCGTCCGGCGGGACAACGCCGCAGCCAAGCGGCGGCGTTGATAGCGGCGGGGCCAGCGATGCGACCGGCGGCGGCGCGATTGAATCCCCCGCGCTGGCGCGAAACTACAAGCGGACGCGGCGACCGAGCATCGGCGTGCTCGACGACGGCAGCGGCGACGCTGGCGCTTTCGGCGGCGGCTCTGGCGGCGGCGACGGCGGTGACAAGGCTTACACCGCGACCGGCCAACGGCCGGGAACGGATGACGATTGGGGCGCGAAGCCGACGCATGGGACTTACGACCAGTCGGATTCGTCCGCGAAGTTTAGTGGCGGCTTCAAACCGTCTCAGGTCGTCAGCGAGATTCCGGCATGGGCGAAAAACATGCTGAAATTTCGCAATGGGATCGAGAACAACGTCGATGACGAGAATCAGATATACGTGACGATAACCGTGCTCGGTTGGCAACGGCCGGGACGACCGCCACTCGCCCAAGGACTGTGGGAAGTGGGCGATTTGGTCGACGTGGAATCCGACTGGCTCATCATGCACCGTCCGTTGAAGCTCAAGGCGGCGACGTTCTCGCAAGACAACGAGACGGGCACGCGCACGACGCTAGAGCTTGTAAACGCTGCCGCCGACACGCCGGGCAATGTTCCGCAACCGACCGGGAGTCCCTAAATGCGCAACACGTTCGACGACACCGCGCGCCGGGTGATGACTTCGAGCAATGGTCGCGCCACCTTGCGCGAAGTCGACGACAATCACTTGTGTCAGGAATGCAAGAGCGGAGACACCGGTTTCTCGCGCACGCACACCGATTTCGAAATGTGGCATCCGACCGGCATGACTTCGGTGCCGATGAAGCAAAAGCAAGATCAGCAACAGCAAGGCCAGCAAGGCCAGCAAGGCGGCGGCGGGCAAGGCGGCCAAGGTGGCGGCCAAGACGGCACTTGGAATAAGAAACAGCCCCAAGGCGAAGCCGCCGAAGCGATGGTCCTCTATATCAACGGCTCGGCAGCGCATCCGGTCGGCATGTCCAATGATCGCCGCGTGCGGCCTTACGACATGGACCCCGGCGAAAGCGCGCTCTATTCGGTCGATGGTTCGGGGCAGACCGTTTATCACCGCACGCGCGGCGACCAAAAAGATGGCGTCTATGTGCTGACCTGTGACGATCAGGGCGGCGGCCAGCGCGCCGATGGCTCGGCGCAGCAACAGCAAAAGCGCTTCGTGTCCATCCGTCATGCGAACAAGCCGAAGCAATCGCGCAAGCCGCAGAAGCGCGGGGCCGGAACGCAACTCACCCCGACGACGGCAATACTTGCCGATGGGCAGCAACAGCAACGCTACAAGCACGAAGGCGATTCGGTGAATACCGAAGTGCAACTCACTAGCGGAAAAATCAACTTCAATGACGGCGGCGGCAACGTGGGATTCTACGACAACCAAAAGAAGGACTGGCTGCACCACGACGGAAAAGGCGCGACGCATTCGATGCGTGCCGACAAAGACCACTCGCACATCAAGCATGAAGGCGCTCACATTTGGGTCGATGGCGCGTGCTGGTCGTCCATGCCGATTCAGATCAAAGGCGATCCCTGTTCGTGAGCACGTATTGGATTCACAGTAGCGGCACGGTTGCTGTAGACGACGCGGTGATGAAGGGAGTCGACGTTTCCGGCTTCCCGAGCAATTTGCAATTGATGATGTGGTACGGAAGCTATGGTGAGCTTCGGTACAAGGACGATGACCGGCTTCCGATCCGCGAGCGCGTCGCCAATCTTGCCGCCTTCGTTCATATCTTCGACCGCTGGATTCTCGCCGCAAACACGCCGCTGCCAACGGAATCCGGGCGCGCGTCGCCGCCGATAATCACGCTGGCGCAAGCGCAGTTTGTGAAAGGCCAATTGGTTTGGGGGCTCTACTACAACAAAAGCCAGCCGGTGACGCCCGGCGCGGCCCCTCCCGACAACACGGCTTCGGTCAACGCGGCGGTGCAAGGGCTTGCCGACAGTACGAACGCGGCGATTGATTCGATGAACTCGATCATTACGAATCTCGCTGCGCAAACGACAAATGCGATGGAAGGCTACGCCCAATCGAATACGGGCGCGCGCTCGGCCGATGCCCAAGCGCTCAACGCGAGCCTCGATGGTCAGCATGCAGGCCACACCGCAAACATTGCGATTGTCAACCAGAACTTCGTTACCGTGCAGAATGCCGGGTCCGTTCCGATGGGCAACGTCACGTCGCCGCAAGGCGGCATAAGCCCGGTTGTGATGCAGACGACGCACGTCGATGCTGCATCGGTCGCGCCGCTTTCCGCAGTGCCGCCGGTTTCAACTTCGCCGGTCTTGCCCGGCGGCGCGGCAGGCCCACACGATACGCTCGCGCCTATCCGCGACGCGCACTTGGGCAACGTCTATGCGCAAAGCTCGGTAGAAGGCGTGGCCGCTTACGACATCACCGCAGGATGGTAAGAAATGGCTAACGGCTCAAACAATATGATCCCCACTCCAGGGCTAATGCCGTCATGGCTTAGTAGTGGACTCGCGTCAAACACCGCGCAGCGCGCGCTCGCGCCGCGTGGCCTCGCGCGGCCCGGCAATCAGGGCACCGGCAAGCCAATTAGCGGCTCACTGAAATCGTTGAGCCCGGCGCTGTGGCGAACGCGACTGCGGCAAGCGAGCTTCAAGGGCGCGCCGTTCCATGTCGAGCAGCAAGGACGCACGTCAGGGCGTCGAGTCGTGAACCATGAATATCCGAAACGCGAATCGAATTACTGCGAAGATATGGGTCTTCTGGCGCGACGCTATTCCGTCGTCGGCTACGTGATCCAGCGCTGGCCCGGCAAGATGATTGGCAACATGATGACCAATTACGACGAAGCGCGCGATCTTCTCATCACCGCGCTTGAAAACCCGGAAGCCGGAGTCCTTGTCGATCCGTACTGGAATCGGATCGGCCCCGAGCTTTATATGTGCGAGCGCTACGCGCTGACCGAGACGCGCGAGCGCGGCGGCTACGCGCAATTCGAAATGTCCTTTATCGAAGCTGGCGAGGCGGCTTTCGGAATGCTCTACACGAACACCGCGCAGAATATCGATCTCGCCGCTGCCATTGCGCAAAGCGACGCGGCTTCGCAACTCGACGCACAGCAAAAGGTGCTCAACTCGCAAGCGGGCAGTCAGCAACTTTTGTTCTAGTCCCTCTCTCAGTTTGGATTTTTTGGCACGCGGGCGCGGCGTCCGCGAAAGGAGGAGTCATGCCTGGAAAGATGAATCCGTGGGTCTTGAACAACGGACTCAATCAGCTACAAGCGACCGGTACGCACATCTTTATTTGCAGCCAAGAGCCCACGTCATTTGCCGAAGCGTCGTCGACCTATGCGCTCGGCAACATGAGCTTCGGTGCTGGCAACGCGATGACCGGCCCGTCCGCGCGCTCGCCAAACGGATCGAAGGTGACGACAGTCGCGGTGACCAACGGCGCGGTGACCGGCACCGGCAATGCAAGCCGATGGGCTGTGACTGACAACACGAATAGCCGGTTGCTTGTCGATAACGATCTTGCCGCTGCGCAGGCCGTGACTGCCGGAAACGTCTGGTCCTTGCCAGCCTTCGACATAGGCATTCCAGGGTCGTAACCGTTCTGTGCCAAAAATCCTCAAGCACAAGTTTCAGTCGGCAGTCGCGGACGGCACCGACGCGACCTTGATTCGCGCGTCTAATTGGAATGACGATCATAATATGTGGCTCGGCTATCGCACCGTGCCCACATCGAGCGACACGATTGCCGACAGCGATAACCTGACGCTTGTTCGCTACAACTACAGTGCAGCGGTCGCGGTCGGCATACCCGCTCCCACGGGCGGGGCGATGCCAGCGGGATGGACGACAGAGCTTGTCAACGTCGGCACCGGAGTCGTTACGCTTAGCGGCAGTAGCGGCGCGACGATCAACGGCGCGGCATCGCTTGCGCTCAGTCAAAACGATGGTGTTCGCTTGCTGAGCGACGCTGGCCCGGATTACTTCGGTATCGTTACGAGAGGCGCGATCCCGAGCATTTTCAGTACCGGCGACGCCAAGATGACCTACAAGGCCAGCGCCGACGTTGGCTGGATCATGGCCAACGACACGACGATAGGCGACGCGTCATCAAGCGCCACGGGTCGCGCGAATGCCGATACGCAAAACCTTTTTACCCTATTTTGGCAAAGCATCGCGGACACATATTGCCCGGTGTCCGGCGGGCGTGGCTCAACCGCAGCCGCCGATTTTGCCGCGCATAAGACGTTGGCGATTCCGAAAGCGCTCGGCCGCTTGCTGGCATTGTCAGGTGCCGCCTCTGGACTGACGGCGAGAAGCTTGGGAACAGCGCTCGGCTCGGAAACGATCACGCCCTCTCTGAATACACTTGTTGCGCATCGTCATGGTATGACTTCCGGTAGCATTACCGGCGCGCTTTACAACGCTGGCTTGCCAGCCGATCCCTATAACTATTGGGGTAATAGCTCTTATCCGATTGTCTATTACGATTCCTATTCACTGACCGTTGGTTCTTCGGGGCCGTTTAGCATTGTGCAACCGTCGTCGTTCTTGAACTTCATGATTAAGCTATGACCAAAATTATCAAGCACAAGTTTGTCTCCGCGACCGCCGATGG
>Ga0126369_10000203_pt1 | contig 37896 bp, 39 predicted proteins | sample PanSoiMetaPlot_1_FD_109646 | JGI IMG/M metagenome (GOLD analysis project Ga0126369, IMG submission 109646) | Tropical forest soil microbial communities from Panama - MetaG Plot_1 | ecosystem: Environmental > Terrestrial > Soil > Tropical forest > Bulk soil | place: Panama | collected 2016-02-17
GGAACAATCGTGGCGACGGCGGCGCTCGCTAAGGCGACGCCAGACGGCTCGACCTTCATGCTCGCCACCAATTCATTTCTCATCAATCCCGCGCTTAAAGTGAAGCTGCCCTACGACACCATGCGGGACTTCGTCCCCATCAGCATGATCGCAACCCAGCCGATCGCGCTGGTCGCCACCAAGTCGTTTCCGGCTGACACACTTCCGGACCTGATCGCCCTCGCCAGGCTGGCGCCCCAGCCGCTGAACTACACCTCGCCGGGCCCTCGTACCGCAACTCATTTGGCTGGCGAGATGCTGCAACAGCGCGCCGGTTTCCGGATGACTCACATCAACTATAACGGCAGCGCTCCGGCACTCACCGACGTCATCGCCGGCCGGGTGCCGCTGATGTTCGACGTGTGGCATTCGGCCAGGCGCTACGTTGAGGCGGGCGACCTGAAGCTGATTGCAGGCGCGGGCCTCGATCCGTTGCCGGGAGTGGAACATAAGCCGAACATCGCCGCGAGCTTTCCGGGCTTCAACGTGATCGCCTTCAACGCGGCCGTTGGCCCGGCAGGCATTCCGGAGCGGGTCCTTAAGAAGCTCTCGACGGATATCCGCGCCGTCGTCGATTCGCGCGCTTTCGCGCAGCGGACCGCCGGTCTCGGCATCGACGCCAAGGGCAACTCACCGGCCGAACTTGAGACGTGGATGCGGCAGGAAATCGAGAAATGGGCGCGGGTCCTGCAGGAAGCCAATATCACGGCAGAATAATACCGTCAAAGTTCGGCCACAACCCGTCCGACGTCGTCGTCCCGATCCATGCCGGTCCATTTCCGGCCCTTGTCACGCTTGCGTTCAGATTATGGTAATGTTATGCTATGTTAACAATCCGGGCTATGTTTGGCTCAATCATAACACCGCAATGTTATCACAGCTACGCACCCCCGCCGCCAATCAATTAACATCCGCGGCTTCCGCAAGCGTCCTATGTGATGAGGCGGTGCAAATCCGCAGCACGCCCCAACGCTTGTCCGCCGTTATCACAAGGCTTGGGATTCAAGAATTTATCGTCGTAGCCGGTTCAGCCTATGTAGCGAGTGTGATCTACCACGAGGCCATGTTCTTGGAGTGGCCATCTTCGCATCTCTATACGGCCGCTGCCGTTCTCCTGGCCGCAATGGTCGAATCGATAGCGCTTGGATTCGGGCACTACAAGAACTGCCAATCACAGGCACGCCACGCATTCCTTTGGAGCGGGTTCGGCGCTGTTGCGTTGGCATTTTCGTTTCTATTGTCTGCGTTGTTTCTTCTCAAGATCGCTGAACCGTACTCTCGCGCAACCTTCGTTTTTCAGTTCATCACTGTCTTGGTGGCTGTATTGAGTGCACGCGCATTTTTCCATTCGCGACTGCAGTCCTCAATCGCTGCCGGCCTCGTGAACGCCCGGCGTGTGGTTTTAATTGGTGACTCGGATAATTGTGCCGAGATCTCTAGTCGGCTGAGAGCCACTGGTATACGGACGGTGGGCTCATGTCCTTTTCCCGGTCGGCTGGCCCGGGATGCCGCCGAGAACGATATAGAACGCGAGCTTCGTGGGCTCATTGAGGCATGCCGGCGCTTTAAACCCGATGACGTTCTGATCCTGGCCAAACATGATAGCCTTGCCCGGATCGCGAGCTTGATCCTCTCTTTGTCGGAAGTACCGGCGGGGATCCACGTCGCTCTGGTCGAAGCGGCGGACGTGCTCACCGCGGCAAGAATCGCCGAGTTTGGTAACATGGTGACAATGCAGGTATTGAAACCTCCGCTGTCCGAGTTCCAGCGGATCGCTAAGCGGATATTCGACGTTGTTGTGGCAGCGACTGGCCTCATGTTTCTGTCACCGCTGCTCGCACTGGTGGCGATAGCCATCAAGCTGGATTCTCCGGGTCCAGTCCTGTTCCGTCAGACGCGGCACGGCTACAACAATGAAGCGATCGGAGTGTTCAAGTTCCGATCGATGACAAAGCTCGAGGATGGCGACAATTTCGTGCAGGCCACACGAAATGACTCGCGCATCACTCGGGTCGGCGCCATCATGCGGCGCACGAACATCGACGAACTGCCACAGTTGATCAATGTCCTGCGCGGCGAGATGTCAATTGTTGGTCCACGCCCGCACGCAACGGCACACAATAAGATGTTTGAGGGTAAGATTTCGGTCTTTTCGCGTCGCCACGTCGTGAAACCGGGAATCACCGGATGGGCGCAAGTCCATGGCTATCGTGGGGCGACAGACACGCTTGAAAAAATGCAGCGACGGGTCGAGCATGACCTGTACTACATCGACAATTGGTCATTTTGGCTCGATCTCCGCATTATGATTATGACCCTGTTTTCGAGGAGGGCATACACAAATGCCCATTGAATCTCGTCGCGCGATCGGTTGATTATGAGCCGGGACGTCACCCGACTGCTGCTTAGAAAGGCTGCTCTTCCCTCTCTTTGGACGGTACGCATCGGTCGATGCGAGCTATAAGCTCAGGTCGAGTTTGCGACCGGCGAACGATGCCGGGGGCTTCCCAGCGATAACAGAAACGTCGGAGTAGATAACATTTGATCCTGGCCGGATTGGCGGGATCACATGAAAAATGCCAAGGTCTTAAGGTAACTTTGACCGGTCTCTCTATGTGGAGCGATTACTCAACTAGAGGTCGCGCACGGTTGTTGGGCCAAGCGTCTGGTGAGGGCGGCGCGTGTTGTACAAGTAAATTTGAGAACGCCCACACAGTAGCCGCCTTCAACTCAGGGTTGCCTACCATATTGTTCTACTATTGATTGAAGCCACGAAATACCTAGTTGTACATCAGTATCAGACAACCTTGATACCCACTCGACATGATCAACATACGGATCGCTTGGCTTTATCCTGAGCGGGCAAGGCGGGATCGTTGATCCTAAATCCCTGGTTGATAGCAGCGGCGGAGCGGCTAGGCCGCGTTCATCGAGAAACTGTCGCAGCCTTTGAACTCGTTCATCGATTGAAACGGACAGCAGGTCAGCGGCCGCCTGCGTGACTATTAGTAAATCCTTGTACTCTGCGCCTGTCGGTATTCGAGCTAGCCGAACATGGTGGTACCAGGCCTGCAGCGCGATCAACTGTCCAATGTACCCAAGGTTCAGTTTTAAGATCCGCCCAGGAAACTGTTCCAACGTATTAAATTCCTTATCTATGCTGCGGGGCACATCCCCAACGATTCTATTCGGATGGACCTCCCTTCGGAGAACCTGGCCTGCGACCGTAAACGAGCCGAAACCAACCTTTTGCGGACCAACAATGCCGCTCAACCCCCCTAAGAAGATTCGCGGTTGCCGAAGAAACACGCCGTTTGCCACATCACCGATCAAAGATGGAGTTGCCTTATCTCCTGCGCGACCCCATGGGGTATAATTGAAATGGATAAATCCGCTTCCGACTTCCGTATGTTCTTTCCTAGATCTGCCGCCAGATATCAAAGCATCGCAGAAATTTATGAGTGATCCACAAGTTACAAAGCTCATTAATACAGTATGTTTAAGACCTACCGCATGGCCAGTGGATGCTTCCTCCTCCAATAATGTTCCCGCTCGGATGTGCGCGTTTGGCCCAACTCTAGTGTCTCGCAGCATCACGGAGCCCTGCAGGTATCCGCTAGCGACTTCGGCATTCTTGCCAATAACTGTGTTTTCTAATACTGCGGGCCCTTCAAGGCCAATCTTGGCTCCGGGCCCAACGAAGCAGTTTGAACCGATGAGGCGGGTCCCAGGAAAGAGCATTGCGTTGGCGCAAACACGATTCAGGTCCACCGCTCCATCTAAATAAACTTGCCTACGATCTAAGACCTTCACCCCTCGGGCTTCCAGGGTATCTAATCTTTCTTCCAAATTGCTAGGCACGGGAGAATTCCATCGTTGCGGCGGCGTGCGGGTCGACCGGAGGCGTGTTTGTGTTTGATGGGCAGTGCAATGACCACACGTTTGCGTCAAGAGCCCGTTCTTTGAGCTTGATTTTACCTAGCCGGCGTGTCCCGGTCATATCGCATCGCCGCTCTATCGTCATGCCCGCACTTGTAGCGGGCATCCGCGTCTTTTCTAGCAGAGTCGCAGCAAGTGACGTCGCGCTGAGGAAAAGGTGGCGGCCTTCGCACCACAAACCACTCTGCACGCGCGGCCCGGATTGAGCGTCTGCAAAATCCGGGACTGAGCTTTCCGCATGGCAAGGCCGGCCCCCTGGCTTCCCCACCTGGCCACAGGTGCTGCAGTTGGCTTCACGCCTCCGTATGCCGATGATAGACGTCGTGGGGGAGGCTTCGCGCTGATATAGCAGCAACTCCTGGCTGGGTAGGTCGGTCCCCCCATCCTTGCCTGCCTCACTTCCGAGGTCTGTCAAGCTGTCTGTCAAGCTTGCGCTCCAAATATGATAATGTTATGTTAAAATCAGCAATTAGGCTACGTTTGTTCTCGCCATAGACTGCAGTCGCAATGACATCGTTGCTAGCCAGACTCATCCCCAACGACCGTGCGGATGCACCTTCTGCAATCCTGCCAAGTCTTGAAGCGCCAATTCTCCGGGTGCCCCAAGGTGGGACCAGGTCAACGGTTGCCGCGGAGCACGACCTGTATTGCATCCACAACTGGTCATTTTGGCGCGATCTCAGAATTGTCATGATGACATTGTTTTCGAAGACCTCGTACACAAACGCCTATTGAAGCGGGGCTCAAACAAGTTGGGCGATAGTTTTTGGGACTATCCTGATGCCGCGTCACAAACTCTGCTCTTCTGTCTCCCTTCAGTACATCCATCCGGTGGAAACAGTGCAACACGAGAAACGGTTCAGCCTGAGTGTCTTTCGATCACTATTCGTTACGGTGATTGGGTTATTTGTTCAGTCCTACGGCGTGGATATACAGTGCCTCTGGAAGGATGAAGTCGCATCGTTGATGGCCGCTTTTGGCAACAGAGGGCTGACGAAGCTTGCTGTTGTTGATCATATCGCGCCTGTGCACCCAATTCTGCTGCGGCACCGTCCGTGAACCGAGACCTGTATTTTCAAAGACCCTGGTGGCGCATGGTCCGCTGCGATGCTAACAGAGATGCTTATTCGTCTCATTTTGGCACAGTGACCTAGGGCACAGCTATCATGCCGTCTGATAGTAAAACGTTAAGTATCCCACCGAAGCTAAAACCATTGGTCGTAGACCTCGATGGGACGCTTGTTCGCTCCGATCTTCTCGTTGAATCCGTTTTCGCCCATCTCGGACACAATCCTTTCCGTGTGGCCGGTCTTTTGTCGGCGATATGGCGTGGTAGGGCAGCTTTGAAAGCCGAAATTGCGGCCAAGACGGAGATTGACGTCTCACGTTTGCCTTATGACGAGGACGTCGTATCACTCATCCGGCAGAGACGTGCCATCGGCAACCAAGTCTACCTTGCTTCGGCGAGCAACGAACGTTACGTACAGGCCGTCGCCGATCACCTCGGTCTCTTCGATGGATGGTTCGCGTCGAACGACCATGAGAATTTGTCTTCTGGGTCAAAGGCACGTCGTCTCGTAGAAGCTTTTGGCGAGAGCGGCTTCGACTATGTCGGCAACGGACGCGCCGATCTCGGCGTGTGGCCGGTCGCCTGTCGATGCATAGCAGTGCGTGTATCACCTACCGTGAGATCAAAGCTGATAGACATGCGCCCCGACGCCACCGTCGTGGAAGATCCGAACAGCCGAACCCGCGCGTGGACCAAGTTGTTACGGGTGCATCAGTGGGCGAAGAACGCGCTGGTCTTCGTTCCACTCGTGACCGCACAGCGTTTTGATCTTGTCGCGTTTGGCAGAGCGATCGGAGCGTTCCTCGCCTTTTCGCTTGCGGCCTCAGCCGTTTACATTATCAACGACTTGGTCGATCTCGATGCCGATCGGAAGCATCCGAGCAAGAGGCATCGTCCGCTCGCGGCAGGTGCCGTCCCCATCACGGGGGCGATGGTCCTCATACCGGTTCTGCTGGTCATTGGCTTCAATGTGGCCTTCGCCATCGCTCCCTCCCTTGCTGCAGTGCTGCTCGCCTATCTCTTACTGACGACGGCCTACACATTCGTGCTAAAGCGCAAGATGTTGGTCGACGTCCTCGCGTTGGCATCGCTTTACACCATCCGCGTGGTCGGCGGCGCGGTGGCAATATCGGTGCCTATGTCGGAGTGGCTGCTAGCGTTTTCGGTGTTCATCTTCACGGCGCTGGCGCTCATTAAGCGTTACGTCGAACTGACAGCCCGCGTCGACAGGGACCTGTCCGATCCGACCAATCGCAACTATCGTAAGTCGGATCTCGACATTGTGGCAGCTCTGGCCGCTGCTGCCAGCTTCAACGCGGTGACGGTGTTCGCACTCTACATTTCTTCAGACGCGGTCCGCCCTCTCTATCGACATCCAGAGGCGCTGTGGCTTATCTGTCTGATCCTGATGTACTGGCTCGGGCGAGCGCTCCTGATGGCGCACCGGCGACTGATGGATGACGATCCTATCGTTTTCGCTATGCGGGACTGGAACAGCTATGTCGCACTCGGGTTCATTGGCCTCATCCTAATCGGAGCGAGGTAGCGAGAATATGAAGGTCGAAAGTAATAGAGCTGTTCTAGCTGTGGGTCTTTTTTCTTCCGTTCTGGTCGGTTTCTTGGCAATTTCGTCCGGCTCTCTTTGGATAGATGAGTTCGGCACCTGGCTTCTCACCCGCGCTGACTCCATTCCTGACTGGTGGAGACGCTTTCAGTCGTGGCCTGATTCTGACTCCCAAATACCCCTATATCATTTTTATATGTATCTATGGACGAAAGTCGTCGGCACAGATGCTTTTGCAATGCGAGCATCGAACGTCGGCATGTTTGTAGTAGCGAATCTGGCGCTGCTCTGGCCGTTCCGGTCACGGCCAACTATTGCATTTCCACTAATTTTAACATTGTGTTTGAGCTCCCCTATCTGGTATTATTTGAATGAAATACGCCCATACATCATGCTTTATTTTGGTACTTGCCTGATAGTGGGCGGAACAACAGAGATGTTGACATCACAACACAGGCCAAGCTCCCTCGGGATCAAGATCCTGTGCGTCGGGGTGGTTCTTTCAAGCGGGGCAACCGTAATCGGTATTGCCTGGGCGGGGTCAGCTATCGTATATATATATATATATTGCCTGACAATAGAAAAGCATCCTTTGAGCGATCTCGTAAAAAAAAACTATTTTACATTAGCGATTGCAGCACTTTGCATCACCGCACTTATTGCTCATGATGCTAGGATGTTTGCACTCGGCAAGCGTCCGGCAGTGCTTTTCGAAACTAATATATTTACGGCGCTTTTTTCATTCTATGCTAATCTTGGTCTGCTCGGCCTCGGACCCGGAATGCTTGATTTGCGTGAAAACGGCGTCGGCGCACTGGTCCCATTTGTCTCCATCATCGCTTTTTCTGCCATCCTGTTAAGCTTAGTTGCAATCGGGGGACTCCTCGAGATTAGAACTCAGCTGGGGAGCCGGGTGATGGTGCTCTTGATCGGCTGTATCGTTCTACCGGTGCTATTTATTTTTGCTCTGGGCTTGGTCGTGCACTGGCGGGTGTTGCCGCGTCATGTCATACCGTTGGCTCCTCTGTCCAGCCTTCTGTACGCTTTTGGACTCGTGCGGTGGTGGCGCAGCCGATTCGTCGGGAGGGCAGTTACGCTGATTTCGGTTATTATGATGGGCTATTCATCGCTCAGCGTGCGGTACGCGCCTCGGCATGCTAAAGACGACTACAAGCATGCGGCTGAGCTCGCGGCAATTGAACTCGCCCACGACGGGCGCGTCTGGTGGCTCGCAGACCTTCGCGGCGTGCTTTATTATGGCATCCCTTACGCCAGCAACGAACTTGAGCCGCCCGACGAAAGACACACCCCTGGAATGCAAATCAACGTGTCCGAGAAGAGCCTTTCATTCTTGTCAGCTCAGGCCCCTCCCACACTTGTGCTCCTCTCGAAGCCTGAAACATACGATAAACAAAATGTTGTAAGCAACTATCTTGCTGCTAACAAATATCGACTCGTAGAGTCGTTCCCCGCATTTACGGCCTGGAGGCCATAAGAGCCGGTGGTGTTGCGATCGGGGCCCGAAAAGCGTGTGGGCGCAAGGCTATGTCAAAGCCTCCGCGTGGAGCATGATCGGGGTTATCACCGCCTCCAGGTAAAGACCGACGAAACCGCATAGTTCCAAACGGCCCCGATCAACACTCCCACCAATCCAGCAAGCCACCATTTCTGGTTCGTGGCAAAAACATATGAAGCAATTCCCACGTTAGCGATCGCGCCGACCGCGCAGATGCAGTAGAAAGACAGCAAGCCACGCAGTATGCGCCATCCTCGAAGGCGCATATCACGATATGTGAACAAGTTATTCAGGAAGAAATTCGACGTCATTGCAACGATGGTGGCTAGGGACTGTGAGTAGTCGAAACTCAGCAGCGCGACCTTAAAGCAGTACCAAAGGACCGCGAAATGAACAAAGAGGCCTAATGCGCCGATAAGCGCGAAAAATGCAAATCGGACGGGCACAATACGCCCAACAAGTTTATCAGCAATCAACAAAGCGAACTGCCAGGCGACCAATGTGTCGAGTTTGCTCTCTCCGAAGCGACGTGTGCCGAACTGATAAGCAATCTCTTGGACTCTGATGGGCGCGGGGGAGGACGCAAGCAAGTCAAGCAAAATCTTGAAGCCTTCGCCGGACATTCTTCCGACTGCTGCATCGAATGCCGGCCGACTCAGCATGAAAAATCCGCTCATTGGATCGGCTATTTCAGCCCTGCATATAAGTCGGCTCAGCCAAGTGGCGAATGCACTGATTTTCGCACGCTTGCTGTCCCAATTACCGATCCCGCCGCCCGCGACATATCGGCTGCCCACTACAAGGTCGCAGCGTTTCTGCCGGAGCAAGTCAAGCATCTCCGGAAGGATCCGTTCGTCGTGCTGCAGGTCGGCATCCATCACAGCCACGTACGGCGCGCAGGAGGCCAGAATGCCTTCCATGCAAGCGGTACTCAGACCGCGCCGACCAATCCGTCTGATACAACGAACGCGCGCATGGGTTTGCGCGATATCGCGAATATAGGCCGCCGTTCCATCCGGTGAATCGTCATCAACAAAGATGACTTCCCAGTCGATCCCATTAAGCGCGATATTGAGGCGATCAATCAGGAGCGGAACGTTGTCTCTTTCGCTAAACGTTGGTACGACGACAGTCAGCTCGGCAGGGCGAGCCAGATAAACTGACTGCAAATCTGGCTCGACCAGGCCACTGGGCCGGCAGATTTCTGGCGAGACGACTTTGTTCGTTTGTGCTGAGATTGGAGGCCCCTCAAATTCTCACGGCATTTAACATAAAGTAGCATGCTAAACCGGCTCGCGCTACAATAAAGTACCACTGAAATATCATGCTGGTCCCGAAGTAGATTTGACGCCGCACGTGTTCGGACCTCGGAAACGCGGTGCTAGCCCGCGCCCCGGTCATATCGCATCACCCCTCCATCGTCATGCCCGCGCTTGTCACCCTCCCGTTTTTGGGGGAGGGTAGGGTGGGGGCAGGCGTGGATGGCCGGGACAAGCCCGACCATGACTTTCGGAGAAGTAGTTCAATATGACCAGGAACCGCTTTGGTTAGCTTCGCCTAGGCAGGGTGAGACTTGGCACGCCTTCGTCGGCAGGCAGAGCCCCTCTAATCGACTTACGGGCCATAACCGAGGTTACATTAACGAGACTGCTGCTTTCCTCCTGTTGGTTGTTTATGTCTCTCTGCTAAACTATTGATTGTAGACGGCTAATTCTACCTCAGCATTAGGCAAATTCGACACCCACTTGATGCGATCGACCTACGGATTGCTTGGTTCTATCGTGAGCGGGCATGATAACGGGCGAGTCGCGAGTCCGCGTTCGTCAAGAAACCGTCGCAGCCTTTGACCCCTTTCGTCGATTGAAACAAAAAGCAGATCTTTCGCCGCTCGCGTGACAATTCGCAAATGCTCGTACTCCAAGTACGTATTCGAGCCAGCCGAACGTGGCGATACCAAGCCCGCAGTGCAGCCAACTGCCCAATGTATTCAAGATTTTAATTTTAGGATCCGTGCGGGTAATTGATTCAAAGTGCGAAATTTCTTATCAAATGCTGCTGGCTACACCCCAAATAATCCTGTTCGAAGGAGCCTCCGTTCTGAGGTAGCGTGTGATCCCATTAGCGAATGGAGACATCGCAGTCACCGGTAGCGATAGCTATCGGCGATCGAGGTGCCGTATCCCCAATCAAATTCTGCGTTAGGCTTGACATAGTTGCCGCACGTCCAAATGCGCTTCAGTTCTCGACTTCTTGCCGTCGATATTTCTCGATATCGCCAGCACGAATCGAACAGAGCCTTGACCACAACGGGTGCGTATTGCGACCGCGGACCGAATGTGCGAACCACATAGCGATCACACTTACGGGCAACTACATCTGCGCATTTTTCATGTGCGCGCTCCCGGCTGCTCAATGGCGCCGCTGGAAACACCAGTACCGCTCCGAGCACCGCTCCCAGTAACTTGGCATCCATGTATGATTCCTCTCTGATGCCATTCATTGATCCGACAGTTGATAAACGCTCATCAACGAGGCAAGCAGGACACGTCACCGCTAAAGGCTAGGCGCCCCAGCGGCCGTCAGCCTCATGTTGACCGTACTGAATCTGAATAAGAATTCATCTTGCACCATAGCGGAAACGAGACTGCCATCGGTTAACGTGCACCAGATGAAATAGGTCGGCATTTCGATTTCGCCTACTTTGAGTTTTGCGAGAACGATGGAGACGGACTGCAAGGAGAGGCGATCAAGTCCTAACCCGGTGAAACCGCACACTTTCCGTTCGATGCATTGATAGTCCCACTGAAAGACGGACGAGCCCTGAGGGAACGGAAGGGGCATCGGAATGGCCGCCAATTGCACAGTCTGGGCGAGCGCACCGACCATTCCCACAAAAGCTACCGGAAACGCCAAGGAGAGTGCGCGCATCGTAAATCTCACTGCTATGGCTTGCCAATGGCGCGGCGAAAGCAATAGCTTGGGCCATCCTCACATGCAATCTTTACTCACATGGCAATCTTTGGGACCGGTTTCGCGGTCGCGGGCAGGCCTGCCTCAAGAGGCAGCGCACGCGGCACTCACTTCTTGCTGATTCCTGTCCCCCGCTTTACTCGCAGCCTCGCCCTGGGCTCGCGCACCATACCACATGACTTTGGAAGAGCAAGAACCCAAGAGCACGGCAACGCGAGGTAAACGCTCAAGGTACCGCCGGAGCCATTATCCAACCGGCGGCTCCGTCGCAGCAGGTTGACCGAAACGCGATTTGCGACCGATTTCATCATCAGAAACGATAATCGGTTATTCGGAGTTACGGAACGGCAGCGGGAGTCGTCGTTGTGGTGGGAGTCGCCCCGACGATCACGCTCGGGGTGGCAGTTCCTTGGATGAGACCCTTGAGCGTCAAAATATTGATAGCAGTGAAAATCGGGTCGTTGACGGTGCCAATGATTAGTCTTACATAGGTCAAAAACTTGCTGACCTCGACGGTCGGGGCATTGGAGACATAAACGACATCTTTGTTGCGGATCTCGAATTTTGAAGCGAGAAAATAGCCCGCCGGATCTCGCAGATTGAGATTATAGATGACCGGTATGATGGGCCCATTGAACCTGGAAACATCGACCCCCAGTTCCTTCGCGACTTCGCGCGGCTCGCCCCGATAAAGAAATACTGCACCGGCATCGGCCTGGATATCGCTAAGGCCATTGGCCTTGGCAACCGCTTCGGCCAGGGAAACACGCCAGGCATCGAACGGGAGCTGGGCTTGGCGCCCGGATGCCCCGAAGGCAAGGAAGGTCTGCGGCTCACGATAAACGTAGATGATGTCGTCAGGGCGGACGAAGATGTTGTTGGCCGGGACGTCTACAATCGCACCAAATGGAACAACAACCCGCCGTTTGTTGCGCTCGAATACGACCCACGATTCGTTGCCCGGAAAGCGTAGGCCGCCAGCACGAGCAATCGCCTCAAGCATACGCTCGCCGCTGGGGAGAGCCGGAAACCTGCCGGCCGCGCCCACGTCTCCTAGGATCGAAAATGAGCTTGCGCGCTGCGTGACCAAAGACACCACCGCCTGCGGCTTTAGGGCTTGATCTTTCAAAGCGTTGACGATTGCATCCTGCAGTTCGATCGCGGTGCGTCCTCGGGCGCGAATCGGGCCTGCATAAGGGACTGAAATGTTCCCCTGGACATCGACTTCTTGGTTCGGAAGCGTCACGTAATTGCCCGAGCGGACTGTCGTCTCCAGGGGGATGAAGAGGCCGCCAGCGCCCGCTTCGAAGATCGTTATACTCAGCACATCGCCAACGCCGAAACGAATGCTTTGCGGGCCACGTCGTTCGGCGAATTCTCCCGCGATTCGGGGGGCATGCGTCGCCAACACCTCAACGCTGCGCGGTGTTAGTCGAACCAGCCCATAAGCAAGGCTGTCAGCGTCAGACTGCCCGGATTTGATGTCCCAGCTCTCCGGCCCAGCAACCGGCAACGTGGAACAACCCGCGAACATGCTTGCTGCGGCACCCGCGAGTGCAAATAATAGGTTGCGCCGCCCGTCCATTTCCCCGCCCAATCCCACTGATTTGTAACATACGTAAGGCGCACTGATAACCAATCGCCCTGCCCAGGGGAGATTTTTCCACGCGTGTTACATTCAGGACACGGTGCGGCTTTGCGCATACGCGGACGATCGCTGCGGCCTATCCGCCGCAAGCTGTTCAAGATCCGCGCCCTCGTCACCATCAGCGTCCACCGGGATCAAATTCGCGATGGCGGGGGGCTGCCCCCTACAAGGCCGCCTTTTGCCACGGCGCATCGCGCGCTCTGCGCCGCTCTCGACACCACCTGAGGTACCCCAAGGTTCACCGCCAGCGCCGACGAAAAGTGCCAGGCTGAGCCAGCGCGCCCCGTCCTCACACGCGCGCCGCGCAACGGTATTTCCACGATATCCGTTACACCAAGCCGGGCTCCCGGACGGACGGCAAAGGAACGATGGCAGCCGCGGCCGCCGCGACCATCACCACAATTACGGGCCACTTCCGCGGTCGGAGGCTTATGCTCAGCTTCATTTTCAAGTCGGGAATCGAGCCGGGTTGGTAATCCTGCCAGTAGAGATTCGGAAAAGCTTGTTAATCATATTCCGATAGAACGCGGAACGCAGTTGAAAGCCCACTTTCTAGAAGTCTGCCCGGATCACAGCCGATTTTCACTGGCCAACATCATACAATATAAGGTGAAAGTGGCTCAACCTCACAGAGTTCTTCGACTTATGAGGGTTGACATAGTTTCCAATGTTGTCGATCTCCGCCTTCAACTGCTGCCTGTGCGGCGTTTGCGAATCCGTTTGCTCTGTTTTATCTGACCAGCAGCGCTGCTCGCACGTTGTCGGCGAGGCTTCGTCGCGAGCTCCCGGAAACCAAGGGATGTCCGTCGGCGGATTGCTCAGTCCCGCGTCAATCGAGCCACAGGCACGGCTTTCTCCTCGCGATAACAGGCCCCTGGCGCGCGCGGTCGCGACTTCGAGGCGTTCGACGCCGAACGCGCACACCAGACGCAGGATGCCCCTACAGGCGCGAAAGCCTTGCTCCGGATGGGCCGGCGTTCCAGAAGGAGTTCGCAAGCGCGGCGGTTGCCGGCCCGATGCCAGCCGCTTGCCGGCGGATACGATCGATGGTCCAGTCGGCATAACGTCGGTGGCTGGATGGCATGTGTTCTCACCGCAAAGCCCGTGAGGCGCTTGCGGCCCTGGCTTGGGCGCCAAGTGCCCGCAGATCGAGACCGAGGCTGCGCCCATCCGCAACGTCGCCGACCTGTTCGGCGTCTATGCCGACAGCGAGCCAGCCATTCGATGGGGCTTTCTTGGTGGCATTGCTGCGGCTCAGAATGGCCGGCAAGGCGCCTCCGTCTTTGATCTGCTGACGCGTCTTTTCGTTGTCATGGGCCTTATCCCTAGCAACGGCCAACGGCGGTCGCGGTGTGTTCAGCACTTCTTCGATGACTTGATTGTCGTGGACTTGGCCGCCGTGGACTTAGTGGCCGCTGACGGTGAAGTTCAGAGGACGGCCTTTGCTGTCGACAACGGTATGCATTTTCGTGGTCCTGCCGCCGCGACTAATGCCGATCGCCTGCTTTTTCTCCCCTTTCCGCCGCTGGCGCAGCGGTGCGCCTTCACAATCGTGCTATCGATGAAATCCAAGCCGACGCACGAGGACCGGCCCCGGTACGACTGCATCACCAACCAGTAAAGATGTTGCGGGCGCATATAGATGCGCTAAATTCTAGTAAGCTGAATAGCTGAGCAAGCCTAACGTTTGCGGTCCTAGCGACGGGGGAACGCATGATATATGATAGATTATGGGAAATTGCCAACTCGACCCTGACTGTCGAATTCAAAGCGTTGGCACTCGGCGCACTCGTGGTCGCGGCGGTCCTGATATGGAACGGAAACCGAATCTCGAAACGAATGCGGACGATTGAGACCCAGCTCAGGAGAATAGAAAAGAAAGTCAATATATTGGAAATGCAAGAATCGCGCCGCTTGATGCGCGTGGTGATGGAGCTCCAGGCAAAACCTAGAGTAAAAATCGATCCTTGCGATACGCCGGCTGAAATGGGCGGTGGCGACGCCACAGGGTTGACCGCATCGCCTCCCACCGCGCCTGGTAAGCTTGAAAGCGAAAAGTCGGCAGAAGTACCCGGGCAGTAACGGACTGTTACAACGTCGAAATCCGTTCCCAGTGGGAACACGTCTGAAAAACTGTTGTCGGCCGGCGGCAGTTCTTTGCGCCGCAGCCCTCCATTTGTCATGCCCCGCGCGGTCACGCGCACGAGCCCGAAGTGCCCATAAAGATGCGAGACTGGATTGCGGAAACGGAGCCACGGTCAAGCCACTAAACGCGGTTCCCGGTCATATTGGGCTGCTTCTTCGAAGTCATGGCTGGGCTTGTCCGGCCATCCACCCATTACTCGCTGCGACTCCGTAAGAAAGACGTGGATGCCCCGCGACAACAAGCGCTGGCATGACGATGGAGAGGTGGTGCCATGTGACCGGGACGCGGGGCGGTGCTAGACAAAGAGGTGGAAACAGCCATCTCCGAGCTCCAGCAACCGCGTCACAACAGCGACGTCAATCGGTCCCGGTGCGCCAAAGTTGAACTGGCGTTCCCGGTCGCCGCCGGCCAGGACCGCATGACGAGCGATGTCACTATTCGAAGGCACAATAGAACGCGAACTGCCAGAAGGGAAGGTTCAGGCCCTCCACCTAGGGTTAAGACCTACAGCGGTTCCGGTCATATGGAAACATATCCTGAATGCCTGAAATAGTTGGCACATTCGCGAGGGCGGAGACGGGGGATGAAAGAGCGAATAGCTCGACGCAGCGCTGGGGCGGTTCTGGCAGCGACTTTGCGCAAGAACGTCTTTAATTTGCTGAAGGGCATCTCGATAGGGTTAAGGTCGGGGGAATACTGAGGCAGATGGCGAAGGGTTGCGCGCGCCGTCTCGGAACAGACGATCGGCATCACCAACGGTAGTCGGAACCGCAAGATTCGCTGGCTTGTCGACAAGTGTGCCGCCTTTTGGTCTTGATCCTCACGCCCCCTGGATGGGCGATGTCATCTCGGAACGGTGGTGTAATTATTTGGGAATGGTGGGCGACATCATCCGGAATCACGGGCGGTGATCGGAATCGACCCGATTGACAAGGACAACTTCAGATTCGAAGGTAACTACGGCCCGGCCCACCTTTGCCGGTGTGCGCGATGGCGTGAATGGTGCCGGCGATATCGTGGCCTTGGAATGTGACGGACGGGCATCACGGCGGAACACCCTCTCTATTATGTTTGAGCGGACGCTGCTATCAAAGGAGCGAAGGGTTATCAATTGCCCTTAGATTGAAATTGACTGCAAGGAACGACTTCAAGGTAGCGCCGAGGCTGAGAGCAGAATTCTAATCAGAACTGCTGCGCGGGGAGCTGACCATGGAAATGAGAGCGGTCTTAGACGGGTTACTCTGCGCTAATCTGCGAGCCCTGGCGCTGACCTTTCGACGCCCAAAGGCGCTGCGGCCCTATCTCTCACATTGTGCAATGAAGTACGAAGAGCTGGCTGAACGTGGGCTTGCGGCCCGCGGGCTGGTAACTCCCCCAGCGAATCTCACAATAACTCTGCCGGCGGCGCACTCCGGGGGTGGCATGAGCTTCACCGAGCTTGTGGTCCTCGCACGTGTGGCGAAGACACTATCTCCAAAAACGGTTTTTGAGATGGGTACCTACAAGGGCCTCACGACCGCCGTTTTCATTCTCAATACCGACCCGGAAGCGCGCATTTTCACTCTAGATCTTCCGGTGGGGTCGTCGTCAGCCCTGGCGTCGCTGACTAGTGATCAGGAGCTGGTAAAGGACCGGAACCTCGGACTGGTGCCCAAGGCCTTGGGGTTAGGCCGGTACACCCAATTGCTTGCCGACAGCATGACGTTCGATCCGTCGCCCTATCTTGATTCCGTGGATCTCGGATTTGTCGATGCCGCCCACGACTTAGTGCATGTCCGCAATGACACGATTAAGATGGTTCGGATGATGAATCAGCATGGAATTATTTTCTGGCACGACTATGGAGGAAGGGGCGCATTCAGACCGCTGACAGAGTACCTCGAAAGTCTAGCCAGACGGTGCCCAATTTACCGAGTTTCGGAGACGAGTCTTGCCTGGGCCCCGGCGCTGGAGCTCAAGTCGGCACTGGCCAGTGGACAATTGGAAGCAGCATCGAATTAAAACGATAGAAGTACCACAAAGAGCGTCTCCCGCGCTTCTACACCATAGAGTGGCCAGCCCGAGAATGAGAAGGGCAGGAAGAGAATTGCGGCGGCACCGACGAGGAATGCAGTGGCCTGAGGTGCTGGAAATGAGTATGGGCCGCCAAGCGAAATACGTGCGCTGCTGGGCGAGTGCCGCGAGGGTTGATTATCACAGGATGACATTGCATTTTTTGATAATAGTTCAGCATGATAGAACAAAGTGAGCACAACCGACACAAAAACATAGTTCAATGATGATGACATCGACGTGAATGTTAGGTAACTTGTGTGTTAAAGCTAGCTGATCGTCTTGTTTTGCGCGTATGTGGGGCGTCTAGACAAGGTTCCTACGAAGATCTCGACTACCGCGCAACCTGCATGCCTATCTTCGAGCGCTGTCTTAGCGACTGGCCAGCGAGGAGCAAATGCTTAACAGTTCTCACGTAGCCATTGTCGGAGCGGGTCCATACGGATTGTCAATTGCGGCGCACCTTCGTGCGAGAAAAATCGAGCATCGAATTCTTGGCGACCCGATGCAATTTTGGCTCCGGCACATGCCAAAGGGCATGCTTCTCAAGTCAGACGGGTTTGCATCGACGCTTTATGACCCCGCAGGCGACTTCACCCTCCGGCACTATTGCGAAGAGCGCAACGTCGAATACGCCGATCTTGGCATTCCTGTTCGCGTCGAGGACTTTTGTGCATATGGCCTAGCCTTCCAGCAACGGTTTGCGCCCAACTTGGAAAACAGGAAAGTCACTTCGCTAGAACATACCCAAGCCGGATTCACGTTCCATTTAAGCGATGGAGAAAGCTTTTCCGCTCGAAGGGTGGTAATAGCCACCGGCCTCAGCCATTTCGAGCATGTTCCCGCGCAATTGACGACCCTTCCTACGGCTCTTTTGTCGCATAGCTCCGCTCACGTCGATCTCGGCCGATTCAAAGGCCGCGATGTAACCGTCATCGGCGGCGGAGCCTCGGCAACCGAGCTTGCGACGCTACTTCATGAAACGGGCGCCAATGTCTGCATGGTCGCAAGAAAGCCGTCCATCGAGCTTCATTCGCGCATGGAGTCTTCACGCACCCTCTCCCAGCAAATTCGGCGGCCGATATCCCCGATCGGGCCCGGATGGAAGTCTCGGTTCTTTACGGATTTGCCGGTTATATTCCATCACCTTCCGAAGCCGGTACAACATCGGCTCACCAAGGGCTTTCTCGGCCCCGCCGGGGGCTGGTTCTTGCGCGGACGCATTGACCCGGTCCCCCTGATGGCGGGCTATCACCTCAAAGGAGCGGAAGCCCACGGCGACCGAGCCATTCTGTGGCTCAAGTCGGTGAATGGCGACGAGCGGCGAATTGAAGCCGAGCACGTCATTGCGGCGACTGGATATCGCTCCGATATACGCCGCCTGCCGTTTCTGGACAAGGGTATCACATCGTATCTGAAGTTGATCAACAATGTTCCAGAATTGTCCTCTCACTTCGAATCGTCGGTGCCAGGGCTGTTCTTTGTTGGCCCGGCCGCGGTTGACAGCTTCGGTCCTGTCCTTCGCTTCGCTTGTGGCGCGAAGTTCACCGCCAGTCATCTGTCAAATTATTTGGCTCGTACCTCTCGGTTCACCAGGCCAAGAACCACGGCGGCTCTACCCCAATGTGCTCATACCCCGCAGCCATGAATCGTGGATGGCTGAACGCGGACGCCGCAAAATTGAAGATTCTGGTCCTTGCGACACAGAAAACCCCCATGGCCGCCCGGATATCGATGGCCCTGGTGGATGTCGGGTTCAGCGTGGCTGCCCTCACGCCTCACGGGCACCCGGTGCGTCGATCGCGCAAGATTCAGGATCACTTTGCGTACCACACCAGACCGCGGTTAAAATCAACACTCCGCGCCATCGATCGATGGTCTCCGCATCTTCTTGTCTGTGCCGATGATCTTGCAGTGAGGGAGCTGCAAACCCTTCATAAGCGCACGGTGGTTTCCGCTGACAAAGCACGGCGACACATTTCCGAGCTCATCAAATTGTCGCTCGGACCGCCGACCAGTTTCTCCGCGATGCGTAACAAGAGCGACTTTTTGGCTTGCGTCGAAATCGAAGGGCTACGCTGCCCGAGGACGATCGTTATCCCGGCCACCCTGGCGTTCGAGTCCGTGCCCGCCGAATTGACTTATCCGGTCGTGGTCAAAGCCGACCAGTCGCAGGGGGGCTTGTGCGTTCGCATCGCAAACAGCGATGCCGATGTTCGAGCGGTTGTATGGGAGCTTCAGACGCCGAGCACGTGGCGAGGTATTTACAGGCGGTTCTTCGGCGCGATATTAAGATCGAAAGTCTTAGGCTCTTTTAATGTACCGCTTTGTCGGACAATCAGCCTGCAACAATATATACCGGGCCGCCCCAGCAATCGGGCGGTGGTTTGCTGGAAGGGCGAAGTTCTTGCTGGGATCAGCGTCGAAGCCGTGGAAGTGCAGCATGAGTATGGGCCTGCGAGCGTCGTCAGACTCATCAATCATTCAGAGATGGCGACAATCGCTGAACACATGGTGAAACGCCTCGATCTGTCGGGTTTTGTGGGGTTCGACTTCGTTCTTGATTCCTCGAATCAAGCCTGGATCATAGAGATGAACCCCCGCGTCACCCCAATCTGCCATTTTTCTCTCGCCGATGGCACAAATTTGGCGGGATCACTTTACAGGCAGATGACGGGGCTACAGCCGCCGCCGGGAATTGCGCCAATCAAACGCGGTCTGATCGCAATGTTTCCTGAGGGGTTGCTTCGCTCTCCGTCCAGTGAGTATCACCAGCCCTGCCAGCATGATGTTCCTTGGAACGAGCCCGAACTTGTTCGCGGTGTGTTGAGCAAGGCGTTGAGGATAGGAATCCACAGACGTGTGCGCGTACTTCTCGAGCGTTACCTCCCTATGCTACTAGGTGCGCTTGTTAGGTTCGGGCTTGCTGACCCGCGCTGCGATAATTGAAACCCTTGTTGGTACAGTCAAACACGACAGCCGTACCTCCTCACCCGGCGCTCAGTGTTTGACCCCGGCCACTCCAAAGGCGTGACAGGGATGTCACTTTTTTTGTCGTGGGTTGTGTAGAAGTGACAGTTGGGCTCAGCCTCATGATAGAGATTCCTCCAAAGGGTCAGGATTTCTGGTATTCCAGATCACCTTGTCCTCACCGTCTTCGAGCGCGCACCAAGGGTCTTTCCCCCACTGGGCTTCAACAGTACGAGTGCCCCATCAACTCCCGCGCCATCGAGGCGCACCGCATCCTCTTATACTTGTAGGGCCGGCCGCTTCAGAATAATTCCGAATAGCCCCTTTTTGTTAAAGCGCCTTAGATCCGGGTGGAGCGGCTCGGCCTCGCAAATCAGTGATTGATGACCAGAAAAGGCCTCAGTAAAGGACCGGAAGCCCCAATTAGCATCGACATCATCAACGACAAGTGCGCCGTTGGGTCTTAAGGCTGCCCAGGCTTGATCCAGCTCGAAACGCACGTTGCGTTCACTGTGGAGGCTGTCGTGAATAAAGAGATCAATCTCACCAAGGCGAGAAAGCAACTCCGCCAGGCGCCGCCTGCTCGAACCCCTGATGTATGACCATCGATCTGAGTACCGGTCACCGACTGCCGCGCCGACCTGCTCGCGCCAAACCCTCTCTAGGGGCGGAAGATCAATACTCCAAAGATGACCGTCCCCATTCCTCTCAAGAGCCTCCAGAATACAGCGCGAGGTCACGCCGTGGGCGACCCCGGTTTCGACAACCTTTTTCGGGCTCAGATGACGAGTTAGACACCATATGGCCCTCGCCAACCCGGCATCGCCGTCATTCCACCACTGAAAGCTCTCCGGGCCGGCTCGGATCCCTTTTGTTTTCAGTTCACTTATTATCTCGCGCCATAAATCCCAGAACTCCGAAGTCGCGTCGCACGGCCACGGGACGCCAAGAGCTTCATGAAGCCGCTGTTCCCAGTTGTCATCGGGCTTGTATCGGCATTGAGGTCGGCGTCGCTCACGCTCCGCTACATAGGAATCGTGGATCGTCATCCAGATTTCAAGTGGATCGGCTGCTAAATCGGCTACAGCAATGAGAGGGTGCTTTAGCAAATAACGTAAAGGTATCCCCAGCATCACTGATGCTCCTTCTAGCGCGACGGGTACCAAAAGGATAATTGAATGTGTATGCCATTTTATGAGTTTCGAGACGCGGCGCACCTCGTTGGCGGCCGAAGATAAGCCTTCGCTCGGTCCGCGGCATCAGGGCTGTCGTGCCAAGCGTCGCAGATTGCAGTGGCGACAATCGTCATGCACGCACTCAGGCCCAATGTTGGAGCCAGTTCACTCTTGATAGTAATCTTTGAACTTATCGCCTTTGTAGGCTTCAATTCTCTGTAATTCGAAAGGATCTACCTTGTTAAGGACGATACCCAGGAGACGCTCGCGGATCTGTGCCTCACAAAGCGCCTCTAGGACAAGACTTCGCTTGGTCTGTCCCCACTCGACGACGAATATAAACCTATCAATGAACCGTTCAATCATCTTGACGTCCACGACCGACATGATTGGCGCAATTTCAATTATGATGCAGTCGTAGGCTCTGCGCGCAGCCGTCAGTAGTTGCTCCATCCCGTGAGATGCCAGTAAGTCAGCCGCGTTGGGAAGACGCGTCGAGAGAGCACATGGCAGAACGTCCAGCCCCGAGCGCTCTCTTCTGGAGACGAGCGTGGCAAGCCGAGATGGATCGACTAATGCTTCGATCAATCCCTCGCGTGCGTTAGGCGCCAACTTAGCGGTCAGGAGTCGTAAATGGACATCACTGTCGATAATTAGCGTTCGGGCCCCTGATGAGATCATGAGGGCTGCCAAATTAGCCGCAACAGTCGTCTTTCCCTCCTTTGGCATGGAGGACACGACACCGATTACGTTGACGCCATCTACCAGTTGGGCGGTATTGATCAATGCTTTAACGCTGCGAAGTGTCTCCGTGAAGCGTGAGTAAGGCGCATCAAGAACAAATTCTTCTATAGGCGTCGATGTTGTGCTGCCCCGAAACCAAGCCGTGCCGCCCCGGTTCGCGTTAACCATCGGCAAGACAACACAATGTATATCCGTGACTTGCTCGACCGCCTTGGGAGTCCGAAACACGTCAACCGCCCATTCTCTCGCGACCACCGTTCCAGCACCCAAAAAAAGGCCGAACATGATGCCTCCTGCAAGCACCGCCGCGACCTTCTTGAAACTCTTGGAACTCTCACGTGGCGGCGTTGCCCTGGTAAGGATACGGGCATTCTGAATCGGGATGGTCTCCGCCTGGGCCGTATTTATCTCCTTGAATTTTTGCAGGAAGCTGTTGTACAGGTTGCGGAGAGTTTCTGCGGAGCTTTCGAGTTCGCGCAACGTGACCTGAGCGTGACGTCCCGTCTCTGGTTCCGCGAATGATTGGGCCATGGCGGTAACGAGTTCGCTCTCTCGTGTCTTGGCTATGTGATACTCATCAGCGTAGGAGTTGGCAACTCGCCGTTCCTCGTCTTGAATTGTTTTTCGCAACTCATCCACTTGCTTGTGAAGCTTGGCTACGGCGACGTGCTCCGGCCCAACGCGAGACTCCATATCGGCAGCCTTTAAAGTTAAGTCCCGATATTCCGAACGAAGTTTCACAAGGTCGGTAGTCGCCAAAGCGAAGGCAACCGCAGCGCCTCTGGGCGCGTTGTTCAAAGTGTCGGTCACTAACGCGTTCATTACCGCGTCGCTGGGCCTCTGACGGATGTTATCAAGCCGCGCTTTGGCTTCGGCCACTGCGATTCGGGCATTAGTCAATTGGCTGTTAAGATTCGCTATTTGCTCGGAATCCGGCAAGCCACTGCCGGCATTTACCAAACTAATTCTATAATTCTGCAATGCTCGATCAGCGTCCATAGCCTGCGACTTCAATTCTACCAACCGGTCCTGAAGCCATTGGCTGATTATTTTGGTTGAATTGAGTTTGGCCTCTAAGGTTGTCGCGATATAAGTATCAGCAAGGGTATTGGCTAGGATGGCCGCCTTGTTCGGATCTTCCGAGGCAAAAGTAACATTGATAACACTAGTAACATCCGCCCGATCGACCGTCAGACGTTTGAAAAAATTCTCAACAGCGGTTTGCTCAAGAGCGGCATCGGGGTCGATTGTGCCACTGGCGCCATTATTCCAACCGATAAATTGCTTGACGATTTTTTTCAAAGTATTAACCGGTCCGCCGCCCCCATTTGGGGGGCCAACAAATTCACTGTCGTGGGCTAACTTCATCGACCGGACGACCGGAACAACAATGCTTTCCGATGATAGGATGTAGATTTGGCTCGCGATATCAGTGTCGTCAAAAATTGGCTCATCGACAATTTTATTGGTTGACAAATATCGGCTCACACTCCTGTCGAGCAGAATACGAGCGCTGCTCTTATAAACTGCCGGAGCCGATACGATATAGGAGAGCCCCAACGTCAGTCCCATCAAACATCCAAATACGGGGAACCGCCACCCTCGGCGCAAAGTCGCAAGAATGTCCGCAATGTTGATTGCGTGACCTGAGCTAGATGCAGGAGCATAATCGGATTGGAGAGAAAAGTCGTTATTTCTAAAACCCATTGCGTTGTCCCCATTCGCAGGCGAGGCAGTCAGAGAAGCCGGGGTGAAATCGGAATTCAACGATGGTCCCCCCGCGCTACTCCGGCTCTCCTGCTATAACGCAGATCTTCTACAGTCATGCGATACTGTGAACGTCATTACTATCATGTCACAATCTTGTGTTATGAGACAATGGTATGTCAGATTAAATTGCGTCATATCTGTGGCCACAATGAGGCATTCGTTTCGACTGATGTCGAGACCAAACTGGATGGCTTGGGCAGGCGCCGAGCGTGCGGCGCTGCAAGACGAAGTGTGCGATGCGACGATCGAACGATTTAAGCCGGTTTCGCTCGTCGCACTCGAGTAGCACAGCACGCTCAGCGCGGAATTAATCTTGCTAGCCATTGGCAATGCCTCATGCGCGCGCTCAAGGGCCTGGAACCACGCCGGCTTGTGCTCGCCTTCACGAATGGCCCCTTCGCATGTTTTCCGCAGGTCCGCGTCGGCTCTCCCGTGGCATCGCGGCGTGCCCCTCGGCACCAAGGGACCTCTGCGCGGCTCGTGAGAGGCCGGGACTGTTCGGTCTTCGGATTCTCGATCCATACGTCGACCTCCTCAGCGGAAAAGGCTGCGAGTATCGAGCAACTTGGGCAGCGACGATCATAAACACCAGCCACAATAAATTGTAGCCATGCATCCACGAGCTTTCAAGGAGGTTATGGAAGATAACAAAGATAACAAGCGAGAGCATCAGCCACGCTCGAGCGGGATCGCGGTCTGCCAAGGGTCCAATAGCGTGGAGCGTTGTCATGATGAAGATTACGAGACAAGCTAAGCCAACGTACCCCATCTCCAGGATCGCATCCAAATAGCCGTTGTGAGCCTCCGGCATGACGCTGATCCAGCCTGACGCATCAACGAAGCTTGGCGAGCCGGGTACGAGCCAAAAGGATTGGTATCCCCATCCTAAGAGCGGACTACGTCCGATCTCATAAATCACGAAGTCCCATATAACTGTACGAAGGCTGAAGGTCGGATCGTGGAATAGATACCATGATACCCTATCTCTAAAAAATACACCGAGCATGATTATGATCAAAGGAACGATCATGGGCGAAACGCGCATTGTCTTTCTGGTCATCAACGTAAATCCGGCCAGGAATGGTGCAAAAAATGCGAAGCCAAGTGAAGTCTTGGAGCCGCCTACGACGAGGACCATACCGGCAATGACGACAACGGCGGTACCCAGAGCTCGCCGGAGGCCAGGATAGAGCATTTCGTGAAGTGCCAGCAAAAAAGCGATCGCTGTAAATTGTCCAAGAGCATTCTTGTCCAAGAAATACCCTCCATAATTTCCAGCCGCATAAGGAGGGGCTAATAAGACATTCAGGATCAAACCAAATGAGAAGCATAGAAACAGGCCGCGCATCGTATCCACTGCCAGCATGGCAGGCAGAACAATGGATGTAACAACCATCACTTCCTGCGTAAACCTGTTGAACGAGGTCTCCGGTCTGAGAGCCCACAGCACACTAGCTCCAGCAAACGCAAGATACACGAGGAGACATATAATATGGGGAGGAAGTTTACCAAAGCGAGAACGATTTCGCATGGCCAAAACGACGGAACTCGCAGCCATTACAGGCCAAAAAATTCTATTCTCCAGATGGCTCTCCATGACGTTCTGCAGCGTCGTGGCGGAGGGTGAAGCGAAAGAGATCAATGGCACATATATGGAAGTGTAAACAAATGCCGAGATTGGGATGATTGCGCATTTGTCAATCACCGGAATGGAGGATTTAGCCGGATCCAATTTCAAGGAATGCTTTGAGGCTTCGGACATTCTGTCACTCTATCGGCATCCGCGTTGAATGTCCCCTAGTGCCGCCGAGTCAAAAAACTCGGCATATCAATTACTTATCGCGCTTCACACCTTGGAGACAGGGCACCGAGATGGTCGCCGACCTTCAACCGATAGTGAACCGCGATTTGCAGCGTTAACCTCTCTTTGCGAGGTTAACGCTGAAATTTGTCCAATTGCAACTGGAAGGTCTGGTCAGTTGCAGGGTCGCCGCTCACGCGGACTACTTCCCGCGCAAACAGTCCTGCCATTGCTACGCAAGCCAAATTCTTCAGCGAGACGAGCAAGGTCGCGAATGGCTCGATTGCGGTCACCGCGTCCCAGTTCCAGTAGACAAATTTCAAGAATATCAGAGCAATGGCATAGGCGGCAACGACACCCCAACGCTTGGCTCCAACGGCCAGGAGAGCGAAAGGCAATATCCAAATCATGTACTCTCCAGAAAACACCTTGCTGCCGAGAATCAGAGTAATCACGACGAATCCCATCACGAACGGCTCTGTCTTGCGCGAATGCTTGAACTGCAGCGCGTAGAGCAAAGCCCCAACATAGCTCGCTCCGAAGCCCAGCGAAAAAAATCGGGAGAGAGTGCGCCAGCTGGCGGCTGTCACATTGTGCGACCCGAAATCGAAACCGTGCGTTACGGTCGTTATCCCCAACATCTGCCCGATCGCCAGCAAATTTCCTTGGAGGCTTTCCACTTCCGGTGGACGATCGCTATAAAAACTGAGATAGTTGAGGAGGTCCGCTGGTGAGGTGCCCATTGCGAGCACGATCCCATGGGGTAGCGCAAATCCAATAAGAGCTCCGATCCCCAATGATGGCGCGGGCGGCATTGCGAGAACTATTGATCGAGATGGTCGAAGACTTGAGAGCATGAGTATCGGAACAAGTAACGCGGGCCAGAGCTTGATCGATGCCCCCAGCCCGAGGCAGAAGCCAGCGATTGATTTCTGTCTGCAGTCCCAAGCAAGCAGTGCCAGGGCGACGAACAGGACCACGATCGAGTCAAAGCGGGTAACCACGAAGGATCCCGTGAGTACGACCCAGACCGTAAACGCGAGACCAACAAAAACCGGAGCACGAGGATCGCCGGGCTGCCGCTCGACCAGCCGGATCATCACCAAGGCAGCCACCCAGATGCAGACTGCAACGAGTGCTCCATAGGCGAGTGAAAATGACCGGAGCCCGTCGAATGGAAGGCGAACGGCCCCGAACAGAAGCAGCGCCCCAGGCGGATATTCGCACGAGAATTCGGTATAAGGGGCTAGGGCATGATCCATGCGAACCGCTGCTTCAAGCGGCTTCAGCTCTCCTGCCAGATGGTGGACCCATTCAAGGTATCCCTCCGTAATCAATCGATGAGTTATGCGTCCCGCAAATTCCCAGTACAATCGATCATCGGACTGACCATACCGGATAAGATACGCCACTCCCGGCAGAACCAATAATGAAGGGAGCAACGATTTCCATCCGTTTTGCATCGCACCATCCTCCAAGAGAACTAGGTTGTGGTTTGAGTTCGACGTAACGTCACGTCATCGGCCCTAATCAGATTTATGACACGGTGCGATTACCGCGAATCCAGACCTCGGGGCCCGCCAACACAAGGCCTCGCAGCTATCGCCAGCCAAAAAATGCCATTCTCCATGTGGCTCTCCATGAAGCTCTGCGGCGTCTCGGCCGGGGGGAGAAGCGGAATAGATCAATGGCCCCACTGCCGAAGCATAAGCACATACCGATATCGCACGGTTGACCATTTGTTAATCATCGGAGTGAAGGATCTAACCCGCCTCAACTTGAAGGAACGCATTGAGGACTTGTCGGATTCGCGGATACTTGACAGCCGAGCGCCGTCAATCATTGATTGCGGATGAAGTGCGGGAGCGCATGTCCACTCACCCTCTCTAATATCGTAACCTGAGCATCGTAGTGCCCGAAGCTACGCTCCTTACCGGTTTCTCGCCACTTTCCTGTTCCGATTAACGCTCCTTTAATTGCCCCGGAATGGAAATCCGGACATGCGCTCGACCGATTCTGGCACTGCCGCAAATCTTGGTAGGTCCTTAGTCGAATATCAGCGAGCAAAAGAACTTGATAGGGCGCAACTGCCGCTTCTATTTTCTGAATCACAGTCTCGGTACCAGTTGGACCAGCCCGAACCAAACCGCTCCTGTCATCGGACGCCCGATATTGAACGACTTCGCTATTGCGACTGTATACTAATGGAATATATACCCATCCCCACGCGGCTCCAGCTTCGTATACTATCGCTTTCGGAGTCGCAGCTTTGTCATACAACGCACCGATGAAACGGTGTGGCCCATGCACAAACATAGGGGCATGGACGAGAAACATATATGTGGATATCCCCGCTCCTGCCAACATTGCGCCAACAGCCACCTTCTTGCCGGCGGCATCCCATGAACGCAATCCGGTAACAGTGTTCGCGCCGGCGCCGACAAGCAGGCTGAGCGGAACAAGCAGCCACCCGCTGTAACTGGCGTTCATAGCGTCAAATGTCCTGACGAAAAAACTTGCCGTAATCGTCACAAAAACACCGGAAAGTACAACGGCAATCAATAAATCGAACGGCTTGACGTTTCTATTTCTCACGTTCATCACTGCAGCGAAGATGTTCACCGCTAGAACCGCGATCGAGCCAACAAAAAATAATATTGAAGCCGAGATAGAGATCATATTAGCGGGGTCACCAATCAATTGCAGCAAATAGGTCAAATACCGAACGGCAGCTTCTTTTTCGACGGCCGTGGGAATGGTAGCTGTCACGGGGACGAACGGCAGCACCCGGCCTGCGGCGGAGACGATCGGTATTAGTGCTAGTGAGCCAACGGCCATAATCAGGAAGGCACCTATGATTTCTGCTAGCGCGACAGTGCGTCCAAGGAATGAAATCCCCAAAGCAAGGAAAAACGCGCAACTGCTCACGACCCCGTAGAAGTGCGTATATATCGAGGCAAGACAAATAGCGGTAAATATCGTCAGAAGTTTAGGTTCCAATTTTGGCCGACAGGCCATAAGCTGTATAAAAACCGCTGCCTGCGCACAGGTTATGGCAAAGAATATAGGATAGGCACGTATCTCCACGCCAGTTTGAATCAGTTTAGGTGACAAGACCAAAAATCCAAGCGACACTATCGTCGCTAATGGTCCAAGCTCGCGCAATGTTACGATTGCCAGCCCCGACACGCCTGCAATCACAAACGCTGAGTGGAAAAGCCGAAAGCCCATCTCCGCGGGTCCGCAAAAGTGCAGCCACAACCAGTCTAACAGGTAGCTGACCGGCGGCATCCGATCTCCTGGAACGCCTAAGCGGTCCGGATCCGCACCAGCGAGCCACCGGAGCATTTCCCAAAAGTCTAGAGTGATTCCCGATAGTTGAGTGGATTCATCGAGCCAAATATCCTGCACGCGAGCAAAAACATAAAGCTCAATAGCGAGCGCCATTATCAGCACCGCGACGATCGAGGCATGTACAGACGAGCTTCGATCAAGGTGGCGTCCCACCATTTTCTTGATTTCAATATGTGAGCGCGCATGCATCCACTTGGTCTTCCAAGAAAAAGTTATGATCGCGGAATTCCGGACGACCCGACAGCGCTGCCAGCGGGCGTCGATATAAACCACATGGAATTGTTTGCGAGCATCCTGTTCGCAATGCCGATATTAGCGACGGCCATCCGGCCGAAGCTTTATGGCATTGTGCCTCTGGGCGCGACAGGTAAGCGCATTGTTGAGCACGTCCATTGTGCCTTAACAAGTGCCTCCGTTCCGTCATGTTAACTCGTTTCGCTATGTTAATAAAGGAGGTCGTTCCATCTTTAAAGACAGAGATTCGAGACGGCAAGAAGGGTTGCGCCCGTTCTGAGAACGGGAGAGGGGGGCGCTTTCAATCCTCCGTTCGGGAGTTGGCGACACAGCCCCCCTTCGTGTTTGGAGACTGTCGTGGCAAAAAAACGCGTACTGGCTTTAGCCTTCGATTGCAATCCTAGGTGGCCTTCCCTGCCTGTGGTCGCCTATAAGTATGCCCTGGCGCTCGGAGACGGTGTCGAATTGACGCTCGTTACGCAGATTCTAAACAAGCCCAATCTCGAAGAGGCGGGTACTGGCTCCATGCAAGTCGATTATATCAACATCGATCTGCTCGCCGTACCGCTTGACCGCTTCGGCAAGTGGCTGCGAGGTGGCAATGAGCTGGGCTGGACGACTCAGATAGCCATCGTTTATCCCGTCTATATCGCCTTTGAATTGATGTGCTGGTGGCGCTATCACCGCCGCCTCAGGCGCGGCGAATTCGATCTGGTGCATCGCATTACGCCGATGAGCCCTGCGCTGCCGAGCCCCCTGGCACGACTATCGCCAGTCCCGTTCATACTCGGCCCTTTGAACGGCGGCCTCCAATGGCCTGCTGCGTTCAGGAGCATGGAAAAGAAGGAAAAAGAGTGGCTGCGGCCGCTCCGCGCCCTCTACAAAAAGATGCCCTTCAGTCGATCAACCTTTCGGTACTCCGCTGCCATCCTTGCTTCATTTAATCATACCATCGGTGATCTTCCGGCTGAAGCACTGCACAAAACCATCGACTTCCCGGAAGTGGGCCTCGACGAGCGAATCTTCTCTACTGTCGAACCCCGCGCTCTATCGACTGGACCGCTCACCGTGGCCTTTATTGGACGCTTTGTTCCCTTAAAGTTGCCTGAAGTCGTAGCGCTCGCCTTTGCCCGCAGCAGCGCACTGCGAGAGCATCGCCTGGTCTACGTTGGTGATGGCCCGGAGCGGGCTCGTATAGAACAAATTATCCAGGAACATGGGCTCCAGGGCTGCACTCAGGTCACGGGTTGGGTGACACAGAAGGGTGTTAGCGACTGGATGCGGCGCGCAGACATCATGGCGTTCCCTTCGATAAAAGAACTCGGTGCTGGTGTGGTGGTCGAAGCTATGGCCTGTGGCATGGTACCGCTAGTTTGCAACTATGGAGCCCCTGGAACCCTCGTCGGCAAAGACCGTGGGCTGCGCGTACCGGTGGAAGACCGAGAACAACTGATCAGCGCCTTTCAAATGGCTCTTGAAGAGTTGGTAGCAGACCGGCAACGGCTTAAGGATCTTGCTGATCGCGCTCAGCGCTTTGCTGTTCAGAAGTTTCCCTGGCAGCAAAAATCCAAGCAAACTGAGGCGATTTATGATTGGGTCCTGTGTGGATGTCGCGGGCCAAAACCGGTCTTTTGGCCAGAGGACTCGTGAGGCGCTACCTAACCATTCGCTCGCTTCAGCCAATCTGAAGTCATCGGACGGTCATGAAAGCGACGATGGACTCGTGGCCACGGAAGGATGCTGTAGGGGCGACCCTTGTGGTCGCCCCATTCGTCGCATCCGGGCAACGGGGCGACCACAAGGGCCGCCTACAGCGGGGGACGTGGGAGGACACCGCTTGCGCGGCCCCTCCAACGTTATGAGTCGATGGATGCTCCAATCCCATCAGATTGGCTGAAGCGATCGACTACAAGGCTGGACGTGACGCTGCAGATGCCTATCGGCGTCAGCCGACCATCCGTCAGGAGCGAGGGTCCAGGCCGTGTGCGCGGTCCAGTGCCGAAATCATTACGAATCACCAGCGGATTAACCTAGATCCGGAAGTTGGCGTCGCTGATTTTCGCGAAGCCCTTCGCCCACAAGCAAGAGAGAGAATGCTTGAGGGCACCCAATTGTAACTTCTCCGCAGTAGGCTGATTTTCGAAGTTTCATCGATTTATCAGTGCCTGCTGCGCAAGCTGCGTGCTTCCAACTCACGAATTTAGGATTAACGAAGAAGAGGTGCGCTAGCGAGGCGACCCTGCGGCGGCCAGCTCCGCGGCGGACGAGCGATCGCCGATGTCGCCCCAGCTCGTCGATCAGCAGGGCTTTGACGCAGGGTGAGGTGCTGCCTGGCGATCTGCCGGGGTCCTATGAGCGCTGCCTTCACGAACTGGCCTCCAGGATTCGGCGGTAGAAGCCCTCCAGCTCCCGGGCTGCTCCGCTCCAGGCATACCGCTCCACCGCCTGCTGCCTCGCCGACTGGCCGATGCGCGCCGCCAGGCCGGGCTCGGCCAGCAGGCGGTTCACCGCGTCCGCAAAGGCCGCGGGCTCGTCCTCGATGAGGAGGTCGCGACCGGGGACAGCTGTGATCCCCTCGGCACCCAGCGCGGTGGAGACGATGGCCTTCCCCATGGCCATGGCCTCCACGATTTTGAGGCGAGTGCCACCGCCCAGCCGCAGCGGAACCACCACGGCTGCGGCCGCCGCAAGATGCGGCCGCAGGTCCGACACGAAGCCGGTCAGTTCGACCCGGGGTCCGGCCAGCGCTAGGAGCGATGGTGGCGCCCGGCCGCCGACAATTTTGCAGGACGCCTTAGGATAGGCCTCAGCAATGCGTGGCCAGATGTCCTGGAGGAAGTGGATCACCCCGTCGACATTGGGGACATAAGAGAGGAGCCCAAAGAAGACCACGGTGCGGCCGTCCGGCGGCGGGTCCGTGGGGCGCGGCTGGTAGTATTCGACATCCGCCGCATTAGGGATGACGGCAGTGCGGATCCCCCGAACCTCGTCGAGCAGGCGCTGCTCGTCTGCGGCGCTGCACAGATAGACCCCGTCAGCGTCGCGATAGGTTCCCAGTTCCTCGCGCCGCAGCTTGCGCCAGTTGGCCCCGGCGTACAGCCGACGGGCCAGGCTGCTGCCGGCGCGGGCGTATTGCCTCGCCAAGTCGTAGTCGATGTTGTGCGAGTCTACGACCAGGCGCGGGAGCCTCTCGCCGGGCGGAGCCTGGCGCAGATCGCAGTGCCCAAGGAACGAGAACTCCAGGTTAACGACGTCGAACCGCTTCGTGCGCAGGACCCGGTCCAGGGCCCGCTGCATCCCTGGCACCGTGACCTGGAGCCGCTCGAAGCTCCGGGTCGAGGCCAGGGACTGGATCTGCCGCAGTCGCTTGGCGATGCCTTGCCGAACGTAGGGGTTAGGGACCAGCACCACCTCGCGGCAGTAGGCCTGCATGGCCCGGCGGCACTCCTCTGCATCGAACTCGTCATCAACCAGCATCACTGCCGCCAGATCGTGACGGCGCGCCAACTGGGTCATCAGTCCATGTACCCGCGCCTGGGCGCCAAAGCGCGGAGGGCTAGCCGGCATCTGGGAAACGTAGAGGATATTGAGGCGCTCTGGGCTCATCACTCTACGAGGCGTTTCCGCCGGCCGAAGCCCGGCGCCTGGTCAAGAGTTTCGAAAGACATTGCGCCCCCAGGCATGGAAATCGGCTCGATCTTGCCACGTCCGAGCTCTGCGTCCTCTCGTCACAACATCTCGACCGCTGGACCATCATCGACGAAATCGGCGCCTGGGAACGAGATCCGCAATGCCCGACACCAAGGCCGCGGGTCACGACAAGATCTCGGAAAAGTGAGCCGGCTGCTGCACCAGCTCAGCACGATTCGATTGCGTTACTAGCTCGGCGTATCCTGTTTTCGTTACCGGCGACGCATTCGCGATGTCGAACTCCCATGTCTCTGCCCCGCTCTCGCCGTTCGACACGAGCCGGCCGCCCTGCAGGCGCTCGATAAAAGCGCGAGCCGGCGCGTTCTTTCTAGTGGGAATAAACTGCACGCGCAGCCTGGAGAGGCCGTTAGTGCGGAGTTGCTTTACGAGCTGATCGAGGATCTGGTCCTCGATGAAGCGGCCCACCACGCGGCAACTCATGAGAAAGGTATCGAGCTCGGCCGTGTCGAGCGCTTCTTGTCGCACGATACTCACGAACACCTTGCCGTTGTCTCCGTACTTGTCGGCTACCGACGCGATGAACACCTCTGCGCCTGGTGTCGTTTGCAGCGCCCGCAACTCCTGCTCCGTGTAGCGCCGTGTCGTCAGGTTGAACTGGTTCGTCTTCTGCGTGAGCTGAGCCGCGCGGGGGAGGTCTTCGTCGCACGCCCGTGTAAAAAAGATCCTTGTACCCAACCCGGCTAGGAAGTCTTCGATTGAGGGGGCAGCGGTGCGCTCGGCAGCACGTTTGGCGTTGGCAAGGTACGCCGCGGTGCGCTTGCGATCCTCCTCGGTGGATTCAAGTGTGAAGAAGCAGTCCTTGTACACCCGCTGGAAGAAAGCGGCCAGCTCGCATGTGTCCGCCGGAAACTCGGGAACCGTGACCTCGGGCAGCGCAGTCCGGACAGCCTCCCGCTCCACGGGATTGTCGTCGATGAAGACGATGCTGTCGGTACCGATATCGAGATCTTGCGCGAGCTCGGCGATGCTCTGGGCTTTTGGCGACCAGTTGATCTTCATCGCCGCGAAGTCACCTTTCCTGAGCACCATGTGCTCGTGCCCCTCGAAGACCTCGAAGACGTCGGCTTCGTTGTTCTTTGAAACGATCCCCAGGATGACCCCCATCTTGCCCAGTTCCCGGATACGGAGCTGAAAATCCCTGTAACGTGCTCCCTCGCCGGTTTCTGACAGCTGGATCCCCTTGACCCCGTCTTCGCCGATGACGCCGCCCCAGAGGGTGTTATCAAGGTCGAGGAGCAGGCACTTCTTACGGGCGACAAGCTGCGCGTCGAGGATGCGTTCGAGCTCTCTGCCGATGAGCTTCTCGCCCGCAGTCGAGAAGCGCAATCCCCCGAGGTACCAGCGCTTGCTGGAGTAGAGGAAAGAGCGGCCGACCTGCTCCACCAGCTCTTTGAGATCGAAGATGTAGATGTTGGCGTGGCTGGCACTGGCACGGGCGATGCCCGCGTGCCAGTGCTGCTCCAGGTACCGCTCGACGTGCTCTTCCTTCAGCGGCCGCAACGCCCGTGCGGGCACATCTATCGTCGAGACGAAGAACTTGATCCCCGGCGAACGCTCTGCGGCCCGTTCGATCCATGCGAAGTGCGCGTCAACCTCGGCGAGCGTCGGCGCGAGCCCCTGCTGGCCGCGCAAGAGCTCCGTACCGTCGATGACCAGGAAGACGCTGGATGGTCCGAAGCTGAACGTCCCGGAGGTGGGGTCTGCCAGTTCCTGCGTCCATGCGCCGTATCCCTGCGCGATGTACACCTCACGGTGCTCCATCTGGCGGGCGATGGACTCGACGTTAACGTTCGAGAGGAGTGCACACTTCATGGTGTCTTCTCGAGATAACGGAGAAAATCGCGGATGTGTCGGATGTCTGCCACCTGCTCAATAGGAATCGAGACGCCGAACTCGGCCTCGATCTCCGAAACGACGTTGATTTGGGCGAGCGAGTCCCACGCCTGCAGGTCGTCCGGCCCGGTTTCCAGCGTGAGCGTCGACTTCGGCACACGCAACGCCGCGGCCACGATCGCGATCAGTCTTTCCCCCATGGTGTCCTTGTCCCGTTTTGACGGCCTATGGTCAAAAGTTCAGAAGTACGGCTTCCGTATAGAGGCCATCAATATCCTCTGCGGCGAGCCTCTTCGAGCGGAACGCCGCCTTCCGTTCCCCGCCGGGTCGCATAAACGAGTGCCACGGCACCGCCCCATGCAGCATTCGGTCATCGACGATCATCGCCACGACTTTGAAAGACGCGGCAATGCGCACCACCAGCTTAGCCAAGTGTCGCGCGAAGATATCGGGTGCGCCGATATGGTGGACCCGCGCGAACGGAAGCCGCAAGTTCCTGCGAATCGCCTTCGAGGTACGGTTCATCATCACGTAGCAGTCGCCCACCGGCGTCCGCAGCAAAATGTGATGATTAAACGGCAACTGGTGATCCCGAAAGAACCGCAAGCGCTCGCCCTCGAGAGCGCCCTCGACGGCGCCCGCATCGATGAGGATCTCGCAACGATCCATGAAGGTTTGAGCAGTGACGACGGGGAGGATGATCCGTTCGGACTTGTCCATCAGCGTGAAGTCCAGCTTCTCCATGAGCTTAAGCACCTGCGGGGTCGGGCTGAGGTTCGTGACGGTCACGCTCTTGTCAGCGACGACCTTCGCGTGCAGCGCTAGGCTGTGTGCACGGTACTCAGGCTTCACGATCCAGCTGGACATGTTGCAGAGACGCATCGTCTCGCCGCGGATCGTGCGCTCGCTTAAGAGGGTGCTCACGAACCCCACTACATCGTCGCCGTCGACAAGCATCCAGCCGAAGTGGTCATTCTGCAGTCGGCTGTGATCGACAAAGAGTTGTCGCCAGTGCTCCTTGTTTAGGTGCGGGTTCTTGAACTCGAGGAGGAGCGGATAGACACACTCGAAATCTTCGCCCCGTGCCCCGCGAATGATCAGCACAGCGCTCCTCCGATCACACTACCGCGAGCGTTCGGCAGGCGCCAATGAACGTTCGCGGGTCGGAAGCGAAGAGAGCCTCTACATATGGCACTCCTAGCTTGAGCCCGCGATAACGGTTCAGCCCGAGCGCCCCCTCCACGTAATCGACGTAGGCGACCTGAGAGGTATAGCAGTTGATGGCCTCGCGCTTAATGTCGACGACCGATGAGATGTCTACGCCAATGTTGGGCCAGAGGCACGACCACAATTCGTAGCACCAGACCTCACCGTCATAGCGCGTCTGCGCCACGGCCGCTCCGGTACACGCCGTTGTGGACTGGTGGTCGCGATGGTGATCCCCCGGAAAAGGGCAATAGATGACGTCCGGGCGGAACGAGCGGATCGCATCGGCAACCGCGCGAGTAACTGCCGGCTCGTGCAAAGAGATCGAACCCTGGGGAAAGCCTAAGAAGCGGTGATCGAACCCGAGAAGGCGAGCGGCACGCTCGGCCTCGCTCTTTCGGACGACAGTGGCGGCTGGCGCGTCCTGCGTGACGAACAGCGTGAGCACCTCGCTGCCAAGACGCTGGTGGAGCGCGAGGTTACCGCCGACTGCGATGACCTCGTCGTCCGGATGGGGGGCCACGACGAGTACACGCTGCTTCACAATTGCGCGGAGTTTGACAGGCATACGGTGCGTGATGCGGTGAATACTGCGGAGGAAGCGCGTTGCAGTGCGCTCAAGTATGCCGTTGAGGAATGGTGGTCGCTGCATTTTGGAACTTCGCCCATTAACACTATCCCTGGCGGCGCTGCACGTCCGGGACTTCCCTAAGTCGACCCTGTTTCCGCGTACCTGGCTGAACTCCATCGCCAACTTAACATACTTAACATATCATCAGCCGGGGCCGCCGGTCCAGTCAATTGAGTCGAGGGGATACTGAAGTGGCCCCGAATTTAGGACCGGTTGACTAATTGGATTCTGAGCCGTTCCGTAGCGAGCGACGGATGAGGAAGAGAACGAGACGGAAGATCGACGCAGTGCCCCAGGCGAAGATCGCCTTGGTGCGGGAGCAGGCGAGCGCGACCGATCTGGCCAGCGCTACGAGGTTCACCCCAGCCAGATTTACGCATGGAAGCGGGTTCAGCGGCTGATGCGCCTGATGGGCATCGCGGCGTTGGGCCCCAAGCCGCGCGCCAGCAAGCCGGCGACGGGCCATATGTACCGGCTTGCAACGAGCCTTCGCGAGCCGTCATTGCGACGAGCATCGCTGCCCCAAACATCAAGAGTGCCATCGGCCCGTCGATGCCTGGCGTCTTCCATGCGATCAGACCGACAATAGGCCAATACAGCAACATGCGGGCGGCGTCCGCGGCCCGATCAGGACAAAGTTAGCGAAGATACAGGCGTCGGGCAGTAACGCCGCCGGGCTAAAGCCGTATTCTCTATGTCTCGCTAGCAGCCGAACGTGGCGAGGTAAACGAACGTGGCGAGGTAAACTCGCGCCCGCAAACATCGGGTTCGAGCCTTCCGCTGAAAATACAGCAAAAATACAGCGGGCGAAGAAGTCCAGTGATTCGGAATGCTCAGTAAGGCTTGTCCACAAGGCGCGAGGGCGCAGTCCGCCAGCAATAACTAACTGAAATCATTTGGATTATCTTTTACAGCCAATAGGATAATATACCTAGTAGTTTGACTGTTGAGCGACACTTCGGTTTTGTTCTATTAATGTTCTCGATGGGGACTTGCGATGGATTCTTCATTTGACCAAAGCTCCGGTGCGGGCGCGCAGGGGATAAAGCCGCGTGGACGGCCATTTGAGCCGGGGCAAAGCGGTAATCCGAGTGGACGCCCGAAGGGCGCTCGCAACAAAGCAACACTTGCGATCCAAGCTCTGCTTGATGAAGACGCGGAGGCATTAACTCGCAAGGCTGTGGCAATGGCATTGGAGGGGAATATACCCGCGCTGCGGCTCTGTTTTGAACGTCTGTTGCCGCCGCGTCGGGATCGTGCTGTTGCATTCGATCTCCCCAAGATAGAAACAGCTGCCGACGCAGTGGCGGCGTCCGGCGCGGTCTTGCAGAGTTGCTCGGCGGGCATTCTGTCGCCAAGCGAAGCCGCCGATGTCATGGGGCTGATTGCAACGCATGTGCGGGCGATCGAACTCCATCAAATTGAAGCCGGCCTTTTCCGGTCTTGAAGCAGCGAAGAGGAACTCTCAGCCATGAACATCCGAAGCCTCAAAGCTCGACTGAAGCCGCTTGACGCCTCCTGTGA
>Ga0126369_10000204_pt1 | contig 37894 bp, 57 predicted proteins | sample PanSoiMetaPlot_1_FD_109646 | JGI IMG/M metagenome (GOLD analysis project Ga0126369, IMG submission 109646) | Tropical forest soil microbial communities from Panama - MetaG Plot_1 | ecosystem: Environmental > Terrestrial > Soil > Tropical forest > Bulk soil | place: Panama | collected 2016-02-17
CCAGTGCTGGTCGCTGCGGTGGATGGTGGCGATGGCCACTAAGCCTTGGCGGGCTATGGCAGACCACGCCAGATGGATGCGGACCGGCACCACCTCCTCGTCGTCACCGGTCCGCCGGACGATCGCGACGTCGCGATGGTGGCCCATGATCCGAACCTCCGGGTTGGCGAAGAATCCAGCCATGAGATCGCCGTGGCCAGCGCGCCGGTCTGCCGGAACGAGTATCGACAACGGCCGCCCGACCAGATCCTGACGCGATCGCCCCGTAATAGCCTCGGCCTGCCCGTTCACGTCCAGAATGGTCCCCGATCTGCTGGCCATCACGATCGCGTCAGGGTTGTGCGCGAATGACGCGCTGTGCAGGTCGATCTGGATGAAGTGATCCGGTTCTTCACTAGCGGTGACCGGAGTCTTGACTTCGCCGAGCAGCACCTTGACGGCATATGACCACGCCGCGCCGACCACCGTGAACCACAGCGACGCGCAGACCAGGACCACGGTGACCACCCACCCGAGAAGAGTGATGTGCCCGGTGGCGGGCCGCCGTGTCATGGCGAGAATTCCGAGGAGGATGAAGCTACTCGTTACGAACAAAAGCGCTGTGGTAAGCAACAGATTCATTCCAGCCCACGCGCGATCTGCTTTGGTGCCGGACAACCGAGCAACCCGATAGGTCAGCCGGGCATTGCGGCCGTTGTAAATCCACGCCGCCTCAGCCGGTAACGCTCCCAGTGTCCAGATGAGTTCCGTTATCTGGATGGTACCGGACATGCTGGTCTCCTAGGGATTGCTCCGTTATTTCCACACGTTTCCGCAGTGCGCGAAGAAGGTGCTCAGCCTGGGCCAACTCGGCAGCCTCGCTCTTCGCGGCACTCTTTTCTGCGGGATCCGTGACACGGCGCCTTCGCCATGGCCGCCATGTGAATTTCACCGTGGGTCACGCTCCTCCAATACCGAGGTGACCCGATGGGTGAGTCCGAGCGCATCGGTGGCGATCCTCTGCCACCGGTCCCGATCGGCCTCGACCTTACGCAACTGCGCTTCTTTGTCCGCGACCTCGCGACCGAGGCGAAGTGTTCCGCGACCTAACAAAATCCCAACGATGACGATGACTGCAACGGACCCCCCATCCCGGATGAGGGAGATGTAGGATGAGGGGTCCATCGCCATCAGTGCTTGAGCTTCTTGACCAGGTCGATGATACGACCGACGTATTTCTGCATCGACATGATGATGCCGATAACGCCGATGCCGGATAGTTCGGTAGGGATGTTCTCGATACCATCGATCGCCTTTCGGACGACCTCTTTCAGATGTCCGTTGGTAATGCCACTCACGATCAGATCCACGCTGACCCGGCCGTCGGCGAGACCTGCCTTGACGGTCGTGATGAGATCCACAACGGCGTCACTCACGATCCCCACCATATCAACGATATCGATATGTCCACCGTGGGCGATCGTGTTCACCGCCTCATAAAGGCGACGCAGTGAGTCCCTAATGTCTCCGTCGACGACACTGTGAAGCAGCTCGTCCAGAGTGATCTGCGTTCCACCTGGACTGCCAGGCGCCATGGCTGCAACCATCGCTTCCACCACGGCGATGACACCGGCCATCAGCTCATCCAGATCCTGATGTGACTCGATAGTAGGCACAAGCGTGCCTCCCTTCTATTGTTCGGGCCTAGCCTCTGGGACGAGTTTTGTCACGCCGTCGGCACGCGGTGCCAGGTTGTCGATCCCTTGGGCATCCGCCAGAGCCTGGCGGATGCCAAGGGTGATCCGGAAGGCGAGGTCGAGTGCTTCGCCCAGCTTCGGCGCGCTCTTGTTCCACCACCGGTGCCGACATGGGTGTTTCCGTCCTCTCATGATCCGGCCAACGCCATCCGCCCGTGACCATCCTGCCACCCTGCAGGGGTGCGCACTAGTGCACCTGATCGCCCGGGGGCTACAGTCTGATCGGCGGATGGCGCACCCGAGAGAGAGGGATAGGACATGGTGACGATGGTCCCTCACCCACTAGGTGAGAGTTACGGTCAGCTAGAGGACTGGACCGGTGAACTGCCCGGCCTGGAGTCCCTGGCCGCCATCGGGGAGTTCGCCGCCACTGCCGTCCCGGAGCAGTGGGATGGGAGAGGCGTCCATGAATGCGATGATTCCGCCGAGGCAACGGGTCCGATGGACCGGGAATAAAAGTGCTGGACGTGGCCCGGGATTCGAGGGATTAATCACTCTGCACGAATCCGTGGGAATGCTTGGTGCATGGGATCTGGCCTGCTACTGCGAGCAGGCCGGTGTCAGTTATCATGCCATCACCGACGGTGACGAGATCGTGTATACCGTCCCTCGCTCCGACCGAGCGTGGCATCTCCGCAACGGCAATCCCTGGGCTACCGGGCTGTGCCTGACCTCACCATCCCGACCGTACAGTCGGGATGAATGGCTCGGTCCGCAGGTGAGGAAGATGCAAATCGCCGCATGGTGGCTTGCCGTGGTGTGCAATGACACGCGGATGGACATGGCCGAATGTAGCGATCAGAACATCCGCGATGTCCTGCGAGGGGTCAGAAGCGCGGGCGGAGTTATCAACCACGCCGACTACACGCGTGCGGCACGCGACGGTACCCATGACGATATCCGCAATTTCCCCACCGATGTCTGTGTCGGTTGGGCCAGAGACTACGCGCGCTCGCAGGGATGGCCAACCGAATATTAGATCAAGCGCTCAGTTTGACCAGCTCCATCCAGGATCCCGCGAGCAGCATGGACGGGTTGGTATTGTTCGCCGTATTCTGCGCAAATTGAAATGTACAGCTTCCCGCCGTGCTGCCCATCGCGATGACCGCTGAGGGCTTGGAGGCGACTCGGGTCCCGAAGGCGACTCCACTGAGATCCATCGACCCCTGGTCCAGACTCTGACGATGCGGCGCTGCGGTGACCGTGGTGTCCGACGACGTCCCGCCCCATCGAGAGTGCTTCACCACCAGTGCCCCGGTAGGGACCAGAAGATTGTATTTCGCGTCCCCCGTGGAGTTGCCGTCAGTGATCAGATACATGTCTACGCTGTAGATGGCACTGACTTCCATCGACAGCACCATGTCGGTACTCGATACCAGGGTGGCCGAGTTGGTTACCGAGATATCCGACGTCTGGTAGACGCGCCGCCGCCGGTCGAATGCGGCGTTGAGCAGATCCGCCGTCAGCTTCTGGCCCGCACTGAACGCCACGGCTCCTCCTTACGACAGTACGAACGGGTAGGTGACGTGCACCTCGGAACCTGCGGCGTGCGCCACGACCACACCGTTCACGCTGCGGGTCACCGAGGAGAACGTCTGCGGTGAGCTCGTCCCGCTGATCGCCCCGACCGACATGACCTCGCCGCCAATGGTGATCGCTATCGGCATATCGCCCGCGGCAGTGGTCCACAGCGCACTGCCTGCCGCGATCGCCACGGTGAACGAGACGGCCGTGGTGGTGATATCCGCGCTCAGCGTGCTGCGGTCGCTGTCGAGCCTCTTGGCCGTGTCATCGAGCACGCCGACCTGATACGGGCTCTCCGGGACGCAGATGAGCCGGACGGTCAGGGTGTAGCGCCGGGCCACCACCTCTAGTCCGATGACGATCTGGCTGATATCGCCGACCGTCTGTCCGGACTTCGGGTTCTGCACAACCACCCGATCGCCGATATCCAGATCCAGCACGGCCGCCTGCAGACCTGCCGCAGTCAGGTGGATGTTCGCGAGATCCAACGTGATCGTCGGGTAGCGCGCCTCGTCGGTGGTGCCCAGGTGCAGCAACCAGCCGGCCAGATCGTTCAGCTGTGAGTCCTGGTAGACGTTGACCGTCTCCTGGGTTGCATACCGACCGGACCCACCCTGATCCGGCGATGCGGTCCCGAGCCGCCCGGTGCTGAGAGCAGCGCGTGCGCTCGATCCGCCGTTGCGGCTCACGGTGACGTCATTGGTCAGGTACCGATCGTCGTCAACCGGCTGAAATGGCGGGCTGGTCTGCCCCGCCGAGTAGTCCAGGGTGATCCGTGCGGTCTGATTGCACAGGCTCGCCCTGGTCCGGTAGACCGGACCGAGCTCGCCGCGCGCCTCGAACAGCTCGCCGAGATCCGCACCGGAGCATTCATACAGCAGTTTCAGCAGTTCCAGCGACAGCTGAGGACCCATGGGCTCACTGGTGGTCGGATCCCCCCCGTAGGCCACCGGAAGCCCTTCCTCGCCGCCGAGACGGATGAGCCGGTTCGCGGCCGCCTCGCCCTTCCACGCGTTCAGTTGTGACGCCAGCCCCAGCAATGAAGCGGCGGACGTATGAAATGAGATATGCCCGATTGAGACCGTGGACGGAAGCACCGTGTCGGGATCGACGGCGATCGACGTGGCGACGCCGATCGTCTGGGTCAGCGGCATGTCCGCCCCGCTGGATGAGATCTGCACGACCGCCCCGGCGCCGGGCTCCAGGCTGATCAGGTTGACGTTGACCGTCGTGGCGTTCGTCTGCTGGAACTCCACGCCGATCTGCCGGGCCGCGCCGTTAAGCCCGGCCGCGATACCGCCGGAGGCGTAGATGTAGGAGCCGTCGGTGTTGTTGTAGACGTACAACCAGACGTCACCTGTAATGCCGTCGGCGTACACGCTGAGGTTACCGATCGAGCCGCCCGCGAACGCGATCACCACGAGCCGGCGCAGCCCGACGCCTAACCCGCCGGCCGGCATGCTCGTGACGAACCGGACCTGACACCGGTTGGCACCGGGCGTGTAAGGCGGTATCTGGGCGAACCAGGCTGACAGGTTGACGGCCGGCAGCGGGCCGGAGCTGTCCAGCGGGGACAGCGCGGCGAACGATGGCGCGCCGGACACCACCCACAACGGCTGGTCGCCGATCGCCGGGGCGAAGAAGAGGGTTGAACCTGCGGCGTCCTCACACGGCCAGTAGGCGATCGGCGGGTAGGTGAGGTCGCGCAAATAACCACGCCTCAGTGTGCTCTGCAGCGCCGTGCTCTGCGCCAATCTCCGCAACGGTCCACTGATCGTCACGGAGGAGGTGACGAACTCACCGGAGGTGTCCCACCCGGGTGCCAGGTCCGCGATCTCGCCCGCGAACAGCGGAACGCGGATCCGAACGTTGTCGATACTGAACACGATCGGTAGCGTGTTCGTATTCGATCCTGAGACACCGTTGCGGATCCCGACCCACCCGGCGGCGGGCAGCAGTTCGGTGTGCGCGGTCAGGTGCCAGCCGTACGGCTCATTCCCAGACGCCGCCCAGACCTTCACTCGTAGCGTGGATCCCTCGGCCTGAGCCCGGACCCGCAGGACCTGAGAGGATGAATGCGTCAGGCCCGAGATGGTGACTGGTCCGCCATAGACGGTGCCGTCGTAATGCATGAGCTTGACCGTGATCGCCTCGGCTGAGGTCACGACGACGCGGGCCATGTGGTAATTCGTGACCGACGAACCGCGCAGCAGGATGTTGCACGGTTCCAGATCGCTCCCGGTCACATCGGAGAACGGCAGGCTCACGTCAGCCCGGACGTCTACACAGGCATGGGTAACCGTGGGCAGGTAGGTCACCCGATAGGCGGAGCGTGCCGATACCGAGTGGGTACCGACCCCGGATCCGACGGCGAAGTCCGAGGCCAGCACGGATCCCCCGGCGCCCGTGGTCGACCACGCCTGCCCGGTGTCAGCGCTACCCCAGCCGGAGGACACGGTCCGGGTGAACGTGTCGGACGCCGTGCGCAGTGATACCCGAACCGGAGTGTTGCGCCCGATCGAGCCGTACCACGGCCCGGTCGGCCAGCGCGGAGAGTAGGCCCCGGAATCGTTTCGCAGCGTGAACGTGCACGATCCAGCGTTCGGCGTGCTCGACTGGTCGCTCCGGCCCCGGCGCAGGGTGATCCCCGGGTCGCCGAGCACATCGGCCGTCGCATCGCGCCAGCCGCCGGCGAGATACATCTCGACCTCGTAGTCGAGGGGATTCGGGGGATAGGCCACGGCTATCTCCCGAATACCTGCTGGACGTCGCCGCCCTGCACCTTGACGTAACGGCGGATGATCTCGGCCAGCAGCTCGTCCAGCGGTGCGCCGGCGGTACGCAGCTGCAGCACAATGGATCCACCCTGGCCGCCGATCGCTCCCGCCGTCGCCTGCCCGGACCTTCCGGCTACGGCGGATCGGCCCGCCCCGAGTAGGTCGTCGACAGTCAGGTCGCGAATCGCGGCCCGCGCTACGTCGGCACTGGCCCGGATGCCCTCGGCGATTCCGGGTGGGATCATCGCGCCGACTTCGGCCGCGAACGCCTTCGACGGCGAGGTGATGCCGATCGCGTGCTTGGCGGCGTCCAATAGCGACCTGGCTAGATTCTGCACCTTGTCGATCAGCCAGTCCCACCCGTTCTGAATTCCTCGCCAAATACCCTCGACGATGTTGCGGCCCACGTCGACCAGCATGTTCCCGAAATTGCTGATGGCATTCAACGCGCGGCCCGGAAGATCTTTGAACCACCCGACGATGGCACCGATCCGATCGCCGACCGCATCGGCCATCGACGTCAGCCAAACCCAGAACTTACCCGGCAGGGATCCGATCCATTCGGCCGCACCGAGCACGGCGTTCACTCCGGCCTGGAATGCCGCCTTGATTTTGTCCCAGTTGTCGATGACCAGCTTGATCAGTAGACCGATCGGCCCGCCCATGATGGCCAGAATGGTCGGCCAGTTCTCTTTGACCCAGTCGATGACGGCCTGGACGGCGCTGACCACGGCGTTCTTGATGCCATCCCATGCACCTTTAATCCAGTCCCAGACCTCGCCAGCTTTAGCCTTGACCCAGTCCCAGTGCTGAATCAACAGGACCACGATGGCGACCACGGCGGCGATGGCCAGCAGGATTCCTCCCGTGGCCAGGATCATGGCTGCGTTCGCTGCGATCCACGCGGCAGCCGAGGCGACGGCTCCGGCGATCGATGCGGCGGCGTGCGCCACAGCCGAGGCCGTCATACTCGCGAAGTTGGTCACAGCACCGACCGCCATGGCCTTGAATTTGTCCGGCAGCGCCGTGGCGATGACAGCCGCCTGCGATACCCCGGCCAGTGCCGGACCGCCGAATCCGGCGATAGCAGCTCCGGCGTCACCGAGGATACCGGGCGCGTTGACGAACGATGCGAGCATCTGCTCCATTGAGCGCTGCATTGACGTGATCTTAGATTGTGCCGTGTCGCCGATTGTGGCGTCCAGCGTTTCGGCTGCACCGGCGACCTGCCCGAGCCCGGCTACCGCGCTACTCGGATCGATGGCGTAAAGAGCCGCGCCAAGATCCTCCGCCTGTGTCCCAAAAAGTGCTACCGCAGCCTGCGACTGGAGGACGGGGTCCTTCATCCCCTTCAGCTTGTCGATGGTGAGCTGAAACGCGTCGGCTGACGTCTGCCCACCGGCGGCCAGTTTTTTGGCCATGTCGTCGGCATTCAGCCCGATGGCTTTGAAGCCGTCGGCTGTCGACTTGCTGCCGTCAATGGAGCGGATCGCAAATTCCTTCAGGGCATCTGCGGCAAGGTCGGTACTGCGCGCCCCGGCGTCCATCATCTGCTGGACCATGCCGAGAGCTTCCTTCCCGTCCACTCCAATTTTTTGAAATTGGACCCTGTATTCCGTAAAGGTGTCTACCACGTCCTTGGCCCCAGGGCCAAGTTTCTGAAATGCTTTCGTGATCAGATCAAGGCCGGCCTGAGCATCGGGCACCATTTTTGTTGCGACCATTCTACTGACCGCAAGCATGGAGTCGCTGACGTCGACGCCGAATGCCTGGCTCAGCGACATTGCCTCGCCGGTGATCTGCTCGATATCGCCGGTCGTGGCGTCGCTCATCAGCGCCCCGGACTGCATCACCGTCCGCACGGCGTCGTTGACTTCGCCGAGACTATCACCGTAAGCGCTGGAATACAGATTCCCGGCAACCTGCCCTGCCTTTGCGAACTCCGGACCCTGATCCCCGAGTTGCGCCTGCATCTTCTTGTTCGCGGAATCGAACTGCAGCGAGGCGGCGAATCCGGACGCCATTGCCGCACCAGCCGCCGCACCGGCACCGAGAGCCACTGCTTTACCGGCACCGGCAAGTTTCGGCCCCAGCTTGGATACCTCGCCACCCATCTTGTCGGCCGCGGTGCCGAGGTCCTGGACGCTGGACTTCACCGAATCGCCCATCTTGCGGGCGTCGGCGGCCGTCTCCTTCATCGCCGCTGCCGCTCGGCTGTTGTTCGCCGTGACGACGATCTCTACCTCGTTGGCCATCGCTCACTGTCCGGTGGATGGGCGATTGATTCGATGGCGACCAGTCGCAGCAGATCGGCATCCTCTTCTTCTAGCGCGCTCGGCAGGCACCCGAACCGCTCGCACAGTCCCAAGGTCACCTCCGCGCGGATCAGTTCGCCGGGCTTGTCGAGGACAGCTCCACAGGAATCAACGCCAGATCCAACGACCCGCCACCGTTCGAGGTCTGATCTAAATTTTGAGACACCCCGCTACTCTTCTCGGTCCATACCGCGAACAGCCGAAAGATGAATTCGGCATCCTCACCGCAGACCCCGTCAAAGGTGGCCGGAACCGGCTCGCCGCCATTGTCCAGAAGATTCCAGTCGACCAGCGCATCTGCAAAGTCCCTGAACATCGAAGCGAGAGCATCGAGCCCTTCGGTATCGATCGATCCGGGGTCACTGGCGAAGCCGGCGAGTTTCGTGGCGTTGAGAATGGCGCGGACCGGGGCCGGGCGCATTCGCACGATCAAGCCGCCAAGCTCCGGATCGGCGAAGCGCAGCTTGTAAATCTTGCGTTCCCTCCGGAAGCCGCTCATCCTAGCTCCATGTCGGCACACCGCCGTTGGCGAGATTCCCCGTCGTCTTCCAGGTGAGCTCCCCGGAGTTCTTCCTACTCATCTCGTAATTCTCGAAGAGGAGTTCGGTGGCGAGTGTCTGGCCGGACACCCCGAAAGTGGTGGTGCGGGTGACGGACGTGCTCGGAACCGTCTTGAACACGTCGTGGCTCATATTGGTCGCGTCGTTGAAAACCCCATTCAATTCCACCTTCACATCAGCCAGTAACAGGATTCTTTCGAACGCTGACACGTCGACACCGGTCGTTTCTTGCACTCCCCGTGGAGTGGAGATGCTCACATCATTCACATCATTGCTGATCGTGCGCGGCGTCCCGGCGGAATCATCGATCGCCAGGGAGGCCCCTAAGCCGGACTCTTTGGCCACTAGCCTCTCCTCCATTGGTCATACAGCATCTGCTGATGCTCGGCGAAGTCCTCCACCCAGAACTCCGGGCGGGTATGTCGTCGCGCTGGAGTGCCGCGCGGATTTCCACGCCAGGGGTCTCCGTCGCGCACCACGTAGAGATTCGGCCGGCCGACCGGTAGACGGTGCTCATGCGCACGGAAGCAGCGCTGGCCAGGCTCGAAAATCCACCACGTCTGACCCTCACCGAGATCGAGCACGCGGAATCGGCGGCCGGACGTTCGGATAGCGTGCTGTTGCGCGGGGGTGAGGCCTTCCACGCGAATGCGCCATTCGTTCAGATAGACCGGGCAGTCCACCTCGGCGCAGGTCGCTAGGCGCCAGTGGGTGATGAGTGGAGCCTGCACCTGGTATGTCTTCACGGCAGTGACAGGTAGTCGGAACCGAGGTGCCGAGGTCGCCATTCTCATCCGCATAGCTGTTGACCCCCCGCGATACCATCCAACTCGCCGAGTGTCATCGTCACTGCACCGCAGTCAGGTGTCGCACTACAGAGCAGGAGAAAACTGCGTTGCTGAACGTCCCCGTCGTGACCGCCCGCAGCCAGCGCTTGATCGTGAGGTTGTTCGCGGTCTGCACCCGCTGGAAGGTGATCCCGGTGGCTGCGGTGAATGCCGCCCCGGTCACATCGGCGTACGGGTCGCCGCTGCCATTGTCGCTGGAATGCTGGATCTTGACGGTGACCGAGGTTCCAGCGAAGGCGAACACGTGTAAATAGGCAGCAAGCCCGAACGCGCTGGATGCGGTGCCGTCAACGCCCGTGCCGTTGGTTGCCGTCGAATCGATTCGCTTGCCGGCGGTGAGCTGGACGCCCCACTCCAGTGGATACCCGGCGGACGACAGTCCTTCCACCTTGAACGTCAGCGCACCGTCATTCGCGCGGTTGGCGTCGTACCCGACTTGTTTGGCCAGCAGATCCACCGACGGCTGTCCGAGCGAGGTGCCGATCCGCGCGCTGACCAGCTGATCGGTGGTCGGAAGGTTGTTGAACCGGTCATGCGCCGTGCCTGCGGACGGGTTGAACCAGCTCGTGCAGCCCAGTAGTCCAGAAAACAGTCCGCCGACACGCTCTATCCCGTTCTTGTCGATCGCCGTGCATTCCAGCAGATTTGGGCCGCCCTTGACATTGTCGAGGGCCGTTATGTCGCCGCTGAGGTCGTACCCGGCGACATAGAGCGCCATACCGAGACCGGATCGCTTAGCCATGGTCCGGCCCCCGGTAGGCGATCGAGAACCCCGGTATGCCGAGGCCGAAGTCCGGATCGGCGCTGGCCGGGCGGCACGGTGCGCGGAGCTCGAATTCGTCAGGCGATACCATCGGATGGTGATAGCTCAGCCCGGCGCGGACGCCTGCCCAACGGAACCGCTCGCCGCACTGAGCGCACGAGACGGTGATCTCGGCGACGTACGCCTGCGGCATGCCGTCGTCAGTCTCGGCTTCACCGATGCGACCTATTGCCACGTTCGCAGCGAAATCGTTATGCTTGCACGGCCGATCGGGATTCGTCATCGCCCACCTCCCTCGATCGGAACGAGCGGGCCGTTGGACACCCCGTGATGGCGATGGGTCGCCAGATGGCTCACATCGGCCGCCCGGTCCGTCCGCAGCGCGGCATACGCCTGCTTGGCCGACTCGATCCACTCGTCCGGCACCTCGTGCAGGTAGGCACCGTGGATCTTCACGCCATGTCGGGAAGCGCTGAGAGTGAGGTGGTTGCGCTCGGCCGACCAGAGGTCCGGGAACCAGCTCGCCAGGGAATCACCCCCGCGGTCCGTTGTGACCAGGACGACCGGACCATCGCTGTCAGCCGCCGTCACCGCGCGCCTCCCATCGAGCAAGATTCGCCACGTCGGAATCAGGGGCGACCGGCAGTCCGGACATTGCCCTCACCAGCGCACAGGACAGCTCCCGAACCCGATGCTCCAGCAGCTCTATTCGACCGACGTGGTCAAAATGAAAACACTCATTCCCCGTTCGCGCAGCTGCCTGAAACTTCTCACAGATCTCGATTCGCCGTTCGGCTGAACCATCGAGAATGAGCGCCAGCAGCTGGCCGGGTGTGTCGTGCACTGCTGGATCGCGTGGCGTGTCGTCGGCGCCGTGGCGAGCGACCAACCCACCCTCCTCGATCGTCTGCCGCAGATAGCAGGCGAGATCGAGCGCTTCCTGGTAGGCGTCGATGATCGAGTCTCGGCCGTTGTGCGCCTGCGGCGCCGTGCCGTAGCGATCAATGCCGACCTGCTCACGCTGGAAGAGGTCGGACCGGATCTTCGGGGCAGGCTGGTCGGCGATCTGGGTCATGGCCGCCGACCCCGTCCATAGCGGGAACCATGGCGGATCAGTGACCAGCCGGCGGGAAGCCGGACCTCCCGGATGGGGTTGGCTGGTTGCGCGCTCTGCTCGATGGCGGTCGCCGCTGCGATCCACGCCGTGCGCTGTCGCTGCGTCAGATCACCCCACTGCGACATCGGCTCATCGCGGCAGTTGAGCCACCCAGTCGATTCGCCGTAGGCGTTGTATCCAACCATCGCGGCGTTCTCATTGTCCGCCATCAGGCCACCTGCTCCCAGAGATCGTCGACGATGGCCGGAACCGTCAGGGTGTAGACGCGGTAGAGCCGTCCATCCTGCGTGATGTATCCGGCCTGCGCTTCCAACGGAATTCCGGCCGCGCCGAGCAGATCGATGTTGCGGACGTTTCCGCCCAGCTGAAAATCACCGGAGTATGCCGTCATCAGAGCGTCTACCGCACTCAGCATTCCGGGCTCGATCGCATCCTGCGGCTCGCTCAGCATGTTCTGATAGATGCGCAGGTTGAAGACAATCCGCCCGGTCGTGCGAGCAAGCCCGGAACCTGCGGGAACCGGTCCGATCCGATCTCCCCACAACGCCGCCGTAAGTCCGGTGTGCGGTGCAGACTTCGGCTCGTGCTGATTCACGCGCTCGAACAGTCCGGAAGCGAGGGCGTGGGATACGAGTGGGTCAAGAATCGCGGAGGTGTCCATCAGTTCATCCTCGCCAAGTATTGCCCGAGAATGCGTTCGGCGATCTGGCCAGCCTTGCCCTGCAACTGCTGAGCGACCTTCCGGAAGGTGAAATACCCCTTGAACCGCGTGGTCCGGTTGCGGGAGCCCACTCCCTCCAGCCATGGGCCGTAGACGATCCCGGAGTCATTGATCGAGAGATCGTCGCGCTGCCGGGTGGTCCGGATGCCGCGCTCATAGCGCCCCGTCGGGCGCTGCAGTACCGAGTCGAGCACGGCGTGCACGTCGTCGACACCCTGGCGGCCGACCTCCTCCTGAGCCGCCTGGCGGTAGGCGTCCAGCGCCCGATCGGCCCGCCCGTCGAATAACGGACCGGACAGCCTCACCAGTTCGCTCATCAGACCACCCGCGTCCGCGCTTTGCGGGCGTACGCCGTGCATGCTCTGGCCCGTAGGTCGGCCAGCCCGGCGCCACGGGCCTCGGTCGCCGTCTCACCGGATCCGATCACCCGGGCGTACGCGCTGCGCTCCTGCTCAACGGCGTTGATCGTCTCGGCGATGGCCAGCTGACTCAACAGCGCGGGCGGAATCCAGCAGTTCACCGTGGAACCGTCGGAGTGCGTGGTAGCTGAGGTGCCGGTCTGTGCACGTCGCACGGTGAGCCGTCGCGAGGCGTAGATCGTGGAGCCCGTGTGCTCGGCCAGCACGCTGCCGTCCCATGCCCGTTTAACGATTAGGGTGTTGCCCGCCACGTCGGTGATCAACATCCGCTCGCCGTCCAACAGGAGCGTCTCGTCCCGCGCGAACGCCGATCCGCTGGTCACGGCGACCGTGCCGGCGGCAGCCGAGGCTGCCATCGGAGACTGAAGCGTCTGGCCGGAATCGAGCCAGCCGCGATCACTGACCAGCATCCGCTCGGCGTCGACCACGATCAGATCGCCGACCCCGATGCCGGAGCCGTTGGTTACGTCCACTTCGGTCTCAGTGCCGTCCAGCGGCTCAGCCAGGCTGGTCGCCGCCGCGATCTGCACCGCGCAACCGGCCCACGTTCCGGTCAGGGCCACGGAGCGCTGATGGGTGGCTCCGACGTTGAAGGCCGCCGACGCCGCGAGATTGATCTCGATCGCACTGTACGGCGGCCCGATGGGGGGCCAGAGCACGTACTGACCAGGGGTGAGGCTGATCCCGCCGCTGACCAGGCTGGTGAGGCTGATGAGCTGGTCGGCGTCCAGCCAGAGTCTCCAGGGGATCGGGCTCTGCTCGTTCGGCCAGTCTTTGTACCGCGTCTCGGTGATCGGGTAGAACACCCGGTGCGTGTCGGCGTCGATGCCGTCGGCGGCAGCCTGCAGGAGGCGGTCTACCTGCGCGAATGCGCGCGCTGTGTCCGCTATGTCCAGCGCGCGGCAGACGTCCTCGCGCGTGCAGTAGCACGGCCGGTGGATCGCCACCCCTGACCCTTGCTTTCCTGGCCGCTGCCCGTAGGCAGAGGGTGTGGTCCGCCCGACCTTGCCCGCAGCGTACCCCCGGCGAGTCGTCACCACTAGCATCAGCGTGGTGACAGATCCGACGCTGACCGAACTGCTACGCGAAGCTAGGACGATCTGGGGTCAGCAGCGGATGGCGTTACCGGAGGTGGCTATCGCCGCCGGAGTCGTCTGTGGCGATCTCTGTCGGTGTGCTCGCGACCACCAGGAAGGCAGGCACGTGTCAGCCGACGACCTCATGCGCGAGCTAGGCAACTTGATTCTGTCCGCCGTACGATGGTCCGACGATCTCGGGTTGATTCCAGCGGACTGCGTCACGTCCGCAATCTCGGCGCAACGCGCATACGTCGGTAGTCGGGCGCCCACATCATGACCCCCGATGAGTTGATCGATGCCTGCCGACGGGTTCAGCGATTGTCCCTCGACGCCGTCCTGGTCAAGAACGCCCTTGGCAATCTCGCGGTCATGGTCGACGACGTGATGATCGCATTCATCGATCTGGGCGCGACCGTGGCCGATGATGTTCTGACGATCGTTGATTAGCTAGCGCACCGGCACGGCCAGCATCGTCCGTACGGCCAGCTCGGCCTGCTGAGGCACCACGCCGTTCCCGAGGATCCGGAGCATGTCGTTGCGGCTCAATCCGGTAACGGCGGTAACCCAACCGTCCGGCAGGCCCATCATCCATTCGACGAACCGTGCGCTGAGCTGCTGGCCGTCGCGCTTACCGGTCTGTGTCGGCGCGGGTGCTGGTCTGCCGATGATCAGTTCCCAGCGTCGGATGGCTGGTCCGTACGGTCCCCATGCCAGCTCGGGGGGAGACCATCCCAGGTCTCGAACTCTCTCGGCAGAACCCCCTGTGCGATCTCGATTGCTTGCTCCAGTGACGGGCTGGTCGAGGAGTTCTTCACTGTCGATCTGCCCGTCCGACTCGCCGCGACCCTCGGTGTCGGGAGAAGCCGATGGATCGTCTCGCTCAACGGCCTGCCCGGCTGATCCCCCCACCCCGCACCCCGGCCCGCGTCGCGGGCCGCTGGCGTCGGGAGCAGCGCCATCACCGCCGACGGCAGCATCCGATCCCCCGCCGATCCGCGCTGATTCGGTCCGCCCTTCTCCCCATCCGACGCCCCGGGCGTCGGAAACAGCCGACTCATGGCGGTCCGGATCTCCGGACCGCCATCCCCGTGTTCCCCCGGGCCGAACCGGTCCGATGCCGTTGGGGTAGGGAGCAGGTCGGGCGATGATGAATACCCGGAAACGGCCGTGCGGTGCCCCGACGTCGGAAGCGCGTAGGCCACGCCATTGCGCATCGTACCCACAGTCGGCCAAGTCGCCGAGAACACGTCCGAGTGCTCGCAGAAGAGTCCCCCCCCACCGTCTCCCATACACCACGGGCAGCGTTCCACGCCGCTATCATCGGCCCTGGTCGAGAGCAGTCCTCGGACATTCTCAATCACCACCAGTTCGGGCCGTAGGATGGAGATCGCCTTCGCTGCATTATCCCATAGGCCGGAGCGCGTCCCCGGCCGAAGGCCAGCCCGCTGGCCAGCGTCCGATATGTCCTGGCAGGGGAATCCCAACGTCAGCACGTCCACCCTCGGCACCGAGTCCCACTCGACGCACCGCACGTCGCCGAGGTTGGGCACGCCGGGATTGCGGCGCGTGAGAACGGCGCACGCCGCGAGGTCGATCTCCGAATACCACGCGAGACGGCCGCCGATGGCACGCTGCACGCCCATGGTCAGGCCGCCGTGGCCTTCGAACAGACCGCCGATCGTCGGTTCCACACCGCCGTCCACGCTTCCTCCATGTCCTGTGACCCCGTCGGGTACTACATCATGCTATCAGCAGGTGCCAGCCAGCACGCCCTTGACACCCGCCGCGCAACGCGGCATACTGGTAGTACCCGACGGGGTCACAGGACATGGAGGTAGCAGGGATGGAAGCCACAACCATCGGTGATCGCATCACCGGGCGATGCGTGGCCACGAGCGAGATTTTCTCGGGCACTGTCATCGCCGTCTATCGTCCTCGGACCGCCGACTCCGAAATCAGGTACCGACTTTGCGACACTGGCCAGTACTGGTCGTTCGGAAGCTCGGTAGAGCCAGTCGTGTATCTGCTCGCAACAAACCAAGGATGCTGACGATGGAAAGCTCATTTGTGGAGCGCGGTCGTATTCATGAAGATGGTCCCGTGCTACCGACACTGGTGAACGGGGAATTGGTTGACCAACTGATTCCATTGAGGAGGGGGATGGTCATGCCCGCGACGATGAGTCCCACAATCACTAAGGGCGAGCTGCTGACACTGCTCGCGAAGCTGCCCGGCGACACGCCGCTGATGGCCTACGATCTTTCGAGAGCCATCAGCATGGATCTGCACCTGACCGCAGAGGACGTCCGGTTCCTTATCAAGGCAGAAGCAAGTTCGATTGCGCTGGATGCGGACGACCTGCCGCTCGGCTCAGATCCAGCGCGCTCTTCCCCGATAAACAAGGAAGTTCTGATCGCTCTGCTGGCCGACGTACCTGACGACATGCCGTTGATCGCCTACAGCTGGGCGCGCGGGGACTACATGAATCTCGCACTGCCCGCTGATTCGCTGATGGAACAGTACTACGAGCCCGGAGATGCCGTCGTCCTGCTTGCTCATGACAACTACGACACTCGGCAGTGGTGAAGGCGATGTTGCGGATCGGATATAAAATGCAACTCGCCTGTGAGTTACTCGCGGGCGAAGGCGGCGCACTGCCGAGTGTCCATCGACTGGCCTTATGGGTCGGGCCACACGGATCGACGAAATACGGGTACGCCATCGTCAAGCGTTGCATTCGTGCCGGACTGGTGACACGCGAGCCTGGTCACCCGCTGGCAAACCCGAAGGGTGATGGCGCCGTGGTGCTGACGGACGCCGGGAGGAAGTGCTCCGATGAAGCTGCTGTCAGCCGATGAGATCGGCCGGCTGCTCCGGCCCGGCAATCCCATGTCCGCGTCGACCGTGCGCAGCATCCTGTACCGGGCCGGCATCCGGGAGGTCCGCGGCTACCCGGCCGATCAGGTAGAAGACTTGCTGAAGAGCCGATCGGACCTTGACAACAGCCGCGCAACGCGGCATACTGGTAGTACCCGACGGGGTCACGGGACATGGAGGACAGCATGACGATTACGCAGGTCAAGCCCGGAGCAATCCTCATCGGCCGTTGCGTCACCTCGATCGAGGACATGCGCAACAGCGAGGTGTGCGTGTGGTTCGAGGACGGATTCATGGTCATGCCAGCCAGCACCGTAGTTGACGCCGGTGACGATCTGACGTTCACTCCGGCGTGACTAAGGCAATATTGGAGCACGTACGCGGTTAGGAGTTAGACGATGTTTCAGACCGCAGTGGACCGGCTCGATCCAGCGCAACGCGCGCGGTGGGATGACCTGCGTGGTCAGCGTGTGTCCTGCTGGCCAGCGGACCTCACGACACACGTGGAGAGTCAGAATCCACACAACAGCGAGGACATTATGGAGGCCATCGCCTCCTGGATTTTGAACCAATCAGTTTGACGTACCGTACCGCATGACGGTACCCTCAGCGCGAGAACGGGTCGGAGACAGTCGGTTATCCATGCGGAGGAAGTGGAGCGGGTTCGAATCCCGTCACCTGCGTATCGTAGGTGTAGTGTAATGGCAGCACACTTAAACCCGGCAGTCACATCACATCCGTTCGTCATGATAAATCAATAGGGGATGGCGGGCCGGCGACAGTCGGTTATCCACTATTAATGGGGTGGTCGCGGGTTCGAATCCCGCCGCAACGGCCTAGCCGAGGCGTAGCTCAGTTGGCAGAGCGCCTAAAACCCGGCAGTCATCACATGCCCGCCATCCCCGATCATCACAACTGAATAGGAGGACGGGCCGGACGTCGGTCGGTTATCACAGGTTCGAATCCCGTCGGACCCTCTGTGCCTGAACAGCACCCCGGGGTCCGTAGCTCAGTTGGCAGAGCACTCGGCAGGCACCGCTACGCCCGTCCTCCCTCAAGCAACAGCCCTGCGGGCCGGTAGCGGTCGGTTATCCTCGACTACCAAAAGAAAGTATCGGTCGCGACGAACATGCCCGCAGGGCCTTACCATCAGGAGGCTTGTCGGCAATGGATCCGACAGAGTACCAGATACACCGGGTTGAGGTTGCGCCCGGAGCAATTCATATTCCTGGATGGGTGCCGGTAGCGTACCAACGCTGGATTGTGTCGCAGTGCCAAGATTGGGCGCGAGCCCCCTCGGGACTGCGGGCTACTAAACTCCCTTGGGGCGGGGTGATGTCAGTCCAGCAAGTGTGTCTCGGTTGGCACTGGACGCCTTACCAGTATGGGCGTGTCACCGATGATGGCACGCCCGTCAAGCTGCTTCCCGAATGGCTTGTCCGGTTGGGTAGTCGCGCCGTAACTGAAGCGTACGGCGTTGCGGCGGAAGAGGAGTACCACCCCGACGTTGCGCTGATCAACTATTATGCTGGCGCGGCTAAGCTCGGCATGCATCAGGATAAAGATGAACAAAGTGCCGCGCCTGTGGTGTCGTTGAGTCTTGGCGACAGCTGCGTGTTTCGTTTAGGCAACACCGAAAATAGACATGGGCCGTATACTGATGTGGTGTTGGCCTCGGGCGATCTGTTCGTGTTCGGCGGACCGTCAAGAATGGCCTATCATGGTGTTCCACAAATGTTTCCAGGCTCCTGCGAACAGGATATCGGGTTAGAGGCGGGAAGATTCAGCATTACACTTCGCGTCACAGGAATGGGCGCGATGCGAGGAAGGAAATGAATCCTATTCCCGTGGACAGACCATCGAGACCGGAGCGAACCGGAACCTTACGATGGCAGTTCAGCGCCGGAATCCTAGCGTGGCCGATCATCCAAGACATTGTCAATTATGGACGCGCACATGGTTGCGACATTCAGACGCACACGTTCGGGATCCTTATTAAGCGGGGCTGGATGGTCGCTCACGGCACTGAGTCAGCCATACGTGGTGTCAGCTCACGCATTAATCACATTGATCGACAGGTTAAGGAGGGGGCGCAATGGACGCCCTGTCAGCGATCAGCACCCGAACCACCCCGCAGACCGAACGGGCCGACGCCCGGCAGGTCCCGAACTCCGCGGGCGGCTACGGCTTCCGGGTCGGCGATGACGCCCGGATCCACCGGTTTCTGACGCTGGGCACCGAGGGCGGCACTTACTACACCTCAGAGCACGAGCTGACCAAGGACACCGCCTCCGTAGTCCTGCGGTCGGCGCGTGAGCGTGGCTCGTGGCTGGTCGAACGCATCGTCGAGATCTCCACTGCGGGCCGGGCGCCTCGGCAGAATCCGGCCATCTTCGCTCTCGCGGCGACCGCAGGGCTGGGTGACGACGACGGGCGTAAGGCTGCTCTTGCAGCGCTGCCTGCGGTGTGCCGGACAGGTACTCACCTGTTCCTATTCGCTGGCTACGTCGAGCAGTTCCGCGGCTGGGGCCGTGGCCTTCGGCGCGCGGTCGGCAACTGGTATCTGTGGCGCGACGTGGACGACGTCGCCTACCAAGTGGTGAAGTACCGCCAGCGGGAAGGCTGGACCCATCGGGACCTGCTGCGCTTGGCGCACCCGAAGGCTAGCGCAGACGACCGGCGAGCACTGTTCGACTGGATCACACACGACGTCGAGATCGGCGGCGCACCGCTCATCCGGGCGTTCGTCCGGGCTCAAGCAGCTACCGAGGTGTCCGTCTGGGTCGAGCTGATCCAGAACAACCGGCTGTCCTGGGAGATGCTGCCCGATGCCGCACTGAGTGAGCCGGCCGTCTGGCACGCGCTGATCGAGAAGGGGATGCCGCAGACCGCGCTCATGCGCCAGCTGCCCCGGCTGACCAGGCTGGGCGTGCTGACCGGATCCACCCGGACGCGGGTCGCGGAGCAGCTGGCCTCCCCCGCGCTGCTCCGCAAGGGTCGCGTCCACCCGGTCAACGTATTGATCGCGCAGCGGACCTACGCGTCGGGCGAGAGTGCGCGCGGCGATTCGACATGGTCGCCAGAACGCCGGATTGTCGATGCGCTGGATGCGGCGTTCTATGCGGCGTTCCGGACCATCGAGCCAGCCGGTAAGCGCACGTTGATCGCGCTGGACGTGTCCGGCTCGATGGGTGCGCGGATCTCCGGCCTGCCACTGACCTGCCGTGAGGCCTCAGCCGCGCTGGCGTTGGTGATGCTGGCGACCGAGCCGGACGCCGACGTGGCCGGGTTCACATCGAGCACGACGAGTGTCCGGTCGATCAATCGCGGCCTCGGCTATATGGTCGCCTCAGGCATCAGCCCGTTGCCGCTGAGTCCTCGCCAACGGCTCGACGACGCCGTGCGATCGATCGCCAATCTCCCGTTCGGCGGGACGGACTGCGCGTTACCGATGTTGTGGGCGGATGGCAACAGCAGGAAGTACGACACGTTCGTCATTCTGACCGATAACGAGACGTGGGCGGGCTCGATGCATCCCCACCAGGCTCTGCGGCAGTATCGGGAACGCTCCGGTATCAACGCCCGGCTGGTCGTGGTAGGCATGACAGCCACGGACTTCAGCATCGCCGATCCGCAGGATCCCGGGTCGTTGGACGTGGCGGGGTTCGATTCGGCCGTGCCGAACCTGATCGCGGACTTCTCGCGGGGGGTGATCTGATGAATGGCTTACTGCTGGTCGGCGTAGTGATTCTCGGCATCGTGCTACTCGGACTCATCGTTCTGGCAGTCATCGGACTGCGCATTCTGTGGTCGATAGCGCAGGACGGCGCACGTGATAAGCGCGAAGCACTCGGCAAGTTGGTCCGTATGACCCTGAGGATGAGGGGACGATAGGATCGCGGTATGGCCTCAATCAATTAGATGATTGATCGCCACGGTGGCTGAGACGGCCGTAGGCACATACGGAACGCCCGATCGTATGCGGGCAGGCACTACGGCGGCGGCCCGAGACTCAGCTAGGGCTGCCGCTTCCTCCGTTGCACTGCACTGTATCATCCCGCACATGATCACTCGTGGATACCGTCTCGCCCTGCTGACCCTGACCGCAGCAGCTCTGTCCGTGGCGCTGGCCATGCCTGCCGCAGCCGATCAGGCGATGGTCGGGCCTGAGTGCCGCCCATCCGTCGTGGCAGCCGTGCTGGCGGCTCTGGCGCACAACGGGACCCCGGTCATTCCCGGCCAGCAGGTGCAGTACCTGCAGGTGAGCCAGCGGGCGGATGGGACGTACTACGTTGAGCCGTGCGTGGTCACGGTGCCTGAATAGGCCGAGCGATCCCACACCGCCGCTCCTTCCGAGGCGATCTTCGCCGCCTCTCAACGCCCGACTCGCCGGCGTCATGCTCGGCAGGAAACTCGGGAAGTGCGGCTACCTCCTCCAGCGTGAGGCCGACCCGCAGATGCCCGATGCGCGTGCTTCGATTCCACCACCACCACTCCCGATCGTTGCCGACGCCGGCCAGTATCTCGATCCCGGCCCGTTCCAGCTGAGTGGGAGATCGAAGTAACTGAGAGGTCGGGGTGTACAGCGACAGACTCACGTGCCAGACCGGCGCGCCATCGTTGAGCCTCATTCACCGATCCACAGCGAGAATCGATCGGAGGATGTTGCCGCTGACCTGCCGTTCGTCGAGCACGTACTGCGCCAGCACGGCGACGCCGAGGTCGGCCCGATCCAGGGGATGAGCAAGCGCGTAGGCTTGTCGTTGGTCCATTAGGAGATATCCCGTCTGATCATCTCATCGCTAGGACGCGCTCAGCTCGAACGGCCAGCCGCACATCTTGCACCGCTTCTCACCGTCCTCGCCGACCATCAGGACCTCACCGTCGCGGGGGCACTGGTTCTCCAGCACGACCCCGCGCTCGGTGACGTTCTCCTCCCAGATCTCGTTCAGCTGCCGCCAGGACACAGGTCGCCTCCAACAGGTGGATCGACGAAGTGCCTCACCTCGCTGCAGCATCCACATATCATCTGATAGGGGATCTGATCGAGAGGCGTTATATCGATCCACTCATGAGTAATGGGCGGTCTGTTCCAGCTCGTCATCAGCTCCGCATTCTGGACAGACCATCCACCATCCGTCGACATAATCAGCGTCATCCTCATGCCCCTCCCATTCGCAGTTATGGCAGTAGGCGGTGACGTAACTCGGCAGTGCGATCGGTTCCCACATAACGAATCTCCTCCATGTCCGTGGCGGAGATGGTATCAGCCCCATCCCGGCTCCCATCCGTCGAACCTGCAGTGTGCAGGCACGCCGAGCGGTTCACCATCGTTCGGACACGCCGCGACTGCAGGTACCGGCACTCGGCTGAGGGTGGTGGCGAGCCCACTCCAGGAACCCCGCCGTGGCGATCCTGCGCCGATCGCCACGGCCACCGGCATGGTGAGCTGAACCGATGCCGAGCCCTTAATCACCTCGACCGCGATGGCCACGACCGTCGGACCGGCCAGATCGGCACTCGCCGAGCCGGACATTGCGACGGTGCCGGTAATCGCTCCGGACAACCCTCCGAGGTCAGCCAACGCCGTACCCGCATGGCGCACCGATCCGGATCCACTGATAGCCAGGCCAGCGAGGTTCGCTGTGGCCTGGCCGGGCACGGTGTGCAGACCGCTCGCCGTGGCGACGATTCCGCCCAACGGGCAGGCCACAGCGGCAGGCACCACGACGATGCCGAGGCTGGCGCATGTCAGGGCACCGAGGGAGACCGAGGCCGTCCCGTGGATGACGTGTTCCTCCGCGGTGACCGCAAGTTCACCCAGTTGGGCGGTTGCAGCACCGATAGCGACGGGCGTACCGGAGACCGTGCACGTCAAAGCGCCGAGCGGGGCGATGGCCGGCCCGCCGACGGTCGGGGTACCGACGGCTGCAGCCGCCAGCAGGCCGAGGGTGACGGCAGTCGATCCCGGCGTGGTGCGGACTCCGCTCGACGACGTGACCGGCGCGGTGAGCGTGGCTGCGGCGGTGCCGGCGACCGTGACCGATCCAGCACAGCCGGCCACCAGCTGGCCAAGCGGGGTGGCGACCGAGCCGGCGCGATCCGGTCCACCGAAGGCACTGCCGGCCAGGGTTCCCAGCGAGACAGCGACCGTGCCCGGCACCCGGACGGTGCCTACCACGTTGCCGGCCAGCGCGCCGAGGGCTGATGCTGCCGAGCCGGCGCGATCCGGTCCACCTGCAGCGAGAACCGCCAGAGATCCCAGCGGAGCCGACGTGGTGCCGGCCGTACGGCGGGTACCTACCGCTGCGGTAAGGAGCGCACCGAGCGGGCCTGCGGCGGTGCCGTCGCGATCAGGCCCACCCGATGCGGTCACCGACAGACTACCGAGGGGAACGGTCGACGTGGCGAAGGTGGTCCGCTTACCGCTCGCCGAGGTCGTGAGTCCGCCGAGGGGAGCGGCCGCGGTGCCTGAGCGGTTCGGCCCGCCTGCGATACCGGCGGCCAGCAATCCGAGGGGGCAGGTCGCCGTGCCGGGCGTCCGGCGAGTACCCGTCGCGCTGGTGACCAGCGATCCGAGGAAGGCGGCGATCACTCCGGGCTGGTCCGGGGCACCGTGAACCGAGGTCGTGAGTGCACCGAGGGGGGCGGCTGCAGTACCGCTGGCAGTCCGCTTGCCCGTCGCGGCTGCGCTGAGCGCGCCAAGAGAGGACGCTGCGGTACCGGGCACCCGGACCGTGCCTACCGCGCTGACGCTGAGTGCGGCCAGCGGTGCCGAGGCTGCTCCCGGCACTGTGACCTTGGCTGTAGCTGAGACGACGAGCGCACCGAGGGGAGCGGCGACCGTACCCGAGGTCGTTCGCTTGCCGACGGCAGACGCGCTCAGGGCACCGAGGGCGGCCGTGGCGGTACCCGTCGTGGTGCGCTTGCCGATCGCCGTGGCGGCCAGGCTGCCGAGCGGGGCAGCGACCGTGCCGGGGACGCCGACCTTGCCGGGAGCAGCAGTCACCAGCGTGCCGAGGCTCGACGCCGCAGTTCCTGCTGTCGACCTAGTGCCTGTCGACGTTGTCGACAACGCTCCCAGCGTGACGGTCACCGTGCCGGGCACATCTGCGAAACTCGGCAGGTACTGCGGGTGGTAGAGCTTGGTCAGCATCGGCTAGCCACTCAATCCAACGTGATCACGGCCCAATCAAACGATCTTCCGACTGCCGTGACCTGCTGCAGGGTGAACGTGGCACCGAAGGGTCCGGCGACAACCGGTGACTCCATGATCGGTGCCGTCTGGGCGTTGTAGTAGGCCACGGTGTGCTGAGCGCGGATCGTGCCCCCGGTGAGTATCTTCGTCTTTGCACGCAGGATCACGAGATCGGCTGCGGCCAGGTTGACGCAGTCCACCCGCAGGATCCTCGTTTTGTTCGTGGTCGGCGTGGCGAGGCTGTGCTCGGTACCGATCGTGGCGGACTGTGTACCGCTGGATTCGACCACCGGGGTCCCGAAGGACAGGATCGACCAGTCGTAGGAACGGCCCGTACCGGCTGTCTGCTGCAGGGTGAACGTGGCGCCGAAAGGTGTCACGATGGGGATGGATTCAACGACAGGATTCGCAGGAAGACCCGGATAGTTCCAGTGGTACTGCTCTCTGATCGTCCCCCCGGTGAGTACCTTCGTCTTGACCCTCAAGGTGAGCAGGTCTCCGGCCACCATGGCATTCCGGTCGACGCGCAACACCCGGATCGCCGCTGTTGTCGGCGCTGCCAACGTATGCTCGGTACCGATGACGGCCGTCTGCGTGCCGCTGGACTCGACCGTGTTCGCCATCAGCCGATTCCCGTCAGGGTCACGCTCGGGCTGGACAGCGTCGATGTCGACGTCGCTCGGTAGCGGACCGCGATCCGGGTGCCGACTGGAACGTCGGCCGGGAAGGTCAACGAGCAAGGGAAGTTGATCTGCTCGGCGGCCGTGACCTGGAACGGCACGTCTGTAATGATCGCCTGTTCGGATCCGGACGCCCCTATGCCCACGTCGAGAAGCCCCTCGGTGGCCGTCGCGGTTGCTGTGTTGGGCGCACAGAGCCCCAGCATCAGCCACCGGATCGGAGCTGTGGTCGATGCGGTGATGGCGGTCCATGCGGACTCGGTGTTCGCGGCGCCCGGCGCGGCGAGAACGGTACCGATCGAGCTGGCGGTCACCGCGCCATAGGTGGCCACGGAGGACCCGGCCTCCATGCCGGACCCTCCGCCGACCAGTGCCATTCCCATGGTGCAGCTGCGGCTGGCGGTCGCGGTGCGCAACCGCACCGCCAGCCGGCGACCCTCGTCCACCGTCACGGGGAAGCGCCATGCGGCGAACGGGCCGACACTGCCCGCACCAAAGTTCGGCACCAGTAATGCCTCCGAACCAGCCGGACCAATCCCGATATCAATTAATCCCTGCACGTTGACGGCACTCGCGGCCAGACCGGTCTGCGCGAGGAACAGCCAGATCTCATACACCTGCCACGGCGTGGCGGCGTACATCTGGACGTAATTCCCCGCCGCGTTGGCCGTCGCGGAGCTGGTAACCGTAGTCCACAACGAGGTTGACGTGATCTGGCCGGCCACGATCTGCAGGCTGGCATCCTGTAGTGGCCAGAGCGCCATGATCAGTCCAGATCGATGGGTTCGACTGCGTGACGGTAACGTTTCGAGCCGAGCATCTGCCCGATCCGGTTCTGCATGGCCGTACTCTGCGCTCCGGATAACGCCGCCCACGCCGAGGCCAACGAGGCGTCGGCCACCAGATCGGCCACCCGATCGATCAGGTCGGATCCGGCACGCAACACGAAATCGCGCGCCGTCGTATCCCAGTCATAGATCGACAGATCCGGCTGGCCGTTGATGTACTCCTTGAGGCCCTGCCCGCCGGGTAGCGGCCGGGGATCCACACTGCCGGTGGAGAGCAATTCACCGGTTGTGGTGTCATACACTGCGTACCACACGACACTGGCCGGATCCCAGGGAATTCTCAGCTGATAAGGTTCCGGGGTCCAGGAGATCGGGGGACCTGCTTCGGTTGTCGTCCCCGACCCTCCGGACAGAGTCCGAGCGAGGCCCGAGTAATCAGTTGTCTCAGCACTAAGATACGGGTGCCACCGGGACAGATTCGTTGTTCGCAGCGGCAGGTAGCAGCTTAGTTCACGGTCTATTTCTGCAGTGGTGAGCGCCGCTCCCCACTGCTTGTACGCCGCTATCCTCCCGTTCCACCAATCACCGGTGTTGGCGCCACATCCGATCCTCCAAGACGATGCGGAGAACGTCGCCGACAGCGTCCCGGAATCCGACGTCAACGCCGATCCGGCCGGGGCGTGGTAGAACGTTCCTGCCGTATTATTGAGGGTCGCTCCGAGCTTATACCACGTTCCTGTGGACAGCGCGAACGCACCGATCGATCCGGATAGGCTGTCCTTGAAGCGCAGCGTGGTGCCGTCCGAATCGGTGAGCAACTGTTGATTCCACGAACTGTTGAAACCCCATACTCCTGACGTAGCGTTGCGGTCCGTGGTCAGGTATGCCCAGCAGGTAACCGTGAAATTCGTGCTGTTGGCTGGTAGTCCAGCGGTGGACGAGTAGGTCTGACCGGACGCGGAGAACCGGACCGCCATCGCTATGTGTCCGACCACGCGATAGTGAAGAAGACGAAATTAGCGTCACCGCTCATAGTGTCCCCCGCATCGGCTGGTTTCCGTGCCAACTTCAAGGCCACCAGGTCGTCGGCGGCCAGACTGTCCAGGTTGGATAGGGTGCCGACCACGTCATGGTCACGCTGGCCAGTGGTTCCCAAGTGGGTATCAGAGATGATGGTCTCGGTGGCGAACGCTTTCGTTTCAATGTCCTGGGTGTCGGTATTCGGGGTGATACACGCCAGGCTGACACCCCAACTGACACCTCCGGACGTCGCCGTGTCGGCATACCAGTTGATCGTGATGGTCAGATTTCCTGAGCCGTAGTTGATAGCCCGGAATAAGAAGAACGCATCCTCCTCGGAAGACGCGTCATAGGCCAGCACCGGAACCGGGAAGTTGGTTCCGTCATTCCTGATGTACTGCGGGAAAGCCGTGGCGGCACGGAAGTCTGCCATAGGCGCCGAGAAGTGTTGCTTGATAGTGCCCATCAGCCGTCCTCCTCCGTGCGAAGCATGGACAACCCGACACGTCGCATGGCGACAAAGCAAAGTAGAAGTGTTTTCTGTGCCGCACTCGCGGAGCCCCGAAACGGCTGCGTAAGCGCTTGGTTGTAGGACGCCTGATTGTTGTCGATCCATGTATCCGTGGCGTCCACCGCAGCACGTAGATCTGCCTTCACTACAGGAATTGCTCCTAGTCCGAAAGTGGACCACATGCGCATGGCGTGTGCCCACACTCGGCGCCTGTCTTCGTCGGCGAGAACTGCCATGAGTCTTCTCCCTGTACCTACGATGCCAGAGTGACCGAGACGGTGATGCCGCTGACCGCGATGGTGAACGTATCTCCGGCGGTGACCGGGTTGCTCGTGACCGATCCGGAGAATCCGAATGTGCCCGCCGAGGACGCCGTCCAGAAGCTGCATTTAGAGTAAGTCTCGGATCCGGCCACGTTGGTCCACTGCACCTGGGCATTGTTCGCGACCGACCCGCCTGACGACGCGGCCCAGGTCACTTGCTTGCGCGTCGTTTCCGTGGCTGCGTTCGTCGTTCCGGCTGATCCGGGAGCACCCGTGTGCAGTTTCATCCACGGATAGGCGGCGACCAGCGTGTCTAATGCTGAGTTCGCCGCCGTCGAACCCCATCCCTCAGCCATGGTCACCCACTCTCTGTTCAGCGAAATGGGCCATCAGTTCGGCACCGGTCCGGCCGCTCGCTCCCGCCAGCCGCGCAGCGCAGGAGTCACAGCCGTGGGCGGCGTGGCAGTCCAGATGCCACTGCTCCGGCGAGCGGTCCTGGCTGGGGTGGTTCGCCACGCCGATGATGTGGCGCGGGTGATCGTCGACCTCACTGCAGCCGTCGCAGTAACGCTGCGGACGTTCAGCCCCCACCGACCCGCTCGCTTTCGGATCGACGGGGGGACGTCGTTGTCCCACGAGCCTTGACGGCCGGTGCGGACGGGCTGGACTCCGCGCTGACCGCCACCGTGTCGACGGCCTCGTCCGCCGGTTCCGGTTCGAGTGGTTCAATCGGATCGGCGACGTCGCCCGGCTGATGGGTGGGGCCGGCGTGCTTGGATATCTTCGGCATTTCCCCGTCCTCGTGAAACGATTCGGAATGGCAGCGGGGGCAGCGGGACAGGCCGACGGCGTATTTCGTCGTGCAGTCGTCGCATACCCAGAGCGCCATCAGCTGGCCGCCACGGATGCGCCGTCGTCCAGCGGGATGTAGGTCAGCAGCCACTTCACGGCGCCCGTGCCCGGGTCGTGGTTGCTCACCAGGATCGACAGCGCTCCGGCCCGCACCACGATCGGCCGCCAGAGCAGGTGGGCGAAGGTGACGCTCGGAACCTCCGCGGCCAGTACCGGCGTCACGCCGAGCACCGAAACGGACTGGATCGACAGCAGGTCCGTCACCACGCCGGAGGTCAGGGAATACAGCGTGCCCGCAACGTCGGCGGTGATCCCCGTCGCGGCACACAGATCGGCTGCAGATCCACCGGACGGGGTGAACTGCAGCTTGGCTGTCAGGCTGGCCGTGTTCGCCACGGCCGTGGTCACCTCGCCGATGACGCCGGTCAGCGCCACCTTGCCGGCGGCGACGGTGAACAGGCTCGTCCCCGTGTTCTGCACGAGCGTCGTCGGGCCGCGGGTTGCGCGGATGCCGAGCATGAGCGCCCGGATCTGATCGCCCTGGATAAGAGTCGACACGGTGGGCTCCTATGCCTGCGGGTTGGCCAGATTGGCGGGCGAGCGCTGGATCATCAGATCGCGCAGCAGGTACAGCACGGCGCCAAGCTGGGCGTTGCTGCCCGTGTCCGCGCAATCGACCGAGATCCATTCATAGCCGCTGGACAATTCGACGCCGTCGACCTCGATCACGAGGATCTGCTGCTCCTCGGCGGACGTGGTCGCGCCGCCCGGGTCGACCACCGTCGCCGCCGCCGACTGCGCGACCCTGGTCCAGGTCTCGTCACCGTCGAGCGTGGCTTCGGCCTTGAGATAGTAGTGGGTGATCACGGCGAGGTTCGCCGAACTGCCACCGGTCGCGGCCGTGTGCTGGCGCAGGGTGAAGGTGGGATCGTCGCCGGCCGTCCCGGCGCCCTTGTAAATGACGATCGTGCAGCCTGCGGCATTGCGCAGGTGTACCCGGTTACCCGTCCGGGCCGTCTGCAAATCGAGCGGGGCGACACCCGCCGCAATGTCGAACAGTCTTCCGAGGCCTTCCATTGAATGCCCTCCTCGTGGGGATTGAATGCCACTTCGGAGCTAATCCGGCATGGGGTGCGAATGCCGTGCCGGATCGGCTGTTACGCGCGTTCGGCCAGCCGGACGATCGGGCTCAGGGTCGGGCCGTTGTTCTGCGGGGTGATCGCACTGTTCAGCCACGGACGGCCGTCGACTCTTTCGATAATGCGATAGGCTGTCTCGTCATTCGCGAACCGGTAGTGCGGGGAGCTCATCGCGCTCATCACCTGGCGGTCGCCGATCAGGTAGAAGCCGAAGTCGACGAAACTGATATCGCCTTCATCGCCGAGCTTCGGAGCCTTCTCGGTCACGATGACCGGGCGGCCCAGAATCGTCGTCGGCGCGGTCCCGGCACCGTTGGTCAGCCAGATAGCCGAACCGCCGGTACCGACGCTCAGGGCCATCGTGGCGAGTTCAGGGAAAGCGTCCGGGGGGACCAGCCAGACCGCTCTGTTCAGGGAGCCGGGCAGCATTCTGGAATACATCTTGACGATGTTCTCCCAGACGATCGTGTCGGCCGCCTGCCCGGTTTCCTTAGCCACGGTGACCAGCGCCGGGCTCTTGAACACGCCGAGCGGCTCGCCGACGCCGCCGCCGGTCAGGAAGGCGAGATCCTCATACCAGCCCAGAGCCTCGGGGAACATCTGATCCAGCATCGCCTGGAATGAGGCGATCGAGTCGCTGATCAGCTCGTTGGGGATCTGCGTGTAGGCCGTCAACTTCTTGGCATCGAGGATGATCCGGCTGAATGATGGCTGAGTATCGGTGAGGGTGGCACCCTCCTCGGTCCAATAGGCGACGATGCCACCGAAGACGGACGAGACGTTCGAGGTGGCATCCACCGCGGGGAACGGGACCCGCAGTGTCTCCATCGGGATGATCCGAGCGCGAGGACGGACGATTGCCGTTTCCAGACTCAGCGAGAGGATCTCGGAACGCAGTACTTCCGGAATGAGGAAACCACCCTCACTGGGCACCGTGGAGCTGAAGGCGTTGCGCACCCGCTGTAGCCGCTGCTGTACCTCAGCGGTGCGGTTGGACATATGCCAGATCGTGCGGAAGTACTCGGCGCTGGATGCGAAGTCCTTGTCGATGGCAGCGCCCATGGCACGCGGGTTGAACAGACCGTTCCGGGCGTTTCCCGGCCTGCCGACGTCGCGAGCGGTGAAGGGGGTCACGTCGGGGCGACGAACTCCGTCCGGGGATTCCTCCCGAATCCAGTCGGCGACGAACTTCTGCAACTCCGTCTCGACCTGATTACGGACCTGCTGTGCGACGTCGAGCTCTTTGGCGATGAACGCCCTGGCGTAATTGCTCAGGAACTCCGACAGTGCCTGCGGATTGCCGAACACCTTCTGCATGCGCTTGGAGTCATTGATCATGTCCTCCAGCGCGGCCGGAGAATCCGGGATACGCAGATCCTCCAGATCCGGAGCACCGTCCGGAGGGGGCGCGACGGGAGCACCCGCGGCCCGGTTGAGAATCATGCCCAGATCGTCCGGCTCGATGCCCCGATCGGCGAGGCGCTGGCGCTGACCCGGGGTGAGCGTCGCTGCGGTCACAGCAGGCCCCTCCTGATCGCAGTATCAAAAGCCGCCCGATCGAATAGGGGAATGGCGGGACCGAGATCCGGTGCCGCAGGGGAAGCGTCCGGCAGAGCCGGAACATTCGTCACGACGTCGTACATGATGGCGCGCACGGTGTCATGAGAAAGCACGCTGGACGTATCCACCGGCCGCCGGCAGCCGTGGCAGACGGCCAGCTCCGGAGGAGGCAACGGGGGGAGGATCGGCGCTGCGGGCGCTCGTTCCGGCGCGGCCGGCGCGTTGTTTGCCGCCGTCGACATGGCCAGCCGGAAGGCGTCCGGATCCCAGTGCGGTTCCAGTGCCGCGCGGGCACCACCGGTCATCGCCGTGCGCAGCAGATCGCCCGACCACGCCGACGGCAGCGGCTGGTCCGGCATAGGTGCCCGATCCTCCGGAGCATCATCGAGGTGGCTGTTCAGATGAGCCCGGATGGCGTCGTGCTCCGATTCGGGAATGTCCGACTGCGGCGCGCGGTCGGCACGGGCCGAGGGGGGGGCCGCAGCGCGACGACGGCGTTCAGCCGGCTGATTATCAGAACCCGGCTCCGGCTCGTACACCTCATCGGCCAGCCCGATATCCACTGCCTCCTGACCCGTATACCAGGAGGTTTCCTGCATGGCCTTACGCCACTGCCGAACGGTGCTGCAGCGCTGAGCGTAGATATCGGCGATGTTGTCGCTGGTCCGGTCCAACAGGTCAGCCATCTCGCGCATCGTCGCCGCGTTGCCCATGCAGATGCCCTCGGCATCGTGGATCATCATCGTGGCGTTGCGGGCAATCAATACACGACCGCCGGCCTGAGCGATGAATGATGCGGCACTCGCGGCCAGGCCGTCGATGTAGGTGGTCACCGTCGCCGGGTGATTGCACAACGCGTTGTAAATGGCGATGCCATCGAACACGTCGCCGCCGGGGCTGTTGATATGGACCTCGATGCTGATCGCCTGCAGCGACTCCAGTTCGTGCACGAATTCAGCGGCCGTCACACCCCAGAGACCGATCTCATCGTAGATGTAGATGGTCGCCTCGGCGGTGCTCGCGGCATTCTCGATCCGATACCAGCGCTGCGACCGATCCACCGGACGACGATGCCGTGGTGGAGTTTGAAGATTCGTCGTCCGGTTGGTCACCCTGCGCGCCATCATGCGTACACCCCCGCTCCGTTATGGTGACCGTTGGTGAGCCGGGCACCCGGAGAGCCGTCTACCGTTGGGATCGGGACGGCGGGCCGCAGGGCCATCGTCAGGCGCGGTAGGCCCACAACATCGGCCGCATCATCCGGGTGCACTCCGGCATTCACCAGAGCCACGAACGCTTCTGTCCGTGCTTTCAGTGTCGCGTTCGACAACTCGACATTCTCTGGGACCGGGGAATCGTAGTCCCATTCGAGATCCGCGGCCGTCGCCCCAAAGAGGGGGAGTAGGTCGTGATTCAGCGCACCCTTGATTCGGTCCAGCCTCGGCACCACGATCCAGCGGGCGAAGATGTACTCGCTGGCCTCCGCATTCGCGCGGTTCACGTCCTCGACCACGCCGATCATGACGCGGGGGAAGCCAAAACCCTCCAGAATCACGTCGCGGGAGAGCCTGCGCAGCTCGGTGAATTCCATCTCCCGCATCGTGTACTTGCGGTCCACCCATTTGCCCTGCTCGATCACAGCCACACGGTGTGCGTTCGCCACGCCCTTGTGCTGTTCGGCCCACCGCGTCGTCATCTCGTCGAATTCAATATCCGAGAGCCGCTTGTCGACCTCGATGATGCCGCCCGGCTCGGCGCTGTTCCGGAAGAAGTTGCGGTTCCATTCAGCGCTGTAGCGGGCGGAATCGATATCGACCAGCATGGCCTGCACCGGACCAAGGCCACGGTAGGGGTCCAGCGGGTTCGGCATCCGGATCTGGATGACCTGGTCGAGTCCGAGTTCCAGCTTGCGGCCCGATGGTTCGAGGTAGTTCCATCCGACCAAGAACTCCTTGGCGTCCGGGATAGGCTCGATTCTGTCCGGGCGGACCGGCCAGAGCTCCAGCGGGATCGACGGTGCGCGGGGATCGGTGGCGATCACCCATTCCGACTCGCCGGTCAGGTCGATGTGCTGCTGGAAGACCTCGACGAATTCCTGTCTCGGCATCCACGGGTTCGGCCTGGCCCAGAGATCGAGTGCTGCGTGCCGGGTAACCTCGCTGCGATCCTCCGGCTTGCCGCTGCGAGCCTTGCGGTAGAGCCGCCACGGCACGCTGGCCACGGCCGTGGTCGTGCGGTTGACGATGGCGTAGAGCGTGCCGACCGCGCCCATGGCACGCATCTGCGTTTCCGGATCCATCCGGGCCGGAACGGGGAAGGTGACACGGGAACCGGAGACGTAGGGGACGGGTGTCGCATTGCGCACCCGTCTGGCCAGCGTCGCCGCGATCGCCATGTCAGCCGCCACGCTCGCTCAGGGACTGCGCGCTCGCCCCGCGCAGTGCACCGACCATGAGCAGGGCGCCGCCGACGGTCATTCCGGAGCCGATACCGACAGACAGGCCGACCAGAGCGCCCAGGATCAGGCTCACCCCGCAGACCAGCAGGACGTAGCCGATCGCCAGCCAGACGTCCCAGGTGTCGACCAAGGCGAGCGATCTGGCGATGGGACGGGCGAGCACGCCGGGGCGATCGGCGCTCGGCAGCGGGCGGACGCTCACCGGGGCACCCCCATCGTGCGGATGCGGGGACGGGCGGTCAGATCACGATCAGCGGTGAGATAGCGCATGGCGTCCATCCCGTGATCGTTTTCCTTGACCGGTTGCTCTTTTGCGGTGTCGGCCCAGACGTAGCCGCCGAATTCCTCGGCGGTGCACGCCGGGAGCTTGGCTTCCACCAGTTCGGGATCTCGGGCGGTCACCGCATCGCGCAAAACGAAACAAGCGCTGGCGGCCGTCTCCAGCGGGCCGAAGGCGCGATTGCACGGCTTGAATGCCGTCGCTGACGGATTTGTGTGCGGCGACCGTGCTCAGCCCGAGATGGCGCTCCAGCGTGGCGCGATCCTCGGCATCGTGGTCGCAGATGATCGCCCTTGGCTTGGGCTCGACCCACTTGCCCTGCGTTCCGGGCTCCGATCCAGCCGGGGCGCCGGGGCACACCTGCGCGAGCACATCGCGGGCGTGATCCTCGACCAGACGGCGCGTGTGGTAGACCTCCGAATAGAGATAGAGCCGACCGTCGGGATCCTCTGCCCAACGCTGCAGGACAAACGGGCGAACGTAGCCGAAGTCGACGGCCCACCAGCGCGGCCACTCGGGAGGAATCGGGAAGGAATCCACCAGATGGAGGTAGGGATCCCACTGTTCGTAGATAATTCCCTCGGCGGCGACCCAGAGGCCGGATCGTAGGCGCAGCTTGCGCACTCCGGTCAGGTTGTCCAGCTTAGCGATGTAGTCCCGGCCCCGGTCGGTGAGCTCGCCGGAATCGTCGAAGAGCTGCGGATTTTCCTCGTGTCTGCTTTCCAGCAGCGTGGTCGTGCCCCGGTCGCAGCGTGCTTTTAACCAGTGGGTCGGCTGGGCCGGGTTGCAGTCGGCGATGATCTGCTGGAAACTGACGTGCCAGTTGCGCAGGCGGGAGGTGAGCGCTTCCCAGTCGGTCTCGGTGAGCTCCGTGGCTTCCTGCACATAAACAGCGTCGAATTCTGCGGACATGACCCTAGTGGCCTTGTCCATGCCGCCGATGACGATCACCGAGCCGTTGCTGTAGCGGTACTGCGGGGGTTCCTGTGGACTGCCGCCGTAGAATTCGACCAGCCCGGACTCGAACGCTTCGACGGCGACGTATTGCCGCCACGTGACCAGCGCCGTGGAGCCCAGCGAAGCCAGAGTTTTGCGCACGATCAGGCCGCGCATGCCGGGATTCAGGATGCACATCAGGTGCAGCTTCTCCAGGCAGGCACGTGACTTGCCGGTGCCCGCCGGGCCGCTGACCAGAACTTCGGGGTCACGCCGAGCGAACAAGGCGACGGCCGACCCGCGGGGGGCGTAGGTGTGCTCCAGCGCCGCCGTCACCGCAGCGCCTCCAGATCGACACCGACCACCTCGTAACGGACCCGGGCGGTGACGTCGTACTGCCGCGGGGCGAGCTGACCCAGTTCCTCAGCCGCGTTGCGCAGTGCTCGACACTTGACCAGCCCCAGTCTCGGCAGCGTGCGTGCGTCGGCGCCCTCGATCTCCTCGTTCAGCCGCTCCACGAGGTCTTCGAGTTCGGCGAGCCGGGCCGACTTGTCGGAGATCCAGAGTCCGGCGACGCTGTTCTCTATCTCGGATCGGGCTTTCGCGATGCGTTCGCGGTGACGGGTCGCGAACTGGCTAACGGCAGGCTGGGTGACGCCGAAGGCCTCGGCGAGCTCGGTCTGCGGTCGGGCGTCGAGGGCGAGCTCCTGGATGAGCAGGATCTTGCGCCAGCCGCGCAGTTCGTACGGTGCCGCCACGTGGACCTCTTATAAATCGTGATAAGAAGTCCGCCCGATGACGGTCGATGCTAGACCATCGCGCACGGTCATGGTAGAGACACCGTAGGCGTTCGCCTATTTGCTTCCGTCCTCCGTGGCGCGGGGACGGGTAGGAGCGGAGCCCGGGTCACGCCATCCGCCCGATCGAGACCCGGGCTGCCGCGCTCATACGGTACCACTTCGGTACCCCTGTCGCACCGGTCCGGTACCATCCCTCGCCATGACGGAAGCGAGTGGAGAATCCTCCATCTGCGTCAACATCCGCTGGAAGGCCGGGCTCTGGGAACGAGTCAGCGGATTCGCGGAGGAGCACTCTCCGCGAATAACCAAGAACGCCGCCGTGAATCACCTAGTGGAACTCGGGCTGGCGGTCGCCGAGAATCGCGTGTCTGATATCATGAATAGGCATCCGGAATCGTAGAGAAGGGAAGGCGGATGGCAAAGAGTGTGGTCATCGACCTCAGCGAGGCGATGGAGTGGTCGGCGACCTGCCGGAACGCTGATGAGACCATACGGTGCTCTTTCACCGGCTTCACCAGTGACGGTGAGGCCAAGGAGCACGCCGAGGCTGTGAATCGTATCTTCGGGCAGAACGGGGTGACATGGGAGTTCTACCAGTCCACCCGTATCAAGCAGCACGGCCGGGCCGGGCGTCCCGGCAAGGACGAGTAACGGTGACCGGACGAGTCCCCCCGAAAATCGTGATCGCGATATGCGCGTGCGCGTTGATTCTCGGCTACACGATCGGGCTCATCATTCCATGACAGTGACTAGGACCACCTCGCCGAACCGCTGCCGGGGATGTTCGGCGAGGTGGTCCGGAACCATTCAGGCACACTGCACACGGTGTCACCGGACCTACCGTGATGCCGAGGCGTTCACCCGGCACCTATGCCGTCCCGTTCGACGATGACCACGCCACCGAAGATCCTGCTCGTCACCGGGTCCCGGCGGTGGGACGACCGGGCCACGGTCGATACGGCGATCAGCGAGGCACTGAACGTGCTGGGAGTGCCGGCCGGCCGAGTCGCGTTGGTCTGGGGCGGTGCGGCTGGGCTCGATCAGATGGCCGCCGCGATGGCGAAGCGCCGGGGGCTGCTGGTGCCGGCACCTCATCTGCCCGATTGGCGACAGCACGGGAGACAGGCGGGGATGCTGCGCAACCTGGCGATGGTCGAGTTCGTGGTCGGCCACAGCGACCCGGCGCGGGATGCGGTGTGTGCCGCGTTCGCGCAGACCTGGGACTCGGGAACCGGGCACTGTGCGCGGGCGGCCCGGCGAGCTGGGATCCGCACCCGGGACTACGGGGTCGACACCCGGGCACAGGCACGGGATCGGGGCGACGCGGTCCGACCCCCCGGAAGTCGATCTGTCAGGCCTGCTGGCTAGCGTGCGGGACACCCCCATCCGGGGGTACCGCTACGTCCATCCAGAGGTGATCCGCGTCACGGGGTAATTCACCACCTACCGCCAGGCCGAGTGAGGTTTATACAGCACTCTGTGCCATAATGGCTGGTAACCGGGTTGGCTGCCCGGCTTATCACTCCGGTTCCGAGCGAGCATCGAAGTTTCACCATCGACACGAATGGAGGCGCGATGCGCCTATCTCGATTAGCCACTTCCCTTGACCATTCCCCCCGCTGTATGCTGGCTGCACATCGTGTCGATGTGAGCCAGCACCAGCCCCCGGTCCACGCATCGGGGGCTGAGTGCTGTTCGGGGTGTTTCCGGTGAGCGCCCGGACGCCACTGCAGGCCGGTGAGCGCGTCGCGTGGTCGCTTACCGGGCGGGCCGGGCACCTCGGCACCGTGGGCGCGGCCAACGGCGAGCGCGTCCGGATCCTCTGGGACGACGGGGTCACCGGCACCTTCGCCACAGGTCAGGCGCCGCTGCGCGTAGCCGAGTGGCGCGAGCTCATGTTGGGCGGTGCGCGATGACCGCCGCGGACGAGCGCTTAGCCGCACTCGACGCCGATCAGGCTGAGTGCTACCGGCTGATCCGGGAGCTGCTGGCGCAGCGCGTTGTCGGCGGGGTCGAGCCCGAGGAGTTGACCGGGCAGCTGGCGGACTTATGGGAGATCTCGGCGGCGTTGACCCGCCGGACGATCGAGACCTTCGCCGGCCGGCAAGCGCTGGCCTACGGGTGGTGACGGGCGATGAGCATTCAGGCCGTCACGTGGGCGCTTGAGCACGCTCCGGACGTACCCGCGAACCTCGTCTCGACCCTCATCGGTCTGGCCAACCATGCCGGGCGAGACGGGCGAGGTAGCTACCCGAGCAACGAGACGCTGGCGACCTACACGCGCAAGTCGGTCCGGCAGGTACAGCGCGACGTCGATCGGCTGACCGACCTCGGACTGATCCGGCCGGGCAATCCGGCGTTCGTCGCGCACATCCGACCTGATCAACGGCCGCAGGTGTGGGATCTCGCGATGGAGCGAGAACGGGGTGACACGTACGTCACCCCGTTCGAGAGTCACGGGGTGACACCGGTGACCGAACGGGGTGACACCGGTGACGTGAACGGGGTGACACCCATGTCACCCGAACCGTCCTTAGGAACCAAAGGAAAGAACCAAAACATCTCCGATGCTGACGCATCGGGCAACGACGCTGCCGCGCCGCCGCCGGACGACCCACCACAAGATCCGCAGTGCGAGGACGAAGACCTCTTCGCCTCCTGGCCTGAAGATCA